>Ga0209630_10000625_pt1 | contig 40583 bp, 32 predicted proteins | sample COG_01_FD_184745 | JGI IMG/M metagenome (GOLD analysis project Ga0209630, IMG submission 184745) | Pelagic Microbial community sample from North Sea - COGITO 998_met_01 (SPAdes) (version 2) | ecosystem: Environmental > Aquatic > Marine > Neritic zone/Coastal water | place: Helgoland, sampling...
CAATCATATCTTTTTCTTCCTCCTCTAGGGTCCAAGAGTCTGACAATATTTTTTGCAACATCTGGGCTGGTGTAGCATTGCTTAATCCTATTTTTTTTGTTTCACTAAAAAGATCCAATTCTACAAGTTTATCCCAAACGATGTCATCTTGGTCAATTTTTAGGTAAGATCTTAATTTCAATTCAACAGAATCGTTAGGGGAATAGGCTAAAAATAAATTCACAAAATCTCGATATGTCATGTTTTCAGAGTCTTCTATGGTATAGCTATCGTCTGTCATACCCAATTGAATAAAAATATTCCAAGCTCTAGAAAACCCTACTTTTCTGATGGTTCCTCTATACATGGTGCGAATGTCTTCTAGGCCATAAATACTTCTATATTTTAGAGAATCTCTATTAGCATAAGCTTCAAATTTACCATTGCCATTTAAGCTTAAGAATTCTGTTCTTCTAAATAATTTATGATAAGGAATATACTTATAAGTACCTTCTTGAATAAACATTGCAGCTCCTCCTTGACCAGCCAATACAACATTTCTTGGGTTCCAGGTAAATTTATAGTTCCATAGGTTATTATCACTTTCTGGTGCTACCAAACCACCTGTAAAAGACTCAAAAAGTATCATTTTTGCACCTAGATCACTAATTCTATGAATTACTTCCATAGCACTCATGTGATCAATTCCAGGGTCTACACCAATTTCATTCATAAATACCAATCCTTTTTTTTCGGCCTCGCTATTTAATTCTTTCATTTCTGGAGAAATATATGAGGCAGTAACCATATGCTTTTCGAAATAAAGACAATCTTTAGCTACTTCAATATGAAACCTAGCCGGTAACATGGATACTACGATATCAGCTTTTTGTATCTCCTCTCTTCGTTGACTTTTATTAAAAACATCAAATTGAAGTGCGGAAGAGTTAGGATGATTTCTAGCACTAGTCTTTGCGTTCTCTAGAGAAATATCTGCAATAGTAATGTGTAACTTTTCAACTGTTGACTTTTTTTGAAGGTAGTCTGTTAAGTACGAGCAAGATTTTCCAGCTCCAATAACTAGGATATTTCTCATTATAGAATTATGTTTATTTTTGATTCAATATTTAACGAATTTAAAAAAAAATAGACTGAGTTAACTTCTTTTCACAATTAGATATGAACAAAAATTTAGCAATTACATGCATCTTTGGATTGATAGCTATTATACTTGGAGCTTTTACTACACATGGATTACAGGATGTATTAACTACAAGAGAAATGAGTAGTTTAGAAACCGGTATTCGATATCAAATATATCATGTCATAGTTTTATTGTTTGTAAATACGCACTCTTCTTTTTCAAATAAATTAAAAAATTATGTGAGTTATGTTTTTTTCTTTGGTATAGTTTTATTCTCAGGGTCTATTTATTCGATTCATATTTTAAATTATCCTGCAAAAAGTATCTGGTTTGTGACTCCAATGGGAGGGTTTTTATTTATGATAGGTTGGGTTTTAATGATTCATTTTTTTCTTTTCAGAGTAATCAACAAAAAAAAGTAAATAAAATATTAACCGATTCGATCTTGTCTTAAAATTATGTTTAATTTTGCTTTAGTTATAACTAACAAAATTATTGATATGATAGATACAAATACGAAATCGATTTCGTTAAATAATCTAGGAATAAATAGTTCAAAAATACATTATCAACTATCCTCTAATGAATTACATTCAATAACACTTAAAAAAAATCAAGGAAAAGAGTCATCTTTGGGTGCAATCGCAATTAACACCGGAGAATTTACCGGGCGTTCTCCAATGGATCGTTTTATTGTTAAAGATTCAATCACGAAAGATGAAATTTGGTGGGGAGATATTAACATTCCTTTTAGCACAGATAATTTCGATAAGTTATATGATAAAGTAGTTTCATATCTATCAGGAAAAGAAATTTTTGTAAGAGATAGCTATGCTTGTGCGGAGCCCAATTATAAACTAAATATTCGAGTAGTAAATGAGTATCCATGGAGTAATATGTTTGCTTATAATATGTTTTTAAGACCAACAACTGAAGAGTTAGTTAGCTTTATGCCAGAGTGGACGGTTATTAATGCACCTGGTTTTATGGCTGATGCTACTGTAGATGGTACTCGTCAACATAATTTTGCAATATTAAATTTTACAAAAAAAATTGCTTTAATAGGTGGTACAGGATACACAGGAGAAATTAAAAAAGGAATTTTCTCTGCCCTAAACTTTATTCTTCCTGTATTTAAAAATACATTGCCAATGCATTGTTCGGCTAACGTTGGTAAAAACCAAGACACGGCTATTTTCTTTGGTTTATCAGGGACAGGAAAAACGACACTGTCAGCAGATCCAGAAAGAAAATTAATAGGAGATGATGAACATGGTTGGACAAATGAAAATACTGTTTTTAACTTTGAGGGAGGTTGTTATGCAAAAGCAATAGATTTATCAGAAGATAAAGAACCAGAAATTTATCATGCTATAAAAAAAGGTGCAATTCTTGAAAATATAATAATGGATAAAAATGGGGTAATTGATTTTTCTGATACCTCAATTACTCAAAATACAAGAGTTAGTTATCCAATTGAACATATAGAAAATATTCAAAAACCTTCTATTGGTAAAAACCCAAAGAATATCTTTTTTTTAACAGCTGATGCTTTTGGAGTACTACCTCCTATTTCAAAGTTAACATCTAGTCAAGCCGCTTACCATTTTATATCTGGTTACACAGCAAAAGTTGCAGGAACAGAAGCAGGAGTAACAGAGCCAATACCTAGTTTTTCAGCATGTTTTGGGGCTCCTTTTATGCCACTTCATCCTACCCGTTATGCAGAAATGTTGAGTGATAAAATGAAGAAAGCAGGAGTAAACGTTTGGTTAGTAAACACCGGCTGGTCTGGAGGACAATATGGAGTTGGAAAAAGAATAGCTTTAAAGTATACTAGAGCTATGATTACTGCTGTTTTAAATGGAGATTTAGGAAATTATACGTATGAAGATTATCATATACACTCTGTATTTGGTGTAGCACAACCAAGAAGATGTCCAGGAGTTCCATCATCTGTTTTAAGTCCCAGAACTACCTGGAATAACGACGATGCATATTATAAAGCAGCGTTTAAACTTTCTAATGCCTTTAGGAATAACTTTAAGCAGTTTGAAGAATTTGCAAACGAAGAAATAAGAAGAGGCGGTCCTCAACGCTACGCTTTTTAAGTATAAAAATACCTCATAAAAAAAGCATCCTTCATGGATGCTTTTTTTTTAATTTCTTTTGTCTACTTTTAAAATATTTAATTTGAGAAAGACAATTAATAAATCAATTCTCATTGTAGATATAACTTTTTAATTATGATTAAAAATTGGTTTAAGAAATCAGGTCCAGGAACTCTTGTAGCTGCTGCATTTATAGGTCCAGGAACCGTTACCTTATGTACATTAGCAGGAGTTAATTTTGGCTTTCATTTACTTTGGGCCATGGTATTGTCTATTGTAGCTACCGTTGTATTACAAGAAATGGCCTCTCGTCTAGGAATTATATCTCAAAAAGGCTTATCTGAGGTTATTAGATCTGAAATTAAACATCCAATAATCAATAAATTAATACTACTACTTATTTTGTCGGCAATTGTTGTAGGAAACGCTTCCTATGAGGCAGGGAATATTAGTGGAGGTATATTAGGACTTGAGACTATTACAGGAGAATTAAGAATTGTTTTGGGAAACTATTCACTCAATATACTGAGTTTTGTGGTAGGAATTATAGCCTTTATATTACTTTATATAGGAAATTATAAATTTCTTGAAAGAGTACTGGTAATGCTAGTGATAATAATGAGTATCTCTTTTTTAATTACGGCTTTTTTAACAAAACCATCTATTTCTAGTATATTAAAAGGTGCTTTAGTTCCCTCATTTCCAGATGGTAGCTTATTAACAATACTAGGTTTAGTTGGAACTACTGTAGTGCCATATAATTTATTTTTACATGCATCTTTAGTCAAAGAAAAATGGAATAATCATAAAGATTTAAAAGATGTAAGAATAGATACTGTTGTCTCTATTGCTCTGGGAGGACTTGTTTCTATGGCTATCATTATTTCAGCCTCTTCTATAGGTTTGGGAGAAATTTCAAGTGCATCAGATTTGGCGAAGAGTTTAGCACCTTTGTATGGAGATTTTGCAAGTTATTTTTTAGGAGTCGGATTATTTGCTGCAGGAATTACATCAGCAATTACTGCACCTTTAGCTGCAGCTTATGTAGCTAGAGGGTGTTTTGGATGGGAACCTGGACTAAAATCAAAACAATTTAGAGCTGTTTGGTTTCTAATCTTATTATTAGGTGTCGTATCTTCATCATTGGGTCTTAAGCCTATAGAGATCATTAAATTTGCACAGGTAGCTAATGGTATTTTACTTCCGGTTGTAGCAGGAATACTCTTATGGATGGTAAATAAAAAAGTAGTTTTAGGAAAGTATGTAAATTCTAAATTCCAAAATATTTTAGGGTTTATTATTTTGGTTGTAACTATTTTTCTTGGGTTAAGTGGCCTAGACAAAGTTTTTGAATTTAATATTTTTTGATGATAGATATTAACTGCGATCTTGGCGAAGGGTTACATAATGAGCATATCATAATGCCACTAATTTCTTCCTGCAATATTTCTTGTGGAGCACACGCAGGTTCTATAGAAATTATAGATAAAGTTATTGAGCTAGCTGTTAAACACAAAGTAAAAATAGGAGCACATCCTTCCTTTCCTGATAGACAGAATTTTGGTCGTAAAGTTTTGGATGTTTCCAATAGTGATCTTCAAAAAAGTTTAGAGGACCAACTTACTATTTTTAAAGATAGAGCACTGCTCCAAAACGCAACTATTCATCATGTAAAACCACATGGTGCTTTGTATAATTTAATTGCTGTAAATCGTGAAAAGGCTTCGGTAGTTATTGCTGCAATTCAACATGTTTTTGAAGCTGTAAAATTATATGTGCCCTACCAATCAAGGATAGAAGAAGTTGCTATTCAAAGTGGTTTAGAAATTGTTTATGAAGCTTTTGCAGATAGAAGGTATAATGAAGATTTGAGCTTGGTTTCAAGAACTTTTTCCAATGCACTTATTGAAGACAAGCACGAGGTTTTGAAACAAGTACAAAAAATATCAGATAAACAATTGGTAACTACTATAAACTTTCATGAGAAAAAGATTAAAGCGTCTACTTTTTGTGTTCACGGAGACACTAAAAATGCCATCGAACTATTGCAGTATTTACACAAACATTTATAAATGAAGTAATTGAAGTTTCAACTTACATATAAACTTTTTGGAAGGTCAGCAATTTTAATAGAATGGCCTGCTAACATTTCACAAGAGATTATTCAAGATATTATTTCTTTTGAGAGAAAGATCAAAGAAATAGATTCTATTTTAGACACAATTATTGCCTATAACTCTTTACTTATTAGGTATCAAAACCCTATTACAACTAATGAGATTATTATTAGTCAACTAAAAAAAATATATGAAGCTTCATCCTATTTAATAAAGCAAGATCAATTTTTATGGCATATTCCTGTTTGTTATGACGTCTCTTTTGGGATTGACCTAGAGGAAATTGCCAATAAAAAAAAATGTAGTGTAGCAGATATTATTAGATTGCATACAGAAACAGATTACTTAGTTTATTTTATTGGTTTTCAACCAGGTTTTTTATACTTAGGTGGGCTGCATCAAAACCTTCATATTCCCAGGAAATCTAATCCAAGAGTCCGAGTAGACATGGGATCTGTAGGCATAGGTGGTTCTCAGACTGGAGTTTATCCTCAAGATAGTTCAGGGGGATGGAATATCATTGGAAAGTCACCATTAAATTTTTTCGATATAAACGCTTCAGAATCCTGTTTTGCAAAACCAGGTGATCGCATTCAATTTATTGCTGTAGACATTCATTCTTTTTATCAAATAGAAAGAGAGGTTATAAATCAAGAATTTATTATTAAAAAAAGACTGTTGTGATAGAAGTTTTACACCCAGGAATTTATTGTTCTATACAAGATCAGGGTCGTTTTGGTTATGCAAAGATGGGTGTTCCACAAGCTGGATATGCGGATTCTTATGCTGCAAAAATGGCTAATGCCTTATTGAAAAATCACGAGAAAGATGCTCTTATAGAAATTACTTTTGGACAAGGGAAATTTAAATTTAAATCCGATACCTATATCTGTTTAACTGGAGGTGATTTTTCTCCAAAATTAAATGGGAAATTAATAAAGATGCAATCTGTTTACCCTATTAAAAAAGATTCAGTTCTATCGTTTGGGAAAAGAGTTTATGGAGCTAGAGTTTATTTGTCTGTTCAAGGAGGTATTCAAACTGAAAAAGTCTATGGTAGCCGAAGTTATTTTGAAGGAATTACTCAGCAAAAATTAGTTAAAGGAGCCATGTTGCCTATTCTTCCAATCCAAAAGGATACAGATAATAGTTTCTCTAGAGTTCGAGCAAGTGAAAAACATTTCACAACAATTTATTTACCATGTTTAAAAGGACCAGAGTTTTCCAAACTCAATAATGAACAGCAGCGAAAATTGCTTACTCCTTTCTCAATATCAGATCATAATAATAGGGTAGGATATCGGCTAAAAGAATCTTTAGAAAATAACATATCTTCAATACTTACTTCTCCAGTCCTCCCAGGAACAGTTCAACTCACTCCGTCTGGTAAATGCATTATTTTAATGCAAGATTGCCAAGTGACAGGTGGCTATCCGAGAATTCTTCAATTATCTGAAATAGCTATAGCTAGGATTAGTCAAAAAATAACTGGTGATAAAATACAGTTTATACTAGAAGACCACTCATAATCTAGTACATAAAAAATAGTATTTACTTCACATTAAGAGCTCCAATTTCGAAGTTCCACAGTAATTTATTATAAGATGGAATCACTTTCTGAATTAGTTCCACAGACCTGTTTTTTAACTCAACCCACTCCTTATTTAGTTCTTCAAGTCTATTTTTTGAGGCTGAATTTAGTTTAGGTATACTGCTGTCATTTTGATTCATTAGAAAGATATATTCTGCGGTAAATTTATTTGGAAAATTTTCCACATCGTCATACGCTTTGGATTTTCGTTGAACCATATCTTCATCCCAAGATTTAAGTTGGAGAATTATAGCCTCTCCCTTAGATTTTAAACCCATATATTTTTGTTCTTCAGGTAATTCCTTAATAATCTTTACTAATTGACTTTGAATCTTTTTCAGCTTATTCACTCTGTTGTGCATATCTGTAAGATTTGCCTCAGTTATGACCTTAAACTTATGAGTTTCTAGATACTCTTCTTTAGTAATATTGTACAATGGATTTGGCAATATGCTAAATAATACTTCAGATAATTTATCTTCTTGTTTTAGTGATGCTGAATACAAATTAGGCATGGCTTTATGACCTCGGTAAGATCCTTCTATGTATGCGGTGGGTATTCCTGGTAAACTTTGGTGTCTCATATCCCATACAAATCTATTGAGTCCAACTTTGTTTGATAAAATTGGTTCAGGTGATGGGCCGCCAGGATATCTTTGGTAATTAGGATTGGCCCTAGAGCTAATAGTTCTAACCACATTTCCATCTTCATCTTTTATTTCTAGAGATAACTCTTTAGTTTTTAAATTATCAGGTATATAGTAATAAAATACAACTCCGTTTGCAGGATTAACACCATCAGAATCATCAGCTCCAGAAAAGTTTGTAGATGAGTAGTTTAATTGGCTACTCCAGTTCCCTATAATTGCATCCTCTGGGGTAAATAGTTTAAAAGTTGTTTTGTTCCCTTCAAACTGCCTTAGTAAACCTAGGTCATCTAATACCCAAAAAGATCTTCCCATAGTGGCTATAGTTAAATCATCGTGGCTAATTTTTAAATCTGAGATTGGAGTTATTGGTAAGTTTAATTGAAATGGTTTCCAAATTTTTCCTCCATTCCATGAAATATACATCCCTAATTCCGTTCCAGCAAAAAGTAGGTCTTTTCGTTGGGTATCCTCTCTTACCACTCTTGTATAAGCACCATATGGAATACCAGTAGAAATGTTAGTCCAAGTTCTTCCATAATTTTTGGTTTTATAAATAGCTGGGGTATAATCGTTAAATTTATATCGAGTGGTGGCAATATAAGCAGTTGCCTTATCGTGAGGAGATACTTCAATTGAATTAATTAAGGTTTCAGGAAGATTTTTAGGAGTTACATTCTCCCAAGTTGTTCCTCCATTTTTAGTGATTTGCAGAACCCCATCATCTGTTGCAGCCCATATAACTCCTGGTTCGTGTGGAGACTCAATTACATAGGATAAAGTACCGTAATTTTCTGCACCAACTGCTTCATTAGTATAAGGTCCTCCACCTTTTCCTTGTTTTTCTTTTTCGTTATTAGATAAATCAGGAGATATTTCAGTCCAATTTTTACCATTATCTGTAGTTTTTAGTAATAATTGCGCTCCATGGTAAAAGGTGTTTTTTTCATGTTGAGACCAAATAATTGGGGCATTCCAATTGTATCGGTATTTCATGTCCTTGGAGTCTCTACCTAAATATTGAATAGGAGCTGCCATAATTTGAGTACTAGCTTTAGCCTCTGTATCCAGAATTTCAATTGTTCCTAAATAACTTCCACCCATTACATATCTTGGATTGTCGGGGTTAAAGGCTAAAAATGCACTTTCACCTCCTGCAGATGCAGACCAATTTTGTTCACTTATACTTCTACTCCCCAATGCTAAACTGCTAATCTTTACAGAAGAATTATCCTGTTGTCCACCATAAATATTGTATGGAAATAGATTATCTGTATTGATTCTATAAAATTGAGCAGTAGCCATTCGATTCTGTGGAGACCATGACTTTCCATAATTGTAAGATACAGCTGCGCCACCATCATTGGCAATAATCATATTTTTATTATTTGCTGGATTGATCCAAAGATCATGGTAGTCACCATGTGTACCTGTAATTCTAGACCAAGTTTTACCACCATCGATAGAGCGTTGCGCACTTGCATTTAATACATATAACTTTTCTTCATCAGTAGGATCTATAAACAACTCAATATAATACCATGCTCTTTGAATTAAACTATGATCAGATGAAATTTTAGTCCAATTTCCACCTCCGTTACTAGACGAAAATAGCCCTCCCAATTCTTTGTTGGAATCACTTTCAACTAAAGCATACACTTTTTCAGAATTTGAACGGCTAACCGCGATGGCCATTTTACCCTTCTCTTTTGGTAAACCATTATGTATTTGATTCCATGTAACTCCTCCGTCAGTAGTTTTGTAAAGACCGCTTCCTGGACCTCCACTGATAACTTTCCAAGGTAATCTTTGATGTTCCCACATGGCTGCATACATTACCAATGGATTACTATAATCCATGGATAATTCTGAACATCCTGTTAAATCATTTACATAAAGTATTTTATTCCAAGTTACACCGCCATCAACTGATTTAAATATTCCTCGTTCTTTATTTGGACCATATAATGCTCCTTGTGCAGCCACAAAAACAATATTTGGATTTTTAGGGTGAATTACTACTCTAGATATATGTTGAGTATTTTTTAAACCTATGTTTTTCCATGTTTTACCGGCATCAGTAGATTTGTATACACCATCTCCATAAGAGGTCATTACTGCTCTAGGTGCGTGTTCTCCCATTCCTACATAAATAATATTTGGATCACTTTCTGAAACTGCAACTGTACCAATTGAGCTAGTTTTAAAATAACCATCAGAAATATTTTTCCAAAGCTGACCTCCATCTTCTGTTTTCCATAATCCTCCACCAGTATTACCCATGTAATACGTCATTGGGTCACCTATTACACCTGACGCTGCAACAGACCTTCCACCTCTAAAAGGACCAATATTTCTATACTTGACAGAATTAAAAATAGAATCTATAGTTTGTGCAAAAGAAGTTGTTATTATAAATGATAATAAAAAAGAAAAAATTATTTTTTTCATGTACATGAGTTTAGTATGCTAACTTATTGAAATAATATTATTTCATTTCAAATTTAATGAAAATAAAAAAGCACCCAACAGGGTGCTTTTTTGATATGTGTAAAAAACTAGAAATCTAGCTTTCTTTTTTTACTTCAATTTTTAACTTTTTCATGGTTTCTCCTTTAGAAGCATCAATTTTAAAGTGAGGTTTTCCGTGAACACCTTCACCTTTTAAAGCTTCAATTTTCTTTTCAACTTCTTCTAAAGTTCCTTCAATAATTTCATCTTTAGTAGATTCTACACCATCAACTACATAGGTTGTAGTAATAATAGCTGTAGCCATTTCGATAGCATCTGCATCCACAGTTACTTCTAAATGAAGTTCTTTATTTACTTCCTTATTTGCATGCTTTTCAACAGCATGACCTCCTAAGATAGGAGCTATTACTAATCCAATTAAACAAGTTAGTTTAATTAGAATATTCATAGATGGCCCAGAAGTATCTTTAAATGGGTCACCAACTGTATCTCCAGTTACTGCTGCTTTATGAGCCTCAGAACCTTTGTAAGTCATTTCTCCATTAATCTCAACACCAGCTTCAAAAGATTTTTTAGCATTGTCCCAAGCACCTCCTGCATTATTTTGGAAGATTGCCCATAATACACCACTAACTGTTACACCGGCCATATATCCTCCTAACATTTCAGCAATCGCTAAATTATCCATACCAAATAGCATTGGAACAAAAGCAATAACTAGAGGGAAACCGATAGTTAATAATCCAGGTAACATCATTTCTTTTAGGGAAGCTTGTGTAGAAATAGCAACACACTTATCGTATTCTGGCTTTCCGGTACCTTCCATAATTCCAGGAATATCTTTAAACTGACGACGTACTTCTTGTACCATTTCCATAGCAGCTTTACCTACAGCATTCATTGCTAAAGCAGAAAATACTACTGGTACCATACCACCCACAAATAACATGGCTAATACAGGTGCTTTAAAAATATTAATTCCATCAATTCCTGTAAATGTTACATAAGCAGCAAATAAAGCCAACGATGTTAATGCAGCAGAAGCAATGGCAAATCCTTTACCAGTTGCAGCTGTTGTATTACCAACTGAATCTAATATATCTGTACGCTCTCTAACTATTGGTTCTTGTTCACTCATTTCTGCAATACCACCTGCATTATCAGAAATAGGACCAAAAGCATCAATTGCTAATTGCATAGCTGTAGTAGCCATCATCGCAGAAGCTGCAAGAGCTACACCATAAAATCCTGCAAAGAAGTAAGATGCCCAAATGGCACCTGCAAATAAGATTACTGAAGGAAAGGTAGAAATCATACCAGTAGCTAAACCAGCAATAATATTTGTACCAGCTCCTGTACTAGATTGTTGTACTATTTTTAAGATTGGAGATTTACCTAATCCTGTGTAATATTCTGTTACTGAAGAAATGACAGCACCAACTACTAAACCAACTAAAGTAGCAAAGAATACACTCGTTCTAGAAACTTCTTTTAATCCTTCTCCAAAAAATTCCATATTCATAGTCTCTGGAAGCATAAACGTACACAACACATAACATGAAACAGCTACTAGTACAATTGAAGTCCAGTTTCCTATATTTAAAGCGCCCATTACTTGAGCCTCTTTTGCGTCATTGTCATTAATTTTTACAAGCATTGTACCTATAATAGAAATGATGATACCTGCACCAGCAATTGCCATCGGCAATAAGATAGGTCCTATTCCTCCAAAGGCATCTGAAATACTACCTCCCATGTCTTTAATTACATAGTTGCCTAATACCATTGCAGCTAATACCGTAGCCACATAAGAACCAAATAAATCAGCTCCCATACCAGCAACATCTCCAACATTATCTCCAACATTATCTGCAATTGTAGCAGGGTTTCTTGGATCATCTTCAGGAATTCCTGCTTCAACTTTTCCAACTAAGTCAGCACCTACATCTGCAGCTTTTGTATAGATTCCTCCACCAACACGTGCAAACAATGCAATAGATTCAGCTCCTAAAGAGAATCCTGCAAGTGTTTCTAAAACAATGGTCATTTGATCTACAGAAAAAGTTCCTTCTGCTCCACCCATAAAATAATTATAGAATAAAATAAAAAACCCTGTCAACCCTAAAACTGCTAAACCAGCTACACCTAATCCCATTACAGTACCACCACCAAAAGAAATTTTAAGTGCATTTGGTAAACTCGTACGAGCAGCTTGTGTTGTTCTTACGTTTGTTTTTGTAGCGATCTTCATTCCAATGTTTCCTGCATAAGCAGAAAAGATGGCTCCAAAGATAAAAGCTACTACAATTAACCAGTGTGTAGTTGGAACTACAAATGATACAATCGCCAATAATATACTTACTATGACTACAAAAATTGCAAGAAGTCTATATTCTGCATTTAAAAAAGCTAATGCTCCTTCATAAATGTGGTCTGAAATTTCTTTCATTTTACCGTCACCAGCATCTTGTTTCATTACCCATTTTTGCTTGACTATCATGTAGATTAGTCCTAAAAGCGCCAAAGCTATTGGCATGTAAATCATCATTGATTCCATATTATTTTTTATTTTAATAATTAGCTCGGCAAAAGTAGTAAAATAGAGCCAAATAGAAAAGCCCTTTCATCTAGAATATGAAAGGGCTTAAATAAAATTTAGAATCAACCTTTTTTTATTAAAAAGCCCACTTTTGCTAGAAGCTTTTATTCTTTTATTAATTTTTTTAGTGTAGACATTCCTTTTTTAGAATAGATTTTAACCAAATACAATCCGCTAGACAAGTCTTCAGTATTATAAATGGTTGTATTAGAATTGTATTCTTTTAACTTTTTTCCTAATAGTGAATATATTTCAACTTTATTTAATTCAATTTGTGAGGAATTATAAATAGAAAACATAGTTGAACTAGGATTAGGAAATAACCTTAGGTTTTTAGCTAATGTAATGTCTATGGTGCTTAATGAACTACAATTACTTCCAACTTCGTAAGAGAAATATTTAGTGACTGCTAAACCTCCTGCAAAGGCAAATTTACACGCATAACTAATTGTTTCTCCTTGAGTAAAACCACCTAGCGTTTTTGTAAATACTAAACCTGATGTATTAGTCATAGGAGTTTCATTAAATGGAGTTTCTTGCCATAAATATGCGACAACACCACTTTTATCTGTATCTAATAATTCAAAAGTAAAAATTACATCTGTTCCAGAGGTTTCAAAACTATAGTTGTAGCCAGTACTGAATTCTCCTTGTGAAGCTTCGGAGTCTGAACCAGAACATTGGGTGTTTTCGTCTTCTGATGTACTTATTTGGATAACAAAGGGGTTGTTTTCTGCTTCATTTCCAGATAAATCAGAAGCTTCTACACTAAACTGATATGTAGTTTCTGGTTCCAAATTATTGATGATTAAAGATTCTTCATTGCCTGAACTACCTGTTGCTGTCGTAGTCTCAGAGCCATAACTTACCTCGTATGAGATTATTCCTGAATCATCATTTCCATTTAAAAGTAATTCAATGGTTCTTGCTGTTACAGCTCCCTGAGTTACAGAAAAATTGGTTGGAGCTTCAGTATCACCTTCTCCTGAACAATCATTTCCAACCACATAACTAATATACTTTGTAACAGCTAAACCTCCTGCAAAGGCAAATTTACATGCATAGCTGATTGTTTCACCTTGAGTAAGACCAGAGATGGTCTTAGAAAATGTTAATCCAGATACTTGATCCATTTGAGTTTCTGTAAATGGATCTTCTTGCCATAGGTAAGCAACTACACCTGTTTTATCTGTATCTAATAATGTAAAAGAAATTGTGACTTGAGAACCTACTGTTTCAAAGAGTGCCTCGTAACCTGTAGAAAATGATCCTTGTTGAGCTTCATTGGATATTTCAGAACATGATGAAACTTCTTCTACTGAGATATTTATTACCTGAGATGTTCCTTGGTCAGACGCATCATCTGTTGCAACCGCAGAAATTTGGTGATTACCAATTGCTACATTAGACCATAACAAAGTAAAAGGGTCTGAGGTATCTTCTCCTATTTTTTCTGTTCCGTCATAAAATTCAACTAAGGTTACTGTACCGTCTAGATCCGATACAGATGTAGAGATATTGATATCTGTACCCTCCTCAAAAGAAGTTCCTTCATTTGGTGATGTTATAGATACAGATGGAGCTGAATTTCCTGTTTCGGACACAATAACTAATACATCATCAAATGCATTATAGCTTCCGTCACTAACAGTTAATTTTATTTTATAAACACCTTCTATTAAATTACTAATTTCAGGTGAAACAATTGTATTATCTGTAAAACTAATATTTGAGGGTCCGTAAATTTGTTCCCAATTATAAGTAATTGACTGTCCTTCAGGATCACTACTTAACGTTCCATTTAACGTAGCTGAGGTCTCTGGTAAAATTACAGTCACGTTTTCTCCTGCATCAGCTATAGGAGGTGAATAGGTGAGTGGACTTGCGTAAGAAAATGTCATTTCACCAATATTAAATTCTCCTTCATCTATGAACAGTCTTAAAATTTGTTCACCTTGTCTTAGTTCAATATTTGATACATTTTTTGTAGACCAAGAATCCCAATCGCCTGTTGGTTGCATCTCAATTGATGGACTTACAATAGTTCCATCAACTTCAAAATGAAAAGGCCCACCTCCATTTGAATTTCCAGAAGCATATCGAAAACTCAAATCATACAGACCTGCAGTTTCAACATCAATAGAGTATTCTAGCCATTCTCCGGTACTATTCCATCCTACAGTTGCACCTTCATTAGTTACTGACGCTGCATCTACATATTCGCTGGTTCTAAAATCACCTTCATTAATTTGAGACATGTCTAAATAGGAAATATTTTGACCAACTCCTCCTTCAAATTTATCATAAAAACCTGCTTCAATAGTTCCTGGAATAGCAAAAGAAGTGCCAGTATATGGAACTTGTTCACCTACTTGTACTGTGACTATATTAGACACATTAAATTCTTCATTAATATATATTTTTGCATACAATCCATGAACACCAAGTGTTAAATTTTCTACCACTATTTCATAGGGCGCTGTGTTGTCTTCTCCAATTAGAGTAGCGTCATCGAAGAATTCAATTTTAGTAATTCCAGTTCCAATAGTCTCTAAAGATAGGTTTACATTTCCTCCAGGAAAAGCTTGGTTAAAGTTTGATGAAAGAACACCAGTCACATCAATATCTTTACTAGTAGCCATTTCATTAGCAGGAACATTTAGCGTATAACCATCTGAAAATGTTACTACGATGTCTAGATCTGAATAATTATGAGCTACATAGGTAAATTCACCGTCATTATTAAATGCTGCTGAGATAGGATAGTCTGAAGTAATGGAGGCATCTATTTGACCTAACGCATTCATGGAATGCAACCAATGATATGTTTGAGCATCTGAAATACCAAATTTTAATGCTCTATTTGGATTTGAATCATATAAGTCTATTGCAGCTTGTGCATCAGTTAGTGAAAGATATTTCCAATAGGTATCATGCCATAAATTGGGATTTTCTTCATTGTTAAGTATACCTGTATTATTGGTCATTTCATTCCATAATGAAGCAGCGTAGTCTTGATGATGACCAAGGTAAAGAGAACCACCATGTATGGGGTATAACTCAATTCCGTAGGAGGCTGCTATATCTGAAGTCCAAAAAGTTCCATTGTCAAAAGAGTTACCCCACACTCTGGATACTAAACTATATTCCTGCGAAAAAGGTGCTGTAGAAGCAGCAAAATTTTCATTATTTATGTCAAACCAATATTCTTCAACTGCTGTTTGTTCTGTTGTGTAGATGTAGATTCCTAAATCTCGTATTTCATCATTTTCTGTAATAGTTCCCCAATGAATTAAAGAAGATGCAAACTGCATACTTTCTGAAGTTGATTCTTGATCATTTCCATTTGGAAAAGTAGCAAATCCATTAGCCCAACTATGACCTGCATAAGGGCTGAAGTTTCTTAGAAAAGGAAAGTCTTCATCATTTCTATCGAAAGAGGCTGCATCTCTAATTAAGATGTTTATCATTTCTCCCCAATCTTCTGACCAACCAGGCTCAAATTGTTCCATAAATGCCGCCGCATGAATAAAATACCCCCAATGAAAATGATGATCATTAATGTTGTTATCTTGTCCATGACCAGAGGGGTAACCTAGCATTGAAGACCAATCATCATTATAGTAAAACAAAAAAGCTACCTCACCAGCTTGATAATTTAACCAGTCCTCTAATCTATTTTTGATAGTTGTTATCATTTTGTCTCTAGCTTCATTATCTCCAGTTTGATCAGCAATTCTTGCAGTTTGAATCATTCTGTTCATCATTTGACCTTCGTTATAAGAGTCTGTCCAGGTTGCTAGTCCATCATTTTCAATTTGTGCAATTTTTTCATCCATTTCAGAAGGGCTAAAACCTTCACTATAATTTGCGAGATAGGGTAGTGTTGGTAAAATTCCTTTAAAAGTGTTTTCTACCGAGAAACTATTGCCTTTTAGTGTTTTTAAATCTCCTCTTACTGTTGTATAAGTATATTCATTAGGAGAGTCAGAATTAGAAGCTAAATTATTCCATTGATGAGGTAATAAGCCTAATAACATATTGGTATTTGCTCCTTCTTTAACGTCTGTTGTCACAGAAAATAATGAAGTAACTTTTGAATTGTTTTCATTAAAAGACCATGAGGTTACAGTATTTACAGGAAAAACATAGGCGTACTGTTTGTATTGATCAACTAATGTGGTTAACGTTGAAGAACTTTCAGGTAACATGGCCATAGACCAATAATTTTTTCCATCTAATGATGATGTGAAAATAGCACCATTTTGAGACCAGGTACTTCCTGCAGGAGCATAAAAAACAAAATCTTTTGTATTTGAGGCATTTTCGATGATAAGAATTTCATTTGATATTGTTGCAGTTCCAGAATTAATTGTTATTTCAACCACATCAGATGATCCTTTTGAAAAGTATAAGAAGGGCATTCCAATACCAGAGGTAGCATCTAAATTATGAGACCCATCATTCCAGTTCATGGTAACTGTCCAATCTGAATAATCAGACACAGTTGTCTTTGTTGTATTCAATCCTGTTAAACCAACTTCTATGGGAGAGGAATCTCCAATAACTCCCCACGGTATGTGAGTAACAATCAGGCCTTCATTAGTGGTTTTTAAGGTCATCGGATAATTGAATAAATTATCTGCATGATTTTCTTTCACAAGTTTAGACCACCAGTCATTTGTTGGGACAGGTTTATTTAAGGCATTACCACTCAATTGAGGAGTTCCTGACGGATATTCATTTCTACCTGCAGAATCAGTTCCAGGAAAAGAAGTGGTATAACTTCCGTCGCCAACATTAATAACCTGTGATTCAATTTTTTCAGATAGAAAACAACACATTAGTGTAATAACAATAGTGGGAAGAATTTGTAAATATGATTTCATTATATCTAAGCTTGTTTGTGGTTGAAACAAAACTATGCGATATTTTTCTATTTGTTAGTTTTTAGACCAATACAAAAACACAACAAAAACATAAATTTAAAAGTTGAAACCAGTAGTAAATGTAACTCCAAACTTACGAGCCCCTGGATTGTCTAAATAATTTCCTCTAAAATTAACATCGAGTCGAAGTATTTTAAAAATATTACCAATACCAACACTATATTCATAGTAAGGTTTTTCTGTGGGTGACAATAATGTTATCTGAGCAGGGTTATTTGTTGTATTCAATAAGATATTTTCATCAGATAATTGACCCCACGCAGATCTAAAACCAACAATTGCTCTAAGATTTAATTTTCTGATAAGAGGGACCCTAGCCAATAATCGACCATTAAAATTATGTTCTAAGTGGAAAGTAGTATAAGTGTCTGTAACAAACTCATAAAAGTCTAGCTGATTAAATGTATTAAAAAAGGCAAAATAGGTTTGGTTACCAGGAACAACACTTAATAAGCCTAAAGGTACTTCTCCAAATGTTTTTCCGGCTTCAAGAGAAGTTTTGAGTCTTCCAAATCCACCAATAAACCAAGGTTGAGAATAAGAAAATTGAACTTTAGTGTAATCAAAGTCGCTATTAAAAAGGTTTTTACTACCCCGAGTAACTTGAAGAAATATATTTCTTAATTTATCACTATTTGTAGTCCTCTCTACCCCGTAACCACCTACTTTTCTTCCGGGATAATAATTGGCAGTAAAAATTGTTTCAAATTGTTTTATTTTCGATGAAATACCTGATGAGGTGGAAGTATCATTATAATCTAAACTAAAAAACTCAGATGCAGAACTCAACGTTTTATAACTTCCAGAAACAGAAACAACAAAATTCTTAAATGGTTCTGCTTGTAAACTAAGTTTTGATAAGTTTACATTAGTTAGTCTGTTATTCTGTCCAGTTCCAATAACTGATGAAGAACCATCACTTCTTCCAAGAACATCTGTTGAAGCAGTTAAGCTAGACCCTATTTGCTCTACATCTCGTCTATTTCCCCCAGAAATAATCAGTCTATTTTTTTCATTTAAAATAGCCTTTCCTTGAAACCCATATTTAAATTTTTGATCTCTAAAGCCATAGGCCGTATATGCCTCAAGCCTCCATGGGTCATTGTAACTAAAATATGTTCTACCACCACTTCTAAGACGAATTCCCTCAACATCGTTATATCCAAATGTTGAAAATATAGGGCCATAATCAAAGTTTATTTTATCAAACTCAAAATATCCCGAAGAAAAAGTTGCTACTATATTGGATAAGTTCTTAAATTTTCTGACAGTAGTAAGGGTATCTAACATGGTATAAATTCCCAACTCATCTTTATTTAATTTTTCAACTCTATTTTCTATCCAGAATTCATCTGGCTGATTGTATATTTTTTTATCAATTACATTATTAGAGGTTTCGTAAAAGTTAGATTTTTTTAATTCGTTAAAAGAATAATTATTGTAAAGAGTAGTTCTTTTACCATATAAACCTTTTGATTTTTCTTTTTTATTTATGGCAAAATCAGATAAAAAATAATCTCGTTTTAATAAAAATATAGAGTCATTAAGTATATCAAATTCTTGTTCAATATAGATTTCTTTTACCCAATTAATATTGGCACTCTTGGATGCTTTCATATTAATCTCAGCAATTGCAAACGTAGTGTCATTTACCCAAAAGTCACCTTTAAATGTTAGTTCATTTTTTCTTCTTGGGTAGTAAATAATATTGTAGCACCATTTATTTTTTATGAATGCACTATCAGACAAAAAATAATTATAATTATTAATTCCTGTTTTAGAGAGAGGACTAACAAAACTTTTATAAAATAATTTTATATAATTATCATAGATGTTATAATCATTGTATAAATCGTCTATAAAATTAATAATTGCTTGGTTATTACTAAAACCAGTATTTTTATTTCCTCTAATTGTTTCTTTTTCTTTGTTTAGTGTATTGTCTCCAAACACCTCGGATACGGATTCATTTAAAAATATTGGAAGGTATGTTTTGCCGGTAATTGCTGATGTGTCTATATTTTTAAATACAAATTGCATTCCTCGGAATAAACCTTTTTCTTTGAAGGTGCTGTCTATGGTATTAAGGTCAAATTCAACTTTTTCATATTTTTTATAGTTATATTGATTGAATTTTTTTAATCCATTTTGTCTTCTTTTTTTCCAAATTTTTTCAAGTATAGCGATAGCAGGATTATTTTTTTTTGGTTGTTTTCCAACAGCTATTACAACTTCATTTAAAGTATTGGTTTCCTCCTTAATAACAAGTTTGAGATTAAATGTTACTTTTTTTGATAATTCAATTTCTAAATTTTCATATCCAATAAAAGAAACAACTAGTTGAGACCAATTTTTTTTGGATTCTAGATAAAACTTTCCATTTTCATCGGTAATAGTTCCCTCGATAGATCCTTTAAAAAGAATTGTAGCAAACGCAACTGGTTCATTTGCTTCATCAAAAACATAACCACTAACTTTTGTTTGAGCATAACTATACCCAAAAGATAAAATCAGTATGAGGATTAAAAGGGTCTTTTTTTTCATAACAGAAAAACTTCATCAACTAATATGCCAACGGAGTTTGTAAGGGGGATTAAAAAAATAATTTTCTTTATCTAAGAACTTCTTTTACAGCCGTTACCACATCCTTACTGTTTGGTATCCAGGCCTCTAGTAAAACTGGAGAATAAGGAGCAGGAGTATCTGCAGTAGTAATTCTTTTTATGGGAGCATCTAAGTAATCAAAAGCTTCATCTTGTATCCTAAATGTGATTTCTGAAGCAACACTGGCAAAAGGCCAAGCTTCTTCTAATACTACTAGACGATTTGTTTTCTTAACAGATTTAATAATGGCATCATGATCCATTGGTCTTACAGTTCTTAGGTCAATAATTTCAATTGAAATTCCTTCTTTCGCAAGTTCATCAGCTGCCTTATAAGCTTCTTTAATAATTTTACCAAAAGAAACCACAGTCACATCTGAACCTTCTCTTTTGATATCTGCAACTCCAATAGGTATGATATATTCTCCCTCTGGAATTTCCATTTTATCTCCATACATTTGTTCAGATTCCATAAAAATGACTGGATCATCATCTCGAATTGCTGCTTTTAATAAGCCTTTTGCGTCATATGGGTTGGACGGAACAATAACTTTAAGCCCAGGAGTATTTGCAAACCAATTTTCAAAAGCCTGAGAGTGGGTAGCTCCTAATTGTCCGGCTGAAGCTGTTGGTCCACGAAAAACAATGGGACAATTAAATTGCCCACCTGACATTTGTCTTATTTTTGCAGCATTATTGATAATTTGATCAATACCAACAAGAGAAAAGTTAAATGTCATGTATTCAACAATAGGTCTATTGCCATTCATAGCAGATCCTATAGCAATTCCAGCAAAACCTAATTCGGCAATGGGAGCGTCAATAACTCTTTTTTCACCAAACTCATCTAGCATTCCTTTACTAGCTTTGTAAGCACCATTATATTCTGCTACTTCTTCTCCTATTAAATATATGCTTTCATCTGAGCGCATTTCTTCACTCATGGCCTCACAAATAGCTTCTCTAAACTGAACTGTTTTCATGTATTACTCTCTCTTAGTTGTTTATTGAATTGCAAAAATAAGGAAAAAATGAGTAAATAAATCTACTTTTATTAGCTAAAATCGATAACGTTTTCTTAGTAAAAAATTATTTTTTATAAATTATTTTTACAACCTATTTTTCAATAAGTTAAAGCTTTAGCTGGAATTTTTTTTAAGATTTAAAATAATTTTCTCTTTTTTGGATGTAAAGTAAACAGACGTTTTTCTTTACTTATTTACTTTTTTAATAGTATTCAATATTGAAAATGAAAAAAATACTATGCGTGCATAGTATTTTAATTATTTGTAGTATCTTCGTATCATCAAAATTAAAATAAAATTTAAATGAAAATATTAGTATGTATTAGCCATGTTCCTGATACCACTTCAAAAATTAATTTCACTGATAACGATACCAATTTTGACACCAATGGTGTGCAATTTGTGATCAATCCGTATGATGAATTTGTCTTAACAAGAGCCATGTGGTTTAAAGAAAAACAAGGAGCTGCAATAACTGTTGTCAATGTTGGTTCTGCTTCAACAGAGTCTACATTAAGAAAGGCATTAGCCATAGGAGCAGACAATGCCATTAGAGTTAACGCTGATCCTAAAGATGGAATGTCTGTGGCAAAAGAAATTGCTGCTGTAGCCAAAGATGGAGGGTATGATTTAATTTTAGCTGGTAAAGAATCTAGCGATTATAATGGACAAATGGTTCCAGGTATGGTAGCGGCTCTATTGAATTATAACTTTGTAAACGGATGCGTTCAAATGGATGTAGACGGAACTAGTGTATCAGCTACTAGAGAAATTGACGGAGGAAGTGAATCATTACAAACTAGTTTACCCTTAGTAGTTGGAGGTCAAAAAGGAATTGTTGAAGAGTCCGATTTACGCATACCAAATATGAGAGGTATTATGATGGCTCGAAAAAAACCATTAAGTGTTTTAGAGTCTACCAACCCTGATAATGCCACAAATTCAGTGTCCTTTGAAAAACCAGCACCTAAAGGAGCTGTTAAACTTGTAGACGCTGAAAACATAGATGAATTAATTAATTTATTACACAACGAAGCAAAAGTAATTTAATCATAAGAAAAAAAGAAATATGTCAGTTTTAGTATACGCAAGTTCTTCAGACGGAAAATTCAAGAAATCAGCATTTGAGGTTGTTTCTTATGGAAAAAAAGTTGCAGAAGAATTAGGAACCAAGCTCATAACATTAACTATTAATGTAAATGATGCTACAGAATTACAAAATTATGGAGCAGATACAATTGTGTCTGTAAACAATGCAGCATTAAATGAATTTAATGCAAGAGAATATGCCTCTGTTATTCAACAAGTTGCTGAGTCTAAAGAATCAAAAGTTGTTGTTATAGATTCTAGTATTGATGGAATCTATGTTGGGCCATTAGTCTCAGTAGCATTAAATGCTGGTTATGCATCTAATGTTGTAGATGCACCAAGTTCAATAAACCCTTTTGTTGTAAAAAGGAAAGCTTTCTCAAACAAAGGATTTAACAATACAGAAATTACAACAGAAAATAAAGTAATTGGTTTAGCTAAGAATTCATTTGGAATTCATGAAAATCCTGTCACAGCATCAGTTGAAAATTTTGAAGCATCAGTTTCTGAATTAGGTGTAAAATCTACAAGTATAGACAAAGCTGTAGGTAAAGTAACCATTGCAGATGCAGATGTAGTAGTTTCAGCTGGTAGAGGTTTAAAAGGTCCTGAAAATTGGGGAATGGTAGAGGAGTTGGCAGATATTTTAGGCGCTGCCACTGCCTGTTCTAAACCTGTTTCTGATCTAGGATGGAGACCACACGGCGAACATGTAGGGCAGACTGGAAAGCCAGTTGCCACAAACTTATATATTGCTATTGGTATCTCTGGTGCCATACAACACTTAGCTGGAATTAATGCGTCTAAGGTAAAAGTAGTAATCAATACAGATCCTGAGGCTCCTTTTTTTAAAGCAGCTGATTATGGTATTGTAGGAGATGCTTTTGAGGTTGTACCAAATTTAATTAGTAAACTCAAAGATTTTAAGGCACAAAACTCATAATTTTTAGTAAATTGTGCTCAAATAAGAGCTGTCTAATTTTGGTAGTTTCCACAAATTAGACAGCTTTTTTAGTTAGATTCATGAGTTTGATAAAATTAACAATAAAAGGAATCTCCTACAGCCAGACTCAAAGTGGTGCTTATGCTTTGGTGTTAAGTGAAATGGAGGGTAAGAGAACATTACCAATAATAATTGGTGCTTTTGAGGCACAGTCTATTGCCATAGCATTAGAAAAAGAAATTAGACCGCCAAGGCCGCTAACACATGACTTATTTAAAACTTTTTCTGAAAGATTTAAAATCACTGTAAAACAGGTTATTATACACAAGTTAGTTGATGGAATTTTCTTCTCTAGTTTAATTTGTGAGAAAGATGGGGTAGAAGAAATTATAGACACGAGAACTTCAGATGCAATTGCTATAGCTATTCGTTTTCTAGCGCCTATTTATACCTATGAGAATATTTTAGACAAAGCAGGTATTTATTTGAAAGTTGAAGAGGAAATTGCTATCAAGGAAATCCTAGAGCCTGAGGCGATTCAGGTAACAATTGATCAAGCAGAATCCTCGAGTTCTTCAAATTTCAGTAAATATTCTATACAGGAGCTACATGACCAATTAAAGGAAGCTGTTGAAAATGAAAATTATGAGAAAGCTGCAAAAATTAGAGACGAAATAAGCAAACGATCATAAATTATGAAAAAACATATTGTAGGAATACTTTTTCTTATTTCATTAATTACAGTAGGACAATCAATTGAAAAAGATTGGAAATTTGAATCTATCAAAAATAATAGTGGGGTATCCTTAGTTAATGTAACTCCAACTGATTCATTCAGTATAAAAGATGGTGAATTCAATTATTCTTTACTATCAAAAGATAGTTTGGTAGCTAAAGGAACCTACACTCATCAGAATAACCTTTTAACCTTAAATTATTCTTCTCCAAAAGATACCGTTCGTAGTTATAAAATTGTTGAGGTTACAGATTCTATTTTAACGTTATCTGAAAATGAAACTATATATTCTTTTAGCGCAATAAAAAAATCCAAAGAAATAACTGCAATTGAAGCTAAAAATAAAATACTTTCTAGCAAGGGTTTTTCAATGAATAGCCTTTGGAGAGGAGTATTAGGAATGTTTGTGTTATTAATTATCTCATTCTTATTTAGTGCCAACAGAAGAGCTGTAGATTGGAGGAAAGTTGGAATTGGTTTATCTATTCAATTAATCATAGCTATTGGAGTCCTAAAAGTAAATTTTATTCAAACTATATTTAATTTTATAGGAAGTATTTTTATTGAAATATTAGAGTATACCAAAGCAGGTAGTGAGTTCTTATTTGCGGGTATGATAAGTGATATGGATAAGTTTGGTTATATTTTTGCTTTTCAAGTATTGCCTACTATTATCTTTTTTTCTGCTCTAACATCTTTATTATTTTATTTAGGAGTTATTCAATGGTTAGTTAAAATTTTAGCTAAAATTTTATCAAGATTTTTAGGGATATCAGGAATGGAAAGTTTGTCTGTAGCGGGTAATATTTTTCTAGGACAAACTGAAGCACCTCTTCTCATTAAAGCTTACTTAGAAAAAATGAATAAGTCTGAAATGCTGTTGGTGATGGTAGGAGGAATGGCTACAGTTGCTGGTGCTGTATTAGCAGCCTATATTGGATTTTTAGGAGGTGGTGATAAAGCCTTAGAATTAGTTTTTGCCAAACATTTATTAGCAGCTTCTGTGATGGCTGCTCCAGGTGCAATTGTAATTTCTAAAATTTTATATCCACAAACTGAAAAGGTAAATACAGATGTCACAGTTTCTCAAGATAAAATTGGATCAAATATTTTAGATGCAATTGCAAACGGTACTACAGAGGGTCTAAAATTAGCAGTTAATGTGGGGGCAATGTTATTGGTTTTTGTTGCAGTAATAGCTATGCTTAACGGGGTTCTTGGGTTTTTTGGAGGTTTTGATGGTATAGAATATCTTGGATGGGAAATTACTTCATTGAATGAAATTATAGCCAATAATACATTATATGAAGGTCTTTCAATTGAATTTATTCTTGGATATGCTTTTGCACCTTTAATGTGGTTAGTTGGTGTTGCTATTGAAGATATGACGCTTATGGGTCAGCTTTTGGGAATTAAATTAGCAGCTAGTGAATTCATAGGCTATATTCAATTAGCAGAGCTTAAAAATGTAGCAAACACCATCCATCTTACTCATAATAAATCAGTTATTATGGCCACTTATATGCTATGTGGTTTTGCGAATTTTGCATCTATTGGTATTCAAATAGGAGGAATAGGCTCTTTAGCTCCAGGACAACGAAAAGTATTATCTGAGTTTGGTATGAAGGCATTGATTGGAGGAACTATAGCTTCTTTAATGTCTGCAACTATAGCAGGAATGATTATTGGATAATCTATAAACAAATCGTTGATAACTTTATCACATTAAATGAAGCTTTAATTCAAAAAAATTGAAGCTTTATTTATTTTTGATATACGAAGAAATGAATCAATTATGAAGCAATACCATGACTTAGTAAAACATGTTTTAGAAAACGGAAACGAGAAATCAGATAGGACGGGCACAGGTACTAAAAGTGTCTTTGGATACCAGATGCGATTTGATTTAAGTAAAGGTTTTCCTATGGTTACTACAAAAAAATTACACTTAAAATCTATAGTATATGAATTATTGTGGTTTATAAAGGGTGATACTAATATTCAATATTTACAAGAAAATGGTGTTAGAATTTGGAACGAATGGGCAGATGATAATGGAGATTTAGGTCCTGTCTACGGTCATCAGTGGCGTAATTGGAATAGTGATGATATAGATCAATTAAAAGAAGTTATCAAAACTTTAAAAAATAATCCAGATAGCAGAAGAATGCTAATCTCTGCTTGGAACCCAAGTGTATTGCCAGATAATTCAGCTTCTTTTTCAGAAAATGTGGCCAATGGAAAAGCAGCCCTACCACCATGTCATGCATTTTTTCAATTTTATGTATCTGATGGTAAACTATCTTGTCAACTTTATCAAAGAAGTGCAGATATCTTTCTAGGGGTGCCGTTTAATATTGCATCTTATGCATTATTTACAATGATGATGGCTCAAGTATGCGGTTATGAAGCAGGAGAGTTTATTCATACATTCGGAGATGCTCACATTTACAGTAATCACTATGAGCAACTAGAATTACAATTGTCTAGAGAAGCTAGAGCATTACCAACAATGAAAATAAATCCTGAAATCAATAGTATTTTTGATTTTACTTTTGATGATTTTGAGCTTTTAAATTATAATCCGCACCCACACATCAAAGGAGCAGTAGCTATATAAATTTTTATGATAACAATAATTGCTGCCATAGGATTAAACAATGAGCTTGGTAAAGACAATGATTTAATTTGGCATTTACCTGCAGATTTAAGGCGTTTTAAAAAGGTAACTTCAGGGCATACAATTATCATGGGTAGAAATACCTTTGAATCAATTGGTAAACCCTTGCCAAATAGAAGATCTATTATTATTACTAGAAATATCTCATACAAAAAAGAAGGTTGTGAGGTTGTTCATAGCTTGGAGGACGCCATAAAGTTAATAAAAAATCAAAAAAATGCTTTCATCATAGGAGGAGCACAAATTTATAAAGAAGCAATTGAGAAAAAATTAGTAGATCAATTAGATATTACTAAAGTGCATCAAAATTTTGACGCAGATGTTTTTTTTCCAACTATAGATATGGCTTCATGGAAAGAGATGTCTGAGGAAACTTTTTTGCCAGATGATAAAAACCAGTACACCTATAGTTTTCTCAGTTATAAGAGAATTACCTAAAGTTTGGTGATAGCCCTGAGCCACCGTCTAATCTTATTTTATACTTCTGTTGTGCAAACTGAAAATAGTTGAATAATTTATAATTCACCTCAAGTCCATAACGTATTTGAGGGCTGTAATCTATTATATTTCCATAGATTGAAGAGTTAAATTTTAAGGGATTTAATGCTCTTAAATTCCAGTTGGTTACATACATGTTATTTCTGTTTTCTAAATAATTTAAAGAATAATAATTTTTAGGTTTTGCTATGGTATTTAAATAAAGAGTAAAGCCAGTATCTATGATGATTACATCATATTCTAAACTATCATTGGAAATAATAACAGGTTTTTCTTCACTTTTTTTACTATTATTAACCGGATAAGAACCGCAGGCAAATAGAAATAAGCCCACAATAGAGAATGCTAAGTATTGAAATAAATATTTCATTTATGATTTACAAATTATTTTATTTTTAGATTCATATCTAATGTAAGATTCTTTTTTCAAAAATTTTAAATTTTTACAAGGATAAAGTATCTTTAGGAAAAATTACAATTATCATATGAGAACAATATTATCAATGATACTCTTTTTAAGTATCCAAGTAAGTGTTTCACAAATTCTTTCAGAAAAAGACCGAGCGATACTCAAAGATGAGTTATTAGAGGATAGATTTCAGAATCTTCTTCCCCAATTAATGGACGATGCAAATTTAGATATGTGGCTTCTTATTTCTAGAGAGTACAATGAAGATCCGGTTTTAAAAACAATGCTACCAGCTAGATGGTTAAATGCTCGACGAAGAACGATGATTCTTTTCTATAGAAATAAAAAGCAAAACACCATAGAAAGGATTGCTGTAGCTCGTTATGATATTGGAAAAAGTATAAAATCTGCCTGGAATAAAGAACTAGAACCTAATCAATGGAAAGCTTTGTCTGACATTATTGCTAAAAGAAATCCTGCTAAAATTGGGATTAATTATTCAAAGCATTTTGCCCTAGCTGACGGACTGGTTAAAACAGATTATGAGGAGTTAGTTAAAAATTTACCAGATTCTTTGGTGTCAAAATTAGTTTCGGCAGAAAAATTAGCTATTGCATGGTTAGAAACAAGGACAGCAAAAGAAATGAAATTATTTAAAAAGTTGGTAAAAACAACCCACGATATTATTGATGATGCTTTTTCAGAGAAAGTTATTATTCCGGGTAAAACAACTACAGAGGATGTTGTTTGGTTTCTTAGGCAAACAGTCACAGATATGGGTTTAGAAACCTGGTTTCACCCTACAATAGACATACAAAGGACCAATCAAAAACTTCAATCACATATTTATTCATTTACCAAAGGTGACAAAGATAAAATTATTCAAAAAGGAGATTTATTGCATTGTGATTTTGGGATCACATATATTGGTTTAAATACAGATTGCCAACAACATGCTTATGTGTTGAAAGACGAAGAAACAGCAGTTCCTGAGTTTTTAGCTATGGCATTTAAAAAAGGAAACCGATTGCAAGATATTTTAACAACCACAATGATGGAGGGGAAAACAGGGAACGAAATTCTTTTAAGTTCTTTAGCGACTGCTAAAAAAGAAGGTTTACGCCCATCAATATATACACATCCGCTTGGTAAATATGGGCATAGTGCAGGGACTACCATCGGTATGTGGGACTCTCAAGGCGGAGTTCCTTTCAATGGAGATTATTCACTTCATAAGAATACTGTATATGCTATAGAGTTAAACGTGACAGTTAGCATTCCAGAGTGGCAGAAAGATATTAGAATTATGTTAGAGGAAGCAGGTTTTTATGGAGATAATTTCTTTGACTATGTAAACGAGAGACAGACTAAAATTAAATCGATTCAAACTAATTAATGTTTCTAATTCCTACGAATGATTTAAAGAAAATTCTGACTGTTTTTACACGAAGAATTGGATTGCTGTTTTTTTCTTTTCTTTTTTTTTATTTTGATGGTACCGGTTTTTCGGCTATATATGAAAATGCACAAATAGGCCCTAATATTTTAATGCTAGTTGCATTTTTAGTACTTTATAAAAGATCTGTAAAACGCACACGAAAATTAATGATATATGCAGTGATTATTGGTTTTATAGGTGAATATTTGTTTTCAATTGTATTAGGCATGTATACCTATAGATTATCCAATCTTCCGTTTTATATTCCTTTAGGTCATGCGGTAGTATATGCTAGAACCTATTGTTTTTCAAAAGCATCCATTGTTAATAAATATCAAAAAGAAATTGTTAGATGGTTATTTTTTGGTATCGTAATATTTTCACTTTTCTATCTCATTGTATTCAATGATATTTTTGGTTTTGTAATGACCATTGCCGTATTTCTAGTATTAATTAATAGACCCAAAGACAGGTTGTTCTTTTTAACCATGTATGTGGTAGTAGCTGTATTAGAAATTATAGGGACTGCCTATGAAGTTTGGTCATGGCCAGACACTGCTTTTGGCGTTTTTCCAATACTAAAAAGTCATAACCCACCTAGTGGAATAAGTCTATTTTACTTTTTGCTAGATATTGGATGTTTTGTTATGTACACTCAATTTAATAGCAAGACTTGGAAAAGATTTAAATACATTAGAAGACAACTGAAATCAAAAACAATATAACTTATAAAATTTGTACATTTAACAACCAAAATCAAAATAGAAGACACATGAAATTAAAACAAATCATCTACTTGTTCCTGATTAGTGGAATCTTATTTTCTTGCGCTAATGATGGTCAAAAAGAAACCAAGTTTAATCATCTAGTAGAACAATTTGCAGACATTAAAGTACTTCGTTATAAAGTACCTGGATTTGAAGAGTTAAGTCTTAAAGAAAAATCATTGGTTTATTATTTAACTCAAGCTGGTTTAGCAGGTAGAGATATTATGTGGGATCAGAATTATAAACACAATTTAAAAATAAGAGCAGCCCTAGAAAATATCAATACAAACTATACAGGAGATAAAGAATCTGAAGACTTCAAAGCTTTTAAAGTTTATTTAAAAAGAGTTTGGTTCTCTAATGGAATTCATCATCATTATTCAAATGATAAAATTAAACCAGATTTTACACGTGAGTATTTTGAAACAGATTTATTAAAAAAATCAAATACAGAGTTATCTGAAGAGATTATAGCTGTTTTATTTAATGATATAGATTCTAAAAAAGTAAATAAGAAAGAGGGAGTTGATAACATCTTATCTTCAGCTATCAATTTCTATGGTTCAGATATTACGGATAAAGATGTTACAGATTTTTATAAAACTGCATACAGAGGTCCAGAAGGAATGCCAATAGAAGCGGGATTAAATTCAAAATTAGTTCGAGAAAACGGAGTGTTGGTTGAAAAAGTGTGGAAGTCTGGAGGAATGTATGGTGATGCTATAGATCAAATTATAGGGTGGTTAGAAAAAGCACAAGGAGTCGCTGAAAACGATAATCAAGCAAAAGCCATAGGTTTGTTAATTGAATATTATAAAACTGGAAGTCTAGATGTTTGGGATCAATATTGTATAGCTTGGGTTACTTCAACAGAAGGAAATATAGACTGGATTAACGGATTTATAGAGGTCTATAATGACCCTAAAGGATATAGAGGTTCTTATGAAACTATTGTAGAAATTAAAGATTTTGATATGTCCCGAAAGATGGCTGTTTTATCTGATAATGCTCAATGGTTTGAGGACAATTCACCCTTAGACCCTGCACATAAAAAAGAAAAAGTGGTAGGTGTTTCATACAAAACAGTTAACGTAGCCGGTGAAGCTGGTGATTCTTCACCTAGTACACCAATAGGTGTTAATTTACCAAATAATAATTGGATCAGGCAACAGCATGGTTCTAAATCTGTTTCTTTGGGTAATATTACTGGAGCCTACAATAATGCAGGAGGTTCTGGAAGATTGAATGAATTTGCTTATGATGAGGAAGAAATAAGATTAGAGGAAAAATATGGACAAATTGCAGATAAACTCCACACAGCATTGCACGAAGTAGTAGGGCATGCATCTGGAGTTATTAATGAAGGAATTGGTCAACCAAAAGAAACTCTTCAAAATTATGCATCAACCATGGAGGAGGGGAGAGCAGATTTAGTTGGATTGTATTATTTAATGGATCCAAAATTACAAGAACTGGGCTTAACTGATAATTGGGAAGAGTTAGGGAAAGCAGCCTATGACGGTTATATAAGAAATGGTTTAATTACTCAATTAATTAGAATAGAATTAGGGAACGATTTGGAGGAAGATCATATGGTTAACAGACAGTGGGTTTCTGCTTGGTCTTATGAACAAGGATTAAAAGATAATGTCATAGAAAAGGTTACTAAAGACGGAAAAACCTTTTTTAAAGTAAATGATTATGCAAAACTTCGCGCTATTTTTGGACGCTTATTAAAAGAAGCACAGCGAATAAAATCAGAAGGAGATTTTGATGCTGCAAAAGCATTGGTAGAGGGTTATGGCGTTAAAGTAGATCAAGAAATTCATGCTGAAGTTATTGAGCGAAACAAGCAATTTACATCTGCTCCCTACAGCGGTTTTGTAAATCCGATTTTAAATTTGGTAAAAGACTCGGAGGGAGTTATTACTGATATTACAATAGTTCAACCAAAAGACTTTGAAGAACAAATGTTATCTTACTCTAAAAATTATAGCTTTTTGAATTCAGAAAATTAACAAGATCTTTTCTATGAAGTTAACAAAAAATCTCCGAGTCTTTGCTCGGAGATTTTTTGTTGTGCATGCTATCATTATAATAAATATGCAGTCACTAGTCTAAGAGCAACAAAAATGATGATGGCTATTGTACCATATATTGCTACTTTTTTTGCTGCATCTTTGTAATAAGCTTGATGATTTTTTGAATCTTTTTTGTAGGAAATTACCATAAAAATGACAAAAGCTATGATGAAAATAATAGCAAAAATGATTCGACCTTTTGTAAACATAAATTATGTATTTTTAACAAAATTACAAATTAAATGAAAACGGCAATTGTTTTTGGAGCAACTTCTGGTATTGGAAAAGAAATTTCTGAATTATTACTAAAAGATGGGTATAGAGTAGCCATCACTGGAAGAAGATTAGAGAAGTTGGAGGCCCTAAAAAAACAATATTCTAACCAGGTTTATGTTGCCCAAAATGACATTCAAAAAGTAGATGAGGTAGAAAATGTGTTCAATGAAATTATTAAAGAATTTACAACAATAGATATCATCATACAATCCTCTGGTGTTGGACATATTAATCCAACGTTAGCATGGAATAAAGAGGAAGAAACCATCTTTACAAATGTAGTAGGAGCTACCAAGTTGTATGATTTATCATTTAATTTATTTAGAAATCAAGGATTTGGTCATTTGGTAGGTATTACCTCCATAGCCTCCATTAGAGGAAATAGAGGAGCACCAGCATATTTTTCATCAAAGGCTTATCAAAAAGCATATTTAGAAAGTCTATATATGAAAACAAAAACTATCAAATCAAATAAAGTTTTTATTACTGATATTCGTCCAGGATTTGTAGATACAGCAATGGCATTAGGAGAAGGTATTTTTTGGATGGTTTCTCTTGAAAAAGCAGCAAAACAAATTTATACAGCAATTAAGAAAAAGAAAAGAGTTGCTTACATCTCTAAGCGATGGAGATTGATAGCTTTTATTTTAAAAATAGCTCCAGCCAGTTTTCTTAAAAAAATGATTTAAAATAACACATCTATAAAATATGAAAAAATACACAGATGCCGTTCACGAGTTTCATACAGCATTTAAGCTAGGAATTAAAAATGAACCAACAGCAGACCTTGGGGCAGCAAAAAATTTACTTCGTTTTAATTTGATGAAAGAAGAAAATGAGGAATATCTTGAAGCGGCTAATGCAAATGATTTAGTGGAAGTTGCAGATGCTTTAGGAGATATGTTATATATTTTGGCAGGAACCATTATAGAGCACGGAATGCAATATAAGATTGCTGAGGTTTTTGACGAAATTCAGCACAGTAATATGAGTAAATTAGGAGAGGATGGGCATCCAATTTTTCGTGAAGATGGAAAAGTATTAAAAGGACCTAATTATTTTAAGCCAAATATTGGTTCAATTTTAAAAAAATAATGATTGCTTTTAAAGTTCAAATCGTTTCCCTTCTGCAGCAAATTTATATCCTAATAATGTTAGTTCATTTCTTTCTTTTGAATTAGGTTGCAATGCGGGATTGGTATGATTAAAATGAATAAAAATCACTTTATTTTTAGTTGTTAAAGATTCATTTTTAAATAAGTCAACTGTTTCTTCAATGAATGGGTGAGGTACTTCACTCATAGGTCTATTAATTTCTCCTTCTTTAAAAAAAGTGGCATCTAAGAATGCATAATCAACTTTTTTAACTTCCTCTACAATATTTTTTTTCCACAAACTCCATTTATTTATGTCTGGAATAAACAGAGCTGATTTGTTTTCCCCTTCAATTTTATATCCCACAGTTTCTGAAAATTCATCTCTATGAGGAACAAGAAAAGGAGTAACTTTTAAAGAATTATTAAGTTGAACAACCTTGTCTTTTCTTAAGTTTGAAAATGTAATATTTTTAGTTGTAACTAATTGACTCCAAGGGCCGTTATTGATTAAGAAATTTTTCATTTTTGGCATTGCATACACAGTGATGTCTTTTTTACCTAATGCTTCTTTGCCAAAATATAACAACCCAGCATAATGACCCATGTGTGCATGGGTTATAAAAACACCATCTATAATGGTACTAGTTCTTAGATGATTTTTTTCTAAATCTGCTAATTGAGTAGAAATGTCTGGAGTTGCTTCAAATAGAAATTTTTGTTGGGCCTCCCTGTCAATTAAGCCTAAAGAAACTACCTTTTGTTTTGGTGATACACCTCTATAGAAATCATCACAGCATTTTTTTTGACAACCAATATGAGGAAAACCACCATCTTGAGCCGTTCCTAAAATTGTAATGTATTGGTTTGCTTTGCTAGTTTTATCAATGGAAATATCCTTTTTAGTACATCCCGTTACTAACATAACGAATACAGCTAAAGAATATAATTTTTTCAAAACTTAAACTTTTACTCTCCAACCGTAAGGGTCTTCGGATTTATTGGTTTGAATATCTGTGATTTTCTCTTTAAATAAAGAAGCATAGGTGTCTTTTAACTCTGGTAATTCATAATCAACTCCTTGATAACCGAATCCAGCAATAGGAGATATAACAGCCGCAGTTCCAGCACCAAACATTTCCTTTAAGTTTCCTTCTCTTGCAGCTTGTACAACTTCGCTAACAGAAATTTTTCGAACTTCAATGGGTATATTTTGATCTTTTGCAATTTGTAAAATACTTTTTCGTGTAATTCCGTCTAATATTCTATCGTTTGTTGGACTGGTAATTAAAACCTCTCCAATACGAATAAAGATATTCATTGCACCAGCTTCCTCAATAAATTGATGCGAGTTATCATCGGTCCAAATTACCTGATTATATCCTTTTTCAATGGCTAGTTGAGTAGGGTAAAATTGTGCAGCATAATTTCCCCCTGCTTTTGCAAAACCAACTCCTCCATTTGCGGCTCTAGCATATTTCTCTTCTATTAAAACAGTTACTTTGCCAGAGAAGTATGCTCCTGAAGGGGCAGTAGAAATTATAAAAGTATAGGAGTCTGCCGGTGATGCATGAAGTCCTTCACCAGAGGCAAACATAAAAGGACGAACATACAAAGAACTTCCCTCTGTTGTAGGAATCCAATCACTATCTATTTCTAGTAATTTCTTTAAACCATCCATAAATAATTCTTCTGGAATTTCAGGCATCATCAAACGTTTAGCAGAAAGATTAAGACGTTTACAATTCTCTTCTGGCCTAAATAAAAAAACCTCTCCATTGCCATCTTTATAGGCTTTCATTCCCTCAAAAATAGACTGGCCATAATGAAATATTTTTGCTGCAGGATTTAAGAGAATAGGCTCGTTGGGTTTAATGGTTGGATTTTGCCATGTACCATCAATATACTCACACTGAAAAATATGATCAGAAAAAACTTTTCCAAAAGGTAGATTACTAAAGTCTACGTTTTTGATTTTAGAGTCTTTTACAGGTTTAATTAAGATATCCGTAGCCATGTTATTATAAGTGTATGCAAACAAATGTAAACAAAATTGTTTGTTTTTTTAAGTAAAAAAGCACTCGTAGTTTTTATTTTAACAACTATCTTTGATTTGTATAAAATTAAAGTTTTTTGATATGAAGAAAATAGGAGTAGTGATGTTATTATCTTTTGCAATTGTAGCTTGTAATTCAGCTAAAAAAGATACTAAAAAAGAAAATAAAATAGTTGAAAATACTACTTATAGTAGTTTTGGAGCTACTATATCTGCAACGGAATATCTATCATCTAATGACGCTTTATCAAATTATAACGCATTAGAATTAGGAGACACCATCAATTTAAAATTTAATGCGAACATTAAAGAAGTTTGTTCAAAAAAAGGGTGTTGGATGACTCTACCAGCGGGTAATGATGATGAAACTATTATGGTTCGATTTAAAGATTATGGATTTTTCATGCCCTTAGACGCTGCTGGGAAAGAGGTAATTGTTGCCGGTAAGGCATTTGTAAATGAGGTGTCTGTAGCAGATTTAAAACATTATGCTGAAGATGCAGGAAAGTCATCTGAGGAAATCGCTAGTATCACTGAGCCTGCTATGGAATTTGCTTTTGAGGCTAATGGAGTATTGCTAAAAAAGTAATAAGTACTAGCACCACACCTTTGAAAAGAGAAATTATAAAAACTTCAGACGGATCAACTACCATTCATATTCCTGAATGGAATGAACAATACCATTCTATTCATGGTGCTATTCAGGAAGCTAATCATGTTTATATTAATAATGGATTAAGGTATAAAAATACGAATGAGATAACCATTTTAGAAATTGGTTTTGGAACCGGATTAAATAGTTTTATGACGTTTTTAGCCGCTCAAAAAAATGAATTGTTAATTGAATATGTTGGAGTAGAGGCTTATCCTATTCATGAGGAAGAACTACTAAAATTAAATTATGTTACTGAGTTAGGTGCAACCCAATTTGCTAAAATTTTTGAATCTTTTCATTCGAGTTCTTGGGAGGAGAAACACCAAATTACTTCACACTTTTCTCTTTTGAAGAGAAAACAATTTTTTCACGAAATAGATGATGAAAATAAGTTTGATGTCATTTATTTTGATGCATTTGGAGCTCGAGTTCAACCAGAATTATGGAATGAGGAAATTTTTTTAAAAATGTTTTTAGCTTTAAAATCAGAAGGGGTGTTGGTAACCTATGCAGCAAAAGGTAGCGTAAGAAGAGCAATGCAATCTGTGGGTTTTACTGTTGAAAGATTACCTGGCCCTCCAGGAAAACGTGAAATGTTACGTGCTGTAAAATTATAATATTTCTTAGGTTTCTAAACTATATTTATTGAATCTAAATTTCTACCTTAGTGCCTAACAAAAATCAATTATGAAGTTTCAAAGAAAATTTGGTAGGCGAAGAACATCTAAACCTAAAAAGGGTTTGATGTTAATTATGCTTTTAATTTTAGTCTTATTCCTATGGAATCAGGCTGAAAATATAATGGCAAGTTTTTTTGATTAACCCGTCTATCATATATATTGAAAAACTTCATTTTTTGTTAAAAAAGAAGTAAAAACAGCATTTTTTTACTAAAAAACATCAAAAATGCTTCAATTTTGGTCAAAATTCATTGTATTAAATTTTCAAGAAATATACTTTTAAGTAAAAATTCTATCCTTAAATACATAGTTTTAGAAGGCTTAAAACATCCAAGAATAATTAATTAAATTTGTGTAACGATTGTGTAATTCTAAAAGTAAAACAACATAACTTTTGAAGGTTGAAAAAATTATATTAGGAATTGACCCTGGGACTACCATCATGGGCTTTGGGATCATAAAGATTGTTGGTAAAAAAATGGAATTTATACAGATGAATGAGTTGTTGTTGCAAAAATATGATGATCATTATTTAAAATTAAAACTCATTTTTGAAAGAACACTTGAATTAATAGATACTTTTAAGCCAGATGAAATTGCTATCGAAGCTCCTTTTTTTGGCAAAAATGTACAATCTATGTTGAAATTAGGACGTGCTCAGGGTGTGGCTATGGCAGCAGGTTTATCTAGAGAAATACCGATTACAGAATACTTGCCAAAAAAAATTAAAATGGCAATTACAGGTAATGGAAACGCTTCAAAAGAACAGGTAGCCCTCATGTTAAAGTCGTTATTAAATTTAAAAACATTACCAAAAAATTTAGATGCTACAGATGGATTAGCAGCTGCTGTTTGTCATTTTTATAACGCTGGAAAAATCACTCAGGGTAAAAATTATTCAGGTTGGGGTGCTTTTGTAAAGCAAAATCCAAAAAAAATTAATTAATAATTTTACTAATTTACATTGAGCGGCATTTACATACATATTCCTTTTTGTAAGCAAGCTTGCTTTTATTGTGATTTTCACTTTTCTACCTCATTAAAAAAGAAAGATGAACTTATCTCGAGTCTTATTCACGAAATTGAGTTAAGAAAAAATGAATTGAATACTAATGTTATACAAACCATTTATTTTGGTGGAGGTACTCCAAGTTTGTTGCAATTGTCAGAAATTAATCAAATTATTGATGCTGTTTATGACAATTATGAGGTGGTTTCTAACCCTGAAATTACACTTGAAGCCAATCCAGATGATTTAACAAGCTCTAAAATAGTTGAATTAGCTACCAGTAAAATCAATAGATTGAGTATTGGAATTCAATCCTTTTCTGATGATGATTTAAAATTAATGAACAGAGCACATAATGCTGAAGAAGCTTTAAGTTGTTTAACTGAAGCCACACACTATTTTAAAAATATTTCTGTTGATTTAATTTATGGAATTCCTGGTTTATCAAATAAACAATGGAAAAAAAATATTGATATAGTTCTTTCCTCTGGAATTACTCATATTTCAAGCTATGCTTTAACCGTAGAACCAAAAACTGCGCTAGAATCATTGATAAAAAAAGGAATGATTGATGAGGTCAGTGATTTGCAAGCTCAAGAACAGTTTTACATATTATTAGAGGAACTTTCAAAACATAATTTCACTCATTATGAACTTTCAAACTTTGCAAAAGATGGCGCTTTTAGTAAAAATAATTCATCCTATTGGCAAGGCAAATCTTACTTAGGTATTGGTCCTTCAGCGCACTCTTTTGACGGCAAACAACGAAGTTGGAATATAAAAAATAATTCGAAATACATTTCATCCATTTTACAAAGTAAATTACCGATAAAGAGAGAATTACTATCAATTACAGATCAATACAATGAATATGTAATGACCGGTTTACGCACTATTTGGGGAGTATCTTTGGAAAAAGTAACCAGAGAATTTGGAAAAGAATACCATACGTATTTATTGCTCCAATCAGAAAAATATAGAGCTGAAGAATTATTGTATATTGAAGACGAAAAATTAAAAACAACTCAAAAAGGAAAATTTTTATCAGACGGTATTTCGGCTGATTTATTTAAACTCGACGTGTCTTGATTACAGAAATAAAATACAACTCAAATAAATATACAATAGATTTATCTAAACCCTTAGATATTTCTATTCCACTAAGAGATGGTAAAAATAACGTGAACGCATGGTATTTAGAACCACCTAAAATATTCCCAGTAGTTTCTGATGATTGGATAGGTTCCGTTAAAGAGGGAGCAGATGTGAATTTTAATACCATTCATTTTAATCCTCATTCTCATTGTACCCACACGGAAACAGCAGGGCATATCACAAAAAAAGTACATTCTATTCATCAAAATTTACAACAATTTTTCTTTTTAGCAGAGGTTGTAACTATTCCGCCAGAAAAAATTAATGATGATTTTGTAATTACAAAAAAACAATTACAATATGCATTGGGTAATAAGAAGAGAGATGCTATTGTAATTAGAACACTTCCCAATTTATCGGATAAAAAAACGATGCAATATTCACATACAAATCCAACATATTTGATGGAGGAGGGCGCTGTGTTTTTACGTGAAAAAGGAGTTAACCACTTGTTAATTGATTTACCTTCCGTAGACAAAGAGAAAGACGAAGGTAAACTACTCTCTCACAATGCTTTTTGGAATACGTCAGATAAAGTACGTTTAGGTGCTACCATTACTGAATTTATATATGTACCCAACACAATTAAAGATGGCACCTATTTTTTAAATTTAATGGTTGCTCCTATAGAAAATGATGCAAGTCCAAGTAAACCTGTCCTTTACAAAATAAATGATTAAAAAATGAAGAAAAAATTCAAATACTTTATGTACTCGTTAATTATTCTACTAACCTTTGCTATTGGAAATGGAATTTATGCAGATATTTCTGTTGAAGACTTAAAAAACGAGTATGCAAATGAACACTCTCAATTTATTGAAGTAAATGAGATGGGTGTGCATTACAGAGATGAAGGTGAGGGCTTTCCAATTGTCTTAATTCATGGAACAGCAGCCTCTTTGCATACTTGGGATGCTTGGACAGATGAGTTAAAAAAAACCAATAGAGTTATTCGAATGGATTTACCTGCTTTTGGTATTACAGGACCTAATAAAAATGCAGATTATTCTTTACAAGCCTACACAGATTTCTTAAACTTATTTATTGATAAATTAAAGCTTGAAAAATTTCATTTAGCAGGAAACTCACTTGGTGGTAATATTGCTTGGAACTATACTGCTGATTACCCAGAAAAAGTTGAAAAGTTAATTTTGGTTGACGCAAGTGGATTGCCAACGAACAAGCAACCTCCATCAATTTTTAAGATGGCGAAAAACCCTTTATTAAAATCACTCTTTTTATATGTGACCCCAAAAATGTTGATTAAAAAGAATATCGAGGAAGTATATGCAGATGATTCTAAAATTACAGAAGAATTGGTTAATCGTTATCATAAAATGGCTCTAAGAGTTGGAAATAGAAAAGCTTTTATAGATAGAGCAAAGACTGACTTTGGTCTAGATTCTGTTGAGAATATTAATAAGTTAAAGACTATTATGACCCCCACATTATTAATTTGGGGAGCACAAGACTTATGGATTCCTTTAGCTAATGGTATTCGAATGGATCGTATTTTGGTTAATTCTACATTAAAAGTATTAGAAAATTCAGGTCATGTGCCAATGGAAGAAAATCCTAAAGAGAGTTTAAAATTAATGAGAGATTTTTTAAACTAAAAATAAATCAAGAAATTAGTATTATAAATAAAACTACATTGATGAGTATAGAATGGAGAGGTGTTATGCCGGCAGTATTTACATGGTTTAAAGAGTCAAAATCCAGCTCTCTTGAAATTGACTTTGAAGCAACACAAAAACAAGCTGCAGGAATTTTAAAAGCT
>Ga0209630_10000626_pt1 | contig 40575 bp, 40 predicted proteins | sample COG_01_FD_184745 | JGI IMG/M metagenome (GOLD analysis project Ga0209630, IMG submission 184745) | Pelagic Microbial community sample from North Sea - COGITO 998_met_01 (SPAdes) (version 2) | ecosystem: Environmental > Aquatic > Marine > Neritic zone/Coastal water | place: Helgoland, sampling...
AGACTATAAGTCCCATATCTGAAGTCAACTAGTAATTGGAAAAGCGGGACCAGCAATAAAAAAGTACGTAAATCCAATCAGCAAACATTTGGATTCGTGCTTTCAGACAATCTTATGTCACCTAAATTAGGCCTCTTTTTCGGCATTCGTTTATGTATACTGGTGCTATACTTTATCGTCAATAGCATTGGACCTACGCCAATTTTAAATAGGTAAGTCAATAGAGAAAATAATTCAAAACTATCGTTTAACAGAAAATGGACGTTGAAGAATGGCTAGAAGATTTTGAGGACATTCCAAAACGCGAGAATTCAAATATGATACCTGTTGGTCACTGATGTTGTCAGCGTTTTACAATTTATTTATGGTCGTGGTGTTCTGAATGTAAAGATGCTGCAAAGTTGAAATTGGCTACAAGGTTTAGCTGGCTAAAATTCAACGAATTAATTTGATCTGAAAGAGGAATATCGTTGTCCAGTGCTCTTCTGTAGATATATAGAAAACGGAGATCTAACCCATCTAACTTGTTTTCAAAAGAGTAAGTGCAATCCAGATTAATCTGGTCGTAAGAATGCTGTAAATATTTGTTAAACGAAGCTCTATCGTCCGTAATCGTTCGGTTCCAATCTAGTTTTATCTCAAAGGCTTTTACTTTCTTCAAGCCTGAAATTCCAAAACTGTTGGCGTTTCCCAAACCTTCTAACTGGTTTCTAGGAAGATATGTGTAGCTAGGGTCTACTCCAAATTCTCTAGGAAACAAATACCTGCCCGAATTAAATATATGGGTGAAATTAGACTGAACATCACAAAATCTAAAATGGTAGCCCATTCTAGCACTCGATAAGTTAGTCTGTTCCGTGTTTGGATGATAGATTTGATTTGTATTATTGTCTCCGTTATTTACTGGTGTTTGGAACAGGTATAGCAGTCCTACATACAAACCAGTATCACGATCAGCATCTAGTTTGATTAATGAACTATTCGAGATATTATCTAAATAGTAGGTCCAAAGGTTAAGTTGAATGGTAGGTTTCGGGTTTAGTTCAAAACCTAAAATCCCGAGACCATTAGAAGAAACTTGTTTGTGATAGTCTGCTAATTGTCCATTTGCATCAAATCCATTGTTGTACAACCCTATAGCCTGTGATATGGTGTACCAATGTGTGGTGGAACGAGGAGAAGATTTATTAAACCAAGCACCGGTCAGTATATGCGATTTGTGATGAGCCTCCATTTTAAAACCTGAAAATACTTTTGGTTTCATTCGCCCATCATGCAGACGAACCAATGGACTTTCTACTTCCATTTTGCCATACATTAGGGTTATTTTTTTAGTTTCATATTTGAGATACAGCTCTTCTAGTCGGTCCAGATCAGTATAATTACCTCGGTGTTCTACATCAAAAAGTTGAATCTCATACCTTGAATTGGAATTAGCAATAGAGTCTATCGCAAGAAGATCATTAGAAAAAGTACGGTAAACAAAAATGCCATTGAGTCCTACAGAAATACCTTTATACGGAAGAGTTTCATAATGTATAGAAGCTCCAATGGCGTTGGCATAATAATCTCGCAATGAGCCAGCATTTATGGTGGTCATAGTGTAATCTCTTATTTGCCCAGTGAAATGACCGTTCGAGAAATAGTACACCAGCTTTTTTGGTTCTTCCTTGTGATCTTGAGCAAAGAGCGGTGATATAGCATGACTAAAAATAAGAAAACAAAGAATTCTCATTATGCTACGTTTGTATAATTCGAGATTGAAATGCATTGGTAGTCTTATTGCATTAACAAAGTTGAACTTACCAGTGCATTTAGTAAGTAACACGGGTTACTTTACGCATTAAATTGATGTATGGATAAGAGGAGAACTATACGAGAATAAGGTTGCTATAAGCTGATTACAGCTCCAACAGTTCTATTTTATTTCTTTTTAACCTAACAATTTTCTTCTTTTCTAATTTTTTAAGCAACCGGGATATGACTACTCTTGATGAGTGCATATCATATGCGATGTCTTGATGACTAATTTCCAAAAGTGTTGATTTTTTTATAAGAACCTGACTTTTTAAGTACTTCTGGATCCTTACTTGCATATTTTCAAATGCTAATTCGTCTACAGAGTTTAAGAGTTCAGAAAACCTATGTGTATAGTTGTCAAAAACAAACTTAAGCCAGCCATCATACTTCTGAATCCATCTTTTGTTGTTTTCCGCAGGTATAGCAATGAAAACAACGTCTGTTTCCGAAATAGCTCTAATAGTGGAATTTTTTTCGTTTAGGCAACAAGTAACCGTCATTGAGCATGTGTCACCTCTTTCTAGATAGTACAATGCAAGCTCATCACCATTAGAATCTTGTCTAAGAATTTTAATAGCACCACTTAAAAGTAAGGGCATGCTATCTATTTTTTCGCCATAATCCATGATCACCTTGTTAGCGGCAATGGAACGATAAGTCCCTAGCTGTTTAATTTCCGCTATTAATTCTGGTTCGAATAAAAACCCGTAACATTCTATTAGTTCTTTGTAATTATTTTCCTCCATTTTAGAAAGTTATCAAATATAGGTTAAAGGGCATATATACTTTTTTGCCGTCATTTTAGTTGGTCAACTTCCTTTGGTGTTAGTCCTTAGAACCCTTGTGCTGGGCATTTTCTAGCGTATATGGGTGTGGGAACTGATTAGTAAGATTTGAGGCGATGTGCATATTGTTCGCATGTTTCGCGAGTTGCGCTGCATCGGTTTCCTCTAGTGGTCTTAGTCTTATGTTCATCGTCTCTTAGTTTTTTGGGAAAAAAAATCCCGACGAAACCGCCGGGATTTGTTAAAATTCTTTTTTGGTTTATTTACCCCGGGTTTGGCATTTACAGTCTTTATCAACAACTCCAGTTGCTCCAGAAGCAGTGACACACTTGTCGCCGATATTCTTCTTCAAGTCTTTGCAATCGTAAGTAGGTGTATTACTTGACGTCTCACATTTACAATCCTTATTGATTTTGCCAACAGCGCCAGTTGCAGTTTTGCATTTGTCGCCAATGTTCATTTTTATTTTTTCGCAATCATACTTTGGTGTGTTGTCTTTGCCTTCGCACTTACAATCTTTTGTTACAACACCAACCGTACCTGCAGCCGTTCTGCACTTGTCACCAACATTCTTTTTGATTTTCTCACAATCGAATTTAGGTGTGTTGTCTTTGGCTTCACACTTACAGTCTTTTGTTATAACACCGTACTTGCCAGTGGCAGTTTTACATCTATCACCAATATTCTTTTTGATTTTCTCACAATCGTACTTTGGTGTATTGTCTTTGGTTTCACACTTGCAATCTTTCGTTACAACGCCAACCTTTCCGGCTGCTGTTTTGCACTTGTCACCAACATTCTTTTTGATTTTTTCGCAATCGTATTTAGGTGCATCAGTCTTTGTTACACAATCACAATTTTTGTCTACGTAACCAACCTTGCCTGTTTTGGTTTTGCACTTGTCTTTGAAGTTTAGTTTCAGTTTAGGACAGTCGTACTTCTTGTCATTGTCTTTTTTGCGTTGTTCTTTTTTCTGCTTAAGAATTTTGCGAATTGTATCGCGATCAGAATCATCTTTACACGCTGTTAAAGTGAATAACGATGCCGTTAAAAGAATAGCAACTAGTTTAAAAGTGTACTTCATTTCTAGATTTTTGGAGCGGCTAAGATATGAATTCTCAGAGATTTAGATTCTTTAATCCGTCAACCATTTGTCAGAATTGCGCAGAGGTAGCTACTTCTAACTATTGAACCATTTGCTTTTTTTGATTGGGATGTTACGGTTTATCTTGCGAACATGGAAAAATGAAGGAACGTCTGTAGTCCATTTTTTGAGCGACAAGATCTTGAGTAATATTTCGATGCGACTGACAAGACCTAAACCAATGCAGATCCAGTAGAGCCAAAAACTCTCATGATTCAAACAGAGGTCGATAAGGAAGAGTAGGAGGGTGGCTGTCCATAACTTAGCTAAGATTGAATGGGTTGCGATGGGTTTTTTGAAGCGCACAAAACTAACCAGATAGGTCAACGCTTCCAGACCAATGACCACGCCAATTATAATCAAGTTACTTTTTAGAAATGTGGCATTAATTAAAAAAATACAGGCTATCGCTGAGAGCCAAAACACCTGATCGGCGTTTGAATCCCAGATGCGCAGTTTCTCGGAAGACACACCCCATTTTCTTGCTAAAACACCATCGAAAAAATCTGAAACAATTCCACCAAGCATAAGCGCCACAATCCATTGATCACGCATCGGAAACTCTATAAAGCAAAACAGGATAAACAAACCGGCACTCACAATTCTGCTGTACACCAAGTAAAACGGAATCTGATTTCGGAATGATTTCACAATAGCAATTTACGACAGTTGCTTTGAATACAAACAAAGAGTCTCATCACTGGGCTGAATGTGTTCCTTAAAAGTGAAACCTAGTTTGGTCAATAACTGGATGCTTCTTTCGTTTTTTTCAATCGTTACGGCTTGCCTAATCAGCAGACGATCTGTTTCGATAATGTACATCGGGTCATTTCAATATCAAAGAGCTACCTCAAAGTACCTCGAGACCCTGGTTTGATTAATGAAACTGGCGTAACCAAAAGACGTATCCATTGCTGTACTTGTCCCCTCAATTACGGTTGCAATGTCAAGGTATGTACTTTGCGGTGTAAACGTTGCTGTTCTAAAATGTTGCTTGAGTTCGTCAGAAGTCGAACAGAACTTCTGTTCCAAAGAATAGGCAAATACAAGATGTCCCAAGCTACTGTCACCAATTAACTCGAGAATCATGGTGTCACTGTTCATATCTATCGGCACAGAAAAAAGATTTCCACCGTAACCAAATACCGTGTCACCATTACCTGATGCATTAATAAATAATATGCCCAATGTGTCGTTTGGGTTGGTCTTGAATTCAAGGCTAGGTTCGCTTGCAAATCCATCACAATCGACCACTGGGTCGTCACTACAACCACTCATAAACATGAAACATGAAAGAATGATGAACTGCTTCATTTCTTTTTCTTTTTAATTTGATTCAACACAATGTGGACGCCAAACCCAGGGTTAAACGAGCCATTTCTCGTAACACCAATCGCTGGTATATATTGATGGTCGAGCAAAGTTTGTTCTATGATGGAATGGTTGGTGAATTGTACAGGATAGATGTCGAAACGTATAACACGATCTAAAATCACCTCGTATCCCAGTCGGAAGATGGTATATTGATAGGGCACATTTTCTTCTGAAATCTGGCCAGAAAAACTAGGGTAATAATTGCCCGGAAATTCTTTTTCACCTAAAAAGTGAAGCGTGCCCAAACCCATACTGAAAGAGGCTACAAACCCATGCTGGAGTCTATACGTCTTAACCGGTTTGTAATAATTCGTTGATAAAAATGAAACGCCAATTCCAGCATATCTCCCCGTAGTCTTAGTGGTCGAGAAACCCATTAAATTGTAGTGCGTATGGTCTGCAGTGCCTCCTTCTACTTTAATCTCAGTGTGTGGGATGCCCCTAAAATTATATTCCAACATATAGGCATATCGACTTCTTACTTGAATGCCGGCCGTATGCATTGTGTAGGGTTTGTATGGTAGAAACGTGTCTGACGCTATAGAATCTGTTACAGGTTTAGACTGACCAACCGTAATTGTCGAAAGTAATAAGAGCGGTATGATAATCAGTTTAAACACAAAGCGAAATTACAAAACCATCTGAAATGGATAAATTATAACTGCCTGATTTATAGGACAGAAGAAAAAAGTTTAATTTCACACCAACCATAAGTAATCTCAATCCGTAATGGTTAGTAAAATTGATTCAAATGAAAAAAATAGTACCCTTTTTAACCCTGTTGGTTGGGATTTTAGGATTTAACACAGTTCAAGCACAATGCAAGGCCGACTTTTCGTTTTACACGAATGGCAACGGCACCTTTGTATTTGTCGATTCTTCTGGAAATAGATATACGACAGAAGACTGGACTTTTGGAGATGGGACAGGATCCAGAAACAATTCGGGGCAAGTAAGCCATTCGTACAACGCCACTGGCAATTATACTGTTTGCAGAACAGTTTGGGATTCGATGAGTTCGTGTCGTGATACGTTCTGCACACAAATTACCTATACAACATCAAATTGTAAAGCAGATTTCAAGGCCGCTGTGTCTGGTGATACGGTTCAATTTCGTGACGCGAGTAATGGAGCAGTTTATTATTCGTGGGATTTTGGCGACAACAAATCGTCGACTTCAGCTAACCCACAGCATGTTTATGCAAAATCTGGAACATACAGGGTGTGCTTGACCATTGTTGATAGTGCGAGAACATGTATCGATACCTATTGCGCAACGGTTAAAATTGGCTCTGGTTGCGATGCCAGCTGGACGGCCGGTAGTCAAAACTTGAGTGTTGGCTTCAGACTCAACAATTCTGCAACAGGTCGAATTTCATACAGTTGGAGTTTCGGTAACGGAGGTTCGTCTGCTCAAGCTAACCCTGTTTACACCTATTCTACACCGGGTACTTATTTAGTATGTCTTGATTTATACGATTCTACGCTAAATTGTTCAGATCGCTATTGTGATTCTGTTACTGTTGATACGTCTAACAACACTGGATGTCGTGCTGTTTTTACAGCTCAAGTAACAAGAGATACCGTAGTGCAACTCACCAACTGGTCGCAAGGTTTTACCAATTTTAAGTGGTACTTCCCTAACGGGAATACGTCTACCAACAGACACGAGAATATTACCATAAACAAACCAGGTACGTATACAATTTGTCTTTTTGCAGAAGACAGCGTTTCTGGCTGCCAAGATTCAGTTTGTCAGACCGTTACTATTGATTCAGCTCGCGGTGGAGGATGCCGAGCGGCGTTTAGAGTTGCTGTTGATACATCTCAAAAATTCAAGTTATTCCTAATCAATGGCTCATCTAATAAATCGACTCATACTTATTCTTGGTCGTTTGGAGATGGCGGAACCAGCACAAAAAGAAACCCAACCCATAAGTACAGAGCTTTTGGAAGCTATTGGGTATGTTTAACGATTGCGGACTCAACTTTAAACTGTACCTCAACCTATTGTGATTCACTGGGTCTTGACTCTACAGGGAGGTTGTTGAAAGCAGATGGATTTGAACTTGAGGTAATAGAGGATTTTGTTTCTGTTCCAGAGACAAAGAAGGTGAATTACAACCTTTATCCAAACCCTACATCAGATGAGGTTACCGTACAACTAGATAATAATGCAGGTGAAAATGCACACATAAGCGTATACAACTTACAAGGAAGATTAGTTGCTACATCCACTTTTGGTCTAAACTTTAAGGCAAAGGTTAACTTAATGGATGAAGTAGATGGGTTGTATTTGGTACGCATATTTGATGGTAATGACTACACACAAACCAAGATCATGAAAATGAGTAAATAGAGAATTCATTCTAACATCAAACGGGGTTAGCAATAACCCCGTTTTTGCCTTTTATGGCCATAGATAAAAAGCTGATTAAAAACTGTTTGAAGAACGACAGACGTTCTCAGAACGAACTCTACAAAGAGTTGTTTAGCTTTTTAATGAATATATGTATCCGATATAAAAACAACTATGATGACGCGGGAGCAGCGTTAAATACAATATACCTGAAGGTGCTTAAAGGGTTAGAAACGTATCAAGATGATAAGGCGATGTTGCCATGGGTAAAAACGATAGCTGTGCGGCACTTGATAGATGAATATCGGTCAGACAAACGCCATGAAGCCATCGCACTTGATGCCGTCCCAAACCAAAGGGTGAATGGGTACAGTGTCAGTCAGGATAAGTTAAACGTTGATGATATTTTGACCATGTTAACCAAGCTCCCTATCAACTCACGGAATGTTTTTAACCTGTATGTTTTGGATGGGTATAAACACAGAGAAATTGCAGATATGTTGGGTATGAGTGAAGGAAATTCAAAATGGCATTTAAACCAAGCTAGAACCCAGCTACAACAAATGATTAAGCATGAGCAAAATCGAACAGAGAAAATAAGATTGGCACAATGAGCGATTTGAAAAATATAGACGAAATATTCAAAAATGGGGCAGAGAAGCAATACCCTGTAGATGAAATTCTATGGGCTGAGGCTTCGTCACAACTTGATGCCGTCTATCCTGTTCGTAAAGCAAATAAAGGTTGGATATACATAAGCTTAGCACTGCTTGTGAGCGTTGGTATTATTTATGGTATATCGTCATTGATGAAAAAGGATAACAGCGTTAGCGAATCTGTTTCTCAAACCGAAATAAAGAATACACAGGCGGCTAACAGCAACAAGGCTGAGATAGCATCCGATGATGTATTAGACCATGCGTCATCACAAGAAATTGTGTTTGCTGAGTTGGACGAATCACCAATAAACAAAGCCAAAACCCAAAGCCAGACTTCTGAACCGAAACAACATGTAAAAGACGAAGAATCTAACCCTGAACTCCGAACTCAAACAGTAGCGACAATGGAACCAGATGCCAAGGAAATTAAGGCAGTTCAAGATGCTCCTTTAAGAGATATGTCAAGCCAACCTATGGTTGAGTCTCAGCCAATCCGCAATAAAGAAGATAAGGGCGAAACGAATAAGGAAATCAATACCGAAAACAAGAATACACCAACCTACGCACCAGTACCAGATATCAAAGCAAGTGCGGTGACAGAAGTCGAGTTGGTGAACAAAGACCAAGATGTAGGCGCAGAAAATCAGTCATCATATGTTGTAAACCCTCGATTGTCTAATTGGTTTGTTACCCTAAATACTGGCTATTCACATATCACAAACAATACATCGGCTAATCCGATTGTTGAAAACGGTTTGTGGCATACACAAAAGGGTGGTTTTTCTTTTGGTGTAAGTGGTGGATGTCGACTAGACAGATTCAGCCTTTCTGCTGGTCTGGGGCAAGCGACCTTCAACAGTACTTATGAAGCAATGATAGCGCCCGAGCCAAGGCTTGATACAATTTCGAGTTACTATGCGTTAGTGACTAATGAATTTTTGTTCAACGAAAAAGTAGTTTCTTTAATTGAAAGACGCTACAACACAGAATTGGTGTTGGACAGTAATGCAACCTCTGAATCGATTATAGGCAAATCAAAAATAAGTTACGTCACTATTCCTGTTCAGATCGGTTATACACTTCCTTTGGAAAGATTTGAGGTGACTGCTTTGGTCAGTTCAACGTTTATGGTTAAGCCAAAATTTACGCATTCAGCGCCATCAAATTTTGCTTCAATTATGAAGCAGAATGAACAGGCCATTAGGCCCAGCCTTGTAAGACCAGCAATCCACCTAGGGCTCGGGTATCGTTTGACAACCAATTTTAGCGTCCATGCCGAAATCAATGCGGCAACCACGAACCAATCAATGCTAACAACAGAAGGAGAGCGTGTGAACACCATAGGATTTAAAATGGGAATAATGACCCGGTTTTAGCCTAAGTTAATCCCAATTCTTCCTTACTTTTGACCTGAAATTCAGCAATATGCTTCAGCTCAAAAACTATATTAATGGCGCCTTAGTTGCTCCGGCTTCTGGTGCTTATATCGACAACTACGAACCGGCAACGGGCAAGGTTTATAGTCATATTCCAAGGTCAAATACAGCAGATGTAGATTTGGCGGTAGATGCAGCCAAAAAAGCATTTCCAGCTTGGAGTGCTATGCGTATCGAACAAAGAAGTGCCATCATTATGAAGCTGTCGGACTTAATCGACAAGAATTTAGATAGACTGGCAGAAGCCGAAAGTAGAGACAATGGTAAACCTTTATGGTTGGCTAAATCTGTCGATATTCCAAGAGCTCGTGATAATTTTGGATTTTTTGGTACGGCAATCAAACACTTTGCAAGTGAAAGTCATAGAACATCAGACGGACTTATAAATTTTACAACACGTACGCCAATAGGTGTGGCAGGTTGCGTGTCTCCTTGGAATTTACCGTTATACCTGTTTAGTTGGAAGGTTGCTCCTGCATTAGCTGCGGGTAATACCGTTGTGGCCAAGCCGAGTGAGGTGACGCCTATGACCGCTTTCCTTTTGTCGGAACTCTGTATCGAAGCAGGATTTCCTAAAGGTGTGTTCAATATCGTTCACGGTTTAGGTGGAGAAGCGGGCAATGCCATTGTAGAACATCCAGATGTGCCGATAATATCCTTTACAGGTGGTACGTCGACAGGTGCGCACATCGCGCGCACAGCTGCGCCGATGTTTAAGAAGTTAAGCTTAGAACTTGGGGGTAAAAACCCCAATATCATCTTTGATGATTGTGACTTTGATAAGGCACTAAAAACAACATTGAATTCGTCTTTTGCGAATCAAGGTCAAATATGCCTTTGTGGGTCAAGAATTTATATCCAAAGAGATATTTACGAAAAATTTAGGGATGCTTTTGTTGAGAAAGTCTCGAAGTTTAAGGTGGGCAACCCGATGGAGGACGACAGCAGAATGGGGGCGATCGTTTCAGAACCACATTTCGAGAAAGTGAAAAGCTATATTGAGTTGGCTAAAGAAGAAGGCGGCATAATTTTGACAGGAGGAGAGTCTGTTCAGTTGGAAGGAGAATTTAAGGACGGTTGGTACTTACGACCTACTATTATTGAAGGACTCGACGAGAATTGTAGAACAAATCAAGAGGAAATTTTTGGGCCTGTAGTAACGATTCAACCATTTGATACAGAAGAAGAAGCACTGGCTTTAGCGAATTCAACAGGATACGGATTGGCTTCTACCATTTGGACGCAGGACATCTCAAAAGCCCATCGATTTGCGGATAGAATTAAAGCGGGAATTGTATGGGTAAATTGTTGGTTGGTGCGTGATTTAAGAACCCCGTTTGGTGGTATGAAAAATTCCGGCGTAGGCCGTGAAGGCGGATGGGAAGCGCTTAAGTTTTTTACGGAAGCGAAGAATATTTGTATTAAGTTTTAGTTGGTAATTGTGGATGTGTTTGTTGACGTAGGACTGATTGACTCACGACACATGACTGGTCAAGTTTCAATTCTCAATTCTTAGCTATCAATTCTCCGCTATCAATTCTCAATTATCAGCTATCAATACTCAACTATCAACTCAACAATCCGATTAACATTCAACATTTAGAATTTTACATTCTACCTTTCCCTACGCGTCATTCAGGGCTTCCGCCCTAAAACCCTGGCTTTTTCTTCCATTAGGCTTATCAGCCTATAACCGATTTTCATTTTTGAGACCAAAAACGAAACAAAAAGTCTTTCCAAAAATATGCTCCCCAACACAGGCCAGCGCGTCCCCCACATTTTTGGTGGGCCGAGGCTCATTAACCCATGCATGATTTAGGACGACCTTTTAATTTTCAACTTTCAACTTTCAATTCTTAGCTTTCAATTCTCCGCTATCAGCTATCAATTCTCAATTATCAGCTATCAACCTTTCAACTTTCTTCGATTAGGCTTATCAGTCCGCCGGCAGTCGGACAAGCTCTATAACCTTGACTTTTTCTTTGCTTAGGGGTTGCCACCCCTATAACCCGGCTTTCATTTTTTTCTTGATAAAAAAACGAAACAAACGTATCCGCCTGCCGGCGGAAAAATCAAGACTTCAGAAGTTTTCTTTGAAATCTACGAAAGGCTTTTCTTTCCCTCAGCCCACACCGCTGCGCTTTCCTGCCTGCTTAGCGCAAGGCCTGCACACAAAAGCCTTCCTCGTTTTCTACGGAAAACTTCAAAGGTCATTTTCAATCGTGCATGACTTAGGACGACCTTTTAATTTTCAATTCTCAACTCTCAATTCTCCGCTATCAGCTATCAGCTATCAACTTTCTTCCATTAGGCTTATCAGCCTATAACCGATTTTCATTTTTGAGACCAAAAACGAAACAAAAAGTCTTCCCAAAAATATGCTCCCCAACACAGGCCAGCGCGTCCCCCGCATTTTTGGTGGGCCGAGGCTCATTGACGCATGCATGATTTAGGACGACCTTTTAATTTTCAATTTTCAACTATCAACTATCAACTATCAACTATCAACTATCAATTTCGATGTTAATTGTTAATCGTACATCATTAATTATATATTGTTAATTATTAGTCGCCCTTCCTTCTTAACTTCGCAATATGGAACATAACATGGCGTATAATACGCAAGCAGAACCGATGGCTATTTCAGAATACGGCCGTTCAGTTCAAGAAATGGTCAAACACATTTGTACAATTCCAGACCGAATAAAACGCAACGAGATGGCTGAAACAATGATTCAAGTGATGATAAACTTGAATCCAGGTGTTAAAGAGCTAGAAGATTACGAACATAAATTGTGGGATCACTTGTTCATCATATCAGATTTTGAACTTGATGTAGATGGTCCGTTTGAAAAGCCGAGTAGAGAATCGGTTGAGCAAAAACCAGAAAGAATTCCGTACAAAGACGAGCTGATTAAGTTCAGATTTTATGGTCGCAACCTCCAAACGATGGTTGAGGAGGCGGCAGAGATGGAAGACCCAGAGATTAAAGAAGCGTTTATCAACTACATCGCTTCGTTTATGGTGAATTCTTCGAGAAATTGGAATGATGAAAACCTGGACAAAGCAACGGTTATTGAACACTTAAGAACCTTGTCGAAGGGAACGTTAAATGTTACTGAAGACGATCTTCAAATCCACATTGAAGCCAATAGAACACGTTCTAAAAACTTTAAGTCTAATAGCAAGCAGCGCGGACACAAAAACCGTGGAAACAACCAAAACAGAAACAGAAATCAAAAACGTAGGTATTAATGGGAACGTTTAAAATTACTGGAGGCCATAAACTAAAAGGCGAGATAATACCTCAGGGTGCTAAAAATGAAGCACTTCAGGTGCTTTCAGCAGTGTTGTTGACCCCGGAAGAAGTAGTAATCGAAAACATTCCGGCTATTCGAGATGTCAACAAACTCATTGACTTGTTAAAAGGCCTCGGTGTGACGGTAAAACAGCTGAACGATCAAGATTATTCCTTTACCTCTGACAACATTGATTTAGATTACCTTGATTCTGTTGATTTTAGAAACAAAGCGAAAAGCATCCGAGGTTCTGTAATGATTATTGGGCCATTATTGGCAAGATTTGGCAAAGGCTATATTCCTAGTCCTGGCGGAGATAAAATCGGAAGACGTAGACTGGATACACACTTTATCGGTTTTGAAAACCTCGGGGCAGATTTTGAGTTCTTACGCGACGAGAATTTTTATAAAATAAGTACCGACAAGCTCGTTGGTGCTGACATGCTTTTACATGAAGCATCGGTTACAGGAACGGCTAACATCGTTATGGCCGCCACAATGGCAGAAGGTGTTACCACGATTTACAATGCAGCATGCGAGCCATATGTTCAGCAGTTATGTAAGATGCTAAATTCAATGGGGGCCAAAATCTCAGGAGTTGGTTCAAATTTACTGACCATTGAAGGTGTACAATCCCTTGGTGGTTGTACGCATCGGTTACTCCCTGACATGATTGAAGTGGGTAGCTTTATTGCTTTAGCAACGATTACCAATTCGGATATTACCATCAAGGATGTTAACATTAATGAGCTTGGTATTATTCCTGAAACGTTTAAACGTTTGGGGGTTAATTTCGATGTAATTGGTGATGATATTCGCGTGTACGACAATGAAAATTATACGATTGATAGTTTTATTGATGGGTCGATGATGACCATTGCTGATGCACCATGGCCAGGGTTGACACCTGACTTGTTGAGTGTAATTCTAGTGATGTGTACCCAAGCGAACGGCAATGTATTAATCCATCAAAAGATGTTTGAAAGTAGATTGTTTTTTGTTGATAGTTTGATAGACATGGGCGCGCAAATCATATTATGTGACCCGCACCGTGCAACGGTTATGGGGCTGAACAAAAGACTAAATCTAAAGGGAATTCAGATGACATCGCCTGATATTAGAGCCGGTGTGTCTTTGTTAATTGCTGCGATGAGTGCAGATGGAGTTAGCACTATTCACAACATCGAGCAAATAGATAGAGGCTATCAAAACATCGAAGGCAGACTTAATGCCATAGGTGCATCTATAGAGCGTATAGCCTAATGCGGTGGTTACGCTTTTTTATAGGGCTAACCGTATTATCTAGTTTTTCTTTCACCAAAAACGACAATAGCTTGGACTACAATTCGTTTAGGCAGTATTATCAGTTAACGGATTCTGTATCGCATGCAGTGCTAGACAACAAACTTGTCTTGATTGAATTTTGGGCGTCATGGTGTCAACCCTGTCGAGTAAAAAATGGTGAACTTAATGCACTCTACGCCAAGTATAAAAAGCAAAATTTTGAGATCGTTAGCGTGGCGTTGGATACGGATTCTTTGCGATGGAGAAAGGCAATTCGCAACGATTACTTGGCTTGGCCAACGCATGTAAGAGATACGTCTAAATGGAATAGTGCATTTCTGAAAAAAGCGAAGATTTACTATTTGCCTAACAATGTACTGGTTGATCAACATGGTCAAGTCTTAGGCCGCGAAGTCAGTACGCAGGAACTTGAAAAGTTTTTAAATTAGTGCGGTTTGAAGCTTGATTTGAAAACGGTATAGACCGCCATATCTTGGTATGCCTTGTTAAAATAGATACGATCCTTAAACAGCGCTTCCTGCTCAAATCCCAATTGTTTTAAAAGAAAAATAGCACCCCTGTTGTTTGGATTCACTTTGGCCTCAATGCTATGCAGTTTAAGTTGGTCAAACCCAAATTGGACTATGGCATTAGTTGCTTCCAATGCCAAGTGTTTGCCCCAATAATTGGCTGCCATTTCTCCACCAATTTCAGCACGCAGATTTGGATAATCAATGCTGTTAAAACCACATGTGCCAATTATGGAGTTCTGGTTTCGCAAAACGCCGGCCCAACCGATGTCAAGTTGGTTGTCAAAAGCTTCAGTGGTCTTTTTTACTAAGGTAACGGCACTGTCTGACGAAAACATAGAGTCACGGGCTATAAAACGGTTGACTGCAGCATTTGATCTCATGCCAAATATGGATTCGGCGTCAGTCAATGCAATCGAGCGCAGTGTTAATCGGCGCGTTTCCATGACCGGAAATTCTTCAAAAACAGACGTATTGACTTTATCAAGTGACATAGATGGTCAGATGCAGTCAAAGAGACTGACACCGTCGATACAAGATTAATGAATTTCTCTCGTTTTTGTGTGTCATTATGGCACGGTTCAACGGTTTGTGAGGTACTATGGCACATTACCTGCATTGGCAGACTTATTGCTAACTGAAACCTGATTAATCATTTTAAAAAATGGCTAAGAAAAAGAAAGAAGAAAAAGTAAAGGACGAAGCGGTTGTTGATCAAGTTGATAATCAAGTTGAAGAAGGACAATCCGAATCAAAGGAAACAAGCTGGGAAGAAAAAGCTGCAGAACTTAATGACAAGTATCTCAGACTTTATTCTGAGTTTGACAACTTCCGACGCAGAACGCAAAAGGAACGTGCTGAACTCATAAAATCTGCAGGAAAAGATATTTTGTCTGACCTGTTAGCCGTTGTAGATGATTTTGATAGAACAATGGACGCCATGGATAAAACGGAGGATGTGAAAGCATTTACCGAAGGTGTTAAACTTGTGCAGTCCAAATTCTTGAATGTGTTGACCAAGCAAGGTATGACCCATTTTGAAACCAAGGGCGAAACATTTGATCCTGAAGTTCACGAAGCAATCACAAAAATCCCTGCTCCATCAGATGACATGAAGGGCAAGGTAGTTGACGTGATTGAAAAAGGATATATGCTAAACGATAAAGTACTCCGATACGCCAAGGTAGTGGTAGGGGAATAATATTATGGCAAAGAGAGACTTTTACGAAATATTAGGTGTGTCTAAATCGGCCACGGATGCGGAGATGAAAAAAGCATACCGTAAACTGGCTATTAAATATCACCCGGATAAAAATCCAGACAATAAAGAAGCAGAAGAGAAGTTTAAAGAGGCGGCAGAGGCTTATGAAATATTAAGCAACCCAGATAAACGCGCTCGTTACGATCGGTTCGGACACCAAGGTGTTGGAGGTGCTGGCGGTGGCGGTGGATTTGGTGGTGGAATGTCGATGGACGACATTTTTAGCCAATTCGGTGACATCTTTGGTGGCAACGGCGGTGGTGGCGGCAGCCCTTTCGAAAGCTTTTTTGGCGGCGGAAGAAGTAGAAGCAGACAGGCTATCGGATCCAACATCCGTATAAAGTTAAAACTCAGTCTTGAGGAAATAACCAATGGTGTAGAGAAGAAAATCAAATACACCAAAAAAGTGGTTGCTCCAGGAGTGAAATTCGATACGTGTAAAACATGTAATGGTCGTGGGCAAGTAACGCAAGTTACCAATACCTTCCTCGGTCAGATGCAGAGCACGACAACATGTCCAGCGTGTGGTGGCAGTGGGAAAACGATTGGAACAAGACCGGCAGGTGCTGACAGCCAGGGGCTTAAGGCAGAGGAGGTTACAACAACTTTAAACATTCCAGCAGGAGTTGAAGACGGCATGCAATTGTCTGTTAACGGAAAAGGTAATGAGATGCCAGGAGGAATACCTGGAGACTTAATCGTTCTGATAGAGGAGAAAGACCACGACGATCTTAAGCGTGAGGGCAACAACATAATTTATAATTTGTATGTGAGTTTCCCTACAGCAGCTCTTGGTGGTGAAGTGGAAGTGCCAACCGTGTCAGGTCGTGTGCGTATTAAGGTAGAGCCAGGAACGCAAGCTGGCAAGATTCTTAGACTACGCAATAAAGGAGTGCCCGATATTAATGGGCGTGGACGCGGTGACCAATTGATACAAATAAACGTGTGGACACCAACTAAGCTAAGTTCAGACGAAAAAAATACCTTGAAGCAACTTGATGCTTCCGATAATTTCAAACCCGACCCGTCAAAGGCGGAGAAGGGTTTCTTTGATCGAATGCGTGAATATTTCAACTAATCTCGGTTTTGGGATTTGCTCGTAAACATTGGTCTAACATTTTATTCAGTATCCTGATTGTTTTGTTGCTTGTACCTCAAACAGGCACACCAATTAAGGTATTTGTTCAAAAACTCATTGCAACGAGTCCACCCGTAAAATCTCAAGAGAATAGGGTTAAGATTAAATCTTATGACTGGGCTTTGGAAGATAGCCAAGGTCAACGCGTAGATTTTAACACGTATAAAGGACAAAAGATTGTAATCAATTTTTGGGCGACATGGTGCCCGCCATGTATTGCAGAAATGCCCAGTTTTCAATTGTTATACAACGACTACAAAGACAAGGCGGTTTTTCTTTTTATAACATCTGATGACTTGAATACGGTGTCAAGTTTTATGACTCAGCGTAACTTGGATTTACCAGTTTACAAAGAGCTTACCCGCAGATTACCAGAATTGGAAGGAAACAGTTTGCCAACCACCATGGTCATCAACGAAAATCAAGAAATTCTCGTTAACAAAGTAGGCGCCGCAGATTGGAATGCGGATGAAGTACGTGCATTGTTGAACGATTAAATGTATGGCAACAAAAGCTGTAGTTAAATAAACAAGAGGTGGGTGCCATCACCTTGAGCACGTTCGTAAAAATCACCAACAGTAAGTACTCCATCGATATCGTCGATTAAGTCGCTTTCTTTAACCTTGAACATGTCCATTGCGAGTTTACAACCCCATAATTTGGACCCTGAAGCCGTTAGCATTTCTAAAAACTCATCAACCGGAGGGATGTCCAATTTTTCCATTTCAGATTTCATCATTTTTGTAGCCAACGCTTCCATGCCTGGTAGACCGCCCAACAAAGTTGGCATGTGCATAGCTGGGTTGCCAACTGTTGCTACATGTAGGTGCTTCAGTTTCTCTTTCTGAATGGCTTCGAGACCAAAGAATGTGAAGAATATTTCTGATTCTATACCTTCCATTCTCGCGCCATTGGCTAAGATGAAACAAGCGTAAACATTTTCTAAGGTGGCCTTAGAAAGTATTAACATCATTTTTTTTACGGGTTTATTTTCAGCGTTACTCATAGGGATATATTGTTTAATGGTATCAATTGTATGGGTTTACCTGTAGTTATATACAACTAACGGGTTTTGGAATGCCAGCAATTTTACTTGCGGTTTTTAGAGGGCCTTTGGGAAACAATTGGTAAAATTCTTTAATATTCACTATGCCGCTTTTCCCAACCTTACGAATTGTAATGGCTACTTCTTTCCGGCATTGATCTTGCAAATAGTCAATAACTTCCCAGTGTTTATTAGTCATGTCTATTCCCTCTTCCTTGGCTATTTCAACGGCAACTTCTTTGTTCCATTGCGCTAAATCTGTAAGGTAACCTTGGTCGTTACAGCGTATGCAAAAGCCTGCTAATGTTTTTTCGTTCATGTCTGAATTGTATTGATCTAATTTATTCGCTCGTATTAATCTCTTTTCCCGCTATTTTCATCCGGCTAGAAACAAAGGGTATCGGTTTGCCAGTTATCAGTATATTCCAATAAATCCATTTAAATGCGCGTTTACCTAAATGATTTATTCGGGATTCTTTTAATAATCTTAATGGACCAATTCCTGGAATAGGGAAGGTGCCTTTAACCGGTTCTTGGTCGTAGTTGAAGTCAATCAACAAGGCTTTGCCGTTACCTGTTTCGATGAAACAGTTGGAGTGGCCATCGAACGACTCTTTCAAAGGTTTGCCAGCGATGAATAATTGAATATTCTCAGTTAATGTATCTGACTGAAAATGCGCAACAGATCCAGCTTTTGACGCAGGGAGGTCTGTAGCGTCGCCGATTACAAAAATGTTTTCCTTCACCTTTGATTGTAAGGTGAATTTGTTTGTTGGAACATAATTGAGTTCGTCTCCGAAACCAGAGCGAAGCGTCATTTCATCACCCATATTTGTGGGAACTGTCACCAATAAATCGTATTCGACTTCCTGTCCGCCGTAATCAATAATCTTGTTGTTGTCGGTGTCTACTTTCTCGATATTGAAATCTGGGACTATTTTGATATTTTTTTGCTCGAGCAGGTAGCTAAGTTCTTTTGTCGCCACGGGTTTGGTGAAGGCTCCAGACATGGGCGTAACGTATGTTATCTCCACCTTGTCTCGCATCTTTTTATCGGCAAAGAAACTGTCGCATAAAAAGGCAAATTCTAGCGGTGCAACGGGGCATTTTATCGGCATTTCACTGATGTGAACGACCAACTTTCCACCTTCCCAATGTTTTAACTTGTCTCGTAAGTTTTTAGCACCCTCGAAAGTGTAAAAGTCGAAAATGGTTTTGTGCCAACTAGGTCCTTGCATTCCTTCAATTTCTTCTGGGGCGATATTGCAACCTGTTGCGATTACTAAAATGTCGTAAAATATATTTTCCCCGTTTTGCAAAAGGACCATATTTTTCTCTTTTTCAATTCGATCAATTTTTTGCTGAATCAGGTTGACCCCTTTCGGTATAAAGTCTTTGATGTCCCGTTTGAGTTGCTTGGGTGTATATAGGTCAAATGGTAAAAAAAGAAACCCTGGCTGGTAATAGTGTGTATCTTCAAAGTCAACAATACTGATATTCCATTGGCCTTGGGGTAGCGCCTTTCGCAGAGCGTTTGACATCATAGTCCCTGAAGTTCCGGCACCTAGAATTAATAAATTCTTCATGTTTTTTACATCGTAATCTAGAAGGGGTAATGTTGCATTACGTACCCGCTAGCCTATGTACAATGTTAACCACGGTTTGCAGTTAGTGCACCAACAGGGGTTGTGAGTTTTGATAGTTTTACAACTGTTTTTACTCAGCTATTGACGAGAAGAATGCCTTAGTTTGCATTTTTTACAATCCTAAACCCAAAATGATTGTTTCCTCTGTTTTCAAAATCAGATGCCCTGGCATAAGATAAAAGCGTTGCGGAATGATAGTTCCACGAACCACCTCTTCTTACTCTTTTTGAATCGGCTCCTGGCGAAGTGTTAACGGGGTCAGTTGCGTCATCTGTATAAAAAGAGGCAATGTAGTAATCTTGACACCATTCCCAAACATTACCGCCCATGTCGTAAAGTTTAAACGGATTTGACGGGTAAGATCCCGTAGCTACCGAATGACCATCTGGATCATATACACCTGGAGCATCACCATTGTAATTGGCTTTTGAAGCAGACAAAGTGCCATCGTCTGTAGGATATTGCAATTGCTGACCACCGCGTGCAGCATATTCCCATTGCGCTTCTGTTGGTAAGTCTAGATTGTAGTATTGAACAAATGCATTTGCACCGTACCATTTTACCCAGTTTACAGGTACAGGCCAATCACTTTTGGTGTTGTCTAAAAGGTTAAAGCTGCCATTAGCATACGCAATCCAGCTCTTGTTGTTGATTGCCTCAGGTTCTCCACCGCTGGTACAACCGCCAGTTTCGCCCAATTGAATATAGATTTCTCCAGCATTAGGAGCGGAACCAATGCCTTTAACAACTTTTTCCATTCTTGAACCACAAGGGTCTGCAACGTTTTCTTCAACAACTTCGACCCAACCATCTTTAATGGCGTCATTTAGAAAGTCGATATATTGTTGATTCGTAATTTCTTTTTCTGACATCATAAAAGCCGAGATGGAAACGGATACCTCGGGGGCATCGTTTGCCATGGTGCTTCCACCCATGGTGAACGTGCCTGCTGCAATATCGACTAGTGTAATACTTGTCGGCAGGCTGTTATCTGTTGTTGTCGTATTCGAAGTTGGTGTTTCGGTATCATCTGTACAAGAAGTGAACACCGAAGAAAAGCAAAGACAAACTAATATGAGGCTGTATTTAGGCATGGACTATATGAATGTGTTTTTTTGAATGCCACTAAAATAGTCAATAAGGCCTAACACTTTTTATGGTGTCCAATTAATTCAAAAAAGGTTGGTATGCTTGGTCAAAGACCGGCTTAAAACAAAATGACCATAAGGCCGGCAATTACGATAAGCTCGAAGGCGAAGATTATGCCTCCAAATATCAGCCCTTTTTTGCCCGCACTCATCAACGATTTAAGACCAACTTTTAACCCTATAGCGGCCATTGCTATAGCCAATAAGAAGTTACTGACTTGCTTAATTATTGACAACAAAGTTTCTGGCAAAGGGACAAATGAAAATACCAACGAGATGACTAAAAATGCTATTAAGTACCAAGGAAGTGGAGCTGTTGATGCCTTACTGTCTTCATTTTTTGGAAGGCTTGCCCCAAAAAGCAATAAGGCTGGAGTTAGTAAAGCCACACGACCAAGTTTTATAGTAACAGCCATTTCGCCAATTGAATCGCTGAGGGAAAACCCAGCGCCAGCGACATTGCCAACAGCGTGTAGTGAGGCGCCAATAAGTACGCTGTTTTGCACATCAGAGAGCCATGCTGAAGTAATAAATGGTATGGCAATCATACCAATTAGTCCATAGAGGTTTACTACTGCAAGTGCCAACCCAATGTCCGTTTTGTTTTTTACAATTTTTGGTGCCAATGCGGCGATCGCGGCTGAACCGCATATGGCCGTACCAAAACCGATTAACCAGCCTGTTGTGCCCGGACATTTCAACTTTTTGGCAAGATATTTCGTAAATATCAAAACCAAGGTCATGCTTACGGCTACAACTACTGCTGATTGCCATCCAAGTTTAGCTAGGCTGCCATAGTTAATACCAAAAGCCATCAAGGCTATTGATATTTCAAGTATCAGGCTGCTACTAAACTTTATACCAGGGCTAAATGAATCAGGTAATTTGATGGCGTTACCGAACACAACACCCAAAACGAGTGCCATTAACACGGCGTTAAAACCGATGGCATTTGCCAGAACGTATGCGAACACAGTGATGCCAGTTGACATCAATAATCCACGATAGTTCTTTTGTATAAAGGTTTTGAGGGGCACTATTTGGCTACTTCACCTGAGTAGCTTGAAATTCCACCAGATAGATTGAAAACTTTTGTGAAACCATTATCAATCATAAACTGCGCTGCCTTACCGCTTCGTCCGCCACTTCGGCAATATATCACGTAGGTTTTTGTTGAATCCAAACTTTTAATTTTCGTTTGAAAATCATCGTCATAGAAATTGATGAAATGGCTAGCACCAGAGATGTAGCCTTCTGCAACTTCTTCAGGAGTTCTTACGTCAACAAGAACCACGTCCTTTTCTTTCAATTTGTCTGATAGATTAGCTTGCTCAAGGGTCTGAACAACTGGATTGGACGTGTCGCTATGCTGGTTGGTTGATTCACAAGCAGTCATAGATGTAAAGGCGGTAATAATGAATAAGATTGTCTTCATGAGTTTTAAATTCTACACGAAGTTAAATCCAAAATTCATTAGAATGCTATTGATACTTTTTATGAAAGTATTGGTGAAGCAGATAGTCGTTTAATTCTGAGTCTTCAGAATTCCCTCTTCGTATTGACTCCGATTTGAGGGGTCCATTTTACTCAGTAATTCAATCACCTTGGTTTTAACAGATGGAGAGGCTTGGTTGAATACCTGAATTAATTCTTCGGTTTTTGAATTGAAGAATAGTTTAAGAAGGTAAGCATTAGGAAGTGCGTCAAAAACCAATTTTAAATCTTTAACACATTGGTATATTTCATTTCTGGCCGACTCCATGTCTGTCGACATTACATCAAGTCCTTTAATATGGTAACGGTAAAGTGCCGATCGCAGTGGCTTAAATCGCGGGTCAAGAATATTGTCAATCAAAAAGTACTTATTTCGACTTCCGTTTCCTGCATTTGACTGCCATCCTCCGGCTTGCCCAGTACCAATGTTGGCAACGTCTCTAATGTTTAAAGCCTTTGCAAAGTAGGGGTCACCGCCATTTAACTGATAGGTGTCAAAGTCAAGACCGACAATGATGTTGGCATAAAACCCTAGCAGGCTTGTTAAATTAGAGGTATACGCATTTTCTTGAAACTCTAAGGATTGAAATTGCGCGTATTTGAAAACAACCGCGTTATCTAGATAACTAAAAACTTTGGTGTTGTACGACGAATTATAAACTGTGCGACTGCTTTGGATGTTAATGTTGGCTTGAATTTGGTCGATTTCGAATTTAGTAATTTCAAAAACGATGTTGCAATTGATTTTTTCGTTTGGCGCAACCGTTCCGGCAATCCATTTTCGATTATTCATAAATTGAATTATCGAATTTTTTAGGTCATCAAATATCTGCTTATTGGTTACTTGTACCTGGGTTGTAATAACATCAACGGTGCAATTCAAGTCCTGCGCAAAGGTTGAAACACTTGTCAAAAGGAGTGTCAATATAACGATACACGTCTTTTTCATGGACTATTTGATGATGGTTATTAGCTTGTTCACGATGTCTTTAGCCACTTGCTTTTTACTCTTTAAGTCAAATGTACATATTTCACCAGTTTTGTCTATGGTTGTGATTTTGTTGGTATCGTGCCCAAACCCCGCACCTTTATCTTCTAATGTGTTAAGAACAATCAAATCTAAGTTTTTCCTTTTTAGTTTACCTGAAGCATTATCAACGGCGTCATTGGTTTCCAGTGCAAATCCAATTAAGATCTGATTTTTTGATTTTAATTGACCTAGTTCTGCAAGGGTATCCGGAGTTTTAACGAGTTCTAAGGCTAAGGTATTGGAAGACTTCTTAATCTTTTTGTCAGTTTTTGTTAACGGGGTGAAGTCTGCCACTGCGGCTGATAATATCCCAGCATCACAGCTAGGAAATTCTTTGACACACGCATCCCGCATTTCTTGTGCCGTTTGAATCCGCAATACGTTTATGTTCTTATGAAAGTCGAATTGATGAGCAGTAGGGCCTAGCACTAAAGTTACATGTGCACCTCGCTTAGCGAGTTCATTGGCGATGGAAACGCCCATTTTGCCTGTACTTCTGTTTCCAATAAATCGAACGGGGTCGATTGGCTCATGGGTTGGCCCCGCGTTAACTAAGATTTTTTTTTTTTCGAAGTCGTTAGATGCGCTAAGAAAATCAGTCAGATAGTTGTGGATAATTTCAGGTTCAGCCATCCGTCCAGGTCCTACAAGTCCGCTTGCCAATTCTCCAGACTCGAATGGAATAATGGAAACACCATCGGTAGTTAATGTTTTTAAATTCCGCTCTAAACTAGGGTGATTTGCCATGTCCAAATCCATAGCTGGAGCAACAATGACTGGGTTTTTTGAAGAAAAATATGTGGCAAGTAAGAGGTTGTCACATATGCCATTGGCCATTTTAGCAATGGTATTACTGGTTGCTGGAGCTATAAGGTAGATGTCGGCCCAAACAGCCAATTCTACATGGTTTGACCACTCTCCAGACTCCGTGTCAAAAAAATCCGTATAAACAGGATTTTTGGATAATGTAGAAAGTGTAAGTGGGCCAATAAAAGCTTTTGCTGATTCCGTCATAATCACTTTGACGTTGGCACCAGATTTAATCAAATGTCTGATAATGTAGGCAGCCTTATAGGCCGCAATACCACCGCAAACACCAAGAAGAATATTCTTCTTATTCAGCATTATCGGCTGGGTTTCTGAAATAAACCTGACCGTTCAGAAATTCTTCGGTAGCCATCAATGTTGGCTTTGGTAAAGACTCATAGTACTTAGAGATTTCAATTTGCTCTCTGTTCTCAAAGATTTCTTCTAAGTTGTCAGTGTCAGAAGCAAACTCGTCCAATTTGGCGTTGAGTTCCTCCTTCAATTGACCAGAAAGTTGATTTGCTCTTTTGGCAATAATTACCACTGATTCGTAAAGATTTCCTGTTGGAGTGTCTAGCTCACGGGTGTCTCTTGAAATCGTTGAACTTGGTGCGTCAATGTGCTTATTCATATCTCTATGTTTAGTTAGATGTCGTTTTAAGTAAGGCAATAAGTTCAGCGCTATCCGCTTTCATTTGCTTTACGTCTTTGACATATTTGTTATTGGTATAATTCGTTAAAAATTCGTCTGCTTCTTCTAATGCTGTTTCGTAGCGACTAGATTGTTCTGTCTTTACACTCTGTTTCGCATATAAAAATGCGGATCGAACAATGTAAAAATCAACCTTGTCTTTTTCCGGGATATCCGGAAAATCAATAATCGCATTTTTAAACGAAGTATAAGCAGAAAGGTAAGACTCCATGTTAAAATACAGCATCGCTGTGCTGTACGCTTTTTCGTGTAGTCTAGAGCGAAGCTGATCAATAAGCTCGTTACCCGTTGCTACAGAGGCACTTTGCGGATATCGATTGATAAAAAGTTGAATTGCCTCTATCGCTTTTTTTGTATTCGTTTGGTCGAGCTCGGCGACCAATGTTTGCTCAAATTCACATCGAGCAATCATAAAAGCAGCTTGTTCGTGATACTTGCTTTGCGGGTATCTTTCAGCAAAATTTTGAAAATGATAACCTGCTAAAGAGTAATCATTCATTCCGAAATGTGTAAAGGAAAATAGGAAATACACTTCCTCGGCATCAGTGCCTCTTGGAAACTTTCCAATAAGTTGCTCAAGCATAATCTGAGCGCGAGCATAATCCCCCTTGTTGTAATATTTGCGAGATGTTTCTAATTTCTGGTCGAGCGTACCTTTCTTCAATACCTTTTGATATTCACAACCTGTGGTTAGGCCAAGGCACAATAACGTTATCAGAATTAGACGAAAGCTCATTTTAAAAGTTGGCAAAGATAAATTATATAATCAGGTATTACAATTATTTAAACGGTAATGCAGCCCTTTTGTTACATGCCTTTAGGCCTGAAGCCTGTAATTATTCTCTGGTGCGGAATAAAGTTTAGTCAACAATCAAACAATTCCCCGTATCTAGGGCATTACAGTCCAACTAAAAAATAAAAAACTTATCTGCAGTGAAGGCGTCAGTTTACCCCTTTTTCGTACTTTTGCGCAAATATTTACTGATAATAAATGGATCTTTTTGAGAAACTATCTTCCAACATGGGGCCTTTGGCGCTTCACGCGGATGAAGCTAAGGGATATTACACGTTCCCAAAGCTAGAAGGTGAGATCGCACCACGAATGATGTTTAATGGTGAAGAACGCCTAATATGGAGTTTGAATAACTATCTTGGGTTAGCTAACCATCCTGAAGTACGCAAAGCAGATGCTGATGCAACCGCGGCATACGGATTGGCCTATCCAATGGGTGCTCGTATGATGTCGGGTAATTCGACAAATCACGAATTGTTAGAGGAAGAATTGAGCAAATTTGTTCAAAAGGAAGATACCATGTTGCTAAACTTTGGCTATCAAGGTGTTTTGTCCATTATCGACGCAGTGGTTGATCGACACGATGTCATTGTATATGATGCTGAATCACATGCATGTATTATCGACGGCGTTCGCTTACATCAAGGAAAACGCTTTGTGTATGCACACAACGACATGGAAAACCTTGAAAAGCAGTTGGGTCGTGCGACTAAACTGGCAGAGAAAACAGGTGGAGCGATATTGGTCATTACAGAAGGTGTTTTTGGAATGTCTGGAAATCAAGGAGACTTGAAAGGCGTTATTGAACTTAAGAAAAAGTATAACTTTAGATTGCTTGTTGACGATGCTCACGGATTCGGAACCTTAGGAAAAACAGGCGCTGGAGCTGGTGAAGAACAAGGCGTTCAACAAGATATTGATTTATACTTCTCAACGTTTGCAAAGTCTATGGCGAGCATAGGAGCATTTGTAAGCGGAGACAAAAAAATAATTGAATATTTGAGATACAATACCAGATCTCAAATTTTTGCAAAGTCTGTTCCAATGCCATTGGTAATTGGCGCTTTGAAACGTCTTGAATTGTTGCAAACACAACCTGAAATCAAGGCAAACTTGTGGAAAGTTGTTGACGCACTGCAAGGTGGTTTGCGCAAAGAAGGGTTCAACATAGGTACAACAAAATCTTGTGTTACTCCTGTTATTCTAAATGGTACAGTGGAGGAAGCTTTGCATTTAATCCATGACTTGAGAGAGAACTACGGAATTTTCTGTTCAATTGTGGTTTATCCGGTTGTTCCTAAAGGAATTATCATGTTGAGATTAATACCAACAGCAGCACATTCGCTTGACGACGTGGAAATGACTATTAAGGCATTTGGCGCAATTAAAGAAAAACTAGCCAATGGCGAATATCAAAAAAATGAAGTTGCTGACCTTTCATTAGGATAGCAAACGAATACGATAAATGAAAAGGCCTTGAATGATCACATTCAGGGCCTTTTTTTTATAAAAATGTTTGACGTGTTTTTGTATACGCCTGCTCAACAGCGCGGGATAGTTGTCCTAATAATTCTTTTGGTGCTTGCGCTATGCATGCGGTTTTGGCCTTGGCAGAACCATACGGAAATAGACTTCCATTTAACAGCCATAGACACAGCAAGGGACGTGCAATTTGTGGTGCAAAAAGTCAAACAGAACCAAGGTCGTCGTTGGGATCTGGAAACCTTCGATATCAATTACGCAAAGGCTAGAGATTTGCGACGCATGGGATTCCCCAATAAATTTATTCAAGAATGGTTTGCCGAAAAGCAAGACGTTGGGTTTGTAAAAAGTGTGGAACAGTTTCAGAAGATGAAGTTGTTGTCTGCTGCCGAATATGACCTAGTTGTCCCGTTTCTTGACTTTACGCGTTATGCAGCTAGGTCCAAACAAACCGCACAACCAAGACATATAGCTCCTGTTACTATTGACGTTAACCTCGCAGATTCAATTTCGTTAAAGAAACTTCCAGGGATTGGCAAAACCCTGTCAAAACGTATTGTTAAATACCGCAGTGCATTAGGAGGTTTCGTTAACATAGAGCAGCTAAAAGAGGTCTATGGAATCTCTGATTCACTATTCGAAATGCTTTTGCCACAAATGCATTTTACTCCGCAGCATAAATTACTCCAAGTGAACACCGCAAACGTTGCTGAATTGAAATCTCACCCCTATATCAAATATCGCCAGGCGAATTCAATTGTTTCCTATCGCACGATGCATGGTCCGTTTACAGATCTTGGTGATTTCCAAAGGATACACAACCTCGATTCCAATTGGATTAAGAAAGTAGAACCGTATGTGAGTTTTGACTAAGGTTTGTATCCCGATTCTCTCAGTATTTTGTCGTTGTCAAAGTCTTGCAGTAATTGCTCCAAAGACACGTCAGGATGTTTATCCATATATTGTCTAACAATCTGCCAACCAGCCCAAACGGCAATTTTTGCTGGGGCATCCTGAGGTACATTTATCCCTTTAGAAAAAGGTGCTTCAACCAATACACCTGAGTAATCTCTATAGTTTGTGCTGTATAAAAGATCCTGGTTTACTAAATGCGTCCAAATTTGAGGTTCGTTCGTCAAACACCATTCAATTTTACCCAAGTCATAACCAATTTTTAAAGAATCGGCAGTTTCTGGCAAAAGTCGATCTAACGCATGCAGAATTTTTCCTTGATAGATCATTTCATCCAACAGCCTATTTTGTTTAGAGGCATCTTGAAATTCTGTTTCAACCCAACCACGCATGACGTTGGGTAAGATGTAGTCTTTCCGAAATCGCTTGATGATGAATTGAGGAAATTGCATCAATGGCGTTTGGTATGGAGAAAAGTCGGCACCTAGATACATGTCTAAGCATATACCTATAGCGTGTTGACTTGAAATTACTTGGCTGCGGAAAGGGGTAACAACCGAATATACTTTTGGGATTTGTTTCTTGGGGAAGTAGTGATGGAAATAGGAGAAGGCATCAGACAGGTCAGATTCAATATCTGACAAATCCGGGTAAGTGGAATCAACCGATTCATAAAGATGAACCATGTCTGGAAAGGTGACAAACTCTATCAGTCCTTGGGCGCTAGCTTCCACTGGAACAAAACCGTCTCGCGTTTCGTATGCCATTATTCCTCGTTTGAAATCTCGCATGAAAACGGAATCTATTTGGTCAAGGTCGATATAATCTTGGGTGCTGCGAATGGCAAAAATGTCGTCTTCCAAACGGGTGATTGTGATTTCAACTTCGGAATCACTGACGTCAACGGCGTACTTGTTGGATTCTTTGCATCCTGAAAGTCCAATTACCAGAATCATAATTGTGGATTGGATTAACCAGAATATTCTCGTTTTTTTTACCATTTTTGTCGTAACATTAGAATTGCAAAAGTATGAAGATGAAAACAATAGCAACAACCGCATTATTGGTATTCTTTTTGGGCGTTTCTTATAATGCTAACGCACAAGATCAACGTTTTCGCATAGGGATGAAATTTTCAGGAAACTTGTCTTGGATTACACCGGTAACCAAAAACATCGAACGTGTCGGAACGAGTGCTGGTTATAGTTATGGTTTAATGGGTGACTATAGTTTTCAGCAATACTATTCCATCAGTGCTGAATTACTTCTGACTGAATTGGCAGGAACTATTGTCCATACAGATCGATTGGCCTATACCGATTCGATGGGTACAACCAGTCATAGCGATGTGCAGTACGACTATCGCATGTCTTACGTACAGGTACCATTGTCAATAAAATTCAAAACAAAGCAATATGGTTATTGGACCTATTGGGCACAATTTGGTGCATCGCCGTCATTTTTGACAAGCGCAAAAGCGGATATAACAGGTAAAACGGTTCCTTTTGATGACCCAACCGACATTCGCGTGAACAAATCAGAAAACGATGATTTTCACTACGACAACTTCGATGATAAAGTATTTTTATTGCGCATGCCGCTGATGATGGGCGCTGGCGTAGAATATGCTTTGGCAGGTAATACAGCACTTTACGTAGGTTTGCGATGGGACAACGATTTCATTGATATGTTTGTGGCCGACAACGCCAAGACTGGTAGAAACAAATTTGCTAGTCTAGATATTGGGGTCTTCTTTTAGACGCTAAAAAACTACATGAAAATTGTACTCTCTCAGCTCAACTATACGATTGGCGATCTTAAGGGAAACGTCAGCCAAATGGTTGAACATGTTCATCGTGCGAAACAAGATGGCGCGGATTTAATCGTTTTTTGCGAACTAAGTATTTGCGGCTACATCCCAAAGGATATGCTCAATTACGAAAGTTTTATCACAAGGTGTTATGAGGCTTTAGATGATTTGAAAAGCCATGCTAACGACATTGCAATTGTTGTTGGAATGCCAACTCGGTCGGGCCTGGTTAAAGGTAAAAGCCTGTATAATTCGGCAGTAGTGTTGGCAGATGGAGAGGTGCTGCAAGAGGTGCATAAAACGCTTCTTCCTACATACGATGTCTTCGACGAATACAGATATTTTGAGCCAAATACCAACTTCAAGTTGGTTGAATATAAAGGAGTCAAAATAGCCATAACCATATGTGAAGATTTATGGAACTTAAACGAACCATATCTGTACGCAACCACACCAATGGATGAGTTGATAGGTTTACAACCAGACATTATGATCAACATCTCTGGTTCTCCATACAGCTATAATCATGTAGAAGAACGAAAGAACAGGATGGTAGCCAACGCCAAGCAGTATAATCTGCCCTTGGTGTATGTAAATCAGATTGGGGCCCACACCGACATATTGTTCGATGGAGGTTCAATGTTTATCAATCAAACGGGTGAAATAGCCGAAGAGCTACATTATTTCCAGGAGGATTATAGATGCGTGGAATGGTCAAAGGATGAAATCTATCCAGACAATAGTCACGATTACAAAGACGAGGACATTGAATTAATTCATGATGCCTTAGTGATGGGAATTAGAGATTACTTTGGGAAAATGGGCTTTAAAAAGGCGCTGCTCGGTTCTTCAGGTGGGATAGATTCGGCGGTAATTCATGCATTAGCTGCAGAGGCGTTAGGGCCAGAAAATGTGTTGGCTGTTTTATTACCTTCTAAATACTCGTCTACTGGTTCTGTTGTGGACGCAGAAGCATTGGCGCAGAATTTAAACAGCCCGTATAAGGTCATTTCTATTGAAGAAATGGTTAACGTAGTTGAAAACACTTTGAGCCCACATTTTGAGGGTTATGACGTGGACGTCACCGAGGAAAACATCCAGGCAAGAAGCCGAGGGTTATTGTTAATGGCCTTAAGCAACAAGTACGGAAGTATGGTGCTTAATACCAGTAATAAAAGTGAAACTGCCGTTGGGTATGCTACGCTTTATGGTGATATGTGTGGAGGCTTATCTGCAATTGGCGACTTGTACAAAATGCAGGTCTACGAGATGGCTAGATACATAAACAGAGACAAGGAAATTATTCCAAACGAAATCATAAACAAGGCACCATCGGCTGAATTACGACACGATCAGAAAGACAGCGATTCGTTGCCACCCTATCCAGTGCTTGATAAAATTTTAATGTTATACATTGAAAAGCAAAAAGGCTGGACGGAGATTGTTGATTTGGGGTACGACGAGGAACTGGTGCGCAAGGTGATTAAACTTGTTGACCGAAATGAATACAAACGTTTTCAAGCAGCGCCGATTCTGCGCATTTCTAACCTAGCATTTGGCATTGGACGACAGATGCCATTGGTTGGAAAGTTCTATAATTAGGCTATCGATTTTTAATTGTCCATGTAGGACGTTCGGAGGTTTCGCAAGGCAAGTTGATAGTTGAGAGCTGATAATTGTTAGCTGCTCAACGTGTACATTATGAAACCTAAAGGTCCTACAGAAGTGAAAAGTTTAGAGTTCGCTATTGATATAGTTGAGCTTTACAAAAGGCTAAACCGAAACAGAGAGTGGGTTTTGTCTAAACAAACTCTGCGCTCGGGTACTGCAATTGGTCCATTGATAAAGGAATCGGAGCACTCTGAAAGCAAAAAAGACTTTGTCCATAAACTGTCTATTGCCCTCAAAGAGGCAAATGAGACAAATTATTGGTTAGAACTTTTATGGAAGACAGATTATATTTCAAAACGAGAATTTATAAAACATATAGAAAAAGTAGATGAGCTAAAACGTCTACTGATATCTACTATAAAAACAACGAAAGAAAGATATTTGTAGATAATCTGCTATCAATTCTCATCTATCAACTTTCAACTAAAAAAATGATAATCAAAAACGAAATACTCCAAGTAGAAATAGCTACAAAAGGGGCAGAAATACAAAGCATAAAAAGCAGGGAAACGGAAAAAGAATATTTGTGGCAAGGTGATCCCAAGTTTTGGGCACGTCGTGCTCCTTTGTTGTTTCCGGTGGTGGGGCAGTTGAAAGGCGATTCGTATAAGGTAGGAGAAGAGGCGTTTACCTTAGGAAAACACGGTTTTGCTAGAGATTCTGAGTTTGATGTTGTGAAATGGAATCCTGCCGAACTGATATTGTCTTTAAAATCGTCCCCTGAAACATTCGTATCGTATCCCTTTCATTTTGATTTTAGGGTAGGGTATAGGCTAGAAGGGAATTCACTTATTCAGTCATTTGAAGTAATCAATACAGACAACCAAACCATACCCTTTAGTTTTGGTGCTCACCCTGCATTTAACGCCGACCCAATTGAGGCACATCACATCGCATTTGAGCAAAATGAAGTACAAGAGTCTGTGATTATTGAAGACGGTATTCGGGTTGAAAAGACCAAGCCAGTTTTTGATAACAACAACATCCAGCTTACAGAAACAATATTTGATGAGGATGCTTTAATATTTAGCAAACTAAACAGCACATCGGTGGTGTTAAAAAACAAAGAAGGGGAATCGCTGGTCAAAGTGTCCTTCGATGGATTTCCATTTTTAGGTATATGGGCGAAACCTAAAGCCAGCTATGTGTGCATCGAGCCTTGGTGCGGCATTGCAGATCATATAGAACACAATGGAAATATTTTCGAAAAAGAGGGCATTATGGTTTTGGAGCCAGGCAACTCATCTGTTAAAAGTATAAAAATGATTTTTGGCTAATCGCTAATCGCTAATCGCTAATCGCTAATCGCTAATCGCTACTTTATAATCTTTCCGATACTCTCACCGAAACCAACACGTTTTTGACCATTGTCGCAAAATGCGCGCATGGTTATGGTATCACCATCTTGAATAAACTTTCGGGTGTCGCCATTGTTTAACGGAATATCTTTTTTACCACCCCAGCATAATTCTAACATGGAGCCGTAGCTGTTCTCGTCTTTGCCACTAATCGTCCCACTTGCCATCATGTCTCCAACATTAACGTTACAGCCATTTACGGTATGATGTGCCAACTGTTGGGCCATATTCCAGTACATGTATTTGAAGTTACTATGGCAAATAGTAGTGGCTTCAGTACCTTCTGGGCTTAAGTCAACTTCAAGGTTGATGTCGAAGTTCTTGTCGCCTTCATATTTTAAATACGGTAGGACTTCTGGTTCTTGTTTAACGCTTGCGCATCTGAAAGGCTCAAGGGCTTCCATAGTAACAATCCATGGCGACATGGTTGATGCGAAATTTTTTGCAAGGAAAGGACCTAAAGGTATATACTCCCACTTCTGAATGTCACGGGCACTCCAATCGTTAAAAACGGTCATTCCAAATATGTGGTCTTCAGCTTCTGCTACTGAGATGGTAGAGCCAAGCGCTGTTTGACTTCCAACAACGAAGGCCATTTCAAGTTCAAAATCAACACGCTTACTTGGGCCAAATACTGGCTCCGTAGCTTCTGGTGGTAAGGTTTGCCCATTGGGTCTTTTAATTTCTGTACCACTGACTACAATACTACTTGCTCGACCGTGATAACCCACAGGAATATGTCGCCAGTTAGGGAGCAAAGCGTTTGCAGGGTCACGGAACATTTTTCCAACATTTGTTGCGTGTTCTATGCTGCTATAAAAATCTGTGTAATCGCCAATATGCAGTGGGAGCTCCATAGTAGCAGTTAATCTATCAACTAGACATTTCTCTTTATTTGCGTGCAGCGATGACGAAGTGTCTGTCAAAGCGTTTTGAATAAACGAACGCAACGCACTCCAATTAGATTTGCCAGTAGAAATAAAGGGGTTCAACAAATCATTTTGGAAAACGGCAACGTCAAATGGCAGACCTTCTAAGACACCTAATTCTGATGCGCGACGAAGATCAATAATGTGGTCGCCAATGGCTATACATGGCGAGGAAACACCATCACGGTTAAAAACACCAAATGGTAAATTGTGAATTGAAAAGTCGAGTAAATCAGATACGTTTAACCAGTTTTGCATTTCATTTTTTTGAGGCTTCGAAATTAATCAATATCCAGTATCCGAACCTATATTCGCGGACGAAATGTACGCCTTACTCAAGAAATTATTATTTACGTTAGATGCTGAACGAGCACACCATTTGACCACAACACTCTTGCGCATGTCGCGTAAGTTTGGTGTGTTAAGACTTTTGAAACCGTTAATCGTTGGCGAAGTGTTTAACGAGACCACGACTGTAAATGGCTTAAAGTTTTCAAATAAATTAGGTCTTGCAGCTGGATTTGATAAAAACGCGGAGTACCTGCATGAGATGGACATTTTAGGATTCGGATCTGTTGAAATAGGAACCGTAACGCCTGTTGGTCAAGAAGGAAACCCTAAGCCTAGGTTGTTTCGCTTGCCTGAGGATACTGCGCTGATCAATCGCATGGGTTTCAATAACCAAGGTGTCGACGCAGCTGCCTATCTGATTGAGGCCTTCAGACGCACAAAGCCAAGAAGCAAACTCATTATCGGAGGCAATATTGGTAAAAACAAGGTTACGCCAAACGAGCAGGCACATGAAGATTATCGAATTTGTTTTGAAAAGCTGTATGGATGGGTTGATTACTTTGTTGTGAACGTCAGCTCGCCAAACACACCAAATTTAAGGGAGCTTCAAGACAAAGACGCGCTAAGAGAGATTTTTCGAACGCTTAGAAACGTAGAGGGAGAATTGATAAAACGTTATGAGGTGACAAGGCCTTTGTTTGTGAAAATATCACCTGACAACTCATTCGAACAAATTGATGATATTTTGTCTCTGGTTGAGGAGTATAACTTAGCTGGAATTGTCGCAACAAATACTACAATTTCACGAAGTGATCTAAGCACTTCAGCTGATGTTGTTACTTCGATAGGCGCAGGAGGGTTAAGTGGAAAGCCAGTTCAAAGTCGCTCTGATGAAGTTGTGGCGTACATCCGTTCTAAAAACTCAGATATAAGCATCATTGGGGTTGGGGGAATTCAAACAGGAGCTGATGCCGTCCAGAAAATAAACGCTGGCGCCGACTTAGTGCAAGTGTATTCTTGTTTCATCTATGAAGGCCCGAAAATGATATCACGAATTACTCGTCGATTAGCCGGTGGCTAATCGAAATGTAAAATGTAGAATGGCAGGTCACTCGGAAGTTATGAGTATTCATTTGTATGGCAGTTCAGTTTCGCCGAGTGAAATGAAAAATGTCAAATTCTGAATGTAGAAGGGTTTTTGTTTTTGTGATGAAGCTTAGGATGCATGAAAAGCGACAATAGGAGGTTTTAATACAAAACTAATTGTCTAGATGTAGTGCTTTTGTCAAGTTCGCATTTCAATGAATATGATGACACGGCAATATGACTTAGAGGAGCGCTTAATATCTTTTTCTCTGGACGTAATTGAAGTTTCGAAGACAATTATTACAACGAACGCAGGTTATAATTTGTCGAATCAATTAGTTCGAAGCAGCTCATCGCCAGCCTTAAATTATGGAGAAGCTCAGGCTGCAGAATCACGTAAAGACTTTATTCATAAACTCAGAATTGTTCTGAAAGAACTACGTGAAACCAAAGTCAATCTCACATTGTTGCTGAGGGCTGAACTTGTTAATAACGAATTACTATGTCAAAAGGCAAAAAAGGAATGTATCCAATTGATAGCTATAATCACCACGAGTATTTCGACAACTCAAAAAGGATTACAAACCTTCGACATTTAACATTTTACATTTCGAAGGTCAGTTGCTGCAATTGAATTCAGCAGGGTGTTGTCAAATTGGTGAAGTGTATATATGTAAAGAATTTGAGGACCTTCGACTATTATTTTCCATCCGGCAAATCAATTCCTTCTTTAACTTCTTTTTGAGCATCGCCTTTTTTGCGCTGCTTTTCAGTGATTCCTGTGTAGCGACGTGGATACATGATGATGTCATTAACCAGTGAGTCTAGGTCATGCGTGGTTTTGTTTAACTGAATCCATAGCGCATCGTCTGTGGCCATTTTGCCCAACGTTCCTTTTCCGGCTTGAATGGAAGACAAGGTGTTTCTAAGCTCGGCTATTGTTGCGTTTAATTCTGTAGTTAAACTTTTTAAGTCAAGCTCGGCAATTTCCTTGGTGGTTTCGTCTAAGCTTGATACGATGTCATTAATCTTTGGTGTGCTCGATTTAAGGTCCTTCGTCATACCTTCAATGTTGCCCAATATGCTCGCAATTTGCTCGTCTTGTCCGTCGAGTAGCGCATTCATTTTTACAGCAGTTGTTTTGAACGAAGCCAAAGCTTCACTCAAATCCTGCAATGTTGAGTTTAAGCTAACATCGGATATGGCGGCGTCAACATTACCCAATACGTTGTTTATACTTTCAGACAATGGCGTTAATACACTCGTTAAGGCCTGAGCCATACCTGCGTCCTTTTTCGAAATCAAGGTGTCTCCAGTGGCAGCTAAAGTGGGTAAAGCTAACGTGTCATGAGGAATCATGATTTCAATGGCTTTACTTCCAAGCAAATCGTTATTTGTAATCTTCAGGGTGGTGTTGCGCGGTATTTCAAGTTCTTTGGGAACCTGAACACTGACAATAACTTGCCTTGAAGCGTAGTCCATTTCAACTGAAGTTACTGTGCCTACAGAAACTCCATGAAAAACAACGGGATTAGATCTGAATAGACCATCTACTTTGTCATAAACGGCGTAATACGTGTTATTCTTTGAAAAAAGTGATTCTCCTTTCAGAAAATTGAACCCGAGTATTAACACGGTTATGGCAAATGCTGCAATTAGTCCGACTTTGGTTTCGTTGGAAACTTTCATGTAATGCTATTCTTTCGACTTAGTGGCCAAAGATAGGAAATCACCTCAATCAGTGAATCATTTGAAGATAAATGACAAAAAATGTGGGTTACTTTTCTAACTTAGTTTTGTATTCAACGACAGATTCGTAGATGGAGTGTGCAATTTTATTTTGACCAGCGTCAGAAACCAGGTATTGTTTTTCGTCTGGATTGGTCAAAAATCCAGTTTCAACCAATATACTAGGCATAGCAGTTTTCCATAAAACGACAAATCCAGCTTCTTTTACACCTAAGTTTTTGCGAATCTGTTTTTTCTCGACTGTTTTTTGAAACGTTGAGGCCAATGTTAAACTTTGCGTACGATAAGCGTTTTGGTAGAGGCTCAAAATGATATGTCCCTCGTCAGAATCAGGATCAAAACCGCCGTACTCTGCATTGTCTTTATAGTCTTCCTCTAATACGATTGAGCTATTTTCTCTTTTACTGACTTCAAGGTTTCCTTTGCTTTTGCTCAATCCCATTACGTATGTTTCTGTGCCATGAAGCGCAGACTGTGCATGAGCGTTGCAATGAACAGAGATGAATAGGTCAGCGTTGTTATGGTTGGCAATAGCGGCGCGCTGCCATAAAGGGACAAATTTGTCTGTGGTTCGGGTGTAAATGACATTTGTGCCTGGCATGCTGTCTGTGATTTTATTTCCCAACTTTTTGGCAATCTTCAGGCAAATATCTTTTTCATAAATATCCTTGCCATAAGAGATGCATCCAGGGTCATGTCCACCGTGGCCAGCGTCAATCACAATAGTGTTCAACGATAATTTTTGAAGGTTTAGCGGATGTGAAGTTCCCACGACCATTAAAACCAGCAAAGAAGTCGATAATGCGATGTGCTTTAGCATAATTCGTTTAATCAGCAGGGTGCAAAGTTATTAATTCTTTATCCACAACAAATATTGTGTGATATGAAGTTTGGAAATACGTAGTTTTGAGCCCTTCATTGATTATGACCAAATTTAACGGTAGGTATATGATATTCAGGCGGATAGCTTCCTTAGTTATCCCTTTGTTTGGCGTACTTGTATGCTTTACTGCACATTGTTATGCGCAGGCGCCTGATAGCTTAAAGCAGTCTGATTCAATCGTGGTTGGTTTAAAACCCGGAAAAGATGGTATCAAATCTCCGGTAATGGTAGAAGCATTGGATTCGGTCATTACGTCTATCAAAGAGAAAAAAATGTACATGTACAAAAACGCTATAGTGACGTTTGATGACATGAAACTGGAGGCTGATTTTATCGAGGTAGATTTTAATACAAACGAAATTCATGCCAAAGGCCTGCCTGATTCAACAGGAACAGTTGTAGGCAAACCAATTTTTACTACCGATGGCAAACCCTTTAATGCCGAAGAAATGTGGTACAACTTCAAAACCAAGAAGGGTATTTCTACAGGAGTTGTGACTACGCAAGAAGGTGGTCTAATCAGAGGAGGTAAAATTCTGAAGGATTCCAGCGACAATATGTTTATCAAGGATGCGACCTATACCACTTGTAATGCAGAACATCCCCACTTCTGGATATCTGCCAATAAGTTTAAGGTTATACCAGAGAAGCAAGTTATTAGTGGTCCTGCAAACTTGGTAATAGCAGGAATCAATACACCAATTGTGCTGCCTTTTGGGTTTTTTCCCATCCAGAAGAAAAGAGCGAAGGGTCTTGTAGTTGGAAGTTTTGATCAACAAGACAGATGGGGGTATGGATTACGTGATTTTGGTTTTTATACGCCTATAAACGAGAAGCTAGACTTACTGCTGTCGGGGGATATTTACTTGCGCGGTAGTTTTGGATTCTCTGTAAAATCGAATTACAAGAGGATTTATAAGTACAACGGTTATGCCCTTGTGAAGTACAACAAATTCATTGAGGGTGAGAAAGAAACGTCGGAATATTCTGAAGTAAATAACTGGAGAATAGAATGGATATATAGACAAGACCAGCGGGCCAAACCAGGACGGAATTTTTCTGCGGACGTGAAGTATATCACGCGTAATCAGCAGAAATACGCTTCTACAGATGTAAATGAAATTATAGCGACAACAGCGAATTCAAGTGTGGCCTATTCAAAAAGCTTTGCCAATAGGATGGTGTTCCTTACCACAAATGGGCGAATCTCTCAAAACCTTTCGACCGGTGATTTGGATATTGAATTACCCGAAATGAATGTGAACGTTCAGCGTATGCAGCCGTTCAAAAACATGTCGGGCCCTAAAGACAAATACAAGGTGCTTCGAAACTTCGGATTTAACTACACCACTGCGTTTAGGAATAATGTGAGCGTGAATCAGGACTCTATTTTTAATAAGGCAGGCAGACGAACCCTCGAATTGAACCCTACGTTTCTTGAAAGTATTCGAAACGGTGTGAGACACACCGCAAGTTTTAATACCAGTTTTAACGTCTTGAAGTATTTCAACGTATCACCTAACGCATCGATTACTGATTTTTGGTACTTTAAAACGACAGAAAAACTTTGGGAAAATGACACCCTCCTTGAGCAAGATGTCCGAGGCTTTTCTAGAGCAGCCGCTTATAACGCCGGATTTAATGTCAATACGGTTATATATGGCACCAAGACATTTAAGGGTAGAGTAAAGGCAATTCGTCACATTATTCGACCTACCATTGGGATGAGTTGGACGCCAAACTATCAGGAGAGCAACGGTAGCGGCTTCCGATTTGTACAGACAGATACTTCTGGAACAATCTCCCCGTACTCTATTTATGAGAATGGTATTTACAGTGGACCCAGCGGAACAGGAAACGGATCGATCGACTTTGCCATTAACAACAACTTAGAAATGAAAGTGGCGACACCAAAAGACACGTCAAATGGTGGAGTCAAAAAGGTTAAACTCATTGAGAGTTTTAATTTTAGTACCCGATATAATTTGGTAGCTGATTCCTTAAACCTGAGTCAAATTAACATTACGGCATTTACCACATTGTTCAACAAAATCAGGGTTAATTTTTCTACACGATTAGATCCGTATCAGTATGCGTACGATTCGAGCAGAAACGGATATACCTCAATCAACAAATTCTCCATCGAAGACGGCAATATTGGGGAGCTGCGTTCTGGCTCGCTTCAACTTTCTACAAGTCTGAACCCGGCAGCCTTAAACCGAAGAAGTAATGCAGACGAAGGAGAGTTCGTATCTGGCATGGATTACTTTATGGACTTCAGTATCCCATGGGATTTAAGCTTAAACTTTAGTAGTTCGTTTAATCGTAGTATCGGAAGTACAGAAAGTACCAAGGACCAAACATTAATGTTTAACGGAAACGTTAAACTCACGGAATACTGGAAGATTGGCTTTCGGTCCGGATACAATTTTGCGACGGGTCAACCCAGTATAACGAGTATTGATTTTGCGCGTGACTTGCATTGTTGGGTGTTTAACTTCCACTGGATTCCTGTAGGGACCTTCCGACAGTTCAACTTTGAACTTAAGGTGAAAGCTGCGATGTTAAAAGACCTGAAAATAAAGCGCCGAGATACTTGGCAGAACGCTGACTTCTAGCGTTGAAATGGATCTATTTCGTCACTACCAGCAGTCGTGTTT
>Ga0209630_10000630_pt1 | contig 40366 bp, 27 predicted proteins | sample COG_01_FD_184745 | JGI IMG/M metagenome (GOLD analysis project Ga0209630, IMG submission 184745) | Pelagic Microbial community sample from North Sea - COGITO 998_met_01 (SPAdes) (version 2) | ecosystem: Environmental > Aquatic > Marine > Neritic zone/Coastal water | place: Helgoland, sampling...
GTGCACTTGCTTCAAGACCTTGTAGATGTAGATCTTGTAGGTTTCGACCTTCTTCTTGGAGGACTTCTTGGCGCCGCCTTTGACGGTCTTCTTTGCTGGTTTCTTGCCGGCCATTTTTGTTATGTGTATGTATGTGAGTGTGTTTAATAATGGCGTCGTATTGGAGGGAAATGGTCGAGAAACGAGTGGTTCGAATTTTGAATTGTTTTGGGTTGCAGTTGGATTTTCTAAAATTCGGACAATTAAATTTTTATTTGTGAAAAAAAGCAGAATCTAATGGATCACAGCTTCTCGTGTACTCGATCAATTGGCGCGAAAAGTGCCGCATATGATCATAATTGTTGTTATTCGCGACGTAAAAGCCGTTGATACCTTTTAATGCGGTATTGATTACTAACTACGAAGAATACTGGATTTAACCCCAAATGGGGGTTCGAAAGATGAATTGAGAGTGGACACTTTTTCAGTTCCCCCTAAAAAACACAAAAACTCCAGCGAGTTCCTCATTAAAACAAACAAACACATAACACAATGTCTGGACGTGGTAAAGGTAAATCCTCCAAAAAAGCTGTCTCGCGATCCGCGAAGGCTGGCCTCCAATTCCCGGTTGGCCGTATCGCTAGGTACGTTATATGTATCGTTTACATTTTACATTCGATGAGAGCGCGATATGGATGATGCATTTTGGAAAAGATGTGGAATGCGACCGTTCCTCGAATAATAGATTTTGAAATTACAAACGCTGACCTTTATTAAACTCTCTTTCTATCCATAAACAGATACCTCAAGGTTGGCAAATTCGCCACCCGTGTTGGTGCTGGTGCCCCGGTCTACTTGGCCGCGGTCTTGGAATACTTAGCGGCTGAAGTTCTCGAACTCGCCGGTAACGCCTCCAGAGACAACAAGAAGTCCAGAATCGTACCGAGACACATCCAATTGGCCATCAGAAACGATGAAGAATTGTCCAAGTTGTTGGGTACGGTCACGATCGCGTCTGGCGGTGTCTTGCCGAACATCCACTCGGTCTTGTTGCCGAAGAAGTCCAAGAAGTAAACTGCTTAACCGCGATTTACTTTGTTAAACTTTTCAAAAAACAAAACAAAAAACATTGAGATTCTTATCTCAACCATATTCAAACGAAAACACATAAGAGAAACTTCACACATTCACACACCATATATGTACGTACACGCCTCTGGATACAGCAATATTGAATACATGCCTTGTTATTAATATCACAAAATTACTCTCTCTAATTATATATTATTTTCCGCTAACGGTGTGACCTCCTGTCGTCGGTCTTTTTTCAAATTCTTCTTGCTCACCAAGTCGTTTTCCACCTCTTTCTCGCACGCCTCTCGCGCCTTTTCAAAAGCCTCCTCGTTTCCAGAGTACTTGGTCGATTTCAAGCGCCCGTAAACTGTTTGCATTTTGTCCATCTGCTTGGTTAATTTCACGACTTCGTATTTCAAGCCTTCTCGTTTTTTCTTCTCGTTCGAGATCTCCTTCGTGAGCGCTTTTATGCGGACCAAGTCCTCCTTCATGCGCTCCTTCGCCTTGCCGTATTTGATTTCGTAAATAGTGCACAGCTTTTTAATCTCCTCAATTTTCTTCTTCTCTTCTTCTTCGTTTGCTTCTGCTTTCTTGGACGGAGAAGAAGAGGGTTCCGCCGAAACTATTCTCATCGTTTTATTCTCAATCTCTTCCAAAGTCTTCTCCAGTGCCTCTCGCAAACGCGCCTGCTCTTCAACCGCCACGACAGCATCCTCGAGCATTTGCTCCATGTCCACGCGTTCGGCGTTCGCTTTGCCCGCCTCCGCGTTTGCTTTCTCAACTTCCACGTTCATTCTCTCAATCTGAACGTTCGCTTCTTCCAACGCGAACCGTAAATCATTCTTCAAAAGTTCTTCCTCTTCCTTCTTGAGTATCGTCGTCGTGTTCTCGCTCGGCGACGCCATCAAACGTTTCTGCAAATCCGCATTTTCCTCTTCCAACTCCGTAATCCGTGACTTCATTATTTCTTCATTCATGAAGACTTCCTCGGTGGTGTTTTTATTACTCTTGTTCTTGATATCGGGAATACTGGTCGTGGTGTTGTTCGTCTTCTCATCCAAACGATACTCGTAATCGATGAGCTTGGAAACGTTTTGCGCCAACTCCATTTTCAATTTCGCGATTTCGTTCATCTTTGCCACGTTGTCTTTTTCAAACCCTCTAATCTTCTCTACCATTTCTTTTATGATCTTTCCATCGCCTTCCGTGTTGTACATTTTCAGAGACTCTTGGACTTTTTTCTCTGCCAATTCAACTTGTAACGCAAACTTTTTCTTCTCCTCGGCAAACTTCTTCTCCTTCTTTTGCAGCGTCAACTCCAATTCTTCCTTCTCGTCGGTAATATTTTCCAGCTTTCTATTCAACTCAAAGTTATCCTCGTCTTCTGAACGCACTTTCAGTTTCAGTTTTCGATTGAATTCCTCGAGTTTCCTCTCGGCGAGAGTAGCGCGTTCCACCGCGGAAGCCAGCTCTAAGTTTCTCGAGACCAACGCCGCTTCGATGGCTTCTTTCGCGCTCACGACGTCCGAATTTTGCGCCTCGTTCTCTAACTTCAGCTTTTTCACGTTCGTTCTCAACTTTTCCAACTCCTTCTCAGCTTGCTCTGCTCTTTTGAACATTTTCTTCGTCTCTGATTTGTACTCGGTTTTCATCGTCTTCATCTTTTCTCCCACTAAATCTTTCTCTTTTTGAATCTCTTTCAATTTCGCCTCTAAAGCTAACATGGCTTCCGTTGTGTGCGGCGTCATTTCTTGTTCTTGTTTTTTACTCCCCTCCTCGGTGTTATCGTTCTGCGTCGTCACCGTTCTGCACTCCGAGGCGGATTGATTCTCATCGACAACTTCTTCAGCCGTCGTTGGAAAAGAAGAAGAAGAGAGCTTCGCCTCCAACTCTTGTATTTTCAAATCCTTGACAGAAAGCGCTTGCTTGAGCGCTTCGACCTCGTCTTCTAACTTCTTCGTCGCGCTCGTCTTTAAAGTTGTGGACGATAACAACTTCTTCTCTAACCGTGCGATTTCCGCGGCTTGTTTCTTTATCAACGCAGTAGTCGCCGTCGCCACTTCGTTCCGTTTCGCTTGATTAGTGACATTTTTCGCCCTGGTTGCAAACCTCAAGGTGGAGCTCGTCTCCTCCACGTGACTCACACACGGCGTCATCGCACAGACGATGGCTGTTTTCGAGTTACCACCTAAAGCGGGTTGTAAAATGCGCGTCAATTTGGAGTCTCGATATGGCACATGCCCGCCGCCCGCACCGCCGTTTTTGCTTCCATCCTCCGCGAGTTTATTAATGACGACGCCTAACGTCAATAAAGACTTGTTAATTGACGCACCTTCTTTCGCGCGCTGACCTTCTGCACCTGTTTTCGCCACGCGCTCGGAACCGGCTAAATCGACGAGGTTCAAAACAGAAACGAGCACGTTTTCGTTCGCCACGTCTTCGTCTCCTCCTCCTTTCTCACTACCGCTCTTCGTCCCAGCTCCTACGAAACCGTCCGGTTTCTTAGCATGACCTGACTTATCACTACTATCTAACTCTGAATCTTTTCTTAACTTCGATTCAATACACAGCCTGAAAATAACGTGCGACCGGGAACTTCTCGCGTTCATATTCGTCGCGCCGACGTGTCTATTATTCTGGCCAATCTCTAATACTTTTTGCACTTGTGCCACGTTCTGAACGCGTTCCTCTTTCAAGCCATTGACGACGATTCCTCTCTCCGGATCCTCTTGGATTCTCAACGTCTTGCTAACCTGTCCATGTTCGTCCATTTCCGCGGACGAACGCGCTAATAAATCCAACAAATTCTCGTTATAAATTTCCAAGTAACTCACGCGCACTCGAAACTCTCTTTCCGGACATTTCTCAATCGAATCAAACACGTCTTGAACCGCCAACGGAACAATCCCAGGTTCCGTGCCTATCTCTCCGTGCATGGTGTGCGTTTTTCCGGACGACGTTTGCCCGTACGCGAATACCGTACCATTGAAGCCATCCAAAACCGATTTGACTATTTTCGAAGTTGTCTTGTTGTAGACGTCCAAATTGGAACAGGATTCGTCAAAGACGTTATCGACGCGGTACACCACGGATTCTTTGGAAGTGGAGGTGGTTTCCTGTGAACGATGATAACGAGAGATGAAAGCGTCAGAATGAGAGTATAAACGTATCGAGAACGAGGCATTAAAGAGATATTGATGGATGATAGATATAGAAATACGAGAAGAAATTTCGAGGGGGAATAATAAAAAAACGCACTTTACGAGAGTTGTCCAAAACGATGGCATCTTCCGCGTGCCTCCACGCGCAGCCTAAGTCTTTTTCCGCCTCGTTTAACGGTCTCACCCGGACAGAGACAGATATTTTTTCCTCGCTAGTCGTACTACCACCACCACCGGTGCCCATGACGCGTGTGTGTGTGTGTGTGTATAGAGCGCGTGAAAAACTTCTCTCTGCTGCTAAAATGTGTGATATGAATAATGAAGCATTTTGCCTTAATTTTTTTCATGTCAAAGTCGTCTCTCGATATCGAACGCGAGGAGAGTGTTGCTATCGCTAATAATAGGACTAAAAGCACTCCTCGGGAGTAACACGTATCCGTCATCTTCATCATCTTTATTTCCGTTTTCAACTATTTTACACCGAACTGGTAAGCGCTTTTCTTCGCCGACGTCATCATCATCGGAAGAAAGAGGAGAAGAAGAAGAGACGACGAGAAAGCCTTCGTAGTCGCCGGCTTTCGGCGTTATGTTTTCGCTCTTGTACGCGACGAAATTTTCGTCATCATCCATCGTTTCTTTCTCCCCGTCGGTTGCTATTATTTTCTCTAAACATAATCGATGGTTCCTACCTAATAACTTCGTCACCGCGTCCACGTCGCCAAATTTCAAGCACGCTCTCACTCTCGACGAGGACACTTGCTCGCCTTTGCACCCGTCGTTATCGCACGCCTCCGCGCCGAGTTTATCTGCGTCTAAAAGCGATACTATTTTCACTCGTAATCCGTACTTTTCCCCAAACGAGACCAAATCTTCCGCACTTCCACTCGCGCGGTAGCCGAAACGGTAGTTTTCTCCCGCGACTACCCCGGCAACGCCGAGTCGTTCTTTCAAAGTTTTCACGAAGCGCTCCGGAGACATCTCTCGAATAGACGCAAACGGAACGCCATGTTCGCGAATAGAGTAACAGTCTGAATCCGACTCCTCCACACCATCTAAAGCTACCAACTCCTCGCTCCACTCTTTCAAAACTCTCCCTCTGTCGCGTTTCGCCGTGACTGGTTTCTTCGGCTTCCATCCCAACACCTCCGCCATGTTCTCGAACGACAACAACACCGCCTGCTGTTTTACCTTTTTGGACGTGCTCTTAGTATTATCTTTACTCAACGTCGCCGCGGCGGCGGCTAAAGCCTTGTGCCCCCTGTGCATGGCATCAAACTTCCCCAACGCAACGATAACCTCCGCACTTTCTCGCCCCGCGTTCCGTTTTATCCTCTCGATGCCATCGTCGCTTTCATCCCCATCGTCGTTCACCGCCTCCAAATCGGAAGATGCAGGCGCCGACGACGATGATGTCGACTTCCCGGAGAACGCTCTCGTCGTCCTCGCGCCTCTGCTCAAAGTATACGTGGTGGTGTTTTTATTCGAATAATAATAATAGCGGTTGAGATGATACCCGTTCAATCGGGCGAGCAGCAGAGCGCTGCTGCTCACGCTGCTGCTGCTGCTCGCCATCATCATTCGTCTTGCGTCGAACGCGTTAAAAAGTGTCTCGGCTGCTTTGACGTCAATTTTTGGTCCATTTTCAGCTTTTTTGCAGGAGAGATAAGTACGTTCGAGTCGCCAGAAAATCACCCTGCGCGTACAACAGCGCACAACCAAAAACAGCGACAATGTTAGGCTTAACCATGAGAACTGCGTCTTTGGTTGGAACCTCGGTTTCTTCCACGTCCACGAACAGCAGAGGTACGCGGTATTGAACGTTCGCGTTTTATCGTTTAGAGAGGAGCAGCGCGCGTTTTTTTTACTCTCGTTTCTCTCGCAAATTGAGTTATGACTATGGACCTGCTTGAGAAGGAAAGGCGTCATCCGAGAAGAAAAACAGAAATCGACGACGCGTTCCGGGGTCCGTGCGAATGTCACAGGTTCCGTTTGATGGAAGAAACGCGAAGGAGGTGATGTGAATCACTCGAATTTGCGTTTGTTTTGTGAACGATGGACTTGGAATGCGCAGGAGTCGCGCGCACGGCGGGTTGATTTTCCCTCTCCTCCTGGGTCCTTTTTCCGGTGAACGAGAAAACCTATAAAAACCTGCTTTATCCATTTCTTTCGAATGCGATTTGTATTCGTTTCTTTCTGTACTCACCTTCTTCTCTCTTTCCCTTCTTAATTCACTCTGCATTATCATAATCATCAACAGTTCAAAGACAATCCCCGATGAGACAAACGATGAGAGTGAACGCGGCTTTGGACTTTGCGGAGCTCGAGGAGGAAGTTGCGGCTCCCAAAGCGAGAGCTGTTCGTAAAGATGGCTTGTCCTCGAAGGAAGCGAGAATGTCTCGAAGATTTAGAGCGGCTCAAAAATCCGTTCCGGGCAGAATGCAACCGCAAACGCCGGAACAAGCGATTGCGTTGATGAAAGCGAACTCAAACACGAAGTTTGTGGAGACTGCTGAAGTGCACGCGAGATTAAACATTGACCCGAAATACAACGACCAGCAATTGAGAGCGACGGTTGCGTTGCCGAAAGGAACGGGGAAGACGGTTCGAATTGCCGTCTTGTGCTCTGGGGATAACATTGCTGCCGCGAAGGGTGCTGGTGCGGATTTTGCCGGCGATGATGATTTGGTCGCGGACATTTCGGGTGGTATGTTGGATTTTGACCTCTTGGTGGCGACTCCGGATATGATGCCGAAGGTTGCGAAGTTGGGGAGACAACTCGGTCCGAAGGGTTTGATGCCGAACCCGAAAGCCGGTACGGTGACGACGGATGTTGCCACTACGGTTGGTGAATTTAAGGGTGGTAAGGTTGAGTTTCGTGCAGACAAGCAAGGTATTGTGCACGTTCCGTTTGGCAAGTTGAGCTTTGCCGAGGGTGATTTGATGACGAACTTGCAGTCCATTGTGAATGCTATCGACCAGAACAAGCCGACTGGAGCGAAAGGGAACTACTGGAAATCTTTGTACATCGCTTCTTCCATGGGACCGTCGGTTCAAGTTGAACTTTCCGCGATTAGACAAGTCGACTAAAGCTGCTCAAATAACAAGAAAGAGAGAAGAAAGAATTGTAAAAACCGAAAACCTTAGCTTTAAACTAGAAGAGAGAGATACTTGATTATTATTTGAAATATAATGTGTGATATTGAACTTATATTATTAAAAACTGGAAAACCTCTCTCTCGTTATATGTAGAACTATTGATATCTATCTGGTCTACTTGCATGTACATAAACGTGCGCCGTCGCATTTTAAAATTATAAATACACGAATTTTAAATGATCGTCATAATGTTACTGGTAGCTTTCCAAAGTCGTCTTCGGTTCGTCGAGAATATCCAACGGAAGATCTATGGGATCGATGCGAGAATTCGCGCTGTAATTGGAGTTTTCAGTCAGTCCGGATGAGACCCTCGCGAAACCTTCCTGTTTCGTCAGAGGAACGTTATTCACCGCCGCCTGGTTACCGCTATAGACTACGCCGCTGCTGCTACTAAATGGTTGCGAACGAAAACCACCGGTTAAAGCTGAAGTCGTCGTCCCTGCGCCATTATTACTACCATTTACGTGTTGTTGTTGCTGCTGCCGCTGCTGCTGTTGCTGTTGTTGCTGTTGCAACGCAAACGCCTTTGCTGCGCTTTCGGCAGCCGCGCTTGCGTTTGCGTACAACTGCTCCGCGCCTATCATTCCAGCGATAGAATTATTGGTATTGTACATGCGACCGTCGCTATTATTGTTGTACCCTATCGCCGAGGAGGTCGATTGATCGATAAACGCCTGGTCGATTGAATATCGCTGATTCTGCGGTTGGCGGTAATACGCGCTCGCTTGGACGAAATCCTGCGTCTGCCCGTTCGTCTGATTCGATAAATACGACGGCTGTTCCGGTGCAGAATTTGTAGCCCCAAAGTGCAACTGCTGCTGATGCCCACCTCCACCACTAAAGGTCTGCGCGTAGCGATTATAATTACCACCGTTAATAACATTCGGTTCCTGTCCAGCCGGGCCGGCGTATTGATAGTGATGATGCTGCGGTATCCCCGGTATCGGCTGGCCGCCGCCCGGCGGTTGTGGCGATTGTTGCTGCTGCTGCGCGTAATACGCGGACGCGCCGTTCTGTAACTGTCCAGGCATCGCGCCTCCAACCATGGTCGGTACCGCGCCGTGGAAAAATCGGCAACTGTTGTTTAAAGAAGATGAAGACAAAGAAGAAGAATTTTTTGTTCGAAGGTTGTTAGTTTTTTGACTCGACCTTTTTTTTTTGTCGTCTGGCGCGTTTCAGCGCCGCCCGCGTTTGTGTCGAAGAAAAGGAAATTTTGGGCGGGCCATCTAAATTTACTAACGCACCTGGATCTAAAACACCTCCCGTTTTGGAAGTCTCTGCATATGGGCTGCGACGTCTGTTTGATCGAGAGTAAAAGGAGCACGAGTAGAGTGACATCAGTTCAGTGAGTTTGATTAAGAAAGAGAAAAAAAGAGAGAGAGAGAAACGAAATGCACAATCTCTCAAACGTCGGTTCAAAATTAGGTTCGTTTCAAAGCCGAATTTGCGTCAGCAAAAAACTTGTCTCACCTGCGGCAACTGCGCGCATAAACCTTCCGCGTGCGCGTGAGAATACTTGCAGTTTTCTCTGAAACACGCTCCCTGTTGTAAGAATGGTCAGATGTTGCGGCATACTATGTAACATAATGTGTAAACCTTTAAAAAGTCTCGGCATATTTCTTCTCCATTCGAAGTCGGTGGTGGCGTCGGAGGAAGAAGAGGATTCGAGTTTCCCCCTGGGGGGGCGTTGAATTGCATTCTCTCTCTTTTTTAATTTATATATATATTATATGTGCTATGCGTGCGCGTGCAAAAGCAGAGAGGGCGGCTAAAACCTAAAGGTTGCGTTTGCGTCCGCGTTTTCGATCGAGAGCTTTTGGTTCGTTTCTTTCCACCTCTCCGCTGTGTGAGAGGCAGCTGGGCGGGGGTTTCTGTTTGATTTGCGTATGATGATTATAACGTTTTCGAGGGCAATGACGTTGAAATTAAATTTCGTTGTTGTTCAATTTGGTTCAAAAACGATCTCACGCAGAGACGAACGAGTTTTTCATAAACGAGAGAGATCGAGATTTTTTGGGCGCTTTTTTTCGCTTTTCAGATGTCAAAAAATACTCACACAAACTTTGAGAGAGAACGACACGCGAGAGAACAACCACCCTAGGACGACCGAAAACGAGGAGGACGACGACAACCCCGATGATGCGACGACAACACGTAACGACGCAAAGACAAACGACGGGAGGGGTGAATATCATCCACTCGGTCGCGGACGTTTTGGAACGACTGGTGACGAATAGCGTCGAAGCGAGCGCGAGAGAAGTGTCGTGCGAACTCTTCTTTTCGTCTTCGTCTTCGTTCTCGTCGTTTTTGCCTTCGATGCGGGTCCGAGACGACGGCGAAGGAATGACAGAAAGAGATTTACATTTGGTTGGAGAGTTTGGGTGCACGTCGAAGCGAGGGAAGAGTGGAGCGTCTTTGGCGGCGATTGCGCAGTTGAGCGAGAGAGTTCAGATCGTGACCAGGAAGAAGATGGGTGGGTCTGAAACCGCCTCGCCTTCGACGAGAACGTTTTCGGCGACGCTGGTGTCTTCCGCCGAGGGGAGTAAAAGAAAAGTGAAAGGGATGCTACCGAGCGCGTATCGAAACTCTGGAGCGATTATCACCGTTGATAGAGTCTTTTCTCGAGGGTCTGCTTTGATTCAGAAGAAAATGAAAGCGGATGGGTTTGAGACGTATGCGCAGGCTTGCGAGAAAGAGGCGCGCGAACGGGTGTTTGCCCTTTCGCTTATCAATCCAAAAGTTACTTTGATTTTGACCGTAAAAAAGAAGAGAAACGACGAGGAGTGGGAAGAGAAAGAAGCATTTCGCAGCCGAGGCAATGTTTTGGCGAATTTGGCAGATTTGTACGGCGAGGAAGATGTTACCGTGCGCGCGTTGCGTCCGGTGTGTTACGAGAAAAAAGGTAGCCATGGAGCTCCTCCCTCCATGCGAGCTTCCGGATATATTACTTGGGCCGAAAACTACATTCACAGGAGAAAGATACAGTATCTATACATAAACCGGGCTCACGTGAGAGAGAGAACAAAATACCACACGGTTATAGAGAGATCGTTCGAGGAGATTCACAAAAAGAAATCTTCTTCTGTCGCTTACGTTTTACACATCTCGACAACGACCGCGGACGAAAAGAACGAAGAGTTGATATCAGCCTTCTTACGCGAAACTGTAAAAAAGATCTCTTCCGAAAGTACTGAAGAGAAAATAAACGCGGCAGAGTCTCCGCGCGTGCCGTCGAGCTCGTCCAAGAAGCAAAGCTCGTCCAAGAAGAAAAGGCACCTCGACAACGACGACGAAGAAGAAGAAGAAGAAGAAGAAGAAGAAAAAGAGGTAGTGAAGAAGAAACAAAAGCAGCGGTGCGAGTGCTGCACGATTCAAAAGCTGCCCTTCCAGCTGAACAACGCTATCGTATCTCCAAAGAAGAAGCAATCGCCGAAGAAAATGTGGGTGAATCCGGCGTTTGCTCTCGTCAATAACCGCGAAGTACTAAAGCTTCCTCCTTCGTCCAAAACGGTTACCTCAAACGAACTCAGAGAGTCGCGCGTCGTCGGCCAGTTTGCCAAGAAGTTTATCGTTTTGATAACCAAAGACACGAAAGAGTTATTACTCGTCGATCAGCACGCAGCAGATGAGAGGTGCATCGTAGAAGATCTCGAAAAAAGCTACCTCGAAGAGCGCCCAGCAGGGAGAGCTGTCAACCTTGTGGCGAAACTCGATCGAGACGAATACATCGCTTCGTGCGACTTTCGAGACGCCATCGTCCGTTCCGGATTCGAATGGGAAGAAATTGGGCTCTTACAGATCAAATTAACGCGCGTGCCAGCGTTATTCGAAGCATCCGCGCTCAAGGAGTTTAAAGTTCTCCTCCACGAACTCGGAGGAGGCGCAGCAACTGCAACAACAACAGGCGGCGGCGTCGCTCTCCCGCCTTCGTTCCGACGCGCTTTCGCAAAAAAAAGTTGTCGTTCGGCGATTATGTTCGGCGATGCACTTACCCAAAAAGAGTGCGACATCGTCGTCAAATCTCTCAGCAGCTGTAAAGCGCCCTTCTCGTGCGCGCACGGAAGACCGACGTGTTTACCTTTAGGTTCGATTTCTTTTTAAACAAAGAGCGCATACGAGTATTTTTTCAGTTTTTGGGAGTTTCTTTTCCTCTAATTCAAAGTCCACATTCACACAACAATTCCGACGCAATCCTCGAGTAACCACCGCGCATCCAAAAAGGAAAAAAGTACTAAAAGTGAGAAGATAAAGCCATGGTCGTCGCCGCCTTGAAGCCGCAAGACATGCAGAAACTGACCGTGGTTAAACTTCGAGCAGAACTCGAAAAGAGAAAATTAGATTCCTCGGGAACGAAGCCGATTTTAGTCGCGCGATTGAAAGAGGCTTTGGAGGAGAGAGATGAAGAAGAAGAAGAAGGAAAAGGCGGCAAGGATGCAGACGCTAAAGAGAGGGCGAAGAGCGAGGAGGCAGAGCAGACTCCCGCGACGGAAGAAGAAGATGCGAAAGGAAACGAGTTGGAGACGACGACGACGACGTTTGAAAACAAAGAAGAAGAAACTACTACTACTACTACTACTACTACTAATGACGACGAGATAATGGACCCGGCTCCTTCTGTTGAAACGGACGAGGACATTGACCCAGCGTTTGACGCGCACGACGACGGCGCGAATCCAATCGTGAAATCAAATAGATTGACGAACGCTCGAAAAATTCTTCGGAGAAACCCGTACGACGCGACGGCTTGGGACGTGTTCTTCGTCGAGGCGAGAGGGAGGCCGTCCGTGGCGAAGGATGTGTTCGAAGAGATTTTGCGATACCATCCGAGATGCGTGAACGCGTGGATCGCGTACGCGCAAAACGCGATGGAGAAGAAAGACGACGAGGCGGTTTCGGAGATTTTCTCGAGGTGTTTGCGGGACGTTTTGGCGCCAGAGTTGTGGTTGGTGTACGTGAACTACGCAAAGGCGACGAATGAGAACGGGACGACAGAGGAAGGAGCGAGAGCGATTAAAGCGGCGTTTGAATATTGTGTAGATCACGTGGGAGAAGACGTGGAGAGCGGTAAGATTTGGGAGGAATACGTTGATTTCGTAAAAGGAGTGAGCCCGGGATTTATTGCGGTACGTTTATTGAATTTTGAAAATTTTGTTCTTGTTGGTGAAAACGCCGGTGCAACAGAGCGACCAAACTTCGTGGCACGTGATGAGTTATAAGTATCATGGGTAATTTGCGACTGAAACGGGTTCGCCCCCGATTAATGGTGTTGACAACGATGCCTCTGATGCCACGAAAATTTGATAAACATTTTGTCTTTTCTTTTGCTCTCTCTCTCTCTCTCGGGGCGATTTATGAAAATTGCAGAGTCTTCAATTTTGATATTGACATCTTACTCTTTTCTTCTTCTATATTCTTCCTCTTCTCACAGCCGACAGGTGCACAACCCGAGCAGTACGAAACCGCACGAATGATGGAACTCCGTCGCGTGTACCAACGCGCCATTTCCGTTCCCACGCAATCCCTGGAATCTTTAGTGACTGACTACGAGGCTTTTGAAAATTCGTACGATAAAAAGTTTGCGAGAACGTTGCTCGCCGAAAGCACTCCGAAAATATTCGCGTGTAAAACCGCATACAAAGAGCGCGAAGCTTTAAACGCGGCTCTCTTCGAAGGTTTAGGTTACGATTTGCGAGTGCATAAGAACGGTATTGCCGTGGGTGATCCCGTGCACACGACGAAAGCTGCGGATTGTCATTTAGACGCGTTTCGACGATTCATCGCGTGGGAGAAAACGAACCCGCAGAAATTGGAAGCGGTAGGCATTGTTAGCATCGCAGCGGCAAAGAAAGTAGCAGCAGATAAACTAGAGGAAGAGCCGCCTCGCGTTCGAGAACGCATCGCTCTAGCGTACGAAAAGTGTTTGTTGACGTGCGAGAACTACCCAGAAGTTTGGTTAGAATACTCTCACTGGCACGAAAGTGCAGGACGAGCGGGAGATGCGGCTGAAATATTGTCCCGCGCGCGCATAGTGCTTCCGGGGTCAATCATGCTATTGCTTGCTGCCGCTGATTTAGAAGAGTCGCAGCAAAACTTTGAAGGGATGAAAGCTGTGTACGAATCGTACATGGGTTCGTACGAAGAGAAGCGCGAAGCTGAGAAAGCAGCAGCGGGGGGAGAAGGTACAATCGTTAAAATGATGGACGATGACACTTCGGTCGTGTACGCCGAATATATTCGCGCGTGTCGACGCTCGGATTCCCAAGCTTCCTCTCGAAAGGCTTTCTTGCGCGCGCGTAAAGCTCCCGGATGCAGCTGGCTCGTTTACGCCGCCGCCGCTTTGGTGGAATGGCGCTACGATGAAGCCGATAAACCGTGCCGGAATGTATTTGAACTCGGTCTCAAGACGTACATGGACGTACCCGCGTACGTGTTGACGTATACAAATCATTTAATATCGCTTGGAGACGTTGGGAATACGAGGGTAGTCTTTGAACGCGCATTGAGCGTAGGAAAACCAGACGTTTCCATCTTTGACGCTTTTGTGAAATTTGAGCACGAGTACGGCTCGTACGAATCATTTCGCGCCGCTGAAATTCGGAGAAGCGAGTTTTTAGAACCTAGCGCGGCGGCGTCCATGATAGATCCAGGGATTTTCTCGAGAATGACGGTGGCGAAATTAGTCGCGAACGTTTTTGAACGACACAACTTCATCCCAGACGTCGCGCCTTTGAGAAGCGAAAGTTTATCTCACTACGCGAAACTTGGCGTGTCTTCTATTCGGAAGCACATCGCCGTGTCCGTTGCCTCGGGTAAAAAAGAAATCTCTCGACCGAAACCACCGCCACCGCCGAAAGCGCCTAAAGGTGCGCCTCCTCCTCCTCCGAAAGTTGTTTCCGCCGAGGCGCCCTCGTCGTCGGCTCTACACGACGCGAAGACGACGACTGCGCCGCGCGCGGCGCCTCCGTCCATCGGTCTTTCCGCTTTACCTGTCGTAGTAGCACCTCATCTCCCGGAAACGCTGCGAGAGTTGTTTAATAAGCTTCCCGGTCCGGTAGCGTTCGCGAAAATGCCAGCACCGAGAGTCGACGCGGTCTTGGACGCTTTGAAAAACGCAGATTTGACCATCGAAGGCAAAGCTGAGTTGTTGGCGCAAATGCAGGGTAAAGATACTCGACCGCAAAGCATGGGCTCGAAAAGAACGGCGACGCAAATGATGACTCCCGATATGATGACAGGAGGCGAACCGTCGTCGTCGTTCAGAATGCCCACGAAGGATGTCTTTCGCGAGCGACAATCTAAGATGCAAAAAGCGTCGGCGGAGTATCAATAGAATTTAGCCGGTGTAAAAGAAAAGTCTGTGTTCATCTACGTAAATTTGAGTATAACATATGAAATGTGTGCGTGTTTCTCTCTCTTCTCTCACTCTCTGCCTTTTACTTTGCGCCCTTCCAGGCGGCAGCTAAGTTGTAAGGTTTATGTTACTGCGCGTGTGTATTAGTACTTTTTTCAAAGGGCGGGTGCGCAGAATTCCACTCTTTACTTCCCTCCGACTTGTTCCATCATGACGTCCAACGAGTCGCCGTCTTCCATGTCCAACTCTTGCGGCGTTTGGTCCTCTCTAACTCTCTCCCCGTCGAATAAGAATCGAACGGACCCGGGTTGGAGAGATTTGCGCTGCAAGAACGCGTCGAAGATCTGTTTTGTTCATAAATATGAACGCACGAGAGAGAAAGAGAAAAAACGTGAGCGAGTGCCTTGAGCAGCGGTTGTAAAAATCTCTCATCCAATTCTCTTCTCGTCGTCTTTCGAAGAAGAATAAAACGAAACGCTCAAACGCGTACCTTCTTAAACTTGGTACCCATCTTCACTTTAAAGTGCACCTCGGCGTTGTCCTGTTTTTTAAGAGAGAAAGAGAGAGAGATTTGTGTTTCGTTTGAGCAACGAAGGAAGGAGAGATCGGGGAAGCGATTTTTCAAAAAGGAGAACCACGCGCGTTTTCTAAAAAACAATCCGAGAAGAAGAAGAAGAAGAAGAGAGCGCTGAAAAACGAGAACAGCGGCAGCAACAACTTAACGACAAAAACGAACCTGGTCCTTCACTTTCAAGTTGATGTGTTCGCCTTTGTCTTCTTTCTTTTCTTCTTCGGAATCCATTTTATTTCTCGTACAAAGCAGGTGAGATGTGTTTCTTGCGTTTCGTGTGAAAACTCTGAAGCTTTCGAAAGGAAAACCACAGTCTAAAGAAAGTAAAACACACGGACGACGCGAAAGAAGAAGAAACGCAAAAAGAGCGAGATCGAGAATGTCGTCGATTGCCTCGGCGAACAAGAAAAAGATAGCCCTGGTCGCGGCGAGAATATTCCAAACCGCACTGAACGACACGAACGCACCCACGGGGAGAAAACTCTTAAAAAAAGCATTAGTCGGTCCACGATTGACGTCGTGGTACCCGGAAGGTATTCGAAAGATGGACATGCTGTTCGAAGACCCGGACGATAAGAGACGGAAGGTGAAATTAGAGCGGATGAAGAGGAGAGGGAAAGGACCTCCGAAGAAAGGGGAAGGGAAGAGAGCGAAGAAGAAGTAAACGCGAGACAGAATTGTTTTTAGAAAAGCATGGAGTAGTACCAGGAGTACTACACCAAGTAGCGATAGCGTCACGCGAGACAGCATATATTGTTTTTAGAATAGCGTGTACATATACAGTAAATAGAATCACAATTTTACAATTTAAGTATCACCTGCTGTTGGCGATGCACACGACAGATACTAATCGCATCGCCCCGGACGAAAGTAATAACCGGACGTTCTTTTCGCCTCGCATTTCGTGGAAGTAAAAGTAGCCAATCAACGCGGCGACGACCGATGGGAGAGTGCTAATGATCGGAAACGAGATCGACATCGAGAGCACGCGGTTGGCGACAAACCAGGAGGTTTGAGCAATCCCCCACATGACGCCAGAAATAAACGCCGGGACTATGGTTTCTTGACGAAGCTCGGGATATCTATCCGTGGCTTTTCGGACGACGTGCAAGTAATGGAGCGCGAACGCGACGAGCGTAGTTCCAAAGATGCCGCAAAATTGAGAAAACACGTAATCGAGGGCGTCATCGGAATGCGCACCGCTCTGAAGTCTCAAATTTTCCGCCGGGTTAAAGTTCACGCCATAGAGGACTCCAGACAGAAGAGATAATGTAATACCAAACGTCTGTTTTTTATTGCTCGCATTACGCAACGCTTCGTCCTCGTCGTCGTTGTTGTTATTCAAAAACGCGTTGTCCTCCCTTTCTTCGTCGACGTCGATTCTTCTCATACCACTCGTGCTGTTGCTGTTGCTGCTACTACTGCTATTACTGTTACTATTTGTCGTCCCATCAATCTTCGACGCCACGTACAGTGCCAGACACGCCAACGCGACTCCGAATCCGTTCAACCCTGGCATCGACACCTCCTCTTTGTCCAATCCGAGAATGCCAAATCTCGCGCTCGCCCACCCAGAAAGCATGCACGCGCCGCTCCAAATCATCATCCCGAGCGCTAAACCTATCGATTTCACGATCGGCACCACGCACAAGTTCCCAATCGCCCACAAACTTCCGCCAAACATCGCTTGATATTCAAACTTTGGAAACGATCGCGCGAGGCAAACGACCACTCCAACCGTGAAAACGCCCAGCGTCATGCACACCGAGAAGAAGACGCCGTCGCCGAGGTTGGTGAGTTTCTTCACCGGCACGTAGTTGGAGCCGAAGAATATCGCGGCGACGAGGCAGCACGCGTATCCGAGGACACCGTCCGAGTCCATCGTGCTCTCCTTTGCTCCTCTTTAATAATAATAAGAAGAATATTCTGAGTTGTTTTGTGGGGAAACGTAACGAGTTTTTGGTCACAAAGTCGCACGCGCTTTTTCTCAGATACCGAAGACATTCAAAGTCTCCGTCGTCGCAAAAGAGGGCAAAAGATCATGGGCGGCAAGAAGTCGCGTCTGAGCAAATTTACCGAAGCCGTGCGTCTGTTATTTACTCGCTTTTGCGCGTCCTTTTTTACTCTCTCTTTCTCTCTCTCGTTTTCCGGTGTGGCGGCTAATTCTCTCTCTCAATCTCTCTCTTTAAAACAGGACAAAGAAGTGCTCGTGCGCATCGTCAAAGACGCGCAGAGGACGAAAAAAGCCGGCTCGGACGGCACGTTCAATGAATTCGTGGAAAAACACGCGCAGACGGAGAAGTTGAAGCACACGCACGATCCTAATAGGCACGATTGGAAGACGTTGGTGAAATTCGTGGAGAGCGTCTTGGGAAAGGAAGAGGAGGAGGAAAGGAAAAACGAAAACGACGACGAAGAAGAAGACGGAGAGATTGAAAAGGAGAAAACCAAGACTAACGCGACAAAGACGACGAGTAAAGAACAATCATTCGAAGAGACGATTTCTAGACACGCGAATTGGCAAAAGAAGAACAAGAAACGGCAGGAGTGGAAAGTATGGCACGAGAGCTGCGAAGACGAGAAGGAAAAGTACGGCGAGGAAGGTTCGAAGGCAAACGCGCTGTGGAAATTGGTGAACATGTGCGAGGAGAGTCAGCAATTCGACGAGAACTACAATCGATTTCCTTCGCACATGGACAGTTGGTTGAGGACGAGTTATCGACCGGGGAGGTGGTGCGTGGAGAAGAACGTGAGGCCGAGGATGGTGGCGATTGATTGCGAGATGTGCGAGACGACGACGGATAATAAGGCGTTGTGCGCGGTGTCCGCGGTGGACGAAGATGGAAATAAGTTATTAGACGCTTTGGTAAAACCACCGGATGCGATTATAGATTATAGGCACGAAATTACCGGGTACACGGAGGCGGATTTTAAGGACGTGACGTTGACGTTGGACGAGGCGAGAGCAAAACTGATGCGGTTGTTGGAACGAGGACATTTGGACGACAACGACGGTGAAAAAGAAGAAGGAGAAAAGGATAAGGAGAAGGACGTGCACGGGTGCATTCTCGTTGGTCATTCGTTATCGCACGATTTAAGAGCTTTGCGTTTGGACCACAGGCCAGTCATCGATACGTCTTTGTTGTTTTCGTTCAAGGAACTTCCGAGAGCGACGCCGGCGTTGGCGGATTTATGTCAAATGATTTTAGGATACGAAATGCGAGAGAAAGGATCGGCGCATGAAGCATTCGCGGACGCTTTGACCGCGATGAAAGTCGTAGAAAAGGTCGTGGAAACGAGCATAGCAAAAGCTGAATTTATTTTGCCGGCACCGGAACGGTTGTTAGTGTTATTCGAAGCGAGAAGACAGACGGCGAAGGAGAATAGGAAAAACGGCACGCCGGATAAGAAACGAAAAGGTAACTTTGATGAGAACAGCGGGAAAGTGACTAATCGCGTTGCTGGTCGAACGCTCTTCATCCATCGTCTCCCGCGAGGTGTTAAAAAAGAAGCCATAGAATCCATCTTTGAAAACGTCATCAAGACAAAATTAGAAAAAGAAGACGAGGGCAGTCACGAAGTCATTAAAATCGAGACGATTAAAGGAAAGTTCGAGGTGGAAACCGGCGAAAACGCGCAAGAAAACGAAACGGTGTCTGTCTTCGCATCTTCCGAAAGAAGTGTCGTCCCAGCTTCCAAGCACGCTCCGACAACTTCTGCTTACGTGGCGTTCGATTCGGTGAAATCCGCCCGCCTCGCTTTCGAACGTCTCCACGGCGCCTTGAGCATCGACGCTCTCGGCCGGCCGCAAAAGAAAGCCAAAATCTCCAAACGTTTCGGCTTCGAAAAGTTAATATGCGTTCGCAACGACACGATCACCGAAAAGGAGGAAGAACAAGTCGCGAAAGTTGCGGAAGAAAAAGAAAAAGCGCCTCTCGCGTTTCCTCCGAGCTCGGCGCAAAAGAAAAAGCCGAGACAACGCAAACCGAAAACAGTTTCGCTCCCTGGCGATACCAAGTAGCGACGATGCGGCGCGAGATAGATAGAGATAGAGAAAGAGAGAGATAGAGAGAGAGAGAGTCTACAAAACGAGTATGATAATAGGTACGACATGTAATAGATGAACAGCGCTGTGTTTCTCCGATTTTTGTGCATCTGAGTATCCACCACCACCACCCGTATCTTCTTTTCAAAAGAAACACCATCGTCACAAAAAGACTTGGCCAAGAACACTCTCATCCATCATGCGCGCAGCATTCACGCTCGGCGGAAATGCGAAGACGTGCGCACCAACGACGTCGTATTCCTCCTCGTCTTTTTTGTCTTCTGCGTCTTCTTTGATTCGAAGGAGGAACGAGAGGCGCGAAGAAAGGAGAGTGGTAATCCGCGCATCGTCTTCTGACGCAAATCCTTCCCGAAACAACTCGTCATCCTCGACGAGCAAAGTCTCGGAGGAGGACGACGAGAGTTTCACGTTGGCGGACGTCGGCGAAGATTCCACGCTCGCGGAGAAAAGGAACGAGTTCCAAGAGGCGATCGCGAAAGCGCAGACGGAACAAAAAGAGAAGAAGATATTCGACGAGAAGAGCGAGAGTTCGACTTGGGAAGTGAAAGGAACTGAAGTTTCTTCTTTACCACCACCACCAGCGGTCGCGAAGCCTTTGACGGATCTGAGTCCGATTAACGTAGACGCGACGGCGATAGAAAAAGAGAAGAAAAGAAATGACGACGACGGCGATAAGGATGAACCACTGCGGATGATTGGTAGCGCGCCGGTCAAGTCGTCTTCGGGAGAACCGACGTTTTCCAAGCAGCTCTCGAGGACGGTGAAAGCGTTGGTTCCCGAAGGCGCGTCCGCGGCGACGGTATTGAAAACGACGAAACGTTTCATGGAGGCTTACGAGGCTGGGTTGACGCCAGAGGAGCAGATTGGGTACGCGCTCGGTGTACCGACTGATAAGTTGAACGAGACGCAGAAGAAGTACGCGCCGTTAGTGGCGGAGAAGTTGAAAGAAAACGCCATGCAGTTGAAAGGCGAGTTGTTAGCGGCGACGAATTTGTACGAAGCTGGGATTCAGGCGTATAGTGTAGGTCAGTATCCGAAAGCGTTGAAATTCTTCGGAAATGCGTTGGAAGAAACGAGTGATACCAGTTTGTTGGGTGGGAAAATCCAAATCTATAAAGCTTTGACGTTGTACGCACTCCGTCGTCTGGAGGAGTGCATCGATTTGTATACGTTTTTGGAAGGAACGCATCCGATCGGAAGCATTCGTCGACAGGCTGGGGAGTTGAAGTATATCGCCGAGGCGCCGAGGTTAGAATTAGAAGAAGACGAATACGTCGACGTGCCGGCGGGAGTGAAAGATGCCAACAGGTATCGGGGATACGGGAAAGTGGTTGGGAAATCAGGAAAACCAAAGGTGCCAAAAACGTACACCGAAGAGGCGATGGAGAGAGTGAACTACGCCAAGTACGCGCCGAATCGGTTACAACTGATTGGGTGGACTGCTGTAGCCATAGGATTAGCTTTATACGGCGCGTACGTAACAAAATGATTTGTAATAAATTATTATCAATATTCTTATAAATCGTGAAACACTTTTCAGATTACAATTGGAAACGCTCTCTCTCTCTCTCTCTCTCCTTGAAAAAGTCGCACGCGTCTCCAAGCCTTTCGGCACGCGCCTACGCACTTTTTCTTCCTTCACGTCCTCTTCATCATCGTCCACCGCCTACTACTCTTTCTAGTTCACACACACAATTTCTCGTCGCTTTTCATATACATTATTGTCGTTGTAATTCTTATTATCCTCATTAATCAATCTCTGGATCGACGATACCTCCGTCGCTGATGGAATACTGCGCCTCGGATTCCGGCAAAGTCGGCGAGCACGCGATTTTTGCTACTCTGTTCCCCCCTCTTCCTTTCCTTAACGCCAATCTCGTTGTACTCGCGTGCGCCATGATGTTACCACCGATTGGTTTTTGCGCGTTTGCGCCGGCAAACATACCGCCTTCTGGGTTCGCGACGACTTGGTTGGAAACGACCACCGCGACGCCAAACTCGTTGGCCAACTTCGCCAAATGTCTCAAAAACTTCCCCAACGCCATTTGCCTTGCGGATAACTCCCCTCTTCCCTCGAATTCCGTTCGGAACAAGTTCGTGGCAGAATCGACGAGGATGAGCGAAAAGTGGTCCTGTGCGAGCAACGCACCCGCCGCTACCAACAACTCTTGCTGATGCTCCGTGTTGTTCGCTTTCGCGTAGGCGATGTTATCCAAACACGAAGTCCCTTCAACTCCGAATCTTTCCGCGATTTGCACGATACGTTCCGGTCTAAACGTCCCTTCCGTATCGATATACATAACCTTACCACCACCTCCTCCGTTCTCCACTGGAATCTGCCCACTCACCGCTAACGTATGCATCAATTGCGTCTTCCCGGTTCTAAACTCTCCGTAAAGCTCCGTCATCGACCCAGACTCGATCCCCCCCATCAACATATCGTCCAACGGCTGCGACCCGGTGGTTATTTTCACCAAATTCTCTCTCTTCGTCGCAAGCGCCGTCGCGGACTGAAACGTATCGTTACACGTTTTCTTGCTAATCGCCTTCAACTTTTCCACTTTTTGTTCGGACAAGCCTTTGATTTGCGTCAACCATTTCTTCGACGCCCCGGACAACCCCTCCATCGTGCACACGCCCGCGGTTTTGAGCTTCTCGATGTCGTTCGCGTTAATCCCATGGTTCTGTTACACAGAGAAAATAGAGAGTGAGAGGAGAGGAACGCGTGAGTAGTATTCAGAGAAGAGAGGATAAAGAAGGAGGAAAAAAGAAAAACAAAGATTGCAAATGCGAGCGCAAATGTGTGCACCCTCGCATCCTCCAACGCTTTCCAAGGGAGAAGAAGATTCAAAAATTCCGGCGACGACAAAGTCTAAAATCTTTCTCCAACAAGAAGAAGATCTAAACCTATATCATCGCAACGTACCGAAAGCTCGTCAATTCGCACGCAGTGTGGCATTATCTTCTCCTTCACGAACACGTCCTGGACCGTTTGTTGTCCTTGTTGCGCGTTCTGTTGGACGTTTTGGTTTCTTTCCATCATCGCGCTCATGATGGTTGCCGATTGAGAGGTTGATTTTTCTCAAAAATTGGTTCTCTTTTGTATCTTTCTTTTGTTTCGTGAAGAAGAACAACAACAACAACAACGATAGAAACGTTTCGAACGCACGAAAAGTGTACCGAATGCTCCGTTCGGTTGATGATACGTCGCGTGCGTTCGTGCGCGTGACTCTGATGCGTCTCTTCTCGTAAAAAGAGAGAACGTGTGCTACTAATGAAGCAATTCCCTCTCTCCCAAGTCTCCTCCCTCCCCTTCTCTTTTTGAATTTTTTCAAGAGAAGAAGAAAGAAAACAAAAACAGAAGACAAAATTCGTCATTACTCTCATCACTTTTTTTTATCTGGTGTTTTGTTGCACCGCGCCGAAATGCGCTCCCCCCCTCTCTGTTGGGCATTCACCGAGAGACTCGCGATGATGACAACAGCAACAACGACGAGGGCAACGAGAATAGCCGCTCCTCCCTCGAACAGAAATCTTCATCGCGGAATTATTCACAGAACATTTGCGCATCAAAATTCCAGCGCCGACAGAAAAGATATCTCTAAAAACGACTCTTTCCCCGAGTACGTTCAGAAACCATTCTTCACGTTCGAAGTCCTCCACGAATCGAAACGGTCTCGGGCGAGAGCGTGCAAAATAACGACTCCGCACGGGACGATATTTACGCCAGCTTTTGTCGCGGTTGGCACGCAAGGCGCGTTGAAAGCGGTGCCGCATTCGGTATTGGACGATGCCAACTTGGACTTGATGTTTGCGAATACCTACCATTTGTTGCTCCAACCAGGACACGAGCATTTACAAAAAGCCGGAGGAATACACAAATTTATAGGGAGAAATAGACCAACTATTAGCGATAGTGGCGGGTTTCAAGTGTTTTCATTGGGTTTGGATGCGGATGAGTTGGATGAGAGCAAATCCCCTAATAAGAATAACAATGGCAACAACAACAACAACAACAACAACGGCGAACGCAACCACGGCGGCACCGGGACGAAGGAGTTGAAGAGTCGAGGGAAAACGAAGCATAAGCAACAGAATTTATTGGAAAAAGTAGATGAAGATGGCGTGACGTTTCGTTCGTACCGCGACGGGACGACGTTGAAGTTGACGCCAGAGTCGAGCGTGCAAGCGCAAAAGAACATCGGATGCGACATTATACTTCCTTTGGACGAGTTGACGAAATACGATATCAGTTTACAGGAGCTCTCAGAGTCAGTAGATAGGTCGCACAGATGGGAGACGCGGAGCTTATACGAGCACTTGAAGAATGTGAAAGAGCAGGCAATGTATGCCATTATTCACGGCGGCGTGGATGAGAGGTTGAGAAAGAAGAGCGTGGAATATTTGACGAGTTTGCCTTTTGACGGCTACGCGATTGGTGGGTCGTTAGGGAAGAACAGGGAAGAGCTGAAAGAACTTTTACAGTTTTTGATGCCAATCATTCCGAGGGATAAACCGAATCATTTACTTGGAATTGGAGATTTGCCGTCTATTGCGCACGGAGTACGCATGGGCGTGGATTCGTTCGATAGCGCGTACCCGACTCAAATCGCTCGACACGGGACGCTTTTGTCCGAGAATGGGCCAGTAAATTATAGAAAATCAGAATATAGAGAGCATTTCGGCAAACCTGCTGAAATATTAGGAAATAGTAATGGCGACGACGAGTGCAAGTGTTTATTGTGCAGAAAACACTCGCTCTCGTATTTAGCACATCTGGACAGGGCAAACGAACCCATGGCATGGAGCCTCGCGACGGAGCACAATTTACATTTCATGGGACGTACGATGGAAAGGCACAGACAAGCTATAATGAACGATGAGATATGATTATTTAATAGCATTTTGTATTTGTAATAATGCGCGAAAATTAGTACCGCCGGGTTTTGTAAAAGGAACAATTTTCACTCGCGCGGAAGAGGTCAACACGCCCAAAGTCAACACGTACGCTCCAAAATTTTAGCTCTTTCGAAAAAAAAGTAAATGACTCGCGCAGAAGTCGAAAGACACTGCGTGATGCCAGAGATACAAAACACCGTAGAACCGAGCGCGTTGACGTCGAGATTAGCGCGAATCCACACGCACACGCACACGAATTCGAATACGGAACACGCCAGCACGTGGGTCTTCTTTTCTGCAAAAACGTTCAAAAATACTGACCATACACCCAACTCTTTCTCCTTTTTCTAAATATTATGCATACAGATTGACTATTTGCGAAACAACAGTCGCGGATAACGAGCTCCTCTACGACATCAACCACGTCGTCATCGCCTCCGAAATCGACGCGCAACTTTCCTCAGTCGATCAGACTCTTGAAGCGCTTCGCGATAAATCTCGCTACGTTGGCGAGGAGGACGAACGCGCGTTTTACCAAAACCGAAAAAGAACTCGCGGAAACGAAACCATCAAATTGCGCAATAAAATAAATGAATCTTTGGCGCATCAGATGGCGTTCTTCACCGAGACAACGACAAAGTTTCCGTGCTTGAACGGATGGTCGAATAACAGTAGTCAACACTTGCCGCCAGAGCACATCTTCTCGCCGACGAGGCCGAAAGAACTTTGACGTGACTATCATATTTTAGATCTTGAGTAAGAGCATCATTCGTCGCGAAGAATGGGCTTTATTGTTATTAATATCGTCAACAGGTCTCGTCCAATTCATGTACAAGAATAAGTCGCTCAGTTTATTCACCATGACGTAAAAGTAAACGCCAATCATCAACGCAAACATGGCGCAGATCAAGATGGTTTTCTTTCCTCTTTTCCTTTCATTGATATTTTTTCTTGTTGGGAAGAAAAGAGGAGGAGGGAGGTGTTCTCCGCGCTCTCGTTGACGCCGGGACCACTGGATACGTTCATTTGAAGGAGAGAAAGGAGGCGATGGGTGCGGTCTATGTGGTCGCGGTGGCGTGTGCGCGTCGTCGTCGTGGATGTTAGATTCATTCATTGTTTTTGCTTTCTTTTCGTCAAAACGTCTTTTTTTATGTGAGATATTTTGAGGTGACCTTTCTCTCTTTATTTATACAAAAATACGTTCTACTATATTTGATTTGATTTGTCGCGAGACGAATCTTAACTCTTCTGCTCTCTGAGCAACGCTAATTGTGCTTTCAACTCCTCCGTGGTCAATTTAGAGATATCCTTCTTGACTAACTCGGCTGACGGTCGAGTAGGCCTCTCTCTCACCGGTAACAAGTTCGACTTATCGGGAATCTTCGGTACGATTTGTCGCAAATCAATCACGTCTCTCATGTAAATATCACTCTCGACCCAATTTTTAAACGATACTAGAGCCCCAATCGCCGTGGCGACTTCTAACGCCAACACGAGCATGGATCGGTACCCTTCCATTTTCCTCATGTTTGCCGCGTCTTTGATGATTTCTTTGCGCATGGAAAACTGTTTCTTCGCCGCGCGTTCCCAACCGTCTTCGTCCATGGATAACTCTTTCACCACGTTTTTGAAAAACTTATTGTGATGTTCCCCTAACCATTGTTCAGCGGCGTCCATTTGCATCTCCTCTTTCGTCCCGGATGTAGATGTTGATCCGCTATCAACGCCTTCGTCGCCGTCGTAATCGTCGTAAGAGTAGTCGTCGCCAAAGTCATCGCTTTGGAATCGAGATACCGGTCGAAAATCCCTGTAATCGTCCTCAAAATCACCATCGTCATCGTCCACGCTCTCCTCACTCCCTTCTCCAAAACTCTCTCCTCCTCCATCGTTCTCCCCGCCACTAAAAGACGTCCTCGTCGGTTCCAACTCGTCCGCGCTGCCAAACCCATCCTCACCAGTAGTACTCTCCCGTCTCATCATCTGTGCCTGCGCCGCAGGACTCGGCATCGACTGCGGTAACTTCATCAACAAAAACCACGCGGCTAACCCTGCGCACGCAATCAAGGCGAGCAAACCGATATTGTTCGATGATGCTGAACTGTTGTTGTACGCTTCCGCCGAAGAAGGATGATGATCCCCATCGTCTTTTTTCTTTTGCAAGATGACATTTAAATCCGTCTCCATCTCCATCAGTTTTTCCTCTCGCGCTTTATCTTCCGCTCTCGCAAAAGAAGAAGACAAAGAATCCGCGCTTTTGTTCTCGTTAGAACTGCTCTTCCCGAAACCAAACAGATCCATGATGCTTATGTGTTGTGTTGAGAAATGATTAAAAATCAAGTGGAGAAAAGAACAAAAAAAGTAAAGAAATTTATGAAATCGAGAAAAAGTGTTTTGGGAAGCAAAATTGATATTTTCTTCACACTTCACACGCGCAACAAACATTCTCTCTCTCTCTTAAAATATATACACGCACGCAACGCGTCACGCAGGAGGAGGACGCATTTCTCTTGCGCGTGTGTGTGTGTTTCTCTCTCGCGAATCGATCGCAGGTGAAGAAAAGTTGCTTTTATTTAAAGAGAAATTGGGTAGGGGAAACCTCCGTAACGCTTCTTCTTCATAATAATGAACGGAGCAAACGGAGCGTTTTTGACGAACGCGGAGCCGAGGAAAGGCGATACGACGACGAGCGAAAACGCTTCTTTCTGCAAAAACACGTTCCGATGGGTCGTCGACATCGACCAGTGGCATCCAATCGAAGAACACGAAGGGAGAGAGTTTCAGTTTTTATTAAATTTGATTCAACAGGAAGACGAACGAGAACAAGTTTTGAAGTATTACCATTTCGCGGATAAGAAGAGAGCGCTGGTGTCGAGATTGATGACGCGAGCGGCGTGCGCGAAAGCGAGAGGGTGCAAGTTTGAGGAGGTTATCATTGGGAGGACGAAAGGGAGGAAACCGTTCTTTAAGAACGTGCACGAGGTAGCCGCGAGGACGACGACGACAAACAACGGCGGTAGTAGTAGTATTAGTAACGGCAATGCGACGATGACGATGATGAGAGACGGTGGAAGAATAGGTATTGCGAACGCGCCAAACTTTAACTTTAACGTCAGTCACGAAGGGAAATACGTCGCGTTGGTTTCGGAACCGTACGCGATTTGCGGCGTCGACGTCGCCGCGCCGGACCAACTTCGTCTAGGGAATCGGTCGATTTCCGCCATCGAGGAAATTTTTGAGACGTTCGATACGACGTTACATCCGAAAGAAAAAGCGCAAATTTTAAAACAAAATGGATTATCCAGTCAACTTTCGAGATTTAGACAGATTTGGTCGTTGAAAGAGGCGTGGTCGAAGTGCATGGGGACTGGGTTAGGAGCGAAATTTGCCTCGGCGGAGTTTACGATTTCGCAAGACGTGGAAGCGGCGGTAAATGCCAATAATGACAATGATGACGATGATAAAGTAAAGAGTACTAAACAACAAAACGCAAACGTCCAAATCGACGATAAAAAGGACTTTGGCGGCGCTTGGACCGCTACCATTTCCGTCGATGGCGTCAACGAAATCGGCCAGCGCGACGAAAACTGGAGTTTCTACTTACACCCGTTCCCCCCGCTCGAAGACGTTTACGACATCCCCGACGACGAAACGCACTGGATAACCGTCGCCAGAGGTCCAACCAGCTGCGTCGTTGATGCGCACGGCGAATTCTGGAAAACTTTAAAAGCAAAAAACATCGAATCGAACGAACAAAAAGACACGTGGACGAGAGACATTTGGCGAAGAGCGCCTTCGTTTCGGATGTTGCGGGTGGCGGATTTGGTCCCGGAGGAGTTGCGCTATCGATTTCAGTGTTTGGTGAAAGAGGAGGAAAATTGCGAAAGAGTGTTGGAGAGTATCGCGGCGACGGCGATTGTGAAATGAATGTATGTATGTATGTATATGTGCTGCTTGTATGAATAGTAGTTTTAGAAAACCGAGAACGTTGGTGTAGTATCACGAAAACAAACACAAGAGAGCGTAACGAACTCGTCAAGTGCCTCAAAATTTACCTACTACTCTGCTCTCTGCGAAAGAAGAACACACTCACAAGCGTCAAAGAAAAGAGACAAAAAATGATGATGATGACTATAACGACAGCAACAACACCAAGAACAACACCATCGTGTTTAGCGCAAGGACAGAACAAAAACAAGTATCGCGGTCCGAAACCATCTGATGATTCCATTTTGGATAACGACGGCAAAAACATCAACACGTCCTCTCGTCGTCCTCGAAATCGTCGCGAACAGCTCCTCACCTTGACCGCCACCGTCCTCCTCTCCGTTTCGAGAACTCAACCATCTCACGCGTTCGGCAACGGTTTCCCCGGGTACGACGTCAACGAGAAAGCGAGAAACCTGCAACGCGATGCGATTAAAAACGAGCTCAACGAACAAAAGCGGTTAGCGAGAGAGGAGAAGCAAAAGAGGCGACGAGAGAAATGCGCGAACGGCGAGACAGAATTCTGCGACGACGAGGAGAGCAGCGGGTCGTAGAGACAGAAAGAGAGAGAGCGCGAGCGTGTAGTAGTAATATGATAACCAAATGTGTTTCCCATCGTAAAGCGTTGAAAGTTTCCCCAAACACGTCAAAACTCCTCTGTATTCCAACACATAATGTCGCACCACCGAGGCGGTGCTGGTGGAAACCAGCACCTGCACTACGACGGCACGTACGGACCAATATCCCCCTCGAATTCTCCCGACATTCCATCGCCTCGTCAGTGGACGGAGCCCCCTCCTTCTCCGTCGTCAAAATCTTCGTTCTCTGCGCGAGAGCGACTGGAAACGTTGAAAAGAAATAAAAGTAGGACGAAGAATATCCGCAACATGTTCCCTCGAATGGAACGGATCGCGCTCGTTATCCTAGTCGTCGTATTCTGGACGCAACAAATGTACTCGAATTTTACCATGATGCCTGGTAAAGGGAGTTTAGAGAAGGAACATGAGCACGTATTGGGAGGAGGAGGAGTTAGAAGAGGAGGAGGAGGGGTGTTGACTTCAACGAATCGCAAGAAATCGAACGGCAATAATAATGTCGTGAGGTTCACGACGAGCGATTTAAATTCTGGGATTCACACGGAGACGAGGAGAGTGAGGAGAGAAGGCACCGCGAATCGGAAGGAGAGTATAGGTTCTTCGAAGGAGAAGGACGCCGCGGCGAGCGGCGCCGGTACTCCAGCGCGGCCGGCGACGCCGAGATGGTTCACGAGACAAGCGAGAGAGTTTTGGAAGGTTTATGAAGACGACGTCGCGATGAATTGCCCGGAAGGCACAGACGAGGAGGAAGGATGCGCATTGCCGCAGGAAACGTACGTGAACTTTGCAAAGTTGTCGATTAACGATCAGACGGCGACTTTGAAACATTTGGGTTTGCCGGCGATTCGAGCGAGAGATTTGCTGTTGAACGGCGTTTCGGATGCAGATAAGCAGAGTTTATTGCTGTTGAGCGTAGACGCGACGAGAGCGAAGGAGATTATAGAGTACACGGCAACTTTGCCGGCGTTGAAATTGATTAAGCGGGGGATTTTGAGGTCGCCGAGGAAGGTGTTGGCGGTATTGGCGGCGTTGAACGATAAGACGGAAGCGTTGGATCGCATTTTGCCTCATTTGACGACGACGCGCGGTGGGAGTGCTGGTAGTAGCGAGAACGAGAACGAGGAACACCGTCACCCTCATCATCAACGTTTGCACAAGCAACCGCTCCGACCGTTTCTGTCGTGGTTCCCGGACGCGGATATCGCGGAGCTTCTCTCGGCGTCTTCAGCTTTGCAAGCTTCCATCGCGGTGGAAACGTTATCGCTCAAGAAGCTCGCCGACGTGTTCACGAGAATGCTTACGCCTCCATCGAAAGAAACTGCAACAAGTAGTAGTACTAGCACTAGTGGTAGTAGTGGTTCTCGAGCCAGCGCCGCCGCCAAGCGCCATTCCACTGGTTCGTCATCAACAGCAGCGGCAAAAACCATCGCCATGATTCTCGAAGCCTCCCGCCGGAGCCAAGCGGCGAAAATCCTCGCCCGACTCGACCTCGATTCGCAAACCTTACTTTACTCCAAAATGGACGAAGCTACCGCAGAGGCGTTAAAATCTCGAGTTTCCTTAATCTCCCCCGAATCCATCGAAGAAGAAGACGAATCCGTCGCCCGAACGGATGAAACGCAAACGTTTGATTTCGCGCAAATAAACGACGCCATCCAATCCGTGAATAAAGACATCAAATCGAGCGAAGAGAAAGCGAAAAATGAGCGGGATAAAATGGAAAAAGCCGGTCTGTCCTGGAGAGGCGTCGGTTGGTGATCGTTTTCATCACTGTAAAGCACATTATATATATAGATTGTAGTAGACATATTTTCGCAGCAAAAAGCTTAGAGAAAAAAGCAAGAGCAAAACTTAAATGACTGCAAATATCTTGTACTCCTCCAAAAGTCGTTTTTTCTTCAGGGAAACTCCTTGAAATCAATCGTCACATCATCATCATCATCATCTGAGACACGCGCGCGCGCGCACACAGACAGGTCTTCTTTTCTCCTTTTCAATCAAACAGAGAGAGGAGTCGATTCAAACAGTCGCGAAAAGCACCCGTGTACCGCGCTGCTACACCAAAGAAGAAGAAGAAGAAGAAGAAGGACGTTTTTTGGCGTTTGTGTTGAGATTGATTTTCTAAAATCCGATTCACATCACGCGGAGGAGGAGAAAAAAAACGCGCCCATTCACATTCAAGAGTACTAGTTTAAAAGATGGCGGACACATCGACACAAGAACAAGAACAAGAACAACAACAACAACAACAACCGATGAACTTTCTCGCGACTTTGAAGAACAAAGCGCCGCAGCAAAACGGAACAGGTATGCGTTTATGCGAGAGTATCTAACCTCGGTCTGCACTTTCTCATTTCTTCTGCCCGAGAATCCAACCGGATGGATTGTTTGAGCGTTTTCGACCGGCAAAAGACTTTGCACGTAGTTCACTATTCACACATCGAAACTCTCTTTCTCTCTCTTTCAAACAGGAAAACAACAACAACAACAGAAAAGAACGGCGTCCGCACCGCCCGGGTTTACATCACCATCCGGACAACAACAACAGACGACGAGGACAACGACGGTTTTGGGGGAGGAGCAGATTCCTGGGAAAAAGACGCCAACGACGCCGACGAAGAGTAGCGGCGCGACGAAACCAGCACCGATTGGCATCCCGGAGAAAGAGGACGAGGCGTTCGACCCGAGCTTAGTCTCGCCGCAACTGGCGATGATTAAGAAACTCAGCGCGAAACCGAAGAATAGTCTCGGAGAGGAAGAGGACAAGAACGACCCGAAGAGTCCTTTGGCGTTGTGCAACGACGGGCAAACGAGCGAGTCGCAAAGTTCCGGGACGACCGATCAAGAGTCGGTCAGTTTTCAAGAGAAACTTGTCGCGGATGGCGAAGGTGTTGACGCGAAGAAGGATAGTGCCTCGTCCGCTCAGGCGGGTAAGAAGGGACAGAAACAAAGAGAAGAGGAAAACTACGTGACGCCGCGACCGATTTGGGTGGCAAGGTTGCCGAGACCAGCCTCGGAGAAGTACGACGACCAAAAAGCGCAAAGAGAGAGAGATCAAGTGTTGGACGAGAAGATTAAAGGTTTAACCACGGAAATCGACGCGATGATTAAAGAATCGCAGGAGTTGAAGGTTGAATTGGACGCCAAGAGAGTCGAGTTGAAGAAATCGAGAGAGGAAGTCAAGATGGCGAACGACTTGGTGAAACCGATTCGCGACCGATGGAACGGTCTGCGCGACGCCGAGAAGAGCTTGAAAGAAAAATCGCAAACGATGAAAGGTTTGGACAGTTTAGCGAAACTCGACGCCAAGTTGGACGACTTGGAGAAGAAGATGGAAGACGAGAGCTTGTCGGTTTTGGAACAGAACAAGATTTTGCGCGAGCAGAAAAAGTTGCGAAAAATGCAAACAGAAATCGAGTCTCTCGAAGAGAAGAAGCGTCAAACGACTGGTCCGAATCTAGTTGGTGAAAGTCGCGACGAGCTGAAAGCGCGTTTGAATGCGTGCTCGGAAGCGATCGATGTTTTGAGAGCGAGATTAAAGACGGTTGCGGATTCTCACGACGAGACGTTTGAGCAAATCAAGGTTGTTTCGGAAACGATCACATCTTTGAGAGATAAGCGTTCAAAGTTTATGAAGGAAAGAAGCGCAAAGTACAACGAGTTGGCCGGTGTCAGAAAGGAAATCCAAGTCTTCTCCAAGTTCAGATCGCTCGCCAGAGATGCGCAAGCTTCAATGAACTCGAAAGACGTCGACGTCATTTCAGAAGCGAGAATGAAGTGCGAAGACCACAACGATAAGTTGATTGCTCAAATGATTGAGAGTGAAATGTACCGTGAATGGTATATGGTTGAAACCAAACGAGAGCAGTCGGCGGCGAGAGAACGCAAGATGGAAGCGCAAGCGGTGAGGGATGCCGAGAGATTGGCAAAGATTGAAGAAAAGCTCAAGAAATCAAACGCAAAGAGAGAGGAGGAAGAGAAGAAGAAGAAGAAGAAGGAGCAAGACGAAATGGAAAAAGAAAAAGAGGAAGTTGATCCTGCGGCAATTCCAAATGTGGAAAAGCCGGCATCTTCATCATCATTAGCCACCACCGAGAACGCTGTCGAGAAAAAGCTCAACAAGAAACAGAAGCAAAAAGGTGCGAAAAAATCACCGTCAACCGTCGACGTTGCGAACAAGAACGAAGTCAAAGAAGAAGTGCCGAAAATCGCGAAAGTTCCCGAACACATTCTCGAGATTCTGAGCTCAAAAGGTACCAATGATAGCGACGCGAGTGATCCTCCGTTATCTCCGCGGTCTCAAGCGCGCGAAAAATCGCTCGAAGGCGCGCAGTTAAAGGCGCGAAAGCAACAATTAAAGCAGGAACGATTGAAAGCGAGCGCGCAGAAAGCCGAGAAGAACTCTGAATCGACGAAAAGTAAAAGCGAAGAAATGGCCGCCGCGAGTGCCGCTACGCAAGCGGCAAGAGCGCAAATCGAGTTGGAGTTGAAACGCGAAAAGCGCGAAGAGCAAGAGCGATTATCGTCGGCGTCGAAGGATGTTCAGGTTGACAAAGAAGTCGTGAAAGTCGCCGCCAAAGCCGCCAAGCGCGCGGCATTGATGAAGGAAATGAAGAAAGAACGACGCGATAAGATCAAGAAGATACTTCTTGCCATCTTTTTATGTATCGTTGTATCTTTGCTCACCTATTCTCATTTCACGACGAAGCCGGAACCGAAAGTGATCAACATCAACACAAAGTCTTGGAGGCAAGAGGAGCAACAGCAGCAGCAGCAGCCAGAGGTGACATATCAGTTCGAAGAGGAAGAAGGTTTAGAAGACCAGCAACCGCTGTTCAATTCCGAACTATAATACCTAAACTAATACTTTCCATAATACAGAATAAAGTCTCGAGTTCGAGAAAGAGCGAGAGCGAGAGAGAGGAATTATTACTAATTGTTTTAAATAATGCAACCGTGCCGTACAAATAATAACGAACGATGTGAATGTATGTCTTGTGCGTATCTAACTAGTTCTTTACAACCTGGCGCGCGCATCGCGCATTTCTATCTTAACAAAGGTTCGCGAACAAAATACCCTGCGTCCTCTTAATTTCGTTGCTCCATTTGTTCAATGCATCGTACTCGCTTTCTACCCTTTTCTTTTGAAGCTTTTTCCCTTCTTCTTGTTGTTCCTTCTCTTGTTCACTCGCGTCCGCGATGCTCTCTCGGTTAATCTCCAACATCCCGGTCACTTGATTTATCTTCGCGTCTAACACGTCGTCTAATACTAAATTCACGAGCAACGATTCTAACTCTTTCTCGGGAATGTTCAACTCTTCGCTCAAGTGCGGCAATTTCACCTTCGAGTATGGCCGGACTGTTTTTAACAAAACTTGCGTTCGAACGTTGTCCAACAACGCTTGAATGTGTTCGGCGACAAACGCGTCTTCGCTGATACTCTTCTTGTGCTTCTCTAAAAGCGATTCAAACGACGTGATATCGTTAGCTTGGTACGCTTGGACTAGGTCCGTCATCGCCTTCACCTCCTCGTTCGATTGAAACGGTTTCGCTTCTTGCGATCCGAACGGATCCACGTCCGATTGCATCAACATGTTCGCCAACACGAGATACTTCAAACACACCACCCGTCTCGGTAACCCTGCTTCGTCGTAACTCTTAAACGCCTCGAAAAAGTCCGTCGCCGCGTCTCCAAAGTTCCTCTCCGCGATGTGCATTTTGCCACCGCACTCGCGAATGATACCTAGTATTCTCGGGTGCGGAATCGCGCTCTTAATTGCCAAACTCTCTCGGTACAACTCTTTCAACTTTTTCGTGTTCTTTTGCTCGGTGTACATTTGAATCTCCATCGCGTACACCTCCAACAACTGCGTCCCTTTACTTGCCGCATAGTTCCCACTCTCGTCTTCGCACGATTTTCTCAATTCTTTCAACGTCTTCCCCATAGCCGCAAAGTTCTGCCACTTCAACCACAATTTGCACAACTTCAGTTGAATCTTAAACCACAACCGTTCGTTCGCCTCTCTCGTCATCGTTTTCAGCGTCTTCTCGTAAAACTGTTCCAGCAACTCCCGGTCTTCCATTTGGTTCATCGTTTCCAACAAAGAATTCAAAACCTTTTCCGATTTGTTCTTCGTCACCGCTTTCGAGTCGACGTATGTCAACAGCTTCCCTAAACTCTCAATCGCGAGCGCGACGTTCTTCTTCTTCTTCTCCTCCTCTTTCGTTGAAATCGACGCATCCGCACAACCTTTCAATCGTAACTTCACCACCTGTTTCATGGCTTTAAACCCCCACTCGCCGGGTTGACCGCTCTCATCTTCCATGGTCACCACCGCCGTGAACGCCTCGATCGCTTTCTCAAAGTCCTCCGGGTTTTCCAGCAAGCCTGTAATATCAGAAAAGAAACAGTAAAGAGAGAGAGAGAGAGAAAAATTGGAGTTCGTTAGATCTTCGTTTTCTTCGCTTGAACTCTCTTTTCGAGAGAGAGAGAGAGAGAAAAAAACAGAGAAACGAATGTTTTGAACGTACCTTTAGCGTTGTAATATTGGTTCTCCACGTCCACTTGTTCCTCGTCTTGTTCCTCGTCCGAGTATTCGAACCCGTAGTCTTCGTCCATGTCGCTCATGAGGATTGAATTTTTTCCTCTGCGAGAGGTTTTTTTGGCGAAACCAAAACCGGAAAAATGAGGAAAATCGCTCATTTTAAATGACCACATTTTGATCACGAACCAGATACAAAAGAAAAGCAAAGCGCTCGTGTACCTGCGTCGTTCGTCTCTCTCGCGGAGAAGAAGAAAACTCGTCCGTCGTCCACTTTCATTAGTACTCGCAAGAAGCGCGAACGCGCGATATGACGAGGAACGAGCAATCAGAGCGCGACGTGGGGGAGAATCTCGCGGAGGCGCGAGCGTTGTGCGAACGCTTGGACGAAACGCTTAAGAACTACGCGAGCAAACTTGTAGGGGACGTTTCAACGCGGCGCGTGACCGAGCTCGAAGAGCGGGTGAAAGAGATGGAGGAGGAGTTGAGAGAGGTCAAAGAAGAGCTGAGAAACCTTTCGCCGACGCCTTTGTGGAAGGTTGTGACGGATAAGCAGTACAAAGATATCTTCGAGACGCATATTTTATCGAAGTTGGACGACTTGGATTTCAGAGTGTTTCGAGAGGTGAACACGGAAAGTCGAGACGCGTGTAGACGATCGGGGAGGAAGTTGCAGGAGGCTTTTGAGTTTGCTACTTACAGTGGTAATCCACCAGTGGCAAAGAAAACGACCAGTAAGCTCGAGGGAAAAGAAGCGCAATATATTTTCTGCGATCAAGCAGCTCGTACGGGAAACCTCGCGTTGGTTCGTTGGTTACGAGAAGTGAAAAAGTTTGATTGGAACGAGTGGACGATCAACGAAGCAGCTCAATATGGTCATCTTCACATTGTGACGTATTGCACGGAACAGAAATGCCCACGTAACGAGTTAGCGTGTGCATATGCTGCCCAATCCGGTCATCTCGATACCCTCAAATACTTGCACGAAAACGGCGCGCCTTGGAATTCGTGGACTTGCTATTACGCTCGCGAAAACAACCACCTCGAGTGTTTAAACTACGCCAAAGAGAACGGGTGTCAAAACGACAAACACGTCCCACAACATTAACAAGTAAAGAACGCTCCGTGATGTAACATTGGTGATGAGATTTAAAAGAAAATGCACACATGTTTAGCACAGAGAGAAAAAGGGAGAGAAAGAGAGAAAGAGATTGAGAGACACATACACACACGCGCAACTAAGAAGAAAATTTTAAAATCTCTACGTATGCGCAAAATCTAAGAACTTACTAATCATAAAACTTACACGGTCGTGGACGCTACTGTTGTTGCCACTTTCTGTTACATCAAACGACTGATATCGCGTCCGAATATTCGCGTTCGCAACATGTCGAAACCAACTTTGAAACTGTTCCCTACGCTCACTTGGCTCACCGTTTCGAAGCTTTTCCAAAACAAACCAGCCATGATGCCTTTCAAAATAGTTACGCCCGGAATATCCGCCACAGCGGCGTCCTTTCCAATGTACGCCAGCGAGCCTCGGTGTGTGTACACAAACTCCGCGTTCGGATCGTCTAACACCGCGTAATTCCCAGTTTCTGCCGCTTTATTGAACCTCTCTGCTAAATAATATCCCTCCTGTTTCGCCACCTGCGCCGTCGCCGGATACGCTTTCGGTTCCAACGTCACGCAATCCCCAATCCCATATATCGACCCGTCCGATCCCTTCACGCGCATGGCCTTATCCGCTAACAACGCTCTTCTGCTCGGTTGCGACCCTTCCGGTAACGAATCCATCACTTTCTCACACACAGGGTTCATCTTAATCCCAGAACACCACACCGCCATCCCAAACGGCAGTTCTTTCTCCTCCCCAGTGTTCTTATCCGCCACCGTCAAGACGCACTGCTTGACCTCTTTCACTTGCGTGTTTAAAATACAATTAATGTTCGCCTTTTGGAAAAAATCCGTGGCGTAGTTTTGAATATCTCTATCGTACGTCGATAACAATCGGTCTTGTAAATCGACAATGTTAATCGACACGTGTTTCAAAAGCCGCTTCGGAAACGTCTTGGCGACGTCGTTATACACTAAATCGTACAATTCCGCGGCTAATTCTACCCCAGTCGGTCCAGCACCGATAACCACAAACCTCAACAAATCCTCAATCTGTCCAACCGACATCGACGGCAACGCCGCTCTCTCAAATCTCGCGTTCACTTGACTCCGAAACTGCGCCGCGTGCGCCACCTCTTTGAAAAACAAACAGTGCTGCTCCACCCCGGGTACGCCAAACGTGTTCGGAATCGCCCCAACGGCGACAACTAGATAATCGTAATTGATGTCAAAATGTTGCGACTTGTGCTTCCCACCTTCCCCATCGCCACCACCGACATTCGGTAACCACTTGCTCGCCGTCGCGCTCGTTAAATACCTATTGGTAAACGACACCGTCTTCTTCTGCGCATCCACGCCAGTCGCGGCGGCTTCGTAATATTTGAACCCTTTCTCCGCGATCGGCCTCCGAATGCTCTCCACGATCGATCTCGTCTCAATCGCTCCGGTGGCTACCCCGGGAAGTAACGGCGTGTACAAAAAATAATTCCTCGGCGATACCACCACCACGTTGAACATATCTCGAGCCACTTTTTTATCCAACGCTTTGATAAAACTAATCGCCCCCCACCCGGAGCCTAACACGACGATGGTTTTCTTATTCGGATCGATCGTGCACGATTCAATCGAGGACGTCGGTTCCGGCGCGGAGAGTTTTTGTTCCAACACGCGCTCCAACCGGTCGTTCCAGTGCGAATCCGCCGCCGCCGCGAACGAACGTGCCGAGGAAGGCGACATACAATTTTGTTTCCTTTTTTCTTCTTGCGTCGCTGTCGAGGAGACACGTGTGTGGAAACGACTTTGATCTTCATCGCTTACGTTTCTCCCAAACGTCGTAAAGTCGCTCGTTTGACGAAAGAACCCCGCGCCTTGGCTATGTTTGACCCCGCACGAGGAGGAGGAAGAGTAATAGTAATAGTTTTGCCTATGCGCGGTCTTGGACGCGCCTCGTCGGAAGGAGGAGAGGAGCGACATGATGATGATTGATTCCGGATAGAACCGCCGCGCGTCGAAAAAGTGAACGCTTTTTGAGTTTCGTGTGAAGGCAAAAGTAGGCACTTTAATAATAAGAGGGACTTTTTCTTCACTCTGCGCGCGAGCGCTACTACGTGTGCTATTTATTATTCTACTGTTTAAAGCTATTTATATCATTTCTCTCTCTATTCTTTCTATTCTTCTCCGCTGACTTCCATGACAATCTCGCCAAACTTTTGGAGCAATTCTTTGCACTTCACTCGGGCGAATTCGTGGGAGACCATGTAGGAATACGCCAATCCGACGACGACGGGGATGCGCAAGCCTCGGCCGCCGGAGCCGACGAAGAGGAAGAGGATGGATGGTCCGACTCTTTCCGCGTGGTTCCGGAAGTCCCGCCGGAATCGAGTGACGTTGTGGTACAAAAAGAAGGTGGTGCCCAAGGTGAAAATACCACCGACGAGCACGTCTAAGCGGTTAGGGAGGGCGGGAAAGACTTGGATAATCCTTTGCCAGTTGAAGATTTTCCCTAAGCCTCGTGCCGGGGACTGTTGTTGGTTTTGGAACACGACGAATCGTAAACGTTCCGGGCGCCACGGAGGGAACCACAAGACGGAACGGTAGAAGATATTTTCCACGTAGAGGTAGTATTGACCTTTAATACGTATCCAGCTGGCGAGGGAGGTTTTTGGAAGCACGCGGTTACCAATGAAGGTTAAGATTTGAACCAGCGCGAAGGATATCGTTCGCAAAGCGACACCAATCGTCAACGCGAGAAGAAAAGTCGCGAGCACGGCAAATATGTTTGGTAACTCTTCTCGCTCTAGCCATTTTGCGTACTCTGTTCGCTCCAAGTTATAATCGTATTTACACTGATCGCAGGAGAAGTACGATCGCGGATTGGAAGAGAGCGTTCGCCATCGGTCCAAGCATTTCCTGTGGACGAGACCAACGCTCCCTTTGCACATGCACGGTGAAAATAACTTACCAAGCTCACTGTTCTCATCGTTCACGTCGGACATGCATATTCTGCACTGCGGAGGTTCGTCATCCTCCTGGACTCGTTCGGGAAGATTTGGAGCGCGCTCGTGGTCTCTTCTCTCCTCCTCATTCCGTCCTCTGTTCGCGACGTTTTGAATACCAATACGAAGGCGTCGCCGCAAATATCCGAGCCTATCTGTCGCCGTCGCTTGCAACGCTCTCGCGCCGGGAGGTTGATCCATCACGTCTTCTTCCTGTCGTTGCCTTCTTTGTTCGAGTGCAAAGCGGCGTATTCTCGCTTCGCGCTCGAGCGCGCGCAAGCGATTTCTTTCCGCCAAAACGATGTTCGGATTGTTGTAGTTGTTATTGTTATTGTCCTCCATTGAATTAAACGACAAACTTATAACTCCCGCTCGGGCTCTTCTTCTTCTTTCCGTCCACCGCTTCAAACTTCAACTCCTCCAAGTTGATACCGCTCGCCTTCAAATTGGCTTTCGTTTCCATAGAATCCGATATGTCTTTAATCTTCCTGGCAATATCTTCTACTTTTAAATCGTGACAGTTAAACTGATCTTTCACGCCGTTCTCGAATTCAATCGCCACGACCGGTGGCATCTCGTCCGCTCTGATTTTATGCGACACCTCGCACTCCGGGTTGGACTTTTGAGCTCGCGGGGAATAGATGCGGTTCAGGAATTCTCTCATGGCGGTCGCGCGATGATCCATCGGGTTGAACTGGACGTGGATTTTCTTGAGGTGGCGCAATGGCATGGCGACGCTGATTACGTGTGTTGACGCGCCGGTTTACTGCGTTTGCGTTTTGAATGCACGCGGTGGAGAGTGTACGTCGGTGCCGAGCTGAGAGTTGTGTGGTTTTTTTTGTAGACGAAGGTCTTTTTGTGTAAACTTCGTATCT
>Ga0209630_10000632_pt1 | contig 40357 bp, 35 predicted proteins | sample COG_01_FD_184745 | JGI IMG/M metagenome (GOLD analysis project Ga0209630, IMG submission 184745) | Pelagic Microbial community sample from North Sea - COGITO 998_met_01 (SPAdes) (version 2) | ecosystem: Environmental > Aquatic > Marine > Neritic zone/Coastal water | place: Helgoland, sampling...
GCCCATTCCCGTTGAATAACCGGTACCATGGCCAATTGCTCTCTGGAAATGCCGTAGGTTTCGAGGTAGCGCATCACTGGTATGGTTAGAATGGTTGGTGGCCCAGTTTGGCGAGCGGTTTACCCCACCGCAAATGCTCCGCGACATGGCGGCTAGGGGCGAAGAGTTCTACGACGATTAATCTTTTAAAGTTGGATTTAGTGCTTCCCGAAAATTAATGTCGGAATTGGTTGCTTTTTTTGCCCATTGGGAGGGAAAGTAATGATTGTCTGCTTTGGGTCAGAAGCAGACATTACGGACCTTAGCTAAAAGAGTCCGCTTTGGGAGGCATAGTAGACATCTAATCTAACAATTTATTGTATCTGCCGCGACAATATGTGGCGACTATGTGTAGTTTGGGCACACTTGAGAAGACTTTTAGAGATATTGGATTGAATGAAACGTCGCGCTGGACGGAATAGATCGTTTAGAATCAAGCAATTGCAACAGAGTGCGATATAGTCTAGAAGGTAGAGTGCAATCTTGCCAAGGTTGAAGTCGTGAGGCCGAGTTTTGTGGCACACAACAAAAGCCTAAGATTCCCAGGCAACCTTTTATTTTGGTTAGCTTTCAAACGCACAATTGAGTGTTTTTTATTTATGGAAACACATAAGCGGCAAACATTAAGCGGTATCATTTGGCTAAAATCGTGGGTATCTCATGTGCTTTAACATCGCGTTTTAACAACTCTATTATTAACCGCTCTGTTTGGATCGTATTTATAGGTTGGGAATAGAAGGCGCTTGTTTTTTGGTTCGATAATTTTACGATAAATGGAACCCTTGGATCTTGTTTTAGGTTTAAATCTTTTAATATAGAACAGTAGTTATTTCTGCACGAGTGGTCAGCAGAAATTATAACATTGGTTTTATTCCAAAGCGCTGATTTTTCCATTGCCGCTCTAAACTTTCCAAACATCTTGTCTGCAAGTTCTAGGTTGTCAAAGTAATTTGCCTCTAAACTATTACTATCTTTACGATAATCGTTTTCAATTCGATTATAAAAGATTGGTGTGTGTGGAACTGTGACATGGATAAAAGTAAAATCCAGGCCAGCGTTGGAGAGAGCTTTTTGAATGCCTTTTGTAAACTCAATATTGCTGTTTGCCCATATATTTGGATGATATAGACGTTCTTTTTCCTCAAAGTAATTCCTAGCTCCTGGTATGGCTTTTAAGAGTTCTCTCCAAATAATAGGAATTCGTTTAATCGCGCTATTATTTTCTAACCAAGGTTGTGCTTGTTCCCAACATGCATCTGCTTGCTTATGAAATAACTTACAATAAGGCGGAGATTGCTTATCGCCATATATTGCTACCCTAGCTCCAAGTTTATTAGCTTTCGAAAATATATTTGAGCTGCGTTTCCAACTTATTTTTTTTGAACCATCTAATGTTAAAATAAAATCTCCTCTAGGCACTTCTGTTGACCCTTTAATATTTAAACCCGTGGTCAAAGCAGGCATAGATAAAAAGGTCATGTTTGCAGGCGGGGTCGCATTAGTTGCCATAAAAGCTTCATTTTTGAGTTTTTGAAAATTTGATAATTCAACGTCTGACCGTGGATATTCAAATAAGAATCTATAATCAAGTTCGTCAAAAATCATCCAGACGACCCTTTTTTTTGGCCGTTCTGTATCTTTAGTGCGCTCAAGCGGTGAAGAATAAGAAACCCAACCACTCTGCTCTGGCGCCAAAAGCACACCTGCCCAGATCAAATTAAAAACCATTAATAATGTTACAGGGGTCACAAGCAATACTGAGAGGCGAGAAAACGCAATGATATTTTTTCTAAAGCGTATACCAAAAATGATAAGAACAACACTCCCTAAAGAAAATAACGTAGAGTGTTCAAATACAGTTTTTCGGGATAAAATATTAAAGAAATCAACTCGTAAAATGTTCAGAATTAATACTAATGACAGAAATAAAATTGAATCTACTATCCAAGCTGAAAATTTAGTGTTTATTCTAAGACAGAAGAAAACAAAAGCGGAGAAAAAGCTGCTAAGCAGGATTATTGCTATAGAATCTAGGTGGGTTCTTAAAAAATCGTAGTATACGTAGTTAAACCATAAAAAATATTTATCAAATGGTGTACCTGTCTGATAAAACCATTTCAATACTATTGGGAAAAACAATAACAAGCCAATATTAACGGAGAACAAAATTCTGATACCAACGGACTGTTTGCCGTATTCACAAAATCGCGACATATTTTTCAAATTGTATAATTCCAGACTTTAAATTTATAATAGAATTGTATACGCGGGGTTTATGGGTTACCAGAAAAATTTACAGCATTCTTTATAATTTTGTTTATTTTTTAAAAGCCCAAGTTTATCGTGAAAGAAATTTTTTGCCCTCATAAGCCCCGCTTCAATGGGTTGCGTAATCCCGAAACTCGCCCTAAGATTCAATTAGGAGCGAGGTATCACATGCTGAAAGCCTATCAGTTAGAATAATTTATTTTACGTAATTCAGCAACGATGTATCAAACTTGCTTTGTAGTTACGTTTTTTAGTTGTTTGGACTACATGTGTCGTTTTATTTAAATATTTGCAAATGGTCTATTTTGTCAATTAGTTTAGAGGATAGAAGCCTATTGTTAAAAAAAATAAACAATTTTTTTTCATCATGGCGCGGACTTTTTGATTTAAGAAAACTATTAAAATCCGGGGTTCGAATTGCATTCTATTCAGAAGGCAATGCTTATAGGGGATTTTTAGAACCTGTCGTTGAAGAATTAACGACAGGTCTTAATATCAAGATTTGCTATATGACTTCGGATCCGGCCGACATTTTTTTGCAGAACCCCCCAACCAATGTAAACCCAGTCTACATTGGTTGGGGTAGTGCTATGATATTTGCATTTCAGACGTTGAGGTTTGATGTTCTGGTTATGACTATGCCGGATTTGAATTTATTTCACATTAAGAGATCTTTTTATCCGGTTCACTATATTTATCTGCAACATTCTCTGGTCAGTTCGCATATGGTTTACCGAACCGGCGCCTTTGATCATTTTGACTCTATTTTTTGTTCAGGACCACACCAGATTGCTGAAATAAGAGAATGGGAGTTTATTAATGGTTTAAAAGCCAAAAAACTTTATCGGCACGGTTACGCCCCCATTGAGACGGTAATGCGAGGTTTTAAATCTTACCTTAGTTTATCACCCTCATCTCCATTACTTAAGAAAAGCCACCGTGTTCTTATAGCACCCTCTTGGGGACCAGAAGGGATAATTGATAAAGGTGCATCCCCATTAATTGAAAGTATATTGAACGCGGGCCACCATGTTGTTTTACGCATACATCCACAAAGTATGAAAACATCATTTACTAAGATCCGCGAATTAAAAAAGACGTTCATGTCACACTCAAACTTTAAATTTGATCCCGACACATCAATGTATGAAAGTTTGTATGATGCGGATGTGTTGGTTAGTGATTGGTCTGGAATAGCTCTTGAATATGGACTTGGTCTGGAACGGCCAGTCATCTTCATAGATGTCCCCCGAAAAGTGAATAATAGTCGCTATACAGAACTAAAAAACGTTCCATTTGAAGTTGTTGTGAGAGAGCAACTTGGTGTAGTTCTTTCACTCAATAAATTAGACAAAGCCGCTGATCTCGTTACCTTGCTGACCAATGATAAAAATAGGTTTGCCAAAAAGGCAAGAAATTTACGCGACAAACATGTTTTTAACCTTGGTAAAAGCGCTAAAATTGGAGCAACCCTAATTAGACAAATCGCTGAAAAACAAAGAAACATTGACTAAGCCTAACGCTATATGTTAGCATGTTAGCTAACATTATATCAGCGAGTTCTATATGAATAATAAAAACATAACCTTTGGAACCTATATTAGTAAACTCCGGAATGATGCGGGGCTGGGTTTGCGCGAATTTGCAAAACAGCTGGGTATTTCAGCGCCATATTTGAGTGATATTGAAAAACAAAAACGTGATGCCCCCAAAGAAGAAATTGTTGCAGCTATAGCTGATAAACTTGGTGCCGATCGTAATTTAATTCTCGATCTGGCCGGGAAATCAAGAAAAGTAGTAGCAGCTGATATATCTGAAATGTTACACAAAAGTGAAGAGACAGTTGCTTTACTGAGAACCATTCGGGATCACAACCCTAGTGAAGACAACCTTAAAGAAATACGGGGAACCCTCATGAACATAATGAATAAAGTAATTATTATTGCGGCTGGACTCGGTAGCAGAATGAAAGGTTACACCGAAAAATACCCAAAATGTCTTTTAGAATTTGGTGATAGAACGTTGCTTCAGCGTCAGATAGAGGCCTACAACGATGCCGGCATATCAGATATTTCCCTTGTAAGAGGTTATAAAAAAGAAACTATTAATTATGAAGGTATAACTTATTACGACAATGATGATTATGAGAACAATAATATTCTTAACTCTTTATTTTATGCCGAAGAGGCTATTTCAGGACCCGTAATTATATCATACTCCGACATTTTATTTGAGAGTTCGGTTGTTAAAAGGCTCCTTGAATCAAAACACGATATTTCTATCGTCGTTGATATAGACTGGCGTGATTATTATGTTGGGCGCAATGACCACCCAATCGAAGAAGCTGAAAACGTAATCTTTGACGCCAACAACGATGTAGTTGAAATTGGCAAAATAATAACGAATAAAGATGATGTTCATGCTGAATTTATAGGTATGTTAAGACTATCTTCGCGAGGAGCTGAAATTTTCAAGCAACATTTCCATAAATCGAAGGCTCTTTATTGGGGCAAGCCTTTTCAACGCGCTGTTTTGTTTCAAAAGGCCTATCTAACAGACCTGCTGCAGGAAATGGTAAATTTGGGCGTTCCAATTCACTGTGTAATAATTGCCCGCGGTTGGAAAGAAATTGATACGATCGAAGACTACGAAAATGCTTTAACTAATTTTAATGACGATTGAGTTAATTCTCATGGGAAAACTAACAATGATAAGATTTATATCTCTTTTATTTATTCTAATAAATATCACTATTTGCTCAGTTAAGGCGAACCCGCTTGAGCTTAAAATGGTATTCGTCCCAGCTAGTGAAAAGGGCGACGATAAAGATTATGTGAGCCTGATTAATATCATCAGCAAGTTAACCGGTTATAAAATTACACCTATTCGGGTGACCGATTATAATGCGGCCGTTGAATCCTTTCGGGCACGACGCGCTGATATAGCCTGGTTTGGGGGAAAAACATACATAATGGCAGCAAAAATCGCGCATGCAGAAGCGTTCGCTGCCGGTGTTCGTAAAGGCGATACAGACGCAAACTATTATGCCTATTTTGTTGTTCGTGCTGATAGCTCTTTCAAAACACTCAATAACCTAAAGGGAAAAACGCTCGCGCTAAGCAGTATTGGTTCAACCAGTGGCGATCTAATCCCAAAAGTAGAATTGCAAAAACATGGCCTGTCTATCGAGAGGGATTTTAAGCGCATAGCTTACGCTGGAAGTCACGATGCATGTTTGATGTCCGTTCTTAACAAGCATGCTGAAGTATGTGGAATGAGCTCAAGAAATTTTGACGCTCGCATCAAAGATGGAACACTTAAGGCCGAACAGGTCCGAATTATTCACACCTCTTCTCCCGTTCCACCCCCACCTTTAGCTTATTCAACTAAGTTACCCCGTAATATTCGTGACACAATAAAAAAAGCAACATTGGAGGCACACAAACACGGAACGATTGGCGGCTATGGAGGCGAAATGGAGCGATACGTTGAGGTATCGGATGCTGATTACAACTTATTGCGAGCTATTGATAAAAGCCTAAAGTCGGCAAAATAAAACAACTAAAGAGTGTTATGGGATTAATGTCCGTGCTACTCTTGGGATACTAATTATGCTTGAGATTAAAAACCTTCAGAAAATATTTCCTGGCGGCACTGCTGCTCTCAACAACGTTAGCTTCAATGTGGCGAAGGGCGAGTTTATTGTTGTTTTAGGACCAAGTGGTTCGGGTAAAACCACTTTGCTCAATAGCATTAATGGGCTAACAGAACCAACAGCGGGATCAATAACCTTAGATGGCCAGAACGTAAATTTTAGAAAGCCCGACATTGCCAGGCAAAATATTGGCATGGTTTTTCAGGGTTTTAATCTGGTCAAAAACTTATCTGTTATTAATAATGTTTTGTCGGGGATGCTAGATAAGTGCAACCCCGTTGTTTCGTTATTATATCTATTCAGCAAGGAACAGAAAATGCGGGGTCTTGAATGCCTTGATAAAGTAGGGCTTCTCTCCAAAGCCTACATCCGGGCTGATAAACTATCAGGAGGTCAGCAACAACGTGTTGGGATTGCCCGCGCGATTGCTCGTTCACCTCTCGTTATTCTTGCTGATGAACCGGTTGCGAGCCTTGATCCAATGATAGCTTTTCAAATTTTATCTTTACTTAAGGAGATCAGTGCGGCTCAGGGAATAACGGTTGTTTGCAATCTTCATCAAGCTGATTTGGCTTTGCGATTTGCTGACAGGATTATTGGTCTATCCGATGGTAATATTGTTCTTGACTCACCGGTAGAGGAGACCACTCCAGATTATATACACGATATTTATGGCAGTCACGGCCATGGAATTTTCTTTGGGGCTCAGCAAGTTAAACCTGTCGTTGGCTCGAATATACCCCTTGTTCCATAAGAAAGGTAAATTGGAATTGTATAAAGATGAATGATACAAACATATCCGAAGTCATCAACGTTGCTATAGCCCCAGCCAGCAATCACGCATCCGGATTGGAACTTGACAGCCTGTTGAGTTTTTTGTCTGGACAGACTACTTGGGTGTTTAATCCTATCCGCTGTAAAAGTTATGAACAAGCTCTTGAAATGCTTGACTCTGGTGAAGCACGAATGGGTTGGCTAGGTCCGTTCGCCTCTGCTGAAGCATCGCGTACAGGTAAATTTGAACCTTTTGCTGTTGGATTGCCGAAGAACCAATCTACTCCAAATTACCACTCACTCTTCATTACAAAGACTAATAGTGTAATCAAAAATCTTAACGAAGTGAAAAATAAAAAAATAATTATTGGTAATTTTCATTCGACCAGTGGATATATCGTACCTAAACGAGAATTAAACGATATTAGTATCAATCTTGATAATAACCATGAATTTTCAGAAATTATTATTAGTCAGAATCATGATGAGGCGATTAGGCTTTTGATGGAGGGGAGAGCTGATGTTGCAGCGGTTAGCTCGGTAAACCTTAATGAAAGAATCGACAAGAGGACCATATCTGCTGAAGATATACGTATTATTCATACCTCTAAGCCAATTCCTGGTGCCCCATTGGTTTTTTCATCTGAATTGCCTATAGAGACTAAAGAGAGGATTAGATCTCTTGTTTTTTCAGCGCATGAAAAAATACAGGTTGGAGGCTATGGCGGTGAAATGGAGCGGTATATTGATGTAAAGGAGGGCAATAGACTTTTTTTAGAATCTTATTTGCGTCCTCAGTGGGAATGGCCAATATTTTTAGGCATTTCAATATTCTTGCTTCTTACTATATTGTCCATTATTGATCTTGAGATTGACCCCCTACAGTTATTTCAAAACATTTCCTCTTATTTATCTGATGTTATTAACCGGATGATGCCCCCCGATTTTTCTAATTTTCACACGCTTCTACTCTCAATGCTAGAAACCGTTGAAATGGCTTTTCTTGGAACTTTACTCGCTATTACACTATCTATACCCCTCGGCTTTTTATCAGCTTCAAATATATCTCCAAACTATCTTATTTATATAATTTGTAGAGCAATCACTATTTTTTCACGAGCTGTGCCTGAATTTATTATGGCCATGATTTTAGTTATAGCAGTTGGGTTTGGGGCTGTTCCTGGTATATTAGCTCTGGGGCTTCACACAATGGGGTTCTTGGCTAAATTTTATGCAGAAGCGATTGAGCATGTTGACCACGGCCCTGGTGACGCCTTGAGCTCTATGGGGGCTACGCGGATGCAGGTTATTGCCTTCGCAATAGTGCCGCAGGTATTACCTTCATTTGTTGGTAATAACCTCTATATTCTTGATAGGAACGTTCGAATGGCCACGATGTTAGGTATAGTAGGGGCGGGGGGTATTGGTTATGAACTTCAATCGTCGTTTAGAATGTTCAATTATCCCCGCGTATCGGCGATAATCATTTTAATTTTTTTCACCATCTTTGTGATTGATATGGCATCATCCTATATTCGCAAGCGCTTATTATAGGATAACTCAGGGCCATTACCGTTATGTTACTACCTGATGCATTTAGAAATTTTGACACTATACTTTTAAAATAATATTTTAAATTAAATCGTTTTTATATGCGTGTGTTTTTTTTCGTTTGAAAATTAATGAGGTCTATAGTAGCTGTATCTATGGATTCGGCAATTAAATACAGAATAACTTTTATTTTTTTATTTACTTTTATGAGTAACTTTAATTTAGGCGTGATCTGATGGTTCTGAAAACAATAAAATTAATTTATATTTTTGTATTGGGTCTGAGCATTAATTTAGCGTTTACAACTCAAGGCTATGCTTATGTTGATCCTGGCACTGGCGGGCTTATTTTGCAGGGTATATTAGCTTGCGTTGCAACAATTGCGGTAGCGGCTAGAGTATTCTGGGATAAAATCAAAATTTTTTTTGGTATTTTATTTAAAAAAAATTCTGGAGAGTCAGATCAATAAAAAAATTAATTTATGCATTGTTAAAAAGAAAGGCGTTATTTTTTTAAGACAAGGTTGTTTAAATTTTTATATAAAAGTCTGCATAAGTTTTTTTTGTGTAAATTTTTTTATTGGCTGCGCAGCACCTTTATGGATGACTGTATCTCATACCGCGGCTGACATCGTTTTGGTTCGCGAGACCGGTAGGACTAGTGGAGAGCACGGTTTGTCATACATTTCCGGCAAAGACTGCCAATTTATTCGATTATTAGATAATCAGAAAGTTTGTATGAGTGAAAAAGAATATGAAAAATATCTTTTGACATTGAATTGTGATATTTATGAATGGAGTTCAATAGGAAGGGTAAGATGCCAACCCGTTAAATAGGGAACAGAACTTGTTAAAATCAGTTAAAGTAATTGATGCACATCACCATATTTGGCGATTATCAGATTTAGACTGGCTTAAAGGGCCAACTCAACCAAGAATATTTGGGAATTACGATAAAATACGCAGAGATTACCTTATAGACGAATTTATTTCTGATGCGAGTAGTCAAAATGTTGTCGGTTCGGTTTATATTCAAGTAAATTGGCCTAATTCTCGTGAATTGGAAGAAGTAAACTGGGTGACTGATGTGGCCACCGATTGCGGTTGGCCGATGTCTATAATTGCCTACGCTGATTTTACTTCTGAAAACTGCATTGGAACCTTGAGATTGCTGAGTCAAAACAAGTTAGTAAAAGGAATACGACAGCAACTTCATTGGCATGTAAACCCAAAATATCGATTTGCCTCTGCACCTGATATTATGATGAATGAAACCTGGCGGCATAATTTCTCAATTTTACAAGATTATGACTGGCTTTTTGAATTACAGGTATTTTCTTCACAAATGCGCAATGCGGCAAACTTAGCTCATTCTTTTTCTAAAATACCGATGGTGTTGCAGCACTGTGGGATGCCAGAAGATGCCTCAGAAGTTGGCATGAAAATGTGGTTGGACGGCATTAAACGTTTGTCACAAGAGACCAATGTCTATTGTAAATTCTCTGGTCTAGGGACTTTTATTCATAGCGTTTCTCCGAACTTTATTAGCGAAATAACAGAAAAATGTTTAGAGTTGTTTGGCTCAGAAAGGTGTATTTTCGGAAGCAATTTCCCTATCGAAAAGCTTTGGACTTCATATGGAGAGCTATTAGATGGTTATAAACAATCTTTAGAAAGAATACCTTTAGATGATAAGCAAGCAATATTCTATGATAATGCTAAGAAGTTATATGATGTTTAATGCGAATTTTTTTTTGAGTGCTTGTCTGACAATTGAAATTAACTTACTCCAATCTCCAGTTGTCTGCTGGCGGAATAATTTCAACGACGGGTACCATGGACTACTAGAGGTTTTCAAAAGCCATCGCCAGTCTGGAGAGAAGGGTAAAAGAACCCAGCATTCAAAGGCTAGTGCTCCAGAAAGATGAGCCAATGCGGTATCCACGGTTATTACAAGATCCAACTCTTTGATTATTAATGCTGTTGAATTGAAATCCGTGATTTGATTGCTTAAATCAATAATCCGGTATTTTTTCAATATTTTGGACTCATCATGGTCTAATTGTAAACTATAAAACTGGATATCAGGTATTTTAAAAAGTGGAAATAAAGTTTTTACACATATGGACCGATTAGAATCATTTCTATGTGTCACTCTGCCTTTCCAACAAATACCAACGTTAAATTTTTTTGAATTATTTTTTGTAAAGATATTCGGCGGAACTTGGGGTGGGTGCAAATAAGGAACTTGGTTCGGAATGGAGTGTATAGTCGTTTTAAAAATAAAAGGTAAACTCATTAATGGAATGTGGAAGTCTGTTTTTGGCAAAGTTGCTCCCCTTGTAAATACCATATCAATACCGTCAATTTCGTTGACCAATGTTTCTAAAGCCGAATGGGTCTCAAAATAAACCAAATTTGGCTCTAGCTGTTTTAATTTATTAACATATCTTACAAATTGAATGGTATCGCCAAAACCTTGTTCAGAGTATACGAGAATAGATTTGTTAAGTAATTTTTGTCCTGTCCATAATATGCTGTCTCTTTTTAACGATTTAAACTCGGGTAGTTGCCACCTTGTCTCATAATCAGAAAAACCTCTTAATAAGTCGCCAGATAGTAAATAGGCAATTCCCCTATTCCATCGCCCATCGGTATGGTTAGGGTTAATATTTAGCGCTTCATTACAGGCGCCTATTGCTTTTTGAGGCCGGTTTGCAGCCTGGTAAGCGGCACCTTTATTTGCCCAGAAGTCAGGATTCTTGGGATCTATATCTAATGCAATATTAAAATATTTAAGTGCCAGCTTTACTTTGTTTTTTTTCAAGAGAGTATTTCCAAGGTTATTGTTAGCTTCTGCAAACCCTGATTGCAATGAACAGGATTTTTTAAAGGATTTTTCTGCCTCGGATAGATTGTTTTGGTTTAGATAAATTGTCCCAAGACAATTGTGTGCGTGGGCATTTTGTGGGTGGTTAATTATCACTTTCATAGCTAGTTCAATAGCGCTTGCTGTATCTCCAATTTTATCAATTACGAGCGCCAAATTAAGCTCTGTTTGATGTAGCGCCGGATCTAGGGTCAGGGCCTTTTCAAATGCTGTGCGCGCACGATTGAAATTCTCAGTATCTCTCTCAATTACGCCTAAGTTATTGTAGGCAGCGGCAAGATTAGGATTATGTTTAATTGCTTGGTTTATTAAAGAACGAGCTTCGGTAAAATTATTCTTTAGACGATATAAATCAGCGAGGTTGCTCAAGGCTTCAGGAAATTTTTTTCGAATTAGGATGGCATTTTTGAAATCATTCTCAGCTAGTTTAAGGTTTTTCCATTCCTTATAGATAATTCCCCTAAAGTTTAGAGCTTCTGAGAAATTTGGCTCAAACGTAATGGCATTATCAAAAAACTTTTTAGAATTATTTAGGTCATTAAATTGAAAATAAATTGTGCCAACTAAATAATTAATAATTGGATCTTGGGGTTTTTCTTTAAGAAATTGCAAATAGCTCGCCATGGCTGGCTCATAATTGCCATTTTCTTGCTGGAGCACGGCTAATTTCAATTTAATATCTGTGGTTTTAATCATTAGAGGTCTCGGGTTTAAAAGTCTTTCATAAAATCATCATTGATAAATAATAATAAAAATATTTGAAATTTAGGCTTAAACAACTATAAGTTGCTTTGTTATCTTAAGCTAGTATGTTATTATGCCTGTTACATGGTTATAAAATATGACATTTCCTGACAAAAAATTTCTAAATATCAAAGAATATACTAATGAATATTTTAATAATTATTCAGAAGCTGCCGCTAGTTTAGATATTAGCAAACTAGAACAGGCGGCTGAGGTGCTTTTAAAAGCCTATCAATCAAAAAGTACACTTTATGTCTGCGGTAATGGTGGCTCTGCCTCAATATCAAACCATTTGGCATGTGACCATGGTAAGTTGGTAGCGACAGATACAAACCTTTGTCCAAGGATTCATTCTTTAGCAAGTAATGTTGAGGTTTTAACAGCAATAGCAAATGATATTTCTTACGACGAAGTTTTTGTTAATCAGCTAAAGCTTCTTGCAGATGTCGGTGATGTGGTTATGACGGTTAGTTCGTCTGGCGACTCTGAGAATATTGTGCGTGTAGCTAAGTGGGCGCATGACTTTGGATTAGACGTGATATCTTTGACGGGCTTCTCCGGCGGCCGAAGTGCAAAAATCGCAACTGTTAATATTCATGTCGAGGCGGATAATTATGGTATAATCGAAGATGTCCATCAATCTATTATGCACTTATTGGGACAATATATTAGACAATTACATATGGACGAAATGGTAATAAAAGATAGGCATTTTTAATGTTTGAAATGCCGCATACCTGAAAAAACCATTGCGATGTTTTGATCGTTTGCAGCAGCAATTACTTCATTATCTCGTATTGATCCCCCGGGTTGAATGACTGCTGTTACCCCGGCAGAAGCCGCTGCCAATAGACCATCAGAAAATGGGAAAAACGCATCTGAAGCGACGACTGAACCGTATGCTCTACTAGCCCCTTCATCGGCTGGGGTAGATGCATCTTGCGCCTTCCAAGCAGCAATCCTGGAAGAGTTAACTCTACTCATTTGACCAGCACCAATACCAACGGTAGCTTGATCTTTAGCGTAAACAATTGCATTAGATTTTACATGTTTACATACTGTAAAGGCAAATATTAGATCCTTCATCTCTTTTTCACTCGGCTTCCGTTCAGTGACTACCGTTAGATTGTTATCTGCAAGTAAAGCGTCACTTTCTTGAACCAAGTAACCGCCAGCGAGTGTGCGAATAGTCATTTCTGGATGCGCAGAGTTGGGCACTGTACCAGCAACAAGGACTCTTAAATTTTTTTTCTTTGCTAAAATTTTCCTTGCTTCGGAATTAATCTCTGGCGCAATAACTACTTCTGCAAAAAGATTAATTATTTCGGTGGCTGTATCTGCATCTAGAATTTTATTAAAGGCAATGATCCCCCCGAAAGCGCTCTCCGGATCGCAGGATAAAGCTTTTTTATAAGCTTTTGATAACGTTTTATCTGTCGAGACGCCGCATGGGTTTGCATGTTTTATAATTGCACAAGTTGGATTTTTAAATTCTGCAACAAGTTCATAAGCGGCATCCGTATCATTTAGGTTGTTAAAGCTCAGCTCTTTTCCTTGAGTTTGTTTGGCTGTAGCAACCCCAGGCCGTTGGCTTGAGTTTGTATAAAATGCGGCTGTCTGGTGGGGATTTTCGCCATATCGAAGCTCTTGTTTCAGTGTCCCAGAAAAATTTAGTCTTTCGGGGTGCTGATTTTCTGACATATTAGAAAACCAGGTTCCGATTGCTATGTCGTAGGCCGCTGTCCGTTGGAACGCTTTCTCTGCAAGCGTTCTCCTAAAGCTCAATGTTGTCGTGCAGTTATTGTTATTGAGTTCATTAGTTAAATTATCATAGTCTTTCGGGTCTACTACTATAGTAACAAAACGATGGTTTTTTGCAGCCGAACGAATCATTGATGGGCCACCGATATCAATATTCTCTATGCAATTTTCAATATTATTGGGATTAAGTTTTATTGCCTCTTCAAAGGGATAGAGGTTAACAATCACAAGATCAATTTTGAGAATATTATGCTCGAGCATAGTTTCTGCATCCTCTGCCGAGTCTCTTCGACTCAGCAAACCGCCATGTATTTTGGGATGAAGAGTTTTTACTCGGCCACCCATAATTTCTGGAAATCCAGTATAATCGGATACGTCTGTAACAGAAATGCCTTCGCCCCGAAGAGTTTTAGCTGAACCACCTGTTGATATTAACTCTATATCAAGTTTCGAGAGCTTTTTAGCTAGTTCAATCAAATTAGTCTTATCTGAAACAGAAATTAGTGCGCGTTTTATAATATTTTGCATCTATTAAGGCCCCCAATATTTGATAGAACTTAAGCAAGAAGGATATAGCAAACTGACTAATTGTGAGCCAGACAAATTATTATTTTTATTAAGAAGGGGGGTTATACTCAGGAACTAAAGCCTGAATTATTTTGATGAGAGATTCCCCATCGTTTGTACTGATAGTTTTATTTATCTTATCAATCTGTAAAATAATATCCTCGAGATCAACTACCCGTGGTGCCGCAAGCATAACACCTGATTGGGATGTCTCGACTAATTTTTCACTATCATGGAACACTTCCTCGAAAAGTTTTTCACCGGGGCGAAGGCCAGTATAAATAATTTCAATATCTTTGTTCGGACTATGCCCAGCTAAGCGGATCATTTGCTCTGCTAGACTCTTAATTAAAACCGGTTTTCCCATCTCAAGGACAAATATCTTGCCAACCTGATTCGGCTGTGTTGTTCCTAAAGCCGATGCTGCTAGTACTAATTCGACTGCTTCCCGCACTGTCATAAAATAACGTTTCATTTTTGGGTCAGTAACAGTAACCGGCCCACCTTTAGATATTTGGTCGCGAAAAAGTGCCACAACGGAACCTGCGGAACCTAACACGTTGCCAAAACGAACAGTAATGAAACGGGTCGTGTTAAGGCCCCTTTCCAAATCCAAGGCTTGGCAATAGCTCTCTGCTATTCTTTTTGACGCGCCCATAATATTTGAAGGGTTAACCGCTTTGTCTGTTGAAACCTGCACGAACGTTGATACCATCGTTTTATTTGCGGCATCTGCGACGTTTTTTGTTCCTATTACGTTTGTGAACATGCCTTCGAACATATTAAATTCTACCATCGGGACGTGTTTGAGAGCCGCAGCGTGGAAAACAAGTTCTGGTTTATACTGTTCAAATATCTGAAACATGCGCTGACGGTCTCGAACGTCACCAATTAATGCATGGCGTGCCACACCTGGGTTCTTGTTTGAGAGCTCCATATCAATTGTATATAAATTAAACTCGCTATTTTCGACGAGAATTATTTTGCTTGGAAAATAATTGGCGATTTGCCTCACAAGCTCGCTTCCAATACTTCCGCCCGCCCCAGTTATAAGCACTCGCCGTTTTGTAATAAAAGCTAGCATTTCTCGTGAATCTAAGGAGGTTTGTGGACGACCCAATAGGTCTTCAACATCAATTGGTTTAATGCTAATTTCATTTAAACCAGTTAGGCTCCTCTTAAAATCTGTTAAAGAAGGCAATCGGGCTAGTGTCATGCCCAATGAGTCAGCTACTTTTAGAAGCGCTTCGAGATCATATTTTTCAACGCGTTCTGAAGTAATTACAAGACGTTGTGGCTTTTGCCCAAGTCGCGTCAGGTTATTAAATATAATAGGTATCTCATCTGTCGTTCCAAGAATTTCAATCCCTTGAATGTTTCTTCCCACGCGTGCACTCGTACCTGATATAATGCCACAAACCCTGTAATTAGAATCACCCCTAGCTAAATCTCTTATAAATAGGTCGGCACTATCATCAGCTCCGACTAGCAATATTGGAATGCGTTTGTGGGCATTTTTTTCATATCTTAACTCAATATTTTGATCTTTAAATAATCTATATAAGAATCTTGGCCCACCGAGTAATGCCATTAATACGAACCAATTTATAAAGGGAAGTGAACGAGGTAGGTCTTCTAATCTATTATTTACGAATGAAATAACAACAAATACCAATATGACCAAGCTAGTTGATTTGGTGATATTTATTAGATCGTTTAATGAAGCGTATTGCCACACTCCTCGATATATTTTTAATGATCTAAAAACAACGGCCGCAATCGCTGTGAATAAAGCTGTACCAAAAATAAGCTCACTTACAACATAAAACTCTAAAACGTCGTTACCCAATCGTAAATATAAGGCTAATATAAAAGATATTGATGCCATAAATACGTCATGGGTAAAAGCTATGTTTGCGCGGTTATAAATTTTTGGCAATTTTTTAATACCTTAGGTGAAAGTTTGAATAAAAAATGATTTAATATTTATGAATGTTTACCACTTTCTTAAAATAATAGCGCTAGACACGCTCTTTACCATTAAAATTTCTTACTATCGCTCTAGACCATGTTTTTCTAATAATCTTCTATTATACCAATTAACAGTTTTTTCTATCCCATCATCTGATTGAAAGGGCGGTGACCAATTAAGATCAGACTTTATTCTTGTTGAATCGACAGTCAGGGTCTGAGTTAGACGCTTTATTGTTTCTGTATTGCCAGTTATTTTTCCTAATAAAATTAGATATTTTTGTGGAATATTGAAAATTCTTGCTTTAGTTCCAAATGCTTTTGATATCTTATTGATTAGCTCTGTCGTTGATAGGTTTTCTTCATCACTTAAAAAAAATATTTTATTGGCGGCTTTTGGGTGGTCGATAGCTTTTGTTATGGCGTCAGTTAAGTTGTCTACAAATATTAGACTCCTCTTATTGTTAATTGAGTTAAGAGGGAGAGGATAATTTCTTTTTATTAACTTAAGTAAACTAAGAAAGTTTCCTTTTACATTTGGGCCATAGACTAATGGTGGTCTTATTATAACAACTTCCATTGAGCTACTCTGAGCAATTTTAAGCAACTCTTGTTCCGCCTCATATTTTGAGATGCTATAAGGATCATTGGGAGATATGGGTCCTGATTCTTTAAAACCATCTGAAGGACTTGTCTCTCCTGCTACCTTTACACTGCTCAGAAATATAAACCGTTTTATGCCAGCATTTGCGGCCTGCAAAGCTAGAGCCTTTGTACCCAGTGTATTAACGCGGCGAAATGCCCCTATTGGATTCCGCGATTGATCCTTCATAATGTGAACACGAGCAGCCAAGTGAATTACTACTTCAGCACCAGAAATTATATTTGACCAATCTGTGTTTATACTTATTTCTGGGATTTTGTGTAATGGAATTCCATTTGGACCTGAAACAACACCTGTTTTCCGGGTAGTGCCTGACAGAATATGACCTTGTGTACGAAGGGTGTTTACTAGAGGGGCTCCTATAAAACCTGTTGCGCCAGTAATAAGTATTCTACTCATAATATCGCCTTGTTGAAAACATCAATCATCTTCTGTGCTTGACGAGACCTAGAGTATTTGGGTGCTGCAGCCACACAATTCTGTGACATCTTTTTGTGTAGTTCTTTATCCTCAATAAGCATTTTGATTGATTTTGATAGGGCCTCGGGATTCTCAGGAGGTACCCAAATTCCTGCATATTCTTTTTCAATAATATTCCTTGCCTCTCCATCCGGCATATTAAGTAATATTGGTAGTCCCATAGACATCGCTTCAAAAATTTTTGATGGGATAACTTCTGAGAACGCTGGATTATTTTTCAAATGTACGAGTGCAATATCACATAAAGACCAAATAGACCGCATTTCTTGTTTCGGTTGCATAGGTAAAAATAGGGTATTTGAAAGATTGTGTTCAGATGAAAATTTTATAAGATTCTCCCGATCAGCTCCTGCTCCCACAAAAAGAAAAACAATATTTTTTTCATGTTTTAGTTTTTCGGCGACTTTCAATACATTGCTAAGGCCATGAGCCATTCCGTGTGTACCAACATACCCGACTACAAAGTTATTTTTTATATTATATTTATTAGCTAGCCTGACACACTGTTTCATCGGTTGATATCGGCTTACGTCAACTCCATTCCTCACAACATCAATTTTGTTTGCATTAATACCGCGATCCACCAGGTTTTCTTTGAAAGCATAAGTTAGTGCGGCAACTCTTGTTGAGTTTCGGTAAAGAAATAGTTCTATCCTCTCAAACAAGTTTATTAGAAAACCTTTCTTTATTGCTCCAACTGCTACGATCGAGGTGGGCCAAAGATCTCCCAACTCAAATACGAATGGAATGCGCCGACTAAATGCAACAAACCATCCGGCGACGGCGGCAAAAAATTGTGGTGAGGTTGCAGCTACTACATCTGGTCGAACTTGGAAAAGACCAAAAAGAGAGCTCATTATGCCAAAACTTAGAAAGTCTAAACCGCGGCGAAATATACCTTGGTTTGGGGAAATGTAAGTCTTAACTCTTACCACATTAATTCCATAAATTTTTTCATTAAAATACCAATGATTTTTATATCCAGTAAAAACCACACCTAATGGAAAGTTTGGCGCTGATGTAATTACGGTAACATTATGGCCGGCTTTTACCCAATAAAGTGCTCGTTCGTAGACCCTAGTCGCAGCAGCATTAGTTTCAGGCGGAAAATTTTCACTAAAAAAAAGAATTTTCACGTAATACCTCTAAAATAAAATAAAATTAACAAGACGCATAGACCTGCACAAAAAATAGAGATAAATGGGAATGCAATTGAGAACCACGCCCAAGCTATGAGGCATATATTTAGTATCAAAATAGTCGAAGAAACATGTGCGTGGCTTAGTCCCCGACTCGTTGCGAGTTGGTAAAAATGTTTACGATGAGGAAGCCAAAAGCGTTCTCTATTTAGGCACCTAATAAGAAGGGTAATTGTGGCATCGGAAAGATAGTAAAGAGGAATAATAATACTTATAGGCCATAATGGGGTGGGTAAAATTTGCAGTAATAACCAACCTATTATAAAGCCCAGGGGAATACTGCCCACATCTCCCAAAAAAAGCTGAGATGGAGACCAGTTCCACCATATAAAACCTAATGCAGATGCAGCTAAAACCAAGCCTGAGAGGGCAACTTCTGATTGTTCACCGCATAAAAGGATAATAAGAAATAATCCCGTTCCAATGCTTATAGTCTCAATTGCTGTAATACCGTCAATTCCATCCATAAAATTATAAGTATTAATAAACCATACCCAAATAAATGCGATAACAATGAGCTCAAACCACGTTGGAATTGTTCCATGAAAATAGGGCTCTGATGGCGGCATCATTAACAAAACAAAAGTGACCAAAACAAATTGCGTTGTTAATCTTAGGCCAGCAGGAAGTTCCCTAAGGTCATCAACCCAACTGATGATAGCAAGAGCTAGAGTCGCAATAATTAGTGGAAGATATGTCTTGCTAAAGGAATTAAATATAAAAATGAGTGCAAATATAATGGCTCCAATAACAACGATTCCACCGCCTTTCGGCACAGGTTTTTTGTGACTGGATCGCTCATTTGGAGTATCAAAAATTCTTTTATTTTCTAAGAAACTCAAAAGAAACTTTGTTCCCAAAAAACTTATTGAGGCAGTACCAATAAAAATAAAAACTGTATGAACAAAATTCATAATTTCCACACATTAACACTATACGAGAATGACATTAGAAAAGCCTATTTTGCACTGTATACTTCGTTGCTCCAAGCTAAAAACTTTGATAACCCATTTTCGATTTCTACCCCAGGATCAAACCCAAGTTGTATTTGCGCTTTGCTTATATCAGGGCTACGCCGCATAGGCTCATCTTGTGGATAACTATCTGGGTAGTCAATCAAATGATACATCAGTTTTTTAGACAAGACTTTTTCAATTTTCTCTACTAGTCCTATCATCGAGATCTCTGGATTTGAATTGCCAATATTATATGCTTCTCCAGGAATTCCTTTTAAAATGATCATAAAAAATCCAAATATTGCATCTGTAATGTAGCAAAAAGTTCTGGTTTGTGAGCCATCCCCATATATTTGCAATGGAAGTCCTTTTTTGATCCTGCCGGCAAAATTTGGTAATACCCTATAATCATTTTCTAGCATTCCTGGACCAAAAATATTAAAGGGTCTAATCACATTGGTTTTTACCCCGATCTGAGTGTGAAAAATATAAGTAATTGTTTCACCCACTCGTTTACTCTCATCGTAGCACGCTCGTGGACCTTGACAGGAAACATTGCCTCGATAATTCTCTGAGGTTGGAACATTCTTTGTTTCCGGATCACCATATATTTCACTAGAGGAAAAAAATATAAAACGTGCATCGGAGGCTTCTGATAGTTCTAGCATGTTTCGTGTACCGGTGATTGCAACGTCCAGTGTCTCCATGGGAAATGCTCTATAGTAGTAGGGGCTAGCTATGCCAGCGGCATGAATGACGAAATCAAGCTTGCCATTATATTGAAAGGGCTTAATTATGTCATGAGTGATAAACTCGATGTTTTCATCATTGGACTGCTTGTCAAAGCCGGTTTTGCCGGTAATTAGATTATCCAAAACTATCACATGTACTGGCTTATCTAATATACCAGCATTGAGTCTCCTAAATATCTCAACGAAATAACGGCCAATGAACCCACTTCCCCCCGACAGAAGCACGGTTTTTCCGGAAAAGTCATTTGAGTATATTCTAATACGATCGATAATCTCGCAGACATCATCTTCGTTATAAAAACTAATCATTATGGCAGGGTCCTATATTTCAGCATAAAGGGCTTCTCAAAATACCCGAGAACTTGGGATGTCAATTTTCTATCTCGTTATCAATTGGGTCATTAATTTGTTTGTCGAAAACAAAACATTAATTTTATACTCGCTATCGAGTATATTGTTTTAATATTAAAACTAGTCTATTCCAAGTACTATCAAACAGTAAATTCATACATGCTTATTGTAGTAAGTCGATTAATGATAAAAATTTTGAAATCTTCTAATATTATCGGCCGTTTTTTTGCTAGTATCGCGCTGATTTTACCTATAATTGGGTTTCTCGCACCTAAGGGCATAACCCTGTTAGCAATTTTTGCAAGTCTAGCAGGATTTGTAATATTTAAAATCCAAAATCGAAATATTAACTTTCTGGGGCGCCCATTTATAATTTTATTTTTTTTAATAGCTCTTTGGGCACTAATTAGTTCGTTTTGGGCGCCTAATGTAATATCAGCAAGTATCGGCTCAATAAAGCTATTGGCCAATCTACTTGTTGGCGCCACTTTTTTTTCTCTTCTAAATAGCGTTGATTTAATAGAGAGGAAACTCATATTACGATCACTCGCTTTAGGGTTTTTTATCATATTAGGTTTAATTATCATTGAAGTATTATTTGAAAACCCGATCAATGTTTTTTTAAAAAATGTTGATATAAATCATTTAAAAACCGAGGGAATTTTTTTAATAGGTGCATTTTGGTTACATAGCCCAACTGTAATTTTGTCGCTAATTATTTGGGTATTATGCTGTTATTCGCTTGATAAAGACCTCATTAAAGCTGGATCTCAAAAATTTACTTATAGCATCATTGCAGGGTTTTTGTTGATATTAATCACCGCATCTTTAATAGGCTATATAACCAGTATTATGGCAACACTAATTGGATTAATAGGTTGGTTGGGAGTGCTGGTTCTTAGAAAAAAAGCTCTACTTGTTCTGGGCGCTGTTCTTACAATTAGTGCGCTCTCATTACCTTTTTTAATAAATGAAGCTGAAGATTTTGAAGGTCAGGTCACAAAGAATATACCGCATAAAACGTCGGCAGTTCATAGAATTAAAATTTGGGAATTTACAGCAAAAAAAATTAGTGAACGCCCTTTTTTGGGTTGGGGCATGAATGCATCAAAACATATTTCGGATGGCAAAAATATAGTTTATTCGGCCTCTGGTGGATACCTTGGTGAGGCATTACCACTGCATCCACATAATGCAATACTCCAGATATGGGTTGAGCTAGGCCTTCCAGGCATTTTAATTTTTTTATTACTAGGTTATTATTTTTTTAGGGTTATTTACCAAGCCGCAAAACCAGACGCAGTGAAAGCAATAATTGTGGGTCAGTTCCTAACATTTTTTATATTTGCCAGCCTGAGCTTCGGCTTATGGCAAGCTTGGTGGCTATGCCTTTCCTGGTTTGCTGTGAGTTTTATGAAATTGGCTGTAACCTCAGATAGTTTCGATTAATTTGCCACAACAAAACGTATTTTAAGATTTTGAGGAATACATGTGATGTTTTATTTTGGGGGAGATTTTCGATTGCCCATACTCTCTCCCTTCAATATCTGTCCATACAAGTGAATCAGGGATTTCATATAATTGATCGCAGTTAGCGCAGTAGCTAATGGCAGAAAAATTTTGTTTCGTATGGGCTTCCCTTAATTCAGAATATTTTGGTCCTTTTAAAATTTCGCTAATTGTTTGGTTGTCTAAATGTCCCAAGACGGCACGTGTGTCTTTTCCTAGCACCATACAACAAGCTACTACTGCTGCGAAATGACCTTCAACGCCACCAGCGCGTACTTGCAGAAGTGGTGAAAAAGGACGTCCACATGAACGTTTAGCAGGTTCTAATCGACGGTAGTTTAGAGTTACTTTGCTACCTGCCCAATTATGCATTAGCCATATTTCACTCTTTGCCCCAGTATATTTTGACCAATTTTCTTTATATTTTTGAATTTCATATTCTTGTAGTTTAGAATCAATAATTAGATGTGAGAGATGAATTTCAGATTTTCCACCCATGTCTCGATTTAATTCAACGAACCTCTTAATATTATTGCGAATGTCATCATAGTTATTTTTGCTCATCCAAAGTGAGTAAGTTTTTTCATCATAACCAATACATGAGACGCGCAATACATCAATTCCAGTTGTAATAAGTTCCTTTGATAGTTCTAAAGTCAACTTTGAACCATTCGTGAATGATACGCATTTAAGGCCCTTCTCTTTTATGTATTTTACATATTTGGGCATATCTGGCGATAGAGTAGGTTCCCCAGAACCATGAAGCGATACAGTCTCCAAGCCATACTGCATTGCGTCATTTATAATTTTTTTAAAAACATCAAAAGGTAGTTTTTTTAAAAAGTCTTTTTCTCTACCGTAAGATTGTGGGCACATAATACATTTATAATTACAGCCGCCATTAAGTTCTAGGTCTAGTTGTTTGATGGAAATTTCTTCTGGGACTGGCATGTTTCTTATTACCCCTAATCTAATAATAATACTTTCATAATTTATTTTTCCGGTGCTGAATTACTGATAGCCTGCAGTATTTGTGTTTTTGAAAATCGGCGACGCTGGTCCCCCCAGATCCCAACATCATGTATGGGCTCACCGGTTAACAACTTATCTATCAGTGGCTTAGCTTCAGAGGGTGCGTTTATTTTAACACTTGTCCAAAAACCAGGGTCCGTAAAGCCAATTTGTTGAAAAAATTTAAACCAACAATTTAGAATTTCCCCGCGGCTTCCATCGAAAGGTTTGCTATAATTTTGCGTTTCAATAATTTTTCCATTCTCTGGATGATAGTATAATCCTTTTAACTGATTTAGTTCCAGAACATCATTTAGATTTAAGTGATGAAGAATATTTGCTCCCCATTGTCGTATTTTAGGAAAATGCCGCAATAAACGTTTGATATTTTGGCTAGGAATAATTCGGTCAGCACTCCATATAGCTAATGTTGCGCTCAGACCCTCATTGTGGAAAACCACATGTGGAGTGAATGAGTCGATAAAACGAACATCACCTTTAGAATGCCGGTAAATTTCATCTATTTTCAAATTAACAATTTTATTAGATCTAATTTGATGAGAATTTCGGGTAAAGTTTATCGTCTCATATCCATCACCTGTTATTACACCAGTTGTCAGAAGTCTCCAACCATGGTGGTGAATATTGTCTTGAGTAATATCTACAGCTCTGTCTCTGATTGGACAAAATAGATTTATTTGGATAATAATATCGCCGCTATTAATCAATGGTATGGTCAAGTAGTTTGCATTATACAGATGTTTAGGCTCCGAGAGAAATCCTCTAAGGCTTTCGTGTATAAATTCAAAATCTAAACATAAGGTTTCGACCGCTTTCTTTATCTTATCATGAGCTTCGTAGCGATCTTTGTTTCTAATAATAGATTGGGATAAGTCAATTAAAATTGGGTGTTGGTACAATTCTTTAAAACCTTTTATAAATGAATATTAGCTATTAAAATTCTTGGACATTAAACGTTAGCGTTAAAAAATGAGAGTACCTAATCTTTTTTCTCATTTTAACGCAATTAGTGATCTAAATAAAATAACAATAAAACTAAACTTATAGAAGAGGTTTCTTATTAGCGTCTTAATTGATAGTTTAAGGTAATTGAATTCTTTAGGAGATAATGTATGAGATGTTTGGTGACTGGCGGATCCGGTTTTATTGGATCGGCTCTAGTAAAAGAACTAGTTATAAATGGCCACCAAGTAAAAGTTTTAACCCGATTAAAAAAAGAAAACTTTATTTCTAAAAAAATTTTACAAGATGTAGAATTAATAAAAGGTGATGTTAGAGACCTTGCGGATGTTGATAAGTCCAGTCGAAATTGTGATTATATTTATAATTTTTCTGGAATTGTTGATAGTGATGCGGCTAATTCTTTGTCTGTTGACGCCATTGAGACAGAAATTATGGGGCTACAGAATCTATGTAGGAGTGCGAAAAAAAATGATATAAAACAAATAATATTTGGTTCTTCTTGCGCAGTATATGGTGATAATAGCGGTATGGGGGCCTTACTAGAAAAAAATTCTGTTCAACCTAAATCTCATTATGCAGCGTTAAAAAGAATGGGGGAATTATTAATTCAAACATACTCTGCCGAGATGGAGCTAGATTACTTGATAGCAAGAATATTTAATCCATATGGAAGCAATCAACCTAAAAATATGGATTAAATAAAATTTTTTGAAGCCGCTTTTAAGGGATCGCCGATTAAAATATTTGGGGAGGGAAACCAAACGCGCGATTTTATTTACATTGACGATGTTGCAAAACTTCTTTCAATTCTAATAGATAAAACGATAAATCGCGAGATACTTAATATTTGCTCTGGGAAGGATTTTTCCATTCGTTCTGTAGCAGAGATGGTTATAAGCGTTATAGGCTCACGTTCCAAGTGTGAATTTCTTTCGACCCCAAAGGCTAGAGAGAATGCTGAGATAATGAGAAGCTATGGCTCAACTAAGAAATTAGAAACGTTAACTGGTATAAAGCCCCTGATTGGTCTTCAAGAGGGTTTAAAATTGATGTACGATAATATGATTTCTGATACCAATCCGAATTAAAGAAAAAACCATATGAATTTCTTAACTGTCTCAATGTATTCAGAGGGTCACGGTGGTTATGAGCGGCACCGGCGGATGTCGCAGGCATTAATTGAAGCCGGTCATCAGGTTTATTGGCTGGCACCTGAAATTAAGAATCCAGTCGGCGAGAATTTTTTACCACTAATTAAATACTATAGCTGGTTACCAGGCCCGTTCGGTTGGATTTTGCAATTATACTTTAATCTTATGCATTATCGGGAACATTTAAGAGATATTGATGCTGTTTTTACTACTAAAGAATATGATGCTTTTGGCTGCATACTTGATAAGTATATTCGCACACTCCCACATATTTTTTTTCTGCATGGAGATACGATTGAATGCGAGAAATATCTTGCAGCTAATTCTTTTAGTTTAATTCGCCGTATTAAAAGCCGCTTAATGTTGTTATTCTATCCATGGATACAAAGAAAAGTTTTAAATTATTTTTCGCATGTTGTTGTGCAAGCCGAGTTTCTTGCGGACTCTCTCCGAGAGCGCCACCCTTTAATTGAGTGCGAGTATATTGTATTAACAACGGATTGTGTTTTTGATTGGCACCCAGAGAAAATTAATTTGAGACATAAAGAGGAAATAAAGTCACTTAAGGAGACGGGTAAATTTATTGTAGGTATTATTGCGCAGGTATTTTATCGAGCCAAAGGTTTTGACACATTTCTGGATGCTATGGCGAGATTGCAGAATTATTCTGATATTCATGCCGTTATTATTGGGTATGGAAGTGAGGCTTTTCTGATCCCCAAGAATATAAAGCGTTTAGGCCTTGAAAAGAAAATTACATTTTTAGGTCGAACTCCGGCCGCTCATAATCTGATGCCTTTTATTGATGTTATTGCTGCCCCTACCCAATTCTTTGACGCTTTCCCAACGGTTATTTTAGAAGCCATGGAAGCTGATTGTTGTATTATTGCCTCGGACATTGATTCGCATAAAGCGCAATTGAATTATGAAGATTTGCTATTTCCAAAAGGTGATGATGAAGCTTTATCGATTTCTCTAATAAATCTTTATACCGATAGAAAGAAACTAGCTAATAACCGAAATCTGGTTAGAAAAAGAAAAAAAACTTTCCAAGTGAATTGGAACTCGGAGGTCGTGAAAATATTAGTATCTGGCGGCGGCAAAACCCAATGACTATTAATATATTAAGTTATGATGCTGTGGTCTTTGATTTAGACGGCACTTTAATAGATAGTCTGCCAGACATGGCACTGGCCTTGAATAAACTTTTAATTGATGAGGGTCGCCGGGAACTTAAAGTGTCTGAAGTTCGTGGGCTGATAGGAAAAGGCGCCCCAAAAATGATTGAGGCAGCATTTAACTTGACTGGGATGCCAATTTCTGTAGAGGATCTTGCCCGTGCTCATTCAATATATAATCAAAACTATTCTCAATATCCTTCGGAAGGATCGAAAGTTTATGATGGGGTTTTAAGAACGTTGCAACAATTAAAACAAGAAAAAATTATGATGGGAGTGTGTTCAAATAAAGCCCTAAAAATGGTTAAATTAATAATAGCTGCTTTTGAACTAGAGAATTATTTCTGTGGTGTGATGGGCGGTGATAATGTTCGTTTTAAGAAGCCCGATGGTAGGCATATATTAGATACACTTAAGCAAATGAACACCTATAGTAAAAATGTTCTAATGGTTGGTGATACTATAAATGATGTTGAAGCTGCAAAAGATGTTGGACTGCCCATTGTTTCTGTTAGTTATGGTTATGGTAGTCCAAAAGAAATACAGGCATCTGATTATATTGTAGATGATTTAAGTAAATTATTATCTTAATTATTGACAGGCAATTGCCTTGCTTTTTGCTAATAAATATATTGTGCTAAGGACGTTAATCTAGTTGAAAATGGTCCTTATAATTTATTGCTAAATCTGGATTTTGATCATTTTTATACAGAATTTGGTTTCCTATTGTTAAAACATCCATCTCACAGCCCATAAAACATCTAAAAGCATCCTCTGGCGTGCATACAATTGGCTCTCCCCTGACATTGAAACTAGTATTGGCAATTACAGGACACCCTGTAAGATCATTAAATTTTTTAATTAATTTATAATATTTTGGATTGGTGTCATTCGTGACTGTTTGGATGCGAGCGGAATAATCAACGTGTGTTACAGCTGGTATTTCAGACCGTACTGTATTTAGTCGATCAATTCCAAATAACTTTTTGCTTTGATCATTCTTCGCTAGCTGCCGATTTTTCGCGACATCAGATACTATTAACATATAGGGGCTCTCATTCTCTAAATCAAACCAGTCAGATGAATTTTCGAGTAGAACAGATGGTGCAAATGGGCGAAAACTTTCTCGATATTTTATCTTCAAGTTAAGAGTCTTCTGCATCTTAGGTGATCGAGCATCACCTAGAATTGATCTTCCACCAAGTGCCCTAGGGCCAAACTCCATGCGTCCTTGAAACCAACCAACTGCGTGCCCATCAGCCAAAGCTTGTGCAGTCTTCTCAAAAACCATGTCTTCATTATGGTTTTTATATATGGCTCCAACAGCTTTTAGCCTTGATTGAATTTCACTATCAGAGAAGCTTGGCCCTAAGTAAGAACCTTTCATACTATCATTTTTATTTATATGCCGTGGTTGGCCAAGAAAATGATAATATGCACAAAAAGCCGCTCCTAGCGAGCCTCCAGCATCACCAGCAGCTGGTTGTATCCAAATATTTTTAAATTTATTGTCTCTAAGAATTTTTCCATTGGCTACACAATTAAGAGCTACACCGCCAGCTAAGCATAAGTTTTGATATCCCGTATCTTTATGAATAGAACGGGTTAACTTTAATACAATCTCTTCGGTCACACTTTGTATGGAGGCTGCTAGGTCCATTTCACGTTGTGTTAAATTTGACTCCGGCTTTAGCGGTTCCCCGTCAAATAGCTGATGGAATTTGTTACTTGTCATTCTGAGGCCTGTGCAATAGTCGAAAAAAGACTGGTCTAGGCGAAATGATCCATCGTCTTTTACATCAACTAAATTGTCCAAGATCAGCTGGGTATATTTTGGGACTCCATAGGGGGCAAGCCCCATTAGTTTATATTCTCCCGAATTAACCTTAAACCCAATATATGAAGTAAATGCGGAGTAAAGAAGCCCTAATGAATGTGGAAAGTGCAATTCTCTGGTAACTTTAAGTTTGTTCTCATATCCGTATGATACCGATGAAGTTGCCCACTCACCTACGCCGTCCAGCGTTAGAACTGCTGCATCTTTAAATGGCGAGGGATAAAATGCGCTTGCCGCATGGCTTTGGTGATGTTCTGCAAAAAGCAACTTATTTGTAGCATCAAAGTTAGGGTCAAAAGACTTAATTTCATTTTTTAATAAATTCTTTTGAAAAAGTTTTTCTTTAAGCCAAACCGGCATTGACGTTTTAAATGATTTAAACCCTTTTGGTACAAAAGAAAGATATGTCTCCAATAAGCGTTCAAATTTAAGAAATGGTTTGTCGTAGAACGCTATGAAATCTACCTCTTCCATAGAAGCACCTGCGGCCTTCAAACAATAAGAGATAGCTTGTTTAGGAAACTTACTGTCATGCTTTATTCGCGTAAAGCGTTCTTCTTGAGCAGCGCCAACTATTTCTCCATTCTCAATTAATGCTGCTGCACTATCATGGTAGAGGCATGAAATTCCAAGTATGCGCACTTAACTTGTTACCCTAAAAAATTGTATAAATGAAAGGCGCTATTGCTGAACCTTGACTAAGAACAATCAAGCCACCAAATAAAGACATCATAATCATAATAGGTATTAACCAATATTTTTTACGAATCTTTAAAAAAGACCAGAGCTCGACTATAAATTCCATTTGTGTTCCTTTGAATGTTAGAATTGTCTTTTCATTGTTTCAGGTTTTAGTTCCGCTGAGCCTTTTTCTATCCAATAACTATCTTTAGATTTATTGAAGGAAGTTGGTAGTGGTCGCTTTCCCATCAATCGCATTATAAATCCAATGGGTACAAATGTTGAAAAGAAAATAAGCCCAAGTAGAAAGGGGGTCATTACTGAGTGCAATAATAATCCAAATCTATACCATAAGAGGTTTAACCCTCTCAATAGTCTTGGATAAATAACGGAAATGGCAAGAAGGACAATACTAATGGATATTGCCCAGATATAGGGCGACATTTGATCTAACATTGGCCAAAAACCAATGACGGAAAAAACAACACAAAACACTATCCCGAAAGATCTATCAGAACTGCGTTTACTTGTTTCTTTTTTGCCACATACCTCGCGATTGCTCATGCTTTTATTGTTCTTATGTTCCACTATTTTTTTAGATGATAAAGCTTTAAATTAATCATTTCAAATGTAATATGTCTGATACTAGATTATTAAACTACATATTTCAAAAACATAAGTTAGTAGTGTCTTATATTTAAGCTCATTAAGAAAAGTTTAGTTATATCAGTTCTAAATATATATTATTTAAGGTTACTTATTTTGTTTTCTATCAAACCAATTTTTCTTGCTAATTCAGTTCCAGCCTTTTCGTGCGCTTCTTTAGTCCAGTGTCCATCGTACTTGAAGTGAAAATTCATAGGGTTTGTTGATTGCTCAAATATTTGCCGCATATCAACATAATCTATATTTAACCTTTTAATTTCGTTAACAAACGAGTCGTGGGTCCGACCAGCTATTCTTCTATTATTTCTGTCACCAACCCATAATCCGCGCGAGGGAATTATTAAAAGCAAAGTTTTTATTTTTTTTGTGATAAAATGCAACTGTCTAACTGACGCAGAGATTTTCTGCGCATCATAATTATTGGTTCTTACGATGTCATAATTGTCAACGATTAAACCTAACTTTTGTGCTACAACTTTAAATGTAAAGTTCCTGTGAATGACACTGGTAATCAAGAAATATAGAGCCGAATTGTTTCTCAGCAAATATTTAAATGAAGCAAGCGTGGGAATTTTGACAACAGGCAATATTTTTTTATCGACTAAGGTATTAACCGGGTCGTAACTGTGTATGTCATTCTCCATGGTAACTCCAATAATTAGTCTCTTGATCAGTGCGCCATTCTTTTGCGCATAGGATATTAACTTGTGGTATCCTTTAAAATCAGTTGGAATACTTATGTTGAATACCCTTGCATGCGGTAATAGGTGATCCAGTATGTTGGAGAATCTGTTTTCTTCCTCAACGCCCCAACCGAAGCTAAATGAATCACCAACGACAAATAAATCATTTGAAGTTGATGTGTTAAATGCTTTGCTCTCCCTGAGGCCAAGTGGATTTATCTTTACTTGAACATCATAATCACCAGTATTTTTTGTTTGTCGAAATATCCCCTTCTTTTTCGAAACTGGAATGCCATCTGAGTTTGTAATAAAATCGACATGGCCTGAAGGGTCGTAATGAGGTAGGGTAAGCCTGACAGCATATTCTAAAATTATAAAACATACTAGAAATGTAATAATTACGATTAGAAAGTTGGAAAAAAATTTTTGCATTCGACACAAGCAATTATCGACTATGTTAATAACAGTATGTTCAATTAAATGACCCGAGGAGGCTTTTAATATTTAGTTTTTACTTTAATTATTTTATTCTCAAATTCTTAACACCTTTTTATTACTCAGTCGATGTAAAATTATTTTAGTCTCGGGGATATTTTTGATAATTGTATACTGTATTTTGTTAATAACATTTGGAGTAGCAGGTATTTTTTTTCAGCGTATTAAAAACTTAGCTTCCAATTAATTTATAAAAAAAATAATTTAAACCTGATTTATTTTCGTCTTATTGATTATTTATCAAGCTTGATCCAATAAATAATGTGTGATTATCAGTAATCTTGTTTTGAGATAAAATTATAACAAGTTAAGTATACTTGAGCGGAATTTATAAACTATTGTTTATTTTACAGATATTTAGATCATTTTATACCGTGTTCATAATACGAACGATATTGACATTAAACACTATTTTTATTATAAAGTTGTGACGAACATATAAAATCAATTAAATATTATTACGATGATAAAATTAGAGTTTTTTACTGAATACTAAATGGGGAGTGTGTAGCTTCGCATTGGGGTCTCGGCAATATACATTTTAAAAAATATGCCTTTTCAATATGTTCAATGCAAGTAGGTAGTGTTTTTACCCAAAGTGCGGTAGCAGGCAACTATCTGTAACGGTGATAAACTCACGTTCCAATCCCCCAAAGGTTTCTGTAACAAGCATGCTTCTGTTCTAATTTAAGTGGAACTAGTAATTATGACGAAGAATCAATAATCAGCAATTAAGTATTAAAGGTCACATGGTAGATCATGAGCAATTGGATCTCCCTACCAAAGTTAAATAAAGCAAAGCAAAGGTCAACAATATGAAGGTTTTAGTTACTGGTGGATCGGGTTTTATAGGGAGCCACATTGTTGATGCTCTCCTTCTATCTGGTCATGAGGTTGTTGTTTTTGATAGGCAACGTTCACGCCATAAATTAGATACAGTTGATGTTGAGACCGTCTTCATTGAAGGTGATATTACCGACGGTAATGCAGTTAATAAAGCTGCAAAAGGATGCGATGTTATCTATCATTTTGCGGCAATTGCAGATATAGAAGAAGCATCGACGCAACCAGTTAAGACTTTTCAAATAAATGTAATGGGTACGCTTAATGTGCTAGAGGCAGCACGAATTAATTCTGTAAGCCGATTTATATTTGCGAGCTCGATTTACGTTTACAGTAACCAAGGTGCTTTTTATAAAACCTCTAAAAGAGCATGTGAACAACTTATCGAAGACTATCATTCTGAGTTTAAGATTGACTATACAATCTTGCGCTTTGGAAGCTTATATGGCCCACGTGCGGGCAAAACAAATGCGGTTTATCAAATGATTAAGCAAGCCCTTGAAACTAAATCGATTACTTATAAAGGAACAGGCAACGAGTCTCGAGAATATATACATGCATCTGATGGTGCGGCCGCTGCTATTGAAATGCTTAAACCGGAATTCGAGAATAAAATTATTCATTTAACCGGACATGAGCGCATAACTACACGAGATATGATGGAAATGATTGCCGAAATATTAGGATCTAATATTTCAATCAAGGTAAATGCGGGTGAAATGGTTGGGCATTATTTTCAAACCCCATATAGCTACACCCCCAAACTTGGTACAAAGCATATACAAAGTTCTTATATCGATATTGGTTTAGGATTACTCGATTTAATACAACTTCACGACCAAGAAATGGGCAACAAATGAAATCACTTATGCGTTTAGCATTTATTTTTGCGATAACATCTTTTATCTCTGTATTTGGAGAACAAAATAAAGCAAGAATTAAGCGATTAATTTCTTTATCTTTAGGTTTAATAAATGTGTCAGATGAACAGGTCTCTTTGAAAAATGGAAATACACTTACCTTTCATTGTCTAAATGATTTGACAAGATGGCGTGTTAAAACATTTTTTGAAAAAGAACCTGAAACCTTGGAATGGATTGATGGCTTTGAAAGAAACGATGTTTTTTGGGATATTGGGGCTAATATGGGCTTGTATACTGTTTATGCAGCATCTAGAGGTGCTCGTGTTTCGGCTTTTGAGCCTAGCGGAGCAAATTTCTATGCCCTAAATATGAGCATTCTCAAAAATAATTTTTCTGATGTTGCCACAGCCTATTGCATAGCCTTCAGTGATCAAGAAAAATTAGGAAACTTAATGATGAACAATTTTGAATTTGGAGGGGCGCTCTCGAGTTTTGACTCTAACGTTGGATATGATGGTAAAAAGTTTATTCCGAATGTTAGACAAGGTATGATAGGGTATTCTATTGATAAATACATTTCTTTATTCCAGACTTCCTTTCCAAATCATATAAAAATTGATGTTGATGGTATTGAGGATAAAATTATAGCAGGTGCTCCGCTAACGCTGGCTGACCCTCGATTGAAATCACTCTCAGTAGAACTAGATGCAGATCGTCCAAAATATACCCAATCTGTTATATCTAATATTGAGAAAGCCGGTTTAAGACTAAAATCAAAGCGTCACGCTGAAATATTTGATAATACTCCATATGCGGGTATTTATAACTATCTCTTTACTCGAAAATGAAAGTGCAAATATGATTATAGCCATTATGATTGGTCGTCGAGGTTCATCAGGTCTACCGGGGAAAAATATTTATCCTGTTTTAGGTCGACCTCTCGCGGAGTATCCTTTGATTATAGCACAAAACTCCACTAGAATTGATAGGGTTTATCTATCTACTGATGACCCTGAACTGGAAGAAATAGCCCGCGGATATGACGCTCATATTATCGAACGACCTGACTATCTTTGTACCAACGAGGCATTGGGTGAAGATGCATATGTACATGCCCATGGTGTGATTAAAAGAGAATTAAAAAGTAAAGGCTTGTCGCCAAAAATCTACGTTCTTTTTATGGCAAATTCGCCAACCGTAAATGTTAAACAAATTGAAGAAGGGGTTAAGGCGCTTCAAGAGCACCCAGAGATAGATTCAGCAGTAACGGTATCTTGCTATAATATGTGGAGCCCTTTGCGCGCCCGTAAAATCAATGATAGAGGTTTGCTTGATCCATTTGTACCCTTTGAGACTTTTGGCGACCCGAAGACACTTAATTGTGATCGAGATTCGCAAGGGGATGTATGGTTTGCTGATATGGGTGTTTCGGTCATTCGTGCTAGAAATCTTGATGATTTGGATGGTGGGTTGCTGCCGCAAAAATGGATGGGGCAAAATATTTATCCAATTAAAAATATTGGTGGCCTTGACATCGATTATGAGTGGCAAATGCCACAAGCTGTAAACTGGCTAGAAAGGAACGGGGTTATACCAAAAGAAAACAATGATTAGTGAAAAAGATCAAATTAGATAGGGGCACATAAATTTGGTTGAAAGCAACATACACCTAAATAAGGTTTGTCGAGATAGTGATATTCTTGAAGATAGAGATAAATACATTTGTCTAGATATGAATGAGCGAGTTAGCGCTTTTTGCGAACCTAACTTTCAAGATATGCTTAAATTTATCACGCCAACGATGTTTTCATCTTATCCCAATGTTGGCCCACTTTATAAAAAGTTAGAAAAATATACGGGTCTAGGGACAGAGTGTTTATGCTTGGGTGCAGGTTCCGACAGTTTAATACGTCGAGCTTTTCAAGCTTATTTGTCGCCAAATGATCGCCTTGTTACACCGGAGCCAACCTATGGAATGTATAATGTCTGGGCACGGATTTTTGAGGCTGCGCATGATATCTTAGAGTATTCAGCAGACTTAACTTTGGATATTGATCAATTTATTTCTCTAATTGGAGATGATGCGCGTATCGTAGCTATAGCCAATCCAGATCAGCCAACCGGTTACTCAGTTAGTTGCGAGGATATTAAAAGGATTGCTAAGAAGACAGTTGGCAGTAATTCCCTGCTACTTGTTGATGAAGCCTATTTCCCTTTTGGCTCAGAATCAGCAAAGGAACTTTTGGCTGATTATTCGCATCTTCTGATTATTCGTTCATTCTCAAAATCCGGCGGGCTAGCAGGACTCCGTGTTGGATATGCAATGGCTTCACCTCAGATTATTAAAGCACTGCATGCTGTAAGGAGCCCTGGGGAGGTTAATGCGGTAGGCGCATGCGTAGCCGGCTATTTGCTTGACAACCCTGAGATAATGAAGCAATTCTCTTCTGCCGTTAGAGATGGACGTTCGGTGCTAACAAAGGCAGCAGCTAAACTGGGATTTGGTGTGCCTAAATGTGAAGGAAATTTTCAATTGTTGCGCGTTCCGCTGGAAATATCACCTGATGAACTTGCTAGAGCCCTTAAACAACAAAACTACTTAATAAAATATGGTTTTAAGCATTCAACATTAAAACAATGCGTGAGAGTGACATTAGACGGTCCAGAAATAATGGATAAATTTGTTAAAACTTTGTCTTCAACAGTAAACAAATTACTCAGTTCCCGCAAAGCGACTTTGTCGAATAAACATATTTAGGAGAACCTCGTGGGTATAAACGTACTTTTTGTGTATCCAAATACTTTTGGTATGAATATGTTGCCCCCGGCGATAGCTCTTTTCTCGGCACTATTAAAAGAGCAAGGTCATAAAGTGGAAGTATTTGACTCCACATATTATCAAACAGATTATGGCATTGACTCTGACGGAACTAAAATGGATTTTTTGAATGTTGTGCCTTATGATATGGATGGAAGGGGCATTAATCTTCGTAATACAGACTGGCGGTCGGACCTGAAAACCCAAATTGACACATTCCAACCTGATCTTATTGCTGTTTCCTCTACGGAAGACATGTGGGAATTGGGTATGCACATATTAGAAGAGTGTCGAGACTATAAAACTCGAAATAATATTCCAGTTGTTGCAGGCGGTGTTTTTCCAACGTTCGCTCCAAGCCTAACGCTAAGCTATCCGTTGATTGATATGGTGTGTGTGGGTGAAGGTGAAAATTCGATTGTCGATTTATGCAACCGCATTGAGCTCGGAAAATCATGGGAAAATGTAACCAATTTGTGGGTTAAAAAACCTGATGGTTCAATCATTAAAAACTCTGTAACAAATCCAGTTGATATAAATAATTTACCAATGATAGATGTTCAGCTTTTTGAGGATGCTCGTTTTTATCGTCCTATGGCTGGTCGGGTATACCGGATGTTGCCGATCGAAACGATGCGAGGATGTCCGTACACTTGTCGCTTCTGTAATTCACCCTCACAAATGTCTTTTTACAAGTCGGAGACGAAAGGTGGATTTTTCCGTAAAAAAAGCGTTGATTTAATTTACAAAGAGCTAAAATATTTTAAGGACGTGTTAAATTTAGAATACTCTTATTTTTGGGCCGATACATTTTTAGCGATGAACCAGCGTGAACTAGAGGAGTTTTGTGAAATGTATTCAGAAATAAAACTTCCATTTTGGATGCAGACTCGTCCTGAAACAATCTCACATGATAATATAAAACGTCTTAGTGATGTTGGATTACATCGTATCTCATTTGGTTTAGAGCACGGCAACGAAGAATTCCGGAAGAACATGTTGGACCGCCGATGGAAAAATGCGGATATTATTGAATCTCTTAAAATTCCCCACCAGTATGGTGTACAATTTAGCGTAAATAATATTACGGGTTTTCCCGATGAAACGAGGAAACTAGCAATGGACACGGTTGAAATTAATCGTGAGATAGACGCAGATAATGCTAACATATATTCTTTCGTACCCTTTCACGGGACCCCTTTGAGGGACCTATGCGAGTCAAAAGGTCTCATCAAACCTGAAACAATTACAAAATGTTTAACAGATAAACCAGTGTTTGAGATGGAACAATATTCGATTAATGAAATTATGGGCCTTAGAAAATGTTTTGTGCTCTATACGTCCTTTCCCAAAAGCCGCTGGAAGGATATTGAAAGGGCCGAACCGGACACGCCTGAAGGCAATAAAATATTTAATGAGTTAAAATTAGAATATTTGGAAAAATATTTTAAGGCTCCTAAAGATAATAAAAATGCTGAGATTCCCCAAGTTGCGGACCTAGAATATGGGATGGAACATTCGCTTTAGCTTTAAATTTACTAACATTAAATTAAACTTATAAGTTTTAAAACAGATCTAGTGGTGAAGAACATTAAAAATCCAACCTCTAATACCATATATAAAAAAGCAAATAGTTTTGTTGCTATATCTGGTATTTCGGAGAATATAACTCAATTTAAACGTATTAGAAATCTTCAAGCTGAGTTAAAGGATACTACCTCCAAACAGGCGAATGTTGTGGCTAAGGCATGTAAGGATTTACTCTCCGAGGATGCCGGGAAACTTCCAAAATTTGAGCTTAAACCTTTTGTACTAGAGGAAATTCAGCGCCTGAATGATGATGAATTATTTCGTTATTTATTTTATCGTTATCGATACGATGTTTACCCCGCGACCCAGCAACTAGATAAGTTTCCACCTTGTGTGCAGATAGAACCCACCTCAATTTGCAATTATCGCTGCGTGTTCTGTTACCAAACGGACCCTAAGTTGACGCAAGGCAGGCATGGTCATATGGGTATGATGAAATTTGATCTGTTTAAAACAATCATAGATCAAATTGATGGTAATGTTGAAGCGGTTACTTTAGCTTCTAGAGGGGAACCATTGATGACAAAAGATATACTAAAAATGCTCGGGTATTTATCTGGTAAATTTTTAGGTCTTAAAATAAACACTAACGCATCTTTTTTGACTGAGGATAAGGCCCATGGTATCTTGGCAGCAGAACCCAACACTATTGTTTTCTCTGCGGATGCTGCGGACAAAGAATTATATGCCAAATTGCGTGTTAATGGTGATTTGGATACGGTTCTTTCAAACATTAAAATGTTTAATGATATAAAATCAAAGCACTATCCAGATAGTCGAACTATCACACGTGTTTCTGGAGTTCGCTATAACGAGAAACAAAATTTTTCAGAAATAGAGGCATTTTGGCAGGACTATGTCGATCAAACTGCTTTCGTTAGTTACAACCCTTGGGAAAGTGCCTATGAGGCTCCTAAAAATGATATAGTAGACCATTGCTCAGACCTATGGCGACGTACATTTGTTTGGTGGGATGGAACAGTAAATCCTTGTGATGTTGATTACCGTTCAATGCTAGCAGTAGGTAACATAAAAAAAGAAAGTTTGACTAAATTATGGCAGGGCGAAAATTATCAAAAACTTCGTTATTCCCATTCAAACTCAGCTCGTTGTAATTTAACCCCATGCAGTGGATGTGCACTAATTTGACCGTGCTCCGTTCTGTAGCGATTTTAAATTCTGTTGATGGCGTTTGGCCAAAAGATTTAAGTTGTGACCGCGCGTGGATTCTAACGAAAGATATAGTAAATTATTCTAAAATTTTAGAAGGTCTGCCAAATAATATATTACTAATGGAGGCCAGTGATTTAATAAATATTGTTGCTAATCGATTGAACGATCAAATTATAAATTTGGATAGCAAACTAATACGTAATTTTTTTCACAAGAGTTGGCTTGCCAGTAATTTTGGCGAACGTAACCCGTATAACTCCGATTTTTTTCTAAATATTTGTCAAGTGATTTCTATTATTGATGCTATCCGTCTAGGGGGGCAACACTGTGTTATTATTGACGATCAATACTATGGCCACATATTGCTAGAGATATTTAAAAATAATAAAATAAATACTACATGGTATGGCGGGAGACCCAAACTTAAAAAATATAGATGGTTAAAAACTATTAGAATGCTGTTATCAACCGTGAAAGGCGCTATAAAACAAGTTTCAGCAGGTAAAAAGTGGGAACAAAAGGCAAGTATTCAGGACGACGGGATCTTTCTTTTGAGTTGGGTTAACTCTAGAACGTTTGCGCCAGATAAAAAAAAGGACTCTGATGCTTATTTTGGAATACTACCATACTGGATTCGAAAATTAGGTTATACTCCTCAATGGTTGGCCAATCCACTTTCTTGGATAGACAAAACTTCTTCCATAGTTGCTAATGCCTCGAATGCGATTGATATCGCAATTCCTATACCAACCCTCATTAGATACGGTGACATTGCTCCAGCCATCTTTGGGTGGCTTATTTTTCCATTTACTTTAAAACGCAACCTTACTCTTGAAGGTATAGACCTTTCTCCTTTGGTAAAATTTTTTATAAGAAACGAACTTTTTAATCCTCAAATTATTCAAACCTTATTACTAGCAAACATAGCTAAAAATTTGAGAGATAAGGAAATTAGGCCTAGTCTTATAATTTATACTTATGAGAACCAACCTTGGGAAAAAATATTACTTTCTAGTTTTCGCCAGTTTCTGCCCAAAACCAAAATGATTGGTGTACAACATGCTCCGTTTGCTGATAATTACTTAAGTGCTTATCCTAGTAAATGGCAATGGGAACAGAAAGTAGTTCCTGATAATATTATAACAATTGGAAAAGATTTTTTAGAAAAACTGATAGCTCGACAGGCTCCGCCCGGCTCTCTATTGATTGGGGGATCGATGAGAATGCCACATCTTGCAAACCCTAGGCCTGATCTTTCTAATATTAAAAAGAATAAGATTAAACGAATTTTGGTTAGTTGTCCCATGCAAAAAGTGGAGGCACTAGAACTATCAATTAAAACCATCTGCGCAACGCAAGAGATTAAAAACCTTGAGTTACTTGTGAATTTTCATCCGTCCAGTGGGTTAGATTTTATTAATTATATAAAAACTATTATTAATAAATTATCCTATAAGGGTCATGTTACGTTGACAAGAGAGTCCGCTCAATCCTTACTAAAAAAAACTGATCTTTTAATCTATAATTCCTCTGGCACGGTGTTTGACGCTATATCTATGGGTGTCCCGACCCTTTACGTTGGTCCTATAAATGGCATTGATCTCTGCAAATTACCCTACAAAGAAAAAATTATTTGTCGAACTATAGAAAATATTCGAGCTAAAGTAGTCCGAGTTTTAAGTGATACTAGGACAAATAATAAGCGCGTTAAAAGTAAAATTAATATGCTCGGGCATTGTTTCTCTGAACCGTCAGAGACCACTTGGTCTTCGATCATAAATAACAAGCAAAGAACTTAATCAAAGTAATATCAAGGGATTGAAGGTTGGTTGAAGTAATTTTTTAAACCATAGTTCAATTCGTTTTTGAATTGTTGCTAAAATATTCACGCAAGCACTTTTTGTAAAAGACTGTAATAAAAAACCGCGGAAAAAAACACGTAAAATTCTCCTATAAACGCAGAATTTAAACCTCTAGTTATATAAAAAAATTTTATCTAAAAATATCATACCCAACCTCCTACTATTAATATGGTAATAATAACAAACCTCAATTTAATAGATGCCAATATCCTACTAAGGCACTGTTATTCAAAATAAATAAACGGATTATCAATAAATATTTGGCACAACTCTAAAAAACGAAAAATTAAATTATTATTAAATAAAACTTTAGTTAGGGTTTAGTAGCAACCAAATTCCAAAAAGCCATATCGTATGCTGTTTCGGGATGATGCTGTTTAACATGCTTATGT
>Ga0209630_10000633_pt1 | contig 40293 bp, 32 predicted proteins | sample COG_01_FD_184745 | JGI IMG/M metagenome (GOLD analysis project Ga0209630, IMG submission 184745) | Pelagic Microbial community sample from North Sea - COGITO 998_met_01 (SPAdes) (version 2) | ecosystem: Environmental > Aquatic > Marine > Neritic zone/Coastal water | place: Helgoland, sampling...
ATAGATAATTTATGTGCGGAATAGTTGCGTATACTGGAGACAATCAAGCATTTGATTTTTTAATCAAAGGTTTGCAGAGGCTTGAGTATAGAGGGTATGACAGTGCTGGAATTGCGCTTCTGAATGGACAACTAAACGTATATAAACAAAAGGGTAAAGTACAAGACCTCTTGGATGAGGCTATAGGTAAAGACGTGTCTGGCACCACCGGTATGGGGCATACACGTTGGGCTACTCATGGAGAGCCGAATCAAATCAATGCACACCCACATGTCAGTCAATCAGGAGATATTGCTGTCATCCATAATGGCATCATCGAAAACTTCGCTACCCTAAAGGAAGCCCTTGTTAAAAATGGTCATTCGTTTAAAAGTGAAACGGATACTGAAGTGCTCATTCATTTAATTGAAGATATCCAAATTCATGAAAAAGTGGATTTGTTTGAAGCAGTCCGATTGGCATTGAACGAGGTTGTTGGTGCGTACGCAATTGTTATCATGAGTAAGAACGACCCTGGCACGATTATCGGTGCAAGAAAAGGGAGCCCACTTGTCATAGGTATTGGCAAAGACAAGCAAGAGTATTTCATGGCCAGCGATGCAACGCCTATTGTAGAATATACGCGTGACGTAATTTACTTAGACGAGAATGAAATTGTTGAAATAAAAAACAACGAGCTTACTATCAAGACGATAGATAACGTTGTTAAAACACCGTACATGCAAAAATTGGAAGTGACGTTAGACGCGATAGAAAAAGGCGGATACGAGCACTTTATGCTTAAAGAGATTTACGAACAACCTAAGTCAATTTATGACAGTATGCGAGGAAGGTTTAATCAGGATGACCTCACATTTGCCATGCGTAGTTTAAGGGAGTACGAGTCGAAAATTAAAAATCTGCAGCGTATTATAATTGTTGGCTGCGGTACAAGCTGGCATGCCGGCTTGGTTGCGGAATACATCATTGAAGAATTTGCACGATTACCAGTTGAGGTAGAATATGCTTCAGAGTTTAGATACCGAGACCCTATCATTACAGAAGACGATATGGTTATTGCGGTGAGTCAGTCGGGAGAAACTGCTGATACACTTGCAGCCTTAGAAATGGCTAAGAAGAAGGGGGCAACGATCTATGGAATTTGCAATGTGGTTGGGTCTTCGATTCCAAGGCTTACAGATGCCGGAGCATATACCCATGCTGGGCCAGAAATAGGCGTAGCGTCAACGAAGGCATTTACAGCTCAAGTTACGGTTCTTACTTTAATTGCTTTAGGAATTGCAGACATAAGAGGAAAAATTAAGCGCGATAGGTTGCGTCAAATATTTGCTGAGCTGGAAGCGTTACCCAATAAAGTGCAACAGGTACTAGACAGTTGTGAAGACAAGGTGAAAGAGGTCGCTAACAAATACAAAGACGTGGATCACTGCTTATACCTAGGAAGGGGAGTGAATTTCCCAGTGGCTTTAGAAGGCGCACTCAAATTGAAAGAGATTTCCTACATACATGCCGAAGGGTATCCCGCAGCAGAAATGAAGCACGGCCCAATTGCTTTAATTGATGAAAACATGCCTGTAGTGGTTATTGCACCAAAACGGGGGTATTATGAAAAAGTCTTTAGTAATATTCAAGAGGTGAAAGCAAGAAAAGGAAACATCATTTCCATCGTTACTGAAGGAGATGAAAAGGTATCGGCTATTTCTGACTATTCAATTGAGATACCAGATACAGAAGATTGTCTTGTGCCTATTTTAGCTACAATCCCTTTGCAACTATTGTCTTATCATATGGCTGTATTGCGTGGATGTAATGTTGATCAGCCAAGAAATTTAGCCAAGTCTGTTACGGTAGAGTAGAATGAAACTTGTCATTGCATGGTTACTGGTAATAAGTATGCCTGTAATGGCGCTTAGTCAGTCTTTTGAAAAAATGGCTGAATTGCCGTCTAAACTCTCGGAATCTAGTGGTCTTGAGGCTATTAACAACAATTTATTCCTTACACATAACGACGGCGGTGATGCAGCACGCGTTTATTTTCTGGATTCATTAGGAGTTATCCAAAGAGAAGTTTTAGTGGCTAACAGTCGAAATGTTGATTGGGAGGATATCAGTGTGGCTTCTGATGGTCGCGTCTTTATTGGCAACTTTGGAAATAATGGAAGCAATAGGGAAGATCTAGAAATATTGATTTTGCCAGACTACCGAAAATGGTTGACAGATACAGTTGATCCCGAAACGATAACATTTAAGTATGGTGATCAAACGGTGTTCCCACCACCTGCATCCAACAAAGTGTTCGACTGTGAGGCAATCGCTTTTTATCAAGACTCATTGTATTTATTCAATAAGAATTGGTCAAGCCCATTTTCTGGAATGACCAAAATGTATGTGTTGCCTGCTAAGCCTGGAGACTATACAGTTTATCCACGTGATTCAGTCCACCTTGGAATGATCAAAGAAATTGCTTGGGTAACGGCTGCCGATATCTCAGATAGTACATTGTATTTGTTAGGTAGTGCATTTATTTGGGAATTCGACTTTAGCCAGCAACCCAATCTTAAAAACCCAAAACAACTTAGCTTGGATCACTTTAGCCAAAAAGAGGCCCTTTCAATTTACAAAGGAGCATTATATGTTACAGATGAATCAACTGGGGGTTTTGGTAACTTGTATCGATATACGCCAGAACAGACTTCGTCTATTCCTAAATCTAGGCCAGAGAATGGTATAAAGGTCATCAGCACCACTACAAGCTGCTATATCGAAAACCCACGACTGTTGTCGCTGGAAATCGGATTATTTGATATGTCAGGGCGGTTAATAGGCCAAATCACTCAAAGAAATGGAAGGCGAATTGAGATAGAAAAAAATAATGGAAGAACCATAATAAGTCCTGGAATTTACTGGTTACATATACAACATAAGGGAACCAAGCCATTGGTTAAAAAAGTAGTTATTGGTAGATGAAAAAAATAGTACGTATATCTTTTTACTTGGGACTTCTGCTGTTGTGTGTTGTGGCATTCTGCGATACATTAGTGGAGTCTTCGAGTCAGGGCTGCGTGTTTACCAATTTGGACTCGGTCCCAGCTAAAAAGACGGCATTGGTTTTGGGAACGATATATAAAACTGGACAGGGTTACGTGAATCCCTATTTCAAAAATAGAATGATTGCCGCTGCCGAATTGTATAAAGCAGGCAAGGTGAAATACATCATTGTGAGCGGCGACAATGGGCGCGTAGGATATGACGAATCTTCAGACATGAAGCAGGTTCTCATCAGTTTGGGGGTTCCAGAATTTGTTATCTACCTTGATTACGCTGGATTTAGAACTTTAGATAGTGTAGTGCGTTGTAAAGAGGTGTTTGAGCAGAAAGACATCATTGTGGTTTCTCAGAAATTTCACAATCAACGGGCTGTGTTTTTGAGTAAAGTAAAGGGGCTTGAGGCCATTGGTTATAATGCACAAGATGTCACCTTTAGACAAGGATACGTCGTTCTTTTGCGCGAAAAATTGGCCAGAGTTAAGGCTGTGTTGGATGTATTGGTCGGCAAAGGGCCTAAGTTTTATGGACCTAAAGTAGCTATTGGAAATGCATAAATCATTAATATTATTAGCTGTCCTTGCCTTGGGATTTAAATCCGATGTTGGGCAGAAATTTGAAAATGACAATATCGGCTTCAGGTCTGCACAGTTGGAGTTCCCAAGAGTTAAAGTAGCGTTCGAAAACAAGGAAGTTGACGTCAAAACGAAGTTAAGACTGGCTGGAATTCAACCCGAACGCTTCGACCTTTATGTACGCGCGTTCAAGAAGGAGGAAAGTATAGAAGTTTGGGCGAAGAATAGGGCCGATAATATGTATACCTTAATTGAGACCTACCCGTTTTGCAGCAATGTGGGCGATTTGGGGCCAAAACGGCAACAAGGCGATAAGCAAATACCGGAGGGGTTTTATCATTTTAGTATGTTTAATCCAAACAGCAACTATCATTTGTCATTGAAGGTGAACTACCCGAATAAGTCTGATAGTTTGTTAAGTGAACATAGCGATTTGGGAGGGCAAATATTTTTACACGGTGGATGTTTGACGATTGGTTGTATACCTATAACGGACGATAAAATTGAGGAATTGTATGTGATGTCGGTGTTGGCCAAAGACAATGGTCAAATGGAGATACCGATTCATATTTTTCCGAATCGAATGAATTACGCCAACTACAAATCTTTGTTGGCGCGATATCCAGATCGGGCGTTACATATCTTTTGGACCAACCTGAGACCGGTATATCAGCATTTCGAACAAACAGGTCAAATCATGCAAATTCAAATAAACCATCAAGGGCGTTATTTGTTTACAGAATAGTACAAGTCTAAAGCGTTGTTTTAGTCGATAGTATTGCTTTATAATTACATGTGTTCCGATTAAATTCGCGGCATATTCAAAAATCTCAAAATGAACTTTGAACAAACCGAAAATCAAAAAATGATTGCGGACATGATCCGTGATTTTGCAGCCAAAGAAATTAAACCAAACCTAATGGAGTGGGACGAGAGTCAACACTTTCCAGTAGACCTTTTTCGCAAAATGGGTGATTTGGGATTAATGGGCATTTTGGTACCAACAGAATATGGAGGCTCTGGGTTTGGTTACTTTGAATACATAACGGCCATTGTTGAAGTGTCCAAAGTATGCGGTAGTATCGGATTATCCATGGCTGCGCATAACTCTTTGTGTACGGGTCATATTATGGCATTTGGAAATGAAGAACAGAAACAAAAGTATCTTCCTAAGCTTGCAACAGGAGAGTGGATTGGTGCTTGGGGATTAACAGAGACCGGAACTGGTTCTGACGCAGGAGGGATGCACACAACAGCCGTCAAAGATGGCGACGAGTGGGTGTTAAATGGATCCAAAAATTTTATTACACATGCCATTAGCGGTGATGTGGCCGTGGTGATTGTGCGCACGGGTGAAAAAGGTGATTCTCGTGGAATGACCGCATTTATAGTTGAAAAAGGTACGCCAGGATTCAGTGGCGGTAAAAAGGAAAATAAATTAGGCATGCGTGCATCAGAGACAGCTTGTTTGTTTTTTGATGATTGCCGTATTCCGGCAGCCAACATGCTCGGTAATGAGGGTGAAGGGTTTATCCAGGCCATGAAGGTATTGGATGGAGGACGAATAAGTATTGCGTCCTTGGGAATTGGTATTGCAAAAGGAGCTTATGAAGCTGCGTTGCAATATTCAAAAGAAAGAGAGCAGTTTGGTAAACCTATCGGTCATTTCCAAGCCATTGGGTTTAAGCTGGCAGATATGGCAACCAAAATTGAATGTTCTGAGTTGCTGACATACCAGGCGGCCTATCTTAAAAACATTGGCAAACCGATGACAAAAGAGTCGGCTATGGCAAAGTATCATTCGTCAGAAACTTCAGTTGAGGTCAGTACCGATGCCGTGCAGATTTTTGGCGGGTATGGATATACCAAGGATTATCCGGTAGAGAAGTTTTATAGAGACTCCAAACTATGCACGATAGGCGAAGGGACATCTGAAATTCAGAAATTGGTAATTAGTCGCCATCTATTAAAATAAAAACGTTGCAATAGATGAAAATTAACCTCATATTTGCACCCCTTAAAAAATCAGAAGAAAAGAATGTTAGTTGTTAACGTAAAAGAAAACGAATCTGTAGAAAAAGCTTTAAAGAAGTTCAAGAAGAAATTTGAACGTACAGGGGTTTTGAGAGAATTGAGAGATAGAAAGCAATTCACAAAGCCATCTGTTAAAAGAAGAATGCAGATGATTAAGGCTAAATACAAGCAGAGCCTTAATAACTAATTCTTACAAAGTAATTCTGCTCAGAATTTCTTATCTTGCAGTAGCCTATGGTTACTACTGCTCATTTATTTCAAAATTTCCTCGACTATCTGAGTTTTCAGAAATCGTATTCGTCTCATACCGTAGACGCATATCTAAAGGATTTAGAGCAATTTGAAGTGTATCAAATTAAGGAGTTTGATGTCACCTCGTTTCAACAAACCAATACCGCGATAATTCGGTCATGGATTGTGTCTTTAATGGAGGCAAACATGAAGGCAACAACTGTCAATCGTAAACTTAGTACGTTAAAGTCTTTTTTTAAATACCTGAGGATGATGGGTTCTGTTGACATTAATCCAGCTGCCAAAGTTCGAAATCTGAAACTTCCATCTAAAGTTCCAACTTATGTACGTAAGTCTGAGGCAAATAAATTGTTCGACGACATTACTTCTTTGTCTGATGCCGGTACATTAGAATCTACGGTTATTGCGCTGTTGTACAATACAGGCATACGTCGTGCTGAATTGATTGGTTTGAAATCGGAAGATGTTGATCTTGTTCGAGGTCAGATAAAAGTATTTGGTAAAGGAAAGAAAGAGCGCATCGTTCCGATTGGGAAAGAGATGGTATCCTTGTTGAGCAAATACATCAATACAATTGAAAATCAAGATAATCCATCAAATCGCTTTTTTGTTCTACCAAATGGCAAACCACTTTACCCAAAATGGGTTTATAATTGTGTGAACAAATGGTTAAAACAGTATTCAAATGTGGAGAAGAAAAGCCCACATGTATTGAGACATAGTTTTGCGACACATTTGTTACAAAATGGAGCAGAAATTGCGGCGATAAAAGAATTGTTAGGTCACTCTAGTTTGGCTTCAACTCAAATATATGCCCAAAGCGATATCGCACATTTAAAGAAAGTACATAAGTTACACCCCAAATCTTAAAAGTTAAACCCTAAAACAAAATACAGTATGCACGTTGAAATTCAGTCAATCCATTTTAAAGCAGATCATAAATTAGTTGAGTATATAGAAAAAAAACTTTCTAAGTTAGAACAGTTTAGTGATGCAATCGTGGATTCACAAGTTTTTTTAAAAGTTGAGAACAATCGTTTGAAGGATAATAAAACGGTTGAAATAAAAGTAAACGTCCAGAATCAGAGCTTGTTTAAAACCCAAACATCACGGAGCTTTGAAGCAGCTACAGACCACGCAGTTGATGCATTAAAAGTTCAGATTAAAAAGTATAAAGAACGACTTGCTTCAACTTCTTAAAATATTTTCAAAAATCTTTTGAAAACAATTTAAATTAAATGTACTTTTGCCAACCCTAAAAATGACGGGAAAGGCTCGCTTAAATGATAGCGAGAATTGGAACGAATTTTTTAGGATAAAAAGCCGCCTTAGCTCAGTTGGTAGAGCAGCTGATTTGTAATCAGCCGGTCGTTGGTTCGAGTCCAATAGGCGGCTCTTTTTTTTATTGTTCTGGGGAGGTACCAGAGCGGTCAAATGGGACGGACTGTAAATCCGTTGCTTCGGCTACGTAGGTTCGAATCCTACCCTCCCCACTGCATTTGTTATTTGAAATGTCAAAAAAGTTAATGAGGATTTCTTTTTTGAAGATCGATTAGCAGAGGCATACATGCGGGAGTAGCTCAGTTGGTAGAGCGACAGCCTTCCAAGCTGTAGGTCGCGGGTTCGAGCCTCGTCTCCCGCTCACTGTTGTTGCCGATGTAACTCAGGCGTTGTCTGACAAAGTTGGCTTACAATAAGCCGACGTAGCTCAGGGGTAGAGCGTTTCCTTGGTAAGGAAGAGGTCGTGGGTTCAATTCCCATCGTTGGCTCTGAGTAGCGCAGCAAAAAATGTTTAAATAATCCTCAAAGGAAAAAAGTTTAAAAAAAAATTTTAAAAAGTAATTTATTTTAAGTCATGGCTAAAGAAACATTCGACCGTTCCAAACCACACGTAAACATTGGAACCATTGGTCACGTTGACCACGGTAAAACAACTTTAACAGCTGCTATTTCTAGCGTATTATCTAATGCAGGCCTTGCTGACAAGCAAGATTTTGCTGCTATTGACTCTGCTCCAGAGGAAAAAGAAAGAGGTATTACGATTAATACAGCTCACATTGAGTATCAAACAGAGAACAGACACTACGCTCACGTAGATTGTCCTGGTCACGCGGATTATGTAAAGAACATGGTTACGGGTGCGGCGCAAATGGACGGTGCTATTCTTGTAGTTGCGGCTACAGATGGTCCTATGCCACAAACAAAGGAACACATCCTTCTTGCACGTCAGGTTGGTGTACCTCGTTTGGTTATCTTTATGAACAAAGTTGACATGGTCGACGACGAAGAATTATTAGAGTTAGTTGAAATGGAAATCAGAGAACTTCTTGATTTCTACGGATTCGATGCTGACAACACACCAATCATCCAAGGATCTGCATTAGGTGGATTGAATGGAGAAGATAAGTGGGTGTCTACCATTAACGAATTGATGGAAGCGGTTGACTCATGGATTCCAATTCCTCCAAGATTGGTTGATCAAGATTTCTTGATGCCAGTTGAGGATGTATTCTCTATTACTGGTCGTGGTACTGTTGCTACGGGTAGAATCGAAAGAGGAACAATCAACGTTGGTGATCCAGTTGAAATCATCGGTATGGGTGCTGAGAAAATGGCATCTACATGTACTGGGGTTGAGATGTTTAGAAAATTACTAGACAGAGGTGAAGCAGGTGATAACGCAGGTATCTTATTAAGAGGTGTTGAGAAAACCGACATCAAAAGAGGTATGGTTATCGTTAAGCCAGGTTCAGTAACTCCACACATGAAGTTCAAGGCTGAGGTTTATGTATTGTCGAAAGAAGAAGGTGGACGTCACACTCCATTCTTTAACAAATACCGTCCACAGTTCTACTTAAGAACAACTGACGTAACTGGAGAAATCAAGTTGCCAGAAGGTACTGAAATGGTTATGCCAGGTGATAACGTAACGATCACTGTTGACTTAATCAACAAAGTAGCGATGGAAAAAGGATTGAAATTTGCAATCCGTGAAGGTGGCCGTACAGTTGGTGCTGGACAGGTTACTGAGATTTTAGATTAATAATAAAATAATATATATCAAGTAGCTGGCAATTTTTATTGCCGGCTACATGATTATAGGAGAGTAGTTCAATTGGTAGAGCAGCGGTCTCCAAAACCGCAAGTTGCAGGTTCGATCCCTGTCTCTCCTGCAGCAAAGGTTTCTTACCAAAAGAAGTAATAAAATGGGTAAACTTAAAAATTTGTGGAATGTTACTTACGACGAACTCGTAAACAAAGTAACATGGCCAAGTTGGGATGATTTAGTTCAATCCACAATCATCGTATTGGTAGCATCAATCATTTTCGCATTGGCTATTTATATCCTTGATAAAGGCTTTGACTTCATTACAAATTTCTTATACAAGTTAATCTAGTAATTAGAAATCTTAGAGGGTTAGAATCATGGAACAAGCGACAAGCGAATTTAAGTGGTACGTAGTTAGAGCAATCACCGGCCAAGAAAAAAAGGTTAAGGCAATGATTGAGTCTGAACTCGATTTCGAAAAGCTTACGCAATACGTTCCTCAAATCTTGATTCCAACGACTAAGGTGTATGAAATCCGAAACGGAAAGAAAACCTCTAGAGAAAAGAATTTTTACCCAGGATACATTTATGTAAACGCCAACTTAGTAGGAGAGGTTCTACCTACTATTAAAGGCATAAATGGGGTTGTAGGATTTTTAGGAGATGAGCAAGGAACGCCTATCCCAGTAAGAAAATCAGAAATGAACCGAATTTTAGGTCAGGTTGATGAAGCCAACGAAAGTGGCGAAAGCATGATCGAACCGTTTATTGTTGGCGAAATGGTTAAAGTGAACGATGGCCCTTTCAGTGGATTCAATGGAATTATTGAAGAGGTCAACGAAGAAAAGAAAAAATTAAAAGTGATGGTGAAGATTTTCGGAAGAAAAACGCCACTAGAACTGAACTACGTTCAAGTAGAAAAAGAATAATACAATGGCAAAGGAAATTACAGGTTACGTAAAGTTACAAGTTAGAGGTGGTGCAGCTAATCCAGCACCTCCAATTGGTCCTGCTCTTGGAGCGAAAGGGGTTAATATTGTTGACTTTTGTAAGCAATTCAATGCAAGAACTCAGGATAAAGCAGGTAAGGTTTTACCAGTTGTTATTACTGTGTATCAAGACAAGTCATTCGACTTCATCATTAAAACTCCTCCTGTAGCTTCTCAATTGTTAGAAGCAAGCAAGATTAAGAGTGGATCTGCTGAGCCGAACAGAGTTAAAGTAGCGAAAGTTACTTGGGCTCAAGTAAAAGAAATAGCTGAAGCTAAAATGCCTGACTTAAACGCTTTTGAAGTTACTTCTGCAATGCGCATGGTAGCAGGTACAGCAAGAAGTATGGGTATTACTGTGACCGGACAGTTTCCGGCAGATAACTAAAAGTTAATCGATAACATTAATGGGAAAAATTTCTAAAAAAAGAAAAGAAGCCCTTGCAAAAGTTGAGAAAGACAAACTTTACTCTCTAAGCGAGGCATCTGATTTAGTGAAACAAGTAACCTTCACTAAGTTTGATTCATCTGTTGATTTAGATGTAAAATTAGGTGTAGATCCACGTCAAGCCAATCAAATGGTTAGAGGCGTTGCTTCTTTACCTCATGGAACAGGTAAAAACGTTCGCGTTCTTGTTTTGTGTAATCCTGACAAAGAAGAAGAAGCCAAAGCGGCTGGCGCTGATCATGTAGGATTAGATGAGTTCATCGAAAAAATCCAAGGTGGTTGGGTAGACGTTGATGTGATTATCACACAACCAAGTGTAATGGGTAAACTAGGTCGTTTAGGACGAATCTTAGGACCAAGAAACTTAATGCCTAATCCAAAGTCAGGAACTGTAACTATGGAAATTGGTAAAGCAGTAACTGAGGTAAAAGCAGGTAAAATTGATTTTAAAGTTGACAAAGCCGGTATCATCCACAGTTCAGTGGGTAAATCCTCTTTCGATGCGGATAAAATTAATGAAAACGCACTTGAGTTTATTCAAACCTTGCACCGATTGAAACCATCGGCTGCTAAAGGAACATATTTTCAATCAATCACTATCTCCAGTACGATGAGTCCTGGAATTAAAGTGGACGTGAATACCATTCCGGGAATTTAATTGTAAAGAGAACGAAAATGACACGAGAAGAAAAACAAATAGTGATTGATCAACTTGTAGATAGTTTAAACAACTACGAGTTTATCTACGTTACAGATAGTTCAGAATTGACAGCCAATACGAACAATGATCTGAGACGCTTACTTCATAAAAATGGAGTAAAAATGCAAGTAGCAAAGAACACCCTTATCAGACAGGCATTAGTGAGAGCCGAAAAAGACTGGGGTGAACTTACTGATACCCTTAAAGGGACAACCGCACTCTTATTCGCTTCCAATCCAAAAGCACCAGCTATTGCCATTAAAGACTTCCGAAAGAAGGGCAAAAGGCCAGTGTTAAAGGGTGCATACCTAGATAGCGCAGTCTACATTGGTGATGACCAACTAGACAACTTATCGAAGTACAAATCAAAAGAAGATTTGATTGGGGAGATTATCGGATTACTTCAATCGCCTGCTAAAAATGTTATTTCATCACTTAAATCTGGTGGATCAACTTTATCAGGACTTCTTAAAACTTTATCCGAAAAAGAAAATTAATTAAAACAAAAACTTTAAAAAGTTAACGAAAAATGGCAGACTTAAAAGAATTTGCAGAACAGTTAGTAAATCTTACCGTAAAAGAGGTAAACGAATTAGCTGACATCTTAAAAGATGAGTATGGTATTGAGCCAGCAGCGGCAGCAGCAGTTGCGGTTGCAGGACCAGCAGGTGACGGTGCAGCAGCAGGAGGCGAAGAACAAACAGAATTTACTGTTATATTGAAATCTGCAGGCGCAGCGAAGCTTCAAGTAGTTAAAGCTGTAAAAGAACTTACAGGTTTAGGCTTGAAAGAAGCAAAAGAAATAGTTGACTCAGCTCCAAAAGAAATCAAGGAAAACGTAGCTAAAGACGAAGCAGATGCTTTGAAGGCTAAACTTGAAGAAGCAGGAGCTGAAGTTGAAATCAAGTAAGATTACAATTTATTAACGCACTAGACCCCAGAGAAATCTGCGGGTCTATCTGTGTTTGAACGCACTTGTGTTTTTTTTACGCACTAACCCCTAAATAATTATAACCTTGTCAACAGTTCAAAAAAGAGAAAGAATAAGTTTTGCACGCATACCGGAAATCATTAAATATCCTGATTTCTTAGATGTTCAAGTGCAATCATTTCAGGAGTTTTTCCAATTGGAAACCTCTTCTGAAGATAGAGCCAATGAAGGGCTCTTTAAAGTGTTTAGCGAAAACTTCCCAATCACGGATTCACGAAACATCTTTGTTTTAGAATTCTTGGATTACTTCGTAGATCCGCCAAGATACACTATGGCAGAATGCATTGACCGAGGTTTGACCTATGCCGTTCCATTAAAAGCGAAGTTAAAGCTTTCGTGTAACGACATCGAGCACGAGGATTTTGAAACTATAGTTCAAGACGTGTATTTGGGAACCATCCCTTACATGACGCCTCGAGGTACCTTTATTATTAATGGTGCTGAGCGTGTAATTGTTTCTCAGTTACACCGTTCTCCTGGGGTTTTCTTTGCACAATCATACCACACCAATGGTACTAAATTGTACTCTGCGAGAGTAATACCATTTAAAGGTAGTTGGATTGAATTTGCTACAGACGTAAACAACGTGATGTACGCATATATCGATAGAAAGAAGAAGTTTCCTGTAACAACATTGTTACGTTCTATCGGTTATGAAACGGATAAGGACATCCTTGATATCTTTGGTCTTGCTGAAGAAGTTAAGGTTTCTAAGGCTGGGTTGAAACGTTGCATTGGCAGAAAATTAGCTGCGAGAGTACTTCGATCTTGGATTGAGGATTTCGTGGATGAGGATACAGGTGAGGTTGTTTCTATTGAAAGAAACGAAGTTGTCATTGAAAGAGACACGGTAATCGAAGAAGAGCATGTTGCTGAAATCATCGATTCAGGTGTTAAGACAATTATTTTGAGCAAAGAGATTGATAACAAAAACGATTTTGCTATCATTCACAATACGCTTCAAAAAGATACATCAAACAGTGGAAAAGAAGCTGTTGAGCATATCTATCGTCAATTGAGAAATACTGATCCACCTGATGAAGAAACAGCTCGTGGTATTATTGACCGATTATTCTTCTCAGACAAACGTTATGATTTAGGAGAAGTAGGACGTTATAGAATCAATAAGAAATTAAAACTTGATACTTCATCGGATACACGTGTATTAACCAATGAAGACATCATTTTAATTATTCAATACCTTATTGAATTGAGTAACTCAAGAACAGACGTCGATGATATTGACCACTTGAGTAACAGACGTGTTAGAACGGTAGGTGAGCAATTGTATTCTCAGTTTGGTGTTGGTCTTGCGCGTATGGCAAGAACAATTCGTGAGCGAATGAATATTCGTGACAACGAAGTGTTTACCCCAACAGACTTGATTAATGCACGAACACTATCGTCTGTAATCAACTCTTTCTTTGGTACAAACCAACTTTCTCAGTTTATGGATCAAACGAATCCGCTGGCTGAGATTACGCATAAGCGTAGAATGTCAGCCTTAGGACCTGGTGGTCTATCTAGAGATAGAGCAGGTTTCGAGGTTCGTGACGTTCACTATACGCACTATGGTCGTCTGTGTACGATTGAAACACCTGAAGGACCGAACATTGGTTTGATTTCTTCTTTGTGTGTGCATGCGAAGATTAATAGCATGGGATTCATCGAAACACCTTACCGAAAAGTAACGAAAGGTAAGGTTGAAGACGGCGTAATATTCCTAAGTGCAGAAGAAGAAGATACACATATCATCGCACAAGCAAATGCGCCAATCGGTAAGGATGGGAAATTTGTAAACGATGAAATAAAGGCAAGAAACGAAGGAGACTTCCCAATCGTAAAACCTGAAGAGGTGCACTATATGGATGTAGCGCCGAATCAGATTGTATCGATTGCAGCGTCGTTGATTCCTTTCTTAGAGCATGATGATGCGAACAGAGCCCTGATGGGATCTAACATGCAGCGTCAAGCCGTGCCATTGTTAAGACCTGAAGCACCAATCGTTGGTACAGGTCTTGAGCAAAAAATTGCAGAAGATTCAAGAAACTTGATTAACGCTGAAGGCGATGGGGTTGTTGAATATGTTGATGCAAAGGAAATCAGAGTACGATACGACTTGTCTGACAACGAAAGAACAGTGTCTTTCATTGGTGAAGTGAAGTCATACCCGGTAACTAAATTCCAACGTACCAACCAAAACACTTGTATCAACTTGCGACCTATCGTGAAGAAAGGCGATCGTGTTGTTAAAGGTCAAGTTTTATGTGATGGTTATGCAACCGACAATGGTGAATTGGCTTTAGGACGTAACTTGAAGGTGGCATTTATGCCATGGCAAGGGTACAACTTTGAGGATGCGATTGTAATATCTGAAAAAGTTGTTAAAGACGATTACTACACTTCAGTACATATTGTAGAATATGAATTAGAAGTTCGAGATACAAAACGTGGGGAAGAAGAATTAACAAACGATATTCCTAACGTTAGTGAAGAGGCAACAAAGAATTTGGACGAAAACGGTCTTATTCGTATTGGAGCTAGAATTAAAGAAGGGGACATCCTAATTGGTAAAATTACACCAAAGGGCGAGTCAGAACCTTCTCCAGAAGAAAAGTTATTGCGTGCAATCTTTGGAGATAAAGCAGGTGACGTGAAAGACGCTAGTTTGAAAGCTTCACCATCGACTCAGGGTATTGTTATCGATAAAAAACTTTTCACAAGAGTTAAAAAGGATAAAGCCACTAAGGCAGACGATAAAGTTAAACTGGCTAAGTTAGACGCAGAGCACGATAAAAATCTTGCTAAGTTGAAAACTACGTTGGTAGAAAAGCTTTTCAAAATTGTGAACGGTAGAACGTCGCAAGGTGTAAGTAATGTATACTTCGAAGAAGTAATTCCTAAGGGAACTAAATTTACACAAAAAGCATTGGCTGAAATCGATTTTGCTACTGTGTCTTATAATGGTTGGACAGCAGACGATAAGAAAAATGAACTTATCGCTGAAACGTTGAACAACTATAAGCTTCGAATTAATGAAGTTACAACAGATTATAAGAGACAACATTTCGCAATTAGTGTAGGGGATGAATTACCTACAGGAATTTTGCAAATGGCTAAGGTTTATCTGGCTAAAAAGAGAAAACTTAAAGTAGGAGATAAGATGGCAGGTCGTCACGGTAACAAGGGTATTGTTGCTCGTATTGTACCAGAAGCGGATATGCCATTCTTAGAAGACGGAACTCCAGTTGATATCGTACTTAACCCACTTGGTGTACCATCGCGTATGAACTTGGGACAGATTTACGAAACTGTTTTAGGCTGGGCCGGAGAAGAATTAGGTATCAACTTTGCTACCCCAATTTTTGACGGAGCTACCGAGAAAGACATTGAAGACTACGTAAGCAAAGCAGGTGTTCCTGCAAACGGTTCTACGTATCTATACAATGGATTAACAGGTGAACGTTTCGATCAACCTACTACAGTTGGAATCATTTACATGTTGAAGCTAGGTCACATGGTTGATGACAAAATGCACTCTCGTTCTATTGGACCTTACTCGTTAATTACGCAACAGCCATTGGGTGGTAAAGCTCAGTTTGGTGGTCAGCGTTTTGGTGAGATGGAGGTTTGGGCACTTGAAGCATTTGGTGCGTCAAACATTTTACGTGAGATTTTGACTGTGAAATCGGATGATATTATCGGAAGAGCTAAAACGTATGAGGCAATCGTAAAAGGAGACAACAGTGTTGAGCCAGGATTGCCAGAATCATTTAACGTATTGCTTCACGAGCTCAGAGGTTTAGGTCTCGAGTTAACATTTGATTGATCAGTAGTTTAGGTTTTAGTTTCAATTTATTTAGAAAAACACAACATGGCTTACAATAAAAAAGAGCAAAAAATAAAAAGTAACTTCAAAAGTGTTCGTATCGGATTGTCTTCTCCTGAAGTAATCTTGCAAAGATCAAATGGTGAAGTTATTAAACCGGAAACCATCAACTACCGTTCGTATAAGCCAGAAATGGGCGGTTTATTCTGCGAAAGAATATTCGGACCTGTAAAGGATTACGAATGTCATTGTGGTAAATACAAACGTATTCGATACAAAGGAATCGTTTGTGACCGGTGTGGTGTTGAAGTAACTGAAAAGAAAGTACGTCGTGAGCGTATGGGACACATCGAATTGGTTGTTCCTGTTGCTCATATTTGGTACTTCCGTTCATTACCAAACAAAATTGGTTACTTATTGGGGTTACCTTCTAAGAAACTTGATATGATTATATACTACGAACGTTACGTAGTTATTCAATCAGGAGTTAAAGAAGAGGATGGAATCAATTATTTAGACTTCCTTACAGAAGAAGAATACCTAGATATACTGGATACCCTTCCAAAGGAAAATCAATATTTAGAGGATAACGATCCGAACAAATTCGTAGCAAAAATGGGCGCAGATGCAATCTGGGACCTTTTAGGAAGATTGAATTTAGATGAATTGTCATATCAACTACGTCATCAAGCAGCAAACGAAACTTCTCAACAGCGTAAGGCAGAAGCCTTGAAGCGTTTGAAGGTTATCGAAGGCTTTAGAGATGCAAATTCTAGGTTTGAAAACAAACCGGAATGGATGATTATGAAGATTCTTCCTGTAATTCCACCAGAATTAAGACCATTGGTGCCTTTAGATGGTGGACGTTTTGCAACATCGGATCTTAACGACTTATACCGTCGTGTAATCATACGAAATAATCGTTTGAAGCGCCTGATGGAAATCAAGGCGCCAGAAGTTATCTTGCGTAACGAAAAGCGAATGCTTCAAGAAGCGGTGGATAGCTTATTGGATAATACAAGACGTGCCAATGCAGTTAAAGCAAGCGGTAACAGACCATTGAAATCATTAAGCGATATGCTTAAAGGTAAGCAAGGTCGTTTCCGTCAAAACTTATTGGGTAAGCGGGTTGATTATTCTGGTCGTTCTGTTATCGTTGTTGGACCAACTCTTCAATTGCATGAATGTGGTTTACCAAAAGGAATGGCAAGTGAGCTTTTCAAACCATTTATCATACGGAAGTTAATTGAACGTGGAATTGTTAAAACGGTAAAATCTGCAAAGAAAATTGTAGACCGTAAGGATCCTGTTATTTGGGAAATTCTTGAGAATATCTTAAAAGGGCATCCAATCTTACTTAACCGTGCTCCAACGCTTCACAGATTGGGTATACAAGCCTTCCAACCAAAATTGGTTGAGGGTAAAGCGATTCGACTACACCCATTAGTTTGTACAGGTTTTAACGCGGATTTTGACGGTGATCAAATGGCTGTTCACGTACCACTAGGTAATGCAGCTGTTTTAGAAGCTCAAATCTTAATGTTGGCGCCACATAATATTCTTAACCCTGCAAACGGTGCTCCTATTGCGGTGCCATCGCAAGACATGGTGTTGGGATTATATTATTTAACTAAAGGTAGAAAGTCGACCAAAGCTAAACCAGTTGCTGGTGAAGGGTTAACATTCTATTCTCATGATGAGCTTACAGTAGCGCATAACGAAGGTCGTGCTGCACTTCACGCAAATATTAAGATTAAAACCAATGTCAAACAAGATGGCGAATTAGTTAATAAGATTATTGAAACCACTGTTGGACGTGTAATCTTTAACCAGTTCGTTCCTGAAGCCATGGGCTTTATCAATGAACTTCTGACTAAGAAGTCATTGAGAACAATCATTGGTGACATGGTTAAAGAGGTTGGGATTGCAAAAACTGCTGATTTCCTTGATAATATCAAGAATTTAGGGTTTCAATACTCGTTTAAAGGAGGATTGTCGTTTAACATTAGTGACGTTGTACTTCCTGATACGAAAGAAGGCTTAATTGAAGCCGCTAAGGTTGAGGTTGACGAGATTTGGGAGAACTATAACAATGGTTTCATTACAAACAACGAGCGATATAACCAGATAATTGATATCTGGACACGTGTTAACTCTAAAGTATCTGATGCACTTTTACAGAAGCTAACCGCAGATGATCAAGGATTCAACCCAATCTATATGATGTTGGATTCTGGTGCAAGGGGATCTAAAGAGCAAATTCGTCAGTTAGGTGGTATGCGTGGATTGATGGCGAAACCACAAAAGAAAACAGGTCATGGTGGAACAGGAGAGATTATCGAGAATCCGATTCTTTCGAATTTCCGTCAAGGACTGTCGATTTTAGAGTACTTTATTTCTACTCACGGTGCACGTAAAGGTCTTGCCGATACAGCACTTAAAACGGCGGATGCGGGTTATCTTACAAGACGTCTTCATGATGTTGCACAAGATGTCGTTATTAACGCTGTAGATTGTGAAACGCTTCGTGGAATTGAGGTAACAGCGCTTAAAGAAAATGAAGAAATCGTTGAAAGCTTGTACGACAGAATTCTAGGACGTACAAACCTTCATGATATAGAAGATCCAAAGACTAAGGAAGTAATACTTGAGGCCGGTTCAGAAATTACTGAGGAGGTTGCTCAAATGATCACGGATGCAGGAATAGATCGATTAGAGATTAGATCGGTTATGACTTGTGAAAACGAACGTGGTGTTTGTACCAAGTGTTATGGACGAAGCTTACCAACAGGCAGAATGGTTCAAAGAGGAGAAGCAGTTGGTGTAATTGCAGCTCAATCAATTGGAGAGCCAGGAACGCAGTTGACGTTGCGTACATTCCACGTTGGGGGTACAGCGTCTAACATCGCATCAGAGTCTGAAATGACTGTACGTTATAACGGTACACTAGAGTTTGACGAAATCAAAACGGTTGACCGTATAACAGAAGATGGAGAGAAAGAAGAAGTGGTAGTTGGTCGGTCTGGTGAAATCAAAGTGTTGGATTCTAAGTCAAAGGAATTACTAAACACCTTGAACGTACCTTATGGTTCATTAATTAAAGTTAAGAATAAGCAAAAAGTGAAAAAAGGCGACGTAATTTGTAACTGGGATCCATATAACGCGGTAATTGTCAGTGATTCGGAAGGTAAAATTGCCTTTAAAGATATCATCGATGGTATCACGTATAAAGATGAAATTGACGAACAAACTGGATTTAAGGAAAAAGTCTTGGTTGAAAACCGCGACAAGAAATTAATTCCAGCGGTGTTACTACAGGATAAAAAAGGTGAAACACTGCGTGAGTTCAACTTACCAGTAGGCGCACACATATCTGTTGAAGATAATGCCAAAATTAAGTCTGGTGAGATTATCGCTAAGATACCACGTGTATTAGGGAAAACGGGCGATATCACGGGTGGTCTGCCAAGAGTAACGGAGCTTTTCGAAGCACGTAACCCTTCTAACCCAGCTGTAGTTTCTGAAATTGACGGTGTTGTTAGTTATGGCGGTATTAAACGTGGTAACAGAGAAATACTGATTGAATCAAAAGAAGGCGTTAAGAAGAAATATCTTGTTTCGCTTTCGAAACACATCCTGGTTCAGGATAATGACTTTGTTAAGGCAGGTACGCCATTATCAGATGGTTCCATTACACCGAAGGATATTTTGGCAATTGAAGGTCCAAGTGCTGTACACAATTACATCGTAAATGGAATTCAAGAAGTATACCGACTACAAGGGGTAAAAATCAACGACAAACACATTGAGGTAATTGTGCGTCAGATGATGCAGAAAGTTACGATAGTTGATCCAGGAGATACCAAGTTCTTAGAAGGTGAAGGTGTTGCAAAACATGACTTCAAAGAGCAAAACAACTGGATATATGACAAAAAAGTTGTTGTTGAAGCAGGTGACTCAAATGAGTTGAAGCCAGGTCAAATAGTGAGCTTGCGTCGACTACGTGATGTTAACTCTGTGCTGAAGCGTAAAGATCTTAAAGCCGTTGAGGTAAGAGATGCTGTGCCAGCGACATCAGAGCCATTATTGATGGGTATCACCAAGGCATCGTTAGGTACTCAAAGCTTTATGTCTGCAGCGTCGTTCCAAGAAACCACAAAGGTCTTGAACGAAGCGGCAATTGCAGGTAAGGTCGATTACCTAACAGGCTTAAAAGAAAACGTTATCGTTGGTCATTCAATACCAGCTGGTACAGGTCTACGCGACTATGAAGACGTCATTGTCGGTTCTCAAGAAGAATACGATTTATTGATGAGTTCAAAAGAAGAGGAGACTCAAACGGTTGGAGAAGTTGGTGCCGCGAACTAATTTTATTTAAACTTTTTACGGAAATGCCCCAGAAATGGGGCATTTTTGTTTTACACGAAAAAAATGGAAGAACAAAAAGAAAAACAAGGCAATCAAATTGATATAGAGTTAAGCGAAGAAGTTGCAGACGGAACATATTCTAACTTAGCAATCATTTCACATTCTAATTCCGAGTTTATTGTAGACTTCGTTAGAATGATGCCAGGCACGCCAAAGGCCAAAGTGAAACAACGCATTATCTTGTCTCCACAACATGCAAAACGATTAATGTTTGCATTGGGAGAAAACATCAACAAGTACGAAGCAAACTTTGGAGAAATTGAATCGCACGATCAAGTGCCTAATTTCCCAATGAACTTTGGACCTGCAGGGGAAGCATAAAAATGTAGATATGGATATTACACAGTTATTATTAGAGCAACTAGGGAATGGTGGAATTGATTCCATGGCTGGTAAAATTGGAGCAAACAGTCAACAAACGACAAGCGCTCTTGAGGGTATAGTACCTACCTTATTAGGTGCAATGTCCAACAATTCACAATCAGAATCTGGAGCTTCAGGACTTTTAGGAGCGCTTGACCGTGATCACGATGGTAGCATCCTTGATGATGTGTCGGGGTTTATCGGTAACAGTGACAAAGGTCCTGGAGAAGGAATACTGAAGCACGTTTTAGGAGATAACAGGAATTCCGTAGAAAATGGCTTGAGTGCCAAAACAGGACTTAATACAAGTCAAGTTGGGCAGCTCTTAAAGATGGCTGCACCATTAATTATGGGTTATTTAGGTAAACAAAAAAAACAACAAGGGTCGGGTTTTGATCTTGGTGGGATCGCTGGATTATTGGGCGGGATGTCTAAAACATCAGACAATAGCACAGGTCTTGATTTAGGCGATATTCTTCAAGTAGTTGGAGGCTTAAGTGGTGGCAATTCTGGTGGTCAAAAAAGCGCAGGAATTGGAGGCCTATTAGGCAAACTATTTGGAAAATAATTTTATGACATTTAAACAAGAAAAGCGGCCTAGGCCGCTTTTCTTGTTTAAGGACCTGATTGTCAGGGTTTTTGTTTCGTTATGCGGTTTGTAGAAGCGTGCTAATTAAACAGTGCTATTGGATATTAGCACGTCCTTAATTATTTTAGTGAGGATAAATAGTAAAATTTTCACTTAACAACTGCTATATGATTGCTTCTGCTCAGCGCACCGCGCGTACCATGGCTGGCATTGATGCCTATACAGGGTCATGGACAAATAATGAAGTCTTACACCTTTTGCGCCGAACAATGTTTGGAGCCACCAAATCTGATATAAATTATTTTGCATCTAAAAGCATGTCCGATGCGGTTGATGAATTGCTGAACCCGTCGTCGTTCAAACCATCACCTCCGGTTAATAATTACAACAATGGAAGAATTACCGACCCAGACATTGCTTTGGGAGACACATGGGTAAATGGTCCTACAAATCAAGCGCTACAAAATGCGCGTGTTAATTCTTTACGGTCATGGTGGTATGGTCAAATGCTAGGTCAAGACAGAAGCATCTTAGAGAAGATGACGCTATTTTGGCACAATCACTTTGCAACGGAAACGCAAGTCTATAGAGACCCAATATATGGGTATAATCACCAACAACTATTGAGAGAAAACAGTTTAGGTGATTTTAAGAACTTGGTCAAACTGATCACCATTGATCCTGCAATGTTGGTTTATCTCAATGGAGAAAGAAACACACGACGCGCACCTGACGAGAACTATGCTAGAGAGTTACAAGAACTGTTTACTTTGGGTAAAGGGGAAGATTCTAAATATACAGAGCTCGATGTTCAACAGGCAGCCAGAGTCTTGACAGGGTGGAGAGTGAACCGCACCAATTACACCAGCTACTTTTTGCCAAACCTACACGATGCCGATGATAAGACTTTCTCGTCATTCTTTGGCAGTAAAACGATAACCGGCCAATCAGGAGCAGACGGAGCTAACGAACTTGACGCGTTAATTGATATGATTTTCTTGCAAACGGAAGTGTCCAAATATATTTGTCGTAAGCTCTATCGGTGGTTTGTGTATTATGATATCGATGCAGCGGCAGAAACAAATGTTATTGAGCCGTTAGCTACAATATTTAGAAATAACAACTATCAAGTTAAACCAGTACTAGAAGCATTATTTAAAAGTGAGCATTTCTTTGACGTAGTGAACCAAGGCTGTTTAATTAAAAGTCCTATCGACTATTCAGTTGGGATGATGCGACACAGTGGGGTTGAATTCCCAACTTCAGCGAATGTCGTAGAACAATATTATATGTGGCAAATTGTTGGACAGGTATGTGCCCTCCAACAACAAAATGTAGGTGATCCACCAAATGTCGCGGGATGGCCCGCGTATTATCAAATTCCTCAATACCATGAAATTTGGATTAATACCGACACCCTGCCAAAGAGAAATCAAATCTCGGACATCATGATTCTGACTGGTATTACACGTAATAGGCAAACGATAGTAATCGATCCAATAGTGGTTGCTGAGATGTTTGATAAACCCGAAGACGCAGCTGTGCTTGTTGAAGACATGGTTGACTATTATTATACTTTGGATATTAGTAGTGACCAAAAGGAGTATATGCGTTCATTCTTACTATCTGGTCAAGCGGCATCGTATTGGACAGACGCTTGGAACGCGTACAAAGCAGATCCAACCAATGATTCGTTGAAGAATGTGGTAAAGGTTAGGCTTCAAGGTTTAGTCAAGTATTTAATGAATTTATCAGAGTATCAATTGTCGTAAATAAAGCGTAGTAAAATGAAAAGAAGAGATTTTTTAAAAGCAACCGCCCCATTTGCGACACTACCTGTGTTGATGAATGGACTACCTATTCATGCGTTAGGAAACCCTGAAACAATGAATATTTTGAGCAATGCATTTGTGAATACAGATCATGTGCTTGTACTGATACAAATGAACGGAGGAAATGATGGTCTAAATACTGTAATTCCGACCGACCAATACACCAACCTGACCAAGGCAAGATCAAATATAATGATACCTATATCCAAGGTTTTGGTGCTGGACGATGTTGAGGGAACGGGTCTTCACCCGTCGATGACAGGTATGCGAGACTTATTTAATGATGAGAAACTAGGTATTGTTCAGGGTGTAGGATATCCGAACCCAAACTTTTCTCACTTTAGAAGTACGGATATTTGGCACACGGCGTCTGATTCTAACGAAGAATTGCACTCAGGCTGGATTGGCCGATATTTAAGTCATGAATTTCCTAACTATCCTGTTGGTTTTCCAAATACAGATATGCCAGACCCTTTGGTATTGCAAATCGGCTCAGTGGTATCGACGGTATGTCAAGGAGTGAGTGTTAACATGGGTATGGCCATTAGCGATCCAAGTGCATACTACCAATTGGTTACGGGTAATTACACCCCATCTCCAAATTCTAAAGCCGGCAAAGAGTTGGATTATATCCGACAGGTAGCTGGACAAAGTAATGAATATGGACAGGCTGTAAAAACAGCTGGTGAAAAAGGGAACAATAAAAGTACTAAGTACCCAGATCAGGGCAATAACCGGTTGGCAGACCAACTAAAAATTGTCGCTCAATTAATTTCTGGAGGATTAAAAACAAGAATTTTTGTAGTAAACATAAATGGTTTTGATACACATGCGGGGCAGGTGCCTACCACTGGAGGTACTGAAACGGGTAACCACGCCAATTTGTTGGGGCAACTGAGTGAGGCGATTGATGCCTTCCAAGACGACGTTGAATTATTAGGATTGAAAGACCGTGTGTTAGGTATGACTTATTCTGAATTTGGTCGTCGGATTATGGCCAACTTTAGTTCAGGTACCGATCACGGAGCAGCAGCGCCTATGTTCTTGTTTGGTACAAATGTAAAACCAGGTATTTTAGGGAAGAATCCTACAATTGCCGATAAGGTTGAGGTGAATGATAATTTACCTATGCAGTACGACTTTAGGTCTGTTTATGCAAGTGTGTTAAAAGATTGGTTCTGTTTGGAAGATACCGAAGTAGACTCGGTCATGACCAAAACACATCAACAATTGCCGGTCTTAAACGACAGCTGTAATACAAGCTCAAGCGCGCGTAAAGCTTTAAGAAAATCTGGTGAGGCTTATGTGCTGAACTATCCAAATCCATTTAGTCATGCAACGACGATTAAATTCGAATCGTCTGGAGGACATATTTTGGTTCAGGTGTTCAATCCACAGGGTCAGCTTATAGAAACTTTAGTGGACTCTGAGATGCCCGTTGGCGAGCATGAAGTTGTATTCAATGCTGGAAATTTAGCGAGTGGAACCTACTATTATAGATACCAAAACGGAAGTCTACAGCAAACAAAACCAATGATATTGGCGAAGTAATCTTGTGGGATCTATTGTCTTGTCAAGGCAAATCACAATGGTTGTTTGAGAAGATGTTTATAGGCTCTAGAATTAGGCATATTGGGTGCAATTCTCAACCAGCCCGTTTACCAAACTTTGGGGTACGGTATTTGTTGTAGGATTATGGACATTCATTGATAAAAAATGCAACAGAATTTAGTTCGAATAAGTAGGGTATTTCTAGCAGTTATGTTCTTATTCTCTGGGATAAGTAAATTATTGTCTATGCCATTTTTTGATGGCATGGTGGCAGAGTTGTTTCTTGGACTAACCTATTATGACAACCCCACTGGAATGTTTTACACGCAAATACTTAGTCGTGTATTAATAGCGATTGAACTTACGCTTGGTGTTGCCATTTTAATAGACAAATGGATGAAAAAGTTCACACTGCCCGCACTTTTTGGGACATTATTATTGTTTACGGTTCATCTGTTTTACGAAGGCATAACGAGCGATAAAGGTTTTATCGAAGGCAACTGTGGTTGCTTTGGAGATGTGCTTCCGATGAATAACCTTGAAAGCATTGTGAAAAATGTTGTTGCTATGGTCGCAACAGCTTTTGTATATGTTAAACTAAAAGCAGACGATAAAATAGCTGTATGGAGTTCGCCAGTAGTTATTGGGTTGGTGACCTTACTCACTTTATTGATGGGTGTGAAAAAATATCAATCTTCCGAAGTAACACCCCTTGAACCTCAAGTGATAGTAAGTCAAGACAGTTTGCTTACTAAGGTCTCGGATTCTTCAATAATCGATTCAGGCGTAATTATAGATTCCAGTGCTAAGGTGGACGAAACAAAAGTCAATGAGCCCGAAAAGGTCATTCCAAATGCACCGAAGAAATTGCCCATTCTGGAAAGACTTGAGCAAATGGGTGAAATGTCGGACGGGAGCGAAATGAACTTAACTAAGGGTACTGTGATGGTTTGCTTGTTTAGCATGACCTGTGGGCATTGCCAAGACTCTTACCGGGAACTGTGTGAACTAAGTGCGCGCGCAACATTGCCTAAAATGTATCTTGTCAACTACGGAAAGGCGCTTGAGCAACAATACTTTTTTAATCAAGCTGGGAATTGTCGACACCCGTATGTACGCACAGAAGACTATACCAAATTTAACCGATTGCTAGAAGGCAAAGGGTTTCCTCGGATTCTCGTTTTTCAAGAAGGTAAAATTGTCCAAGATTGGAACATTGATTCCTATAACCTCGATGCGTTTAAGACACACTTTAGCATAGAAGACAACGTTCAAAATGCGGAAGACGGGCTAAACCTGAAGAAGAAAGATGACTCTTTCGATGAGTTTGAAAAAAATCCGTGGGATTAAGGTAATTGATCCAATTCCTTTTGGAAATCATATTGTAAATCCTCATGAATGCTCGACATGGATTTACGGATTAATGCGAGTTGCCGATTATACAAATTCCAAAGTGTTGTGTTGTGTTTTATTGAAGGATCTAATTCCAAAAGTTTTTGACAGAAAAACAGTAAGAGCTCAATCTCAGTTTCTTTCTTTTTAGAATACCGAATGTACTTTTTTGTGTTTCTCAACACCTTCCGGATGGTTTTTTTCATCCAGTAATACGTCTGGGTGTTTATGTCGGCCAGACCCTCAACAATGCCTTCTTTAACAGCAGCGATGTATCCAGATTCATTATTGGCATTAAATAATAGGTAGGTGAGCAACTCCTTATTTTCTTTTTTGAAACGGGATAACTGAAGCACAAGATCAGTCAACTGTCCTTCAGAAAGATGTTTTAGTTCATCTTTTATTTGTTTTAACGACGCGGCCTTCATTTAGATGATTGGTGTACAAACCTATTACTTTGGAATGTGTAATACGGTATCAGGCATAAAAAAGCCTGATTGAAAAATAATCAGGCTTGATAATTTTTAGCAAATGTAATTATGCTTCAGCTGCCTCTTCATACTCTGAAAGAGGTAAGCAAGCACAAACTAAATTTCGATCACCGTATGTGTTGTCAACACGTGATACACTTGGCCAAAACTTGCGATCCATAACCCAAGGTCTTGGATATGCGGCCATTTCTCGTGTGTATTTGTGGTCCCAGATAGACGACATTACCCTTGCAGCTGTATGTGGCGCATTAACCAGTAAATTGTCTTCTTTAGAATAAACACCGTCGGCTATTGCTTTTATTTCTTCTCTAATTGATAACAAGGCGTCACAGAATCTGTCCAATTCTTCTTTGCTTTCAGACTCCGTCGGCTCTACCATAAGCGTTCCAGCAATAGGGAAAGAAACGGTAGGTGCGTGATAACCATAGTCCATCAATCGCTTGGCGATGTCTTCCACTTGTACACCAGAATCTGCTTTTAGTACACGGGTGTCAACAATCATTTCATGAGCAACGGTTCCGTTTTTACCAGTATAAAGCAATTGGTAAGGGCCATCTAGTTTAGCCTTAATGTAGTTGGCATTAAGTATAGCAATTTTGGTTGCCTCAACAAGTCCTTTTGCACCCATCATTTTGATGTATGCATAAGATATCAGTAAGATACTTGCACTGCCAAATGGCGCTGCCGATATCGCTGACATTGCATTTTTTCCGCCAGTAGGAACAATGGTATGTCCAGGTAAAAAGGGCACCAAATGCGCCGCAACACCAATTGGTCCCATGCCAGGTCCACCACCACCGTGTGGTATGCAGAATGTTTTATGTAAGTTTAAGTGGCAAACGTCGGCGCCAATCAAGCCAGGGTTAGTTAGTCCCACTTGCGCATTCATATTGGCTCCGTCCATATATACCTGACCACCGTGATTATGTATGATAGACGTAATTTCTCTAATGGTTTCCTCATAAACGCCGTTGGTAGACGGATATGTTACCATTAAACACGCTAAGTCATCAGCGTGCAAATCAGCTTTTTCTTTAAGGTCGTCTACGTCGATGTACCCGTTTTCTAATGTTTTTACTACAACGACTTTCATGCCAGCCATTACCGCACTTGCCGGGTTTGTTCCGTGAGCACTTGCAGGAATTAACGCGATGTTTCTATGTGATTCCCCACGATCTTCAAAGTACGCTCGAATAACCATTAAGCCAGCATATTCTCCTTGTGCACCAGAGTTAGGTTGCATGCTCATGTCTGCAAAACCAGTGATTTCAGAAAGGTCAGCAGTTAGCTCTTCGATGATTTCGTGGTAACCTTCTACTTGGTTCTTAGGCACAAACGGGTGAATGGAATTGAATTCTGGCCATGTAACCGGAATCATTTCCGTAGTTGCATTCAGTTTCATCGTACAACTGCCCAACGAAATCATGGAGTGGGTTAGCGAAAGGTCTTTGTTTTCAAGTCTTTTGATGTATCTAAGCATTTCATGCTCGATATGATAGCTGCTAAACACTTCATGGGTCATGAAATCTGTTTTTCGCACAAACTGTTTGTCCCAGTCTATGGTTAACCCTTCAGATAGATCTTCTACATCTATTGATTGTCCATTGATAGCCGCAAATACGTTTGCAATGACTTGAATGTCTTCAATTTCGGTCGTTTCGTCAATCGAAACCCCAATAAAGTCAACACCGTTTCGCAAGTTGATCTGATTGTCTTCAGCCGTTTTTAGTATTGAACTAATTTGCTCGGCCGATAGTCCATCAACACGCAGTGTATCAAAATAATGTTTGTTGCTCTGAGTATATCCAAGTTTGTTAAGTGCTTCATCTAACACTTTGGTCAAGCCATGAATTTTGCCAGCAATACGCTTTAATCCATCTGGTCCATGATATACACCATACATGCCCGCCATAATGGCAAGCAATACCTGCGCTGTACAAATGTTTGAAGTCGCTTTATCTCTTTTGATATGTTGTTCGCGAGTTTGAAGCGCCATACGCAGCGCTCTTTTGCCTGTAGCATCTTTACTTACACCGATAATTCGCCCAGGAATTTGTCTTTTGTATGCTTCTTTTGTTGCGAAGTACGCCGCATGTGGTCCTCCAAAACCAAGAGGTACACCAAATCTTTGGGTGTTACCCATAACTGCGTCAGCACCCCATTCTCCTGGAGATTCTAGCAATGTTAACGCCATCAAATCAGCAACCGCACCAACCAATACGCCAGCGTCATGCGCTTTGGCGGTAAAGTCTTTATAATTTCGAATCTCCCCATTCGAGTCTGGATATTGAACCAAGGCCCCGAAAAATGATTCGTCTAACTCAACCTGTGTAAAGTCCCCAAATACCAATTCAATTCCAACCGGTGTTGCGCGCGTCTTGATAATATCAATCGATTGAGGGAAGATATTGTTGTCAACAAAAAACTTGTTCGCTTCTTTACGTTTGCAAATATTGTGGAACATGGTCATAGTTTCTGCGGCAGCTGTTCCTTCATCTAGTAAAGAAGCATTGGCCAATTCCATGCCTGTTAAATCCATTACCATTGTTTGGAAATTTAGCAACGCTTCAAGTCTGCCTTGGGCGATTTCCGCTTGATAAGGTGTATACTGTGTGTACCACCCTGGATTTTCCATTATATTTCTTAAAATTACTGCTGGAGTGTGCGTGTTGTAGTAACCCATTCCAATGTAATTCTTATACAACTTGTTCTTCTCAGCTTTCTTTTTAAGCTCAGCCAAAAAAACTTGTTCGCTCTGTGCTTTAGAGACCTTAAGTGCTCTGTTCAATCTAATGTCTTCAGGAATTGTACGTTCAACCAGTTCATCTAGACTTTTTACGCCAATTACATCAAGCATTGCTTCTTGATCTGCCTTTGAAAGACCATTGTGACGGTCTTGAAAGAAATCGATTTGATTTACGTTTAGTTGCATGTTGGGGTGTTTAAAATGTGCGGCAAAAATAATGGTTATTTAAGGAATTTTTGCCCTTTTGTAGGCCTATGATATCGCCTCGGTTTACTTCATAGGCCTACAAGAATCCCGTTTCAATTCTTGACTAAATTCGAGGTTAGATTGGGCAAGTTCTTTGAGCACGTTGCTAACGCTATTACTAATTCTTTGGTATTCAGGCTCTAATGCATGAATAGATTTGTTAATGCGTTCTGAAAATGCAAGATTGTTGTTGATGTCGGTCAATTCTGTTTGGTAATACTGCTTAAATGTACTCTTATCTAAATCATTATTACTTACAGATTCTCTGAGATCGGCGGCCTGTTTTTCTAACGCCTTCATTTCATTAAAAACAACCGGATAATTCTTTATGAAATTAGAGTAGGTTTTTCTTATCCCTTTGTACTTGGTTAAGTTGTTGCCCAATTCTTGTGTGTAAGTTTTGTTGTAATACTTACGCATGTAGCGCAACTGTTTTATAATCGTCTTTTCTCTATTTTCAATCGTTGTAAAATCTATACTTAAAAGTTCTGCATTTAATTGCAATTTCATATCCAAGGTGTCCAGTCGTGTGCTGTATTTTTCACTCACTGAATTGCAACCAGTTTGGAAAATAGACGTAAAAAAGAGGGTGATGATGGAGAAGGTTAAAACAAGTTCTTTTTTTGACTTCGTCATATTTTTGTCTTAGATTTATCGCTTTTCAAATCTATGGCTTCAAGCGGGGCAAAAGTAAAAAAAATAAAACGCATCATATTTCTTAAAGATGTGATGGTGATTGCTTTGTCGGCATTTGGCGGACCATCTATGCATATTGCGCTGTTTCAGAAAAGAATGGTGGAGCGAAAAAGGTATTTGACCGATCAGGAACTGTTGGAATTGTACTCTTTAGCTCAAATGTTGCCAGGGCCAAGCAGCACGCAAACGATAACCTCGATGGGTTATAAGTTTGGGGGCCCAGTACTTGCGTTTTTAACCTTAATGATTTGGGTGCTGCCAGCATTTGTCCTTATGACCATGTGTTCGTTTCTATTCGTGTGGTTGGATATGGAAGTGACCAATAAAGTATTTCGTTTCATTCAACCATTAGCGGTAGCGTTCGTTGTCACAGCAGGTATTGGGATGGCGAAAAAGGTAACCAAAGGGAGTTTGCGGCTGATCCTTATGCTTGCAGCTTTTATAATTGTCGCCTTGCTCAGACATCCTCTGGAGCAATATGTGAAAACGCCTTGGATGTTTCCTGTGCTGATTGTTGGTGGCGGCGTTGTCAGTTATTTCCTGAATAAAAAAGAGCATCAAACTGCGGTGCAAGATGCTTCAAACAAACCAAAGATCGTGACCAAATGGACCTATCTTATTGTATTTGCAGCGATTTTTATATTGGTAGCCGTTGCGGGTAAAGTTACTGAGAATCAGTTTTTTGTGGTTTTTGAAAACATGTATCGCTTTGGTTCCTTGGTGTTTGGTGGAGGGAATGTTTTGGTTCCGATGATGTTTGATCAATTTGTTCAATTTCAGTCTTGGATAAAGCCAGATGAATTTCTTACAGGTATCGGATTAAATCAAGCTGTACCTGGGCCAATATTCACAGTTGCCACGTATTGTGGTGGTTTAATTATGCGAGATGGGGGATTTACAAATCAAATTCTTGGTTGTGTAGTTGGGACAATAGGCATATTCTTACCAGGAACATTGATGATATTTTTTGTCTATCCAATGTGGGATAGTATTAAAAATCTTAAAATAATACGTCGTTCTTTGGATGGAGTCATTGCCGTATCAGCTGGGTTGGTTTTGGCAGCCGGATATTTGCTGTTTTTACCTGTGGCTTTTAACTGGATAGTGCCCAATAGTTTTCATTATACGAATCTGCAACAAGAAAGTTTTGTGAACTATTTCGATATTGGTTTGGTTATTGTATTGTCACTTATGCTTACGAAGTTTAAAATTCCAACCCCTGTTTGGGTGGTTCTTGCTATTTTAGCAGGTATCCTTTTGTAAACTTGTACGTATAACTAAAAAACATCTTTGAAAAAGTACATCATATATTGTTTAACCTTCTTGTTAGCAGGGTTTTATTCTGCTAAAGCGCAGAGTGAAGATAGTACAGTAACAGATAATGCCTTAGTTCAATTTTCTGGTGTGGTTATGACATCGGATAGTTTAATTGGTATTCCTTACGTAAGTGTTGTGACGCGAAGAACAAAGATGGGGAGTTATAGTGATTACAATGGTTATTTTAATTTCGTTGCGCATAAAGGCGACACCATTGACTTTGCTTGTATCGGGTTTAAAGAGTCGTATTACATCATTCCAGACACCTTGAAGAGTCAGAAGTACTCAATGGTTAAACTAATGACGGCGGATACGGTGTATTTAGATGTTTCTGTAATTACGCCACTGCCCAAACGCGACATGTTTGATTATTACTTTGTAAAGGCAAACATCCCAGATGACGACATGGAAAGAGCGCGTAAAAACCTCGAACGCGAACGTTTAAAGGAAGAAAGCGAAACCCTTCAAGCAGATGGGAGTGAAGCAGGGAAGTTCCACTTGCAGCAACAAGCACGAGCCTACTATTCAGCAGGGCAAATAGCGCCAAATAATTTGTTAAATCCTTTGGCTTGGGCGCAATTTTTTGAAGCGTGGAAGCGTGGTGACTTCAAGAAGAAAGACAAAAAGATAACAGGAGAAGAGTAGTTATTTTACGTTGGACACATGCTGTCTCACCCACGTTTTACCCCATTCACTGACTTCATTTTCTGACCACAATTCTGGAAAAAATATGCGTTTCTGAAACCTTGGTGGAAGATATTTTTGCCAATTAGTACCTCCAGTTGCCGCAATATCAGTAGGGTTGCGTTGTAAATAAGCCACAGCGGTTTTGTAATGCGCCAAAGGCCAATTCACGTTTACGTTTAAATCCAAGTCACGCAAGGCAGAGATAAGGTTTTCGTCTTTCTGATCTTCTTTAGGCAGTTGCTTGAATCTAGCCCACAAGTTTGTGTTTTTGTAATCAACAGCCATTTGAATTAATTGGTCGTTGTATTTCTTCTCAAACTGCATGAGCGTAAGCGTTTTTTCGCCTGTCGACAAAACGGTAGCTCCGGCTTGCCAATAGATGTATTTGTACATCTCTTCAATGTCGGAGTTTCTGTCAAATTTGCTTCTGAAATCTTTTCCGACTAAGTGTACAAAGTCTGTTGATGCAATTTCAACCATACGATACTGTGCTGACTGAAACCCAGAAGCTGGCAAAAGAGCCATTCTAAATTCAAGGAATTGTTGTTGTTCCATTCCCTCACTCATAACAGTGAAGGAGTCAGTTAAAATGATAAAGTAACGGTTGATGCGTTTTAGTTTTTCAATGAGATATTCTTTAGAAACGACAGGTTCGTTTGCCACCTGTTCAATCTCATGTAAGATCATCTTGAAGTATAATTCTGTTACTTGATGATACATGATGAAGATCTGCTCATCAGGAATATCCGTTTTGGGTTTTTGTAGTGTGAGCAACGTGTCGAGATGCACATAGTCCCAGTATGGCACATAGTTTTCGTACAGTCGACCCTCTAAATAAGAAGCAAGGTCTTGACCCATGCTTTTGTATTTTTCTTCCAACTTGTGGACTAGATCCTCAACTTTTTTATCTAAATGTGCCATTAAAACGGAGATGTAAATTCCTTAAAAGGTTTGAATAATAAATCTTTATCCGACAGTTGAACCTCGTCAAGGGCCCAAGAAATGTTTAATGATGGGTCGTTGTAAGGGATGCCGTCTTCGCTGGAAGGGTGGTACAAGTTGGTGCACTTGTAAGAAAAAATGGTATTGTCTTGAAGCGTGCAAAAGCCATGAGCGAAACCTGGTGGAATCCAGAACATCAAATTGTTCTCACCGCTGAGTTCTATGTCAAAGGCGCTGCCATAGGTTGGGCTGTCTTTTCTTATGTCCACAATAACGTCTTGCACGGCACCAGCAATGACGCGCACAAGCTTTCCTTGGTCGAAGGGTGGTTTTTGAAAATGTAAACCGCGTAGCACACCTTTGTGTGACATAGATTGATTATCCTGTACAAAATCCAAATCAAGACCTGCAGATTTGAAGTCGCCGTCGTTATAACTTTCAAAAAAATAACCCCTGCTGTCACCAAATACTTTGGGTGTTATTACTTTAGGTCCTTCGATGTTTATTGATGTAAATTCCAATGTTTTTCTTGTTGGCACAAATTTGTAAAACTTTTGGGGATATTGTTGATAAGAATGGTCAAATTTCACAAGAACGGGTTTTAAGTGAACATACTTTTGAATTATGGATGAGCAACACCAAGCGGACTATCTTAAGGGGTTGAATGACCCGCAACGCGAAGCCGTGCTTCAAACAAAGGGTCCGGTGATGATTGTTGCTGGAGCAGGTTCTGGGAAAACGCGGGTGTTGACCTATCGCATTGCACATATGATTGCCTCAGGCATTGATCCATTTAATATCCTGGCACTAACATTCACCAATAAGGCTGCAAAAGAAATGCGCAACCGGATTGAAAAGGTAATTGGTGCGGAAGCGAAGAATATTTGGATGGGTACTTTTCACTCTGTATTTGCCAAAATTTTAAGGTTTGAGGCCGACAAGTTAGGCTATCCTTCGAACTTCACCATTTACGATACTGATGACTCTAAAAGCCTGTTAAAAACAATTATAAAGGAGTTAAAGTTAGATGACAAAGCGTACAAACCCAATGTTGTCCTTAATCGCATAAGTGCGGCTAAAAATGTCTTAATCACGCACAAGATGTATCAAAATGCAGATGAGCTTACTGCGTACGATTCTGTAAGTGGAAAGCCTGAGATTGCCAAGATTTATGCCATGTATGCAAAAAGATGCTTTATGGCTGGAGCGATGGATTTTGACGACTTGCTGCTTAAGACCTTTGAGCTATTTACCAAGCACGTGGATGTGCTGAATAAATATCAGCATAAATTTAAGTATGTAATGGTTGATGAGTATCAGGATACGAATCACTGTCAGTACATGATTGTTAAAAAGCTAGCTGCGGTTAACGAAAATATTTGTGTGGTTGGCGACGATGCTCAGAGTATATATTCTTTTCGAGGCGCAACAATTCGGAACATTCTCAACTTTGAAAAGGATTATCCTGATTTAAAGGTGTATAAACTAGAACAAAACTATCGGTCTACGCAAACCATAGTTAATGCCGCAGAGTCAATTATTGCCAACAATAAGGATCAGTTGGAAAAAAAGGTTTGGACTTCAAATCAGCTTGGAGAAAAGATTAAAGTTATTCGGGCAGTAACCGATAACGAAGAAGGTCGATTCATTGCACAGTCCATTTTTGAGGAAAAGATGAAAAGCCAAGCGAACCACACGGAATTTGCTATTTTGTATCGCACGAATGCACAAAGTCGGAGTCTGGAAGAGGCTTTAAGAAAGCTCAACTTGCCTTATCGAATCTACGGAGGGACGTCTTTTTACCAGCGCAAAGAAGTGAAAGATCTGCTGGCTTATTTACGTTTGACGGTAAACCATAAAGATGAAGAGAGCCTAAAGCGCGTTATAAATTATCCAGCAAGGGGTATTGGAAAAACGACTTTGGATAAAATTCAGCTTCACGCCAGTGAGCAAGGTGTGTCGTGGTGGGATATCGTTTGTAATGCGGAGGTTTTTGCCAATTTAGGGTCGGCTAAAACCAGGCTCGCAGATTTTGCCACAAAGATCAAAAGCTTTGCAACCATGTTGGCAAGTAAAGACGCTTACGAGTTGTCGATGCATATTGCCAAGTCAACCAGTTTGTTGAAGAACTTGTATGACGACAAAACGGTTGAAGGAATCAGCAGGTACGAGAATGTAGTGGAACTGCTCAATGGTATAAAAGAGTTTGTTGAGGATGATGAGTCTGAATTGGACAAGAATTTAGGTGTGTATCTTCAGGATATCGCTTTGATTACCGATGCCGATAAAGATGATGGTTCTGATGAAAAGATTTCTTTAATGACTATTCACGCAGCCAAAGGTCTTGAGTTTCCTTATGTGTATATCTCTGGAATGGAGGAAAACTTGTTTCCATCTCAAATGAGTAGTGGCAGTCGTAAAGACTTGGAAGAAGAACGTCGATTGTTTTATGTTGGGATGACCCGTGCCGAGCGGAAATTAACATTGTCGTACGCAAATTCTAGGTTTCGATTTGGGCAGCTACTTCCTTGTGAGCCTAGTCGTTTCATTAGTGAGATTGTGAATGATTTTATCGAGCTTGACAAAAAGACATTTAAACAGAAAGTTGATCCTGACGAGTCAAGATTGAGTGGAGGCAGAAGTTTTGCTGCAAAGTCTAAGCCTAGTTTTCAGAATAAATATGGCCGTTCAAACAAGCCTTCGCCTAATAAGCCATTACCACCTCCTATAGAGGACTTTGTTCCTGATGACACCAAAGACATTAAAGTTGGTGACAGTGTAGAGCACCAGCGGTTTGGGAAGGGTTCGGTGGAGAAGATAGATGGAGATTTTGGTAACAAAAAAGCCACCATCGTCTTTGATCAATTCGGTAAAAAGCAGCTGGTCTTAAAGTTTGCTAAATTGAGGTTTGTTAAGTCTTAAGCAGACTGTTTAAACTTGTTAATCATTCCCCAAATCTCCTGCATCGCTTGTGGTTTTAACATGTAATCATTCATGCCAGAGTTAAGCGCTTTTGGTAAAACTTCTTCTTCAGGTAAGCTAGTAAAGGCAATGATAGGCACCTTCGGACTCATGAGTCTTAAGGCCTTAGCTACATCGTACCCATCGTGATTTGGCATTTGAATATCAAGAAGGATGAGCGTATACGAATTGTCTTTCAGTAAGTTGATCGCTTGTTGCTTGTTGGTAGCCACGTCAAATGGAATGCCAAGTTTAGTAAACATGTACCCAGTAAAAAGGCTGTTGATCTCGTGATCATCAATAAGTAGGATCTTAAGTTCAGTTGTCATAGTCGTAGTAATCATAGTGCATCATTAATTACAATACAGATGCCAATGATTGTTTTATTTCTTAAGTAACTGAAAAAGAGCAAATTAACAAAAGTCAATAATTGGAAATATTCCCAAAAGTAGACTGATGGTTAATTTTGAGACATTTTAAATGTTGTTTTGAGGCATTCCCAGAGAAGTCTTTTTTTGCTCGTGTCAGTCATAATTGTATGAATCGAATCAAAATCGCAAGTTGTGATTCCATCTTGTTTAGTAGTTGTATATAGGTCAGAGGTGTTCGTGTTAACGCCAAATCGCAAAGCTACTTCCGGTGCAATGTCACTTGTGTCCTGGTTCCAATAGACGTCAAAGTCAGTTTCAGACTTATTTACCGATTGCATGACTTTTGAAATAAACAGACTTGTTTGGGTGGATGGTTCTTCGTTAAGGATAATACCAATTGATTTCGAGTTCTTGTTTTGCTTAGGGGAGCTTTCCTTACGCTGTAATTTGGGTTGTACATCATATAGATCGTCCAGCAGGAACAAGGTCTCGTCGTTAGATATTTTCCATTGTTTGTCCATTTTAAGCAAAGCTATTAAAACAGCCTTCTGTAGCCTTAAATTGTGGATTAATTCTCAGAAAGTTGAATGTAATCCCGAAATGGGACGAAATATAACTACTGTATGCCTTGAATAATAACAATAACGATATAAATATACTGTTATTCTAAAAAATAGACTAAATATTCCCAAAATGAATCACTTTAAGGTGGTGAAAAACGTTAAAGTGCTGATATTCAGGATATATGAGTATGGCATATACTTCGCTTGTAACAAGTTGTAGCTTTCGAGAGAAAGAGCACATGGTTAATAATTTTCATCATAAGTAGTAGTTTAGTATTTTATCTTTGATTTTAAGTCCTGACCTATATGGTCGGGGCTTGTCATTTATACAATCTTTCGAAGATACAAGGAAAATATTGAACCTTCAGGCCTAGCCTTGAAATATTGGGCACCATGTTTGCGTTTATCAAGTTGTTCATGACACTCTTACAGAATATTCGGAAGTATTCAGTTGCGCTATTCCTTATGCCCGCTGTACTGAGTCTTATGGTCACTCAGGTGAATGCCCAGTCTTTTAATCAGAAGTCCCTCAGTATTTATTTCCCCTCTAACGGATATGCACTCAACACGCAGTCAAAATCATTGATTCGAAAAGCAATTCTCGAAATACAACCCAAAATTATCAGAGAAATATATATCGAAGGTCATACGGATAGTGATGCGTCAATGACGTACAACGTTGGATTGTCTAATAGGAGAGCAGCCAATGCGCAAACGTATCTAATCTCACAAGGTGTTAAACCTGCAATCATAAAAATTGGTGCTTTTGGAGAAAGTCAACTGATAAGTAAAGTCAAGCATAAAAATCGGAGGGTGATGATAACCATAGTGTATGAAGACGAAACATATCCTCCTGAGATTCCTGAATTGAAAACGGATGAAGTAAAATTTGTCAAAATTGAAACCTTTAATTCAAATACGAAAACACGCCTGCCTTGCGATTATGTTATTGAAAGACAACATAGAAATGTGTTTGCTCGAACGAGTAGTAATGCGGTTTGTGTTTTTAGTCGTAAGAAATACCCAACATTAAACATTACGTTCTCTAAGTCGGGTTACTTGAATGAGGTCATACATGTGGAACCTAGTAGCGTCAGACAGCAGGGAGATACGTTAACCCTTCAGGTTTACTTGAAACCCGTTGCCGTAGTCCAGAAATTGAGATATGACCATATCTATTTCTACACAGACACGGATAATTTTAAACCTGAGGCGATGCCAGAACTCGAGAAGTTGGTTCAAATGCTGGCAGAAGACCAAAATCTCTTTATTGAGATTCAGGGGCATATGAATTTTTCCAAATCGAGGACAGCCAATATAATGCAGCGTATTTATAACCACGATTTAAGCCATAAGCGTGCTAAGGCTGTATTCCAATATTTAATATCACGTGGTATAGAAAAGAAGCGTCTTACCTACAAGGGATTAAGTAACTATAAGATGATTTACCCGATTCCTGCCAACAATAAAGAAGCAGATCAGAACAAACGTGTTGAGGTGTGGACACTTCAGCTACTTGGCGATTCTTAATCAAACAAGCGCCAATTCACCCCAAATTGGAATGTGCGTCCGATGAGCACATAATTGGAAGCCATAAAAGAATCGTTAATAAAGAAACCTTGACCGACATGGTTCGTAGAGACGTAAAGTTCCATTGATCGAACCTCACTATTGATAAACACATCAACTATTGGAAAACCACCGATTTCATTGTTCGACAAGGTCATTTGTCTAACAATAGGGTTGTAGCTTGTACCTGTATATGGTGAGAAGTATTGAATATCCAGACCAATTCTAGCCCACATATTTTTATTAAATAGAAACCCTTCTTTATAGAGTCGCGTCTTAACGCTAAACGTTGGTAACGCCAAAACCTCGCTTGAAGCCCATTGATAGGTTACACGATTTTTAAAATACCAAGACGATCCTAATCGAAGTTGAAAAACTGCATTGACTCTAGCATGTTGCAATACATTGTCAAATTGTTGTACCATCCCGTTCGAGTCATAATAAACGAATTGGTCAATAGTGTACAAGCTAACATCTAGGAACTGGGATGATTTTTTACTTGATATTCGGCCAGTTACTTGACCTGTTAACGTTTTATTTAATGAACTATTCCAATAATAATTATTACTACCAAAAAATTGATCATTGTAATCTGGTCGTCGTCGTGTAAGACTAATTTCAGAACGCAGGTCAATGCGCTTTAACATTGATTCAAATCTATACAAACCTTTAAAGTCTCCACTGTAAAAGCCCAATGCTGAGCCATGTGCATATAGATAGTGGTGCTTGTTCTCTCCACTTTTACGGATATCGCCGCCAAACCTAAGGTGGTTGAAACTACTGTTATGAAAATACTGTTGTTTTACCTGAATGGCTTCGTGTAACATCCAAATCTTCGTTAGCATAGAATTGACATGAAATGCTTTTCCTACTTTGTTGGATAAAACAGAATGGAAAATGGAATCGTGTGTTTCAAGAGAAACAAATCTTGTTGGGAACAAGATGGTGTTCGGGTCTCCATCAGTAAACCTGTTTACGTGCCTTCTGTACCGCAGTTGATGAAACCATTGAGATGAAATATTGGAAGTGCTTGTGTCTGGTCCAGTAGTGGTGTCATTCACTTGAATGGTTCTTTCGCCAGGTCTAAAAAACTGTGTCACCGACCAGATTCTATCAATGAACAAATTTGACGCGTCGTAAAAGTTAGCCTCACCCGCAAACGTTTTGGCTCTTCCGGATAATTGGTCAAACTCATCCGGGTTGGCAATGCCAAAGGTTTCTTTTACCGTGTTTTTACTATTGACAAAATTTGCGAATACTTCGTATTTGTGATTGGGTGTGTGAAAATGTGAGTAAACACCAGTGCTAAACAGATTGGTCATTCTTTCCTGATTGAATGCCGGTAAGTTGTTATGGAATAAATTATGAGACTTTGTTCGGTTATAAATCAATCCAAAACTCCAATTTGGAGCGATGCTTTGCGAATGACTAGCGGCTAAGTGTAACAAATTCCCCGTACCCTGGGCATAGGTTAAGTCCGTACGCGGTGTATGCGAGCTGTGGTAAACTATGCTATCGGGATTGTAGAACCAGCTGCTGAACAGAGGAGTCGAGAGCTGAAATTGATCCGTTGTTGGTGCTTGGTAAATCAGTGGCCTAGAAGGACTTGCGATCCGACCTGTATGTAAAGCAATGGG
>Ga0209630_10000634_pt1 | contig 40284 bp, 36 predicted proteins | sample COG_01_FD_184745 | JGI IMG/M metagenome (GOLD analysis project Ga0209630, IMG submission 184745) | Pelagic Microbial community sample from North Sea - COGITO 998_met_01 (SPAdes) (version 2) | ecosystem: Environmental > Aquatic > Marine > Neritic zone/Coastal water | place: Helgoland, sampling...
ATATCACGTACTGACTGTTCTACACTTCTTTTATTTGTCATCATCGTTTCCTCTTCGGTTAACGATGAACGAAAACTATCTCTTAGGCAATTAGGCTAATTGGTCCACATGGGGCTGACGGGGTACAATAAATATAGGAGGCAAATCCGATGCAGTAAGATCCAGGGAGCAACAGACGGCAAAAAGTAGTATTCCTAAAGAAGAAAAGACCCCAGAGAAAAGTCAAACCCCGGAGAAACCTGAAAAGAAATGGTGGGAACTCTGGAAAGATTAATCACTTTACTTATTAAGTGCCGACATTCTTAACGACCGCTTTAGTTCGATAATTTCATATCATCATATCTATTTGACCATCCGCTTTCAGTATGAAGCGGACTGATGCTAAATTTAATGGTGCCGAGGGCGAGAATCGAACTCGCACTTCCGAAGAAACCGGATTTTGAATCCGGCGCGTCTACCAATTCCGCCACCCCGGCAAAGATGTACAGTTACAGCAGGCGAGCAAGTATAAGGAAAGTCTGCGCCGGGTCAAACATTAAGCTGTTTTTCTGCTAACATCGCGCGCCATGTTAACCAGTGATTTTTCATTTGAGCTTCCAGAAGCGCTGATTGCCCAGTATCCGGCTTTGGATCGCGATGGTAGTCGTTTGTTATATCTTGGCCCTGAAAATACAGTTTCTGATACTTCATTTAAACAGCTGCCAGAATATCTAAAACCCGGCGATTTAATCGTTTTAAATGATACTAGGGTAATCCCTGCGCGGTTGTATGCGAAAAAGGAAACCGGCGGTAAGGTCGAGATAATGCTGGAACGGATTCTAGATGAGCAAACATTATTAGTGCAATTGCGTGTCAGTAAGTCGCCTAAAGCAGGCGCAAGTTTAATCTTGGAAGACAATACACGGTTTGGAGTTAAGGGCAGGGAAGGGAGTATGTTCTTACTGAATTATACCGGTAAGGAAAAGATCACCGATTTGCTTACGCGCCTTGGACATATGCCTTTGCCTCCTTATATAAGCAGAGATGATGAAAATCTTGATCAAGAACGTTATCAAACTGTGTTTTCGGATAAACCTGGTGCGGTTGCTGCGCCGACAGCAGGACTGCATTTTACCGACGATATTCTTCAGTCGTTAAAAAAGAAGGGTGTTGATAATGCACGCCTAACATTGCATGTTGGTGCTGGGACATTCCAGCCAGTGCGCGTTGATGACATTGAAAAACATGAAATGCATAGTGAATACATGTCTGTGCCACAAGGTGTTGTGGATAAGATAAATGAAACTAAAAGAAATGGCGGTCGCGTCTTGGCTGTGGGTACGACGGTTGTTAGAAGTTTGGAAACAGCAGCAAAGACCGGCACGCTTGCTAGCTTTGAAGGTGATACCAATATATTTATCTACCCTGGGCATCAGTTTAATGTAGTGGACATGTTACTCACCAATTTCCACCTGCCAGAATCAACTTTGTTAATGTTAGTCTGTGCCTTTGGTGGCCAAGAGGAGGTATTGAATGCCTATCAGCATGCGATCAAAGAACAATATCGGTTTTATAGTTATGGTGATGCCATGCTGATTTCAAAAAACAGCTAAAATAATTATTCGTTATGGAATTTAAGTTAATAGAAAAAGATGGCGACAGTCGTCGAGGCCAAATAAGTTTTCCTCGCGGCACGATTGAAACACCTGCCTTCATGCCTGTCGGAACCTACGGCACGGTAAAGGCCATGACACCGGAAGAGTTGGTCGGTATCGGCGCTGAGATTATCTTGGGTAATACTTTTCACTTGATGCTCCGTCCCGGCATGGAAGTCATTCAGGAGTTTGGTGGGCTACATTCATTCATGCACTGGAAAAAACCGATCCTGACTGACTCCGGTGGTTTTCAAGTCTTTAGCCTATCTGAGTCACGAAAGATTACTGAAGAGGGCGCGCACTTCAAATCACCCATCGACGGCTCTAAAGTATTTTTAGGGCCAGAAGAAGCGATCCAGATTCAACACACGCTTGGCGCAGACATCGTCATGATCTTTGATGAATGCACGCCGTTTCCAGCAACAGAAAAAGAAGTCCGTGAATCAATGGAGTTGTCATTACGTTGGGCGCAACGATCAAAGCAGGCACATGGTGATAATGAGAATGCCTTGTTCGGTATAGTACAAGGTGGAATGTATAAAGACTTACGCGAAAAATCGTTAAATGGTCTTATAGAGATTGGCTTTGATGGATACGCTATAGGTGGTTTGTCAGTAGGTGAGCCGACAGAACTGATGATGGAAGTACTTGATAACATCATGCCCGGAATGCCGAATGAAAAACCACGCTATTTAATGGGTGTCGGCACACCTGAAAATCTCGTCGAATCAGTGCGCCGGGGTATTGATATGTTTGATTGTGTGATGCCAACGCGTAATGCACGTAACGGTCATCTTTTTACCGAAGTTGGCGATATACGGATTCGCAATGCGAAACATCGGCATGATCAATCACCAGTCGATGAAAACTGTGGGTGTTATACCTGCCAAAATTATTCTCGAGCCTACTTACACCATCTCGATAAAACCAATGAGATTTTAGGTTCTCGATTAAATACGATACATAACCTCTATTACTACCAGTATTTAATGAAAGGTATGCGCAACGCCATCGCTGAAAATAAATTAAGTGATTTCGTTGTCAAATTTTATGACAAGCGTGGATCGAAAGTAATTCTCTAAATTTATGTCTTGATGCTTTTTCATAGGCATAGAACAATACCTTTATGAGTAATCACCTCGAAGAACTTCCCACATTAGGTGTCGGTGCCAGCTTGAGTTTATCTTCTCAGCCTGATCCAGTTTCCTTAGTGCGCGCAAAAGGCGGCCCGAGTTTTGTTGAGTATTCAGGTTTAGTTGACGTTGATGAAGTCATAGACGAAGTAGAAAAGATTCGCGCCGCAGGTGCACCCGTATTGTTTCATCCTTCTTATATTAACTTTTGTGGTTCATATCCAAATTCAAATGCATGGCTTGAGGCCACATCAAAACATATTGAATCAGTCGGTTCATCATGGTTCGCACAAGATGTCGCCTATTGTTTTTGGGAAGAAGGTCCAGGCTATTCGACGCAACTGGGTTATTTCATTCCACTTATCTTTAATCAACATTCTCTCGAACTTGCGGTTGAACGTGTTAAAGAAGTACAAGCCAAAGTTGCTGTGCCAGTTGCAATCGAACCACCACCCGTTGCATTCATTATCGGTTCAATGCCGTTGTTCTCATTCTTTGGCAGTCTTTCAAATCAAACTAACTGTGCCATCTTGCTTGATATGGGACATTTGGTTTCTTATGAAATGGCAAGTGGTCGCAGTGTATTGGCGGCGATAGATGAATTGCCAGTCGAACGTGTTATTGAAGTTCATATTGCCGGCGGACGTTTAAAGGAAGGCGATGCCGGGTCAATTTATGTTGATGCACATGAATGCGAGATTGTTGAACAAACATGGCAGATGTTGGAAACGATGTTGCCAAGGCTGCCCAATGTCAAAGCTGTTTGTTATGAGTGTGAAGGTGTAAACGAAAGTAGTGTGCTTGCCACATTGAAAAGAATACGGAAGATTGTCCGAGAAAAGAGTAACTGTGATGCGCTAGTCGCAAGTCTGGATAATAGCGAGTGAGTTTCCTGGTATGAGTTTTCAGGAACAAGAACGGGCCTTATTCGATTTATTGTTCGATAGCAGTGTGCGTGAGAATTTCTGTAAGGATTCAACAACTGCACTTCATCAATATGAATTAAATGAAGCGGAACGAAATGACTTCAATACCATTCGACCAGATGCCTTGGAACTGGATGCAAAAATTCGAGCTGATCTCTTGCTGTCTCATTTCTGCCGTTCCTTTCCCGTTAGCTTTAGCATCCTCTCCTCTGTTGATGGTGGACTCGATGTATTAAAGCGTTTGGTTGATGTGCTAACGATGCGAACTGCATCCATAGAACGAGTGACATTATTTGGCAGACGCATTGGTGAGAGTTTAAATGCACTTTCATTCAGCACAGCAGATGAGCAAACAAGAGTTTCTGCGATATTGGAAGCAGAACTCGGCATGGCCTGGACCAGTGCGACCTTAAAACGCGAAGTATTGGAAAACGGGCAACTCCATATTAAATCAACGCAACTTGAGCAGAATTGGTCTAGTAAGAACATCAAATTAGCGCCCTATGTCTGTGCAGCAATGATCCCTGAATCGTATGAGACATTAAAACAATTATTGTGCCCTGATACAGAATGCGATCTATGGCGTAGCTTGAATAAAAAGCCGCTCGCCGCGGCAAGACGAAAAAAGCTATTAGAAAAAGATGAACCGAGATTATTTATCGCCCGCGCTCATGTCAGCCATATGTCGCAATGTGAACCGACGGTTGACCAGAAAACAGCTGAACTTAGCGAGGGCTTTGCCTCATTATTTCAACACGTGAATGGCACCGTCAGCGTTGACTATATATTAGAGCAACTGAAACAAATCGGTGCTCAGGATGAAATGCTTCAGAGCATAAAATCATCATTTAAACATTTACTGGAAAGCGAAATGCTTGAGCAGGTTTAGCAATAGTATTGTCTCGCTGAGGAATACTTGTTCTCTTGAAGTCTGGATAAATAGCCCCATAAATCAATTATGGCGTTATCTTTGCTGATTCTCAGCGGATTTGTGGCATAATGCGCGCTTTTTAAACTCCGAGAACTTATCAATGTTGGATTTTTTCGTCAGTAATGCATGGGCAGCGCCCGCATCACAGGAACCTGGTTTGGCCAGTTTTCTACCACTAATTATACTATTTGCCGTCTTTTACTTTTTTCTTATACGTCCCCAGCTAAAACAGGCAAAACAGCACAAGGCCTTAGTTTCAGCCTTAGCCAAGGGTGATGAGATCGCCACAAATGGCGGCATACTCGGAAAAATAAAAGAGGTTGGTGATAACTTCCTTTTGGTAGAGATTGCAGAAGGTACCGATGTGAAGGTACAAAAACAGTCTGTCTCTGTTGTTTTGCCGAAAGGCACGCTCAAAACCCTTTAAGTTGAATTATTAAAAATACATTACTTTTAAGTAGGCTACTGTCATGAATCGCTATTCTCCCTGGAAATACAGTTTTATTATTTTATTGGTTGGTTTGGGAGTCTTGTTTGCACTACCAAACTTATATGACAAAGATCCGTCTCTGCAAATTTCTGCCTCTGGCGCATCTGAGGTCAGTGAATTAACTGAATTTCAGGTTAGCACCGCGCTAGAAGAAGCAGGGATAGCGTTTAAATCAATGAAGGTAGGCCTGGAAAACCTGACGATTCGATTTAACGATACAGAGACACAACTGAAAGCGAAGACTGTCGTAGAAAAATCATTAGGCAGAAACTACTCGGTTGCGCTCAACTTAGCCGCTGCAACACCTGATTGGCTAGCCAAGTTTGGCGCTGAACCCATGTTTCTGGGTCTTGATCTACGCGGCGGTGTTCATTTCTTAATGCAAGTCGATATGGAAGCGGCCGTTTCCAAGGCGGAAGATCGATATATGTCCGATTTGCGTAGCATATTACGAGAAAACAAAGTTCGCTATAAAACAATCACACGCAGCAAAGAAGGTGGTTTATTGATTCGTTTTAAAGATGATGATCAACGCAATAGTGGACAGACACTAATCGAGGATGAATTTCAGGAGCTTGATGTCACACTTCTGGAAGCAGGTAGTGATGAATCGCAACTGCTTGCCAAGTTAAAAGAACAAGTCGTACTCGAAACGCAAAAGCTGGCCTTACAACAAAATATTACAACACTCAGGAAACGTGTAAATGAATTGGGTGTTGCAGAACCGGTTATTCAACAACAAGGTCTTAGTCGGGTCGTAGTACAGCTTCCCGGTGTGCAAGACACGGCAAAAGCAAAGAACATTTTAGGCGCTACCGCTACGCTTGAGTTCAGAATGGTCGATGAAGATCATGCTGCGCAAGATGCTGTGGATGGCCGTGTCCCAGCAGGTTCAAAACTTTATTATCAACGTGGTGGACAGCCTATCCTGTTGGAAAAACAGGTAATGCTCACCGGTGATTCAATTATTGATGCGGCATCAGGTATCGATGGTTTAAGTGGACAACCCAATGTGACCATTACCCTTGATGGTAAGGGTGCAAAACGAATGAGCGCCGCGACGCGCGACAATGTGGGTAAACGACTCGCGGTTGTTTTCATAGAAAACAAGGTAGAGGTCGTTGAAGAAAATGGCGAGCTTGTTGAAAAGAAAGAAATAATAGAAGAAGTCATTAATGCAGCAGTCATCCGGGAGCAACTCGGAAAACGTTTTCAAATTACCGGTCTTGAATCAACAAAAGAAGCAAGAACACTTGCATTATTACTCCGCGCCGGCGCATTGGCAGCACCAATTTACATTATAGAAGAACGTACCGTCGGCCCAAGCCTGGGACAGGATAATATCGATAAAGGCTTTAATTCAGTACTAATAGGGTTTGCACTGGTGCTTGTGTTTATGGCTGTTTATTACAAGGTGTTTGGTCTTATCGCCAATGTCGCGCTTGCTTTAAACTTGGTCTTGATTGTTGCCTTGTTATCATTACTGCAGGCCACACTGACATTACCGGGTATTGCCGGGATTGTCTTGACGGTTGGTATGGCAGTTGATGCGAATGTGTTGATCTTTGAACGAATCCGGGAAGAGATTCGTAACGGTAATTCGCCTCAAGCCAGTATTCACTCTGGGTATGAAAAAGCATTCTCAACAATCGCCGATGCTAATATTACTACCTTGATTGCGGCATTAGTTTTATTCAGCTTTGGTACCGGTCCGATTAAAGGCTTCGCTGTCACATTGTCATTGGGGATTTTGTCGTCAATGTTCACGGCCATCATGGTAACGCGCGGCTTAGTCAATTTAATCTATGGCGGACGTCGCCTCGATAAGTTGAAAATATAAAACAAAAATATATAACCAGAATCAGAACGTATCACGTAGAGAAAGTTATCATGGAAATGCAAAAAACACGGTTTAATTTTGACTTTATGAGTAAGCGGAAGATTGGCTTAGTAGTTTCTAGCTTGCTGATCATTATGTCTATTATTTCAATGTCTTTGGAAGGTTTAACCTTTGGAATTGATTTTACCGGAGGTACATTGATTGAGGTTGGTTATTCAGAATCTGTTAATTTAGATACTATTCGAACTTCCTTAAGTAATTCAGAATTTAAGGATGCCATTATTCAGTATTTCGGTTCTGCAAACGATGTCTTAATAAGAATTCCACCGAGCGAAGGTTTAAACAACGCTGATATCAGTAATAAAATACTGAGTTTACTTGAGGGTGCAGGTGCAAACATAGAAATGCGTCGAATTGAGTTTGTTGGTCCCCAGGTTGGTGAGGAGTTAAAAGACGATGGTGGCTTAGCCATGATCTATGCCTTGATGGGTATCTTTATCTATGTCGCACTACGTTTTCAGCGACGCTTTGCTGTCGGTGCAATTGCAGCACTTGTGCATGATGTGTTGATTACATTGGGTATATTTTCAATTACACATTTTGATTTTGATTTAACTGTACTCGCGGCAATACTCGCTGTCATTGGTTATTCCTTGAACGATACTATTGTTGTTTTCGATCGTGTCCGTGAAAATTTTCATAAAGTTCGCGAGGCAACATCTGTAGAGATATTTAACGTTTCGCTAAACCAGACGTTGAGCAGAACTTTAGTGACTTCATTAACAACATTATTAGTATTAGCCGCGTTGTTCATCTTTGGTGGTGAAATAATTCATAGCTTTGCGACTGCTCTGATTATTGGTGTATTAATCGGAACCTATTCGTCTATCTTTGTTGCCAGTCCGGTTACCCTTGCTTTAGGTATCACCAGAGAAGACTTGATGCCAGTGCAGAAGGAAGGCGCCGACCTGGATACCATGCCCTAAACAGCCTCTCACGAATGATCTTTTGTCCTCATGCGTCGTTAAAAATGTGCTCGAATCTTCATTTATTAAATATAAACTCAGATTCTGCGCGCATTTTCGCCTCGCCTGAAAACAAAATCTCTATCCGTGAAAAGCTATTTATCTAAATAGTGTCTCAACTACTATCCATTGTTGCTGATCGACAAATACTCCTTGCTGAGGAGACTTTCTCCCATTTTGGAATGGTCGAACTAGTGGATGGTCGTTCTATCGAACAAGCTACCGTCAAGAACGCCGATGTATTATTAGTAAGATCGGTGACACGGGTTGATGAGTCTCTTTTAAAGAATTCCAAGGTTGGTTTTGTCGGTTCTGCCACAAGTGGCATTGACCATATTGATACCGACTATCTGAAAAAATCGAATATCAGTTTTGCCCATGCCCCGGGTAGTAATGCTCGTTCCGTTGCCGAATATGTCTTGAGTAGTTTGTTCGCAACGGCTGAATATAATAATTTCGATTTAACTAAAAAAACTGTGGGCATCATTGGTTGTGGGCAGGTGGGCTCAAGGGTGAAACGTTTTTTGGAATCGCTAGGTGTGACATGCTTGTTAAACGACCCTCCATTAGCTGAACAAGGATCAACAGAATCTTATGTCGGACTCGAACGGATTTTGGAAGCAGACATTATTACAGTGCACGTACCGCTAACAACAGATGGTAAATACCCAACTAGTAAGTTAGTCGATAAATCATTTCTAGATGGATTAAAATCTGATGCGATTCTGATTAATACATCGCGCGGAGAAGTGGTTGATGAATCCGCCTTATTATCATTTAAAGAAACTAATCCAGAGTCTACATTGATCTTCGATGTATGGTGCAATGAGCCAGAAATCAGTATCAGCTTATTACAACAGACTTTTATCGGAACACCGCATATCGCAGGATATAGTTATGATGGCAAACTCAAGGCAACTAAAGTACTTGCTCAGGCATTGCAAACAGAGACCAATAGCATGTCGGCTATTGCCGAGGTCTTAACGTCCGAAACGGCGGTGATAGATACTCTTGAGTATAATGATGAGACTGCGGTTCAATTAGCAGTGATGCAGACATATGATGTAAGAAGTGATGCCATTGCGCTTAGAGAACTGATAAGTATGCCGAGCGGGGATGGTGCGATTTATTTCGACAGTTTAAGAAAGAACTATCCAATAAGACGTGAGTTTACAAACAGGCAAATTAATATAAAAAAATTGAATAATGAAATGCAACAACGCCTGTTAGAATTGGGATTCAAAACAGGGCTAGCATGAAGAAAATTGGCATTTTAGTCTCCGGGCGTGGTAGCAATATGATGGCGATAGTGGATGCCTGCGAGCGGGGCGACTTATCCGCCAGTGTTGAACTTGTGATCAGTAATAATAAGGATTCATTAGCGCTGGTTTCCGCACAAGAAAAAAATATTAAAACGGCTCATATTGGTTCAAATAGCTATCCTGACCCTGAGGCGCTAGATAAGGCGATGAATGATGCTCTAAATGAGCATAATATTGATCTTGTCTTGCTGGCCGGGTTTATGAAAAAGATTGGCCCTGCAGTGTTATCGAGTTATCGAGGCAGGATCATTAATATTCACCCGTCCTTGTTACCAAAATTTGGAGGAAAGGGGATGTTTGGTATTAATGTACATCGTGCTGTTCTAGACGCTGGTGAGAAAGAGAGTGGCGCAACCATCCATTTAGTGGATGGAGAATACGATGAAGGCGCAATTTTGGCACAGCAAACTGTATCTATTGTGCCTGATGAGTCATCAGAGTCACTGGCAGCGAAGGTTTTAGAGGTCGAACATGTTTTATTTGCAGAAACAATACAAAAAATTATTGATGGCAGTATTATATTGCCTTTAGATTAAGGACAAGGGGAGGTTTGAATATGCGCATGTTGCACACAATGTTGAGAATCGGGGATCTTGAAAAGTCTTTGCAGTTTTATCAAGAGGTACTTGGAATGAAACTATTGCGCAAGCATGACTACCCGGAATTTGAATTCTCACTAGCCTATCTTGGTTACGGCGATGAAACTGAAACTACGGTCCTGGAATTAACCCATAACTGGGGAACAGAATCATATGACCTGGGTAATGCATACGGACATATTGCTATCGGTGTTGATGATGTTTATAAAACATGCGACAAGATAAAAGAATTGGGTGGTAATGTCGTTAGAGAGGCGGGGCCTATGCAAGGTGGAGATACGGTTATTGCTTTTGTCGAAGATCCGGATGGTTATAAGATAGAGTTACTGGAAGATTTCTAATTATAAAATTATAAGTTGATCTGACTAAGGGACAGTCTCCAGGTTAAGTTCAACATTTATTTATCCAAAAACAAAAATAAACGCTACCCACATGATTACTCTAATTAAATCGATCTATTCATCTTTTGTATTAAGACAACCCGTGTTGGTTTGCTTGTTGATGGCTATATTGCTTGGTTTTTTTGCCATGCAAACAAAAGACTTCAAACTTGATGCCTCAGCCGACTCCTTATTGTTAGAAGATGATAAAGATTTAAAGTTATTTCGGGAGACATTGGAGCGCTATGCAACCAAGGATTTCTTGTTTGTTACCTTTTCACCCAGCGAAGATCTTTTTTCTCAATCGTCATTGGATGCCATTACAAAAATTCGGGATGAATTCCGAACATTGGAGCCGGTTGAGTCAGTAATCAGTTTAGTAGATGTGCCATTAGTTAAACAGGTAGAGGGTACATTATCTGATGTGGCTGATAATGTTCGTACTATAGAAGGCGGTGGTCTTGATATCGAAAAGGTTAAACAAGAATTACTTAATAGCCCTATCTATAGAGAATTAATAATTAGTGAAGACGGTCAAACAACGGCTATTCAAGTTAATTTGAAAGACAATCCCGAGTTTCGTGATCTGCAACGTGAACGTAACCAGCTCTTGATAAAAGCTAATGCTGAAGGTCTTAATGAAACAGAGCAAACGCGACTGGATGAAATCCTCATTGAATATACAGTTCAAAAAAATGTTATCGATAAAGTTAATCACGACAATATTATTGATGTAAGAGAAATAATTTCAAAATATCAACAATATGGCACGCTGCATATGGGTGGCGTCACCATGATAACTGATGACATGATCACTTATATCAAAAATGATTTGATTGTCTTTGGTGTCGGCGTGTTTTTATTTCTTGTCGGTATGCTGTCAATCATCTTTCGTAAACTGCGATGGGTAATGTTGCCATTGCTAAGTTGTTTTTATGCTGGATTACTAATGATTGGTTTGCTTAGTCTGGTGGGTTGGCATGTCACCGTCATATCATCAAATTTTATTTCGTTGATGTTGATCATCACCATGTCAATGAACGTACATCTTATCGTTCGTTATCGACAATTGTATAATGATTATCCAGAATTATCACAGCATGAGCTTGTATTATCCATGGCGAGCAAGATGGTTTGGCCTTGCCTGTATACCGCACTAACTACGATTATGGCATTTAGCTCATTAGTAGTTAGTGGTATTAAACCCATTATAGATTTTGGCTGGATGATGACGATAGGCTTAAGTGTCACTTTCCTGACATCATTTATTTTATTTCCATCTATATTAGGCATGTTAGCAAAGGGAACAGAGAAACTGGGTTCAAAAGACGAATTTCAGTTTACTTCCAAGCTTGCCAGCATGACGGAAATACACGGCAATAAAATATTAATAATTACCGTTATTCTTGCTGCCGTTAGTACCTATGGTATTACTCGCCTTGAAGTGGAAAATAGTTTTATCAACTATTTTAGCGATAGTACTGAAATCTATAAGGGACTTCGTTTAATCGATGAAAAGATGGGTGGAACCACGCCCATGGATATTATTATTAATCTTGAAAATGCGCCGGAAGAAGACAGCTCTTCAGACGAGGATGAATTTGAAGACTTTGATGCCATGTTTGGTGCATTTTCCGATGGACAGGATGAAGTATGGTTTACACCAGAACGAATAGACACGATCAAACAAGTACATGATCATCTGGAGACTTTTCCGGCGATTGGTAAAGTCCTGTCACTGGCATCGATTATTCGTGTAGGCGAAGAAATTAATGAGGGTGAGTTTGATGCGTTTGAACTAGCCATTGTTAGTAAAAATATGCCGGATGAGATCAAGGAAAGCATGATTACGCCTTATGTCTCTGAAGAGACTAATGAAGCACGGATCAGTATTCGCATACTGGATTCACTAAAGGATTTAAGACGTAAGGAATTATTAGAGCAGATTAAGACCGACTTGGTTGAAAAGATCGGTCTTGCTGAGGATAAAGTGCAAATCACAGGCATCCTGGTTCTCTACAATAATATGCTACAGAGTTTATTTAAGTCGCAAATATTGACTTTGGGTGTTGTGATGGCGGGCATTGCCCTAATGCTGGTTATCCTGTTTCGCTCTGTGACGCTTGCTATAATTGGTATCATCCCCAATATACTTGCTGCTGCGATTATTCTGGGCTTAATGGGATTACTCAGAATTCCACTAGATATGATGACAATAACCATAGCTGCTATCACGATAGGTATTGCGGTTGATAACAGTATTCATTACATCTATCGATTCCGTGAAGAGCTGCCCAAGACAGGTGATTACGTCAAAACGATGCATTATTGTCATGCGAACATAGGCAAGGCCGTTTTTTATACAGCGATTACTATTATTATTGGATTCTCTATATTGGTACTTTCAAACTTTATACCGACGATCTATTTTGGCCTATTGACGGCATTGGCTATGTTTATTGCATTGTTCGCATGCTTGACACTATTGCCAAAATTAATATTAATATTTAAGCCATTTGATTAAAATACAAATATAAACAGTAGTTTAAGGGTAATTTGTAAAGTTAGGCAACATTTTTTTGAGCTTTGATCTAGTGATAAAGGCATAAAAATATTCATTGATAATAAGTACTATCTATCGATATATATTGTTATTACAATATCCGCCTTCGGATGACCAAAGACTAATAATAACTACTGCTGAATCGCAGATAAAAAACAGGTTGTTTGAACTATTAAGCCCGATAATGGGTCGATTAATTATAAACTTTTAGAGGTATTACAATGAAAATCAGAGTCGTAAATTCGTTGATTTTGATGCTATGCATGGTCGCCGGCGTTGCTCAGGCAGCAATGGAAACCCCTGATGCAGTCGTTAAACAAACCGCAGATGCTGTTATCGAACGCATTAAAGCACAGCGTTCTGAATTAGATGCTAATCCATCAATGATTTATGATGTGGTGGATGAACTTGTCATACCCCATTATGATTTCACCAGCATGTCAAAATGGGTGCTCGGCAAAAATTGGAAGAGCGCTAGTGAGACACAACGCAGCGATTTTATTGCGCAGTTTCAAACATTATTAGTCCGTACTTATGCCCGCGCATTGCTTGAGTATTCTGGACAGGAAATTAAATATTTTCCAGCTGAGATCAATCCAAAAAACAAGCTTGCTTTGGTCAAGACGGAGATGACAAGTGATGGCGCGCAACCTTTCCCGGTTGCCTACCGCATGCATCAAAAGGATAATGCATGGAAAGTGGTTGATGTCTCTGTTGATGGAGTCAGTTTAGTCTCGACTTACCGAGGATCATTTTCAACGCAAATAAAGAAACACGGGTTTGACTCTCTTCTCAACGAACTCACTGTGAAGAATGAAAGGTTAGCTAGTAGTCTTTCAAAATAAATAACACCATAGACTAGTTTTTAGAGCAACCGGGTAATGCCCGGTTGCTTGCTTTATAGAATCGAATTTTCATCTATTTTAATCAATAATCGAAAACTTTATGAATCCTCAAATTATTAAACAACTTATCGAAGCGGGATTGCCAGATGCCGATATCATTGTAGAAGGTGATGATGGTACGCATTTTCAGGCGCGTATTATCAGTGAATCATTTTCTGGAAAAAACATGGTTCAACAACACCAGATGGTTTACAAGACACTGGGCGATAAAATGGGTACGGACATCCATGCTTTATCCATGCAGACATATAGCCCGGATGAATGGGAACAACAGAAATAGTCTTGGGTGCCCAAGCTTATATTAGAGGTAACAATCATTAATTATGGATAAATTACTTATCCGCGGTGGTGCCCCGCTGAATGGAGAGATATTCATTTCTGGTGCAAAGAATGCGGCTCTCCCAATTCTTTCAGCTACGCTGTTGACCGATCAGACCATGACTATTTGCAATGTCCCTCATTTACATGACATTACAACCACAATGGAGTTGCTGTGTCGTATGGGCTCTCAAGTCACAGTTGATGAGCGGATGCGTATCGAAATTGATAATAGTCAAATCGAAAACTTTTTTGCTCCGTATGAATTAGTTAAAACCATGCGTGCGTCAATTCTGGTGTTGGGTCCTTTGCTCGCGCGTTATGGTAAGGCTGACGTATCATTACCCGGGGGTTGTGCAATTGGTTCGCGACCAGTGAATATTCACCTTCAAGGATTGGCGGCAATGGGCGCAGATATTGTCGTAGAAGGTGGTTATATTCGCGCTACTGCTGATCGACTTAAAGGCGTTCATATAACTCTGGATATCGTGACGGTTACTGGTACAGAAAACTTGATGATGGCAGCAACTCTGGCCGATGGTATAACGGTCATTGAAAATGCAGCAAGAGAGCCGGAAGTAACTGATCTGGCAAATTGCCTGAATAAGATGGGTGCAAAAGTTTCTGGCGCTGGGACTGACCATATAGAAATCGAAGGGGTTGAGACCTTACATGGGACCGACTATGAGATCTTGCCCGATAGAATAGAGACGGGAACATATCTAGTGGCCGCTGCAATGACGGGTGGTAAAGTTCGTTTGAGAAAAACACGAGCTGCCTTGCTTGAATCTGTATTGGCAAAATTGACTGAGGCAGGCGCTAAGATTGAAATAGAAGACAATGCGATCACTTTGGATATGCAGGGTAAGAAACCTAAAGCAGTTGATATACATACCTCACCATTCCCAGGTTTCCCTACTGATATGCAGGCTCAGTTTACGGCGATGAACAGCATCGCAAATGGTGCTGGTGTTATAACCGAAACGGTATTTGAAAATCGTTTTATGCATGTCCATGAATTACAGCGCATGGGCGCAGATCTGAAATTGGAAGGTAATACGACAATCACTCAGGGAGTTGAGCATTTAACGGGTGCGCCTGTAATGGCGACCGACTTAAGGGCATCAGCTAGTTTGGTTCTAGCTGGACTTGTGGCCGACGGCGACACGACGGTAGATCGTATTTACCATATTGATCGTGGCTATGAGACAATTGAAGAAAAGTTATCTCAATTGGGAGCGGATATTAGGCGCTTACCAGACTAAAGGACAACTCATAAAACGCACTTTTTACGCGATAGCAGCGTCAGTACCGTGCTCGAATCCTCATGTATTGCCCATACACTCCGGTTCTCCGCGCGGTACTTCCTTGCTCTCACGAAAAAATCACTATTTTCTGAGCTGTCCTTAGTAAGATAATTGAATAAAGAATTTTCAAGGAAACTTTTTCAGTTAACTTGTTTCTATTGTATTCTGTTTTATTTTTACTAAGCCAAACAATTAACTAAGCCATAAATATAATTATGTCGGACAAGATCACTATCGCCGTTTCCAAAGGTCGAATATACGATGAAGCGGTACCGCTACTGGCCAAACTCGGTATTGTCCTTAAAGATGATCCTAAAAAATCACGTAAACTGATTCTCGATACAAATCAGCCTAATATTAAAATCCTAATTATACGGGCTACGGATGTTCCAACCTATGTTGAACGTGGTGCTGCGGAATTGGGTATTGCCGGGAAAGATGTGTTGATGGAATATTCCGGGGACAGTCTTTATGAGCCGGTTGATTTGGGGATAGCTAAATGTCGAATGATGTTGGCGGGTTTAAAAGATGCCAAACCGATAACCGATCGCCCACGTGTAGTAACAAAATATACCAATATCACACGTAATTATTTTGCAGATCGAGGACAGCAAGTAGAAATAATCAAGCTCTATGGTTCAATGGAACTTGGTCCGGTTTTGGGCTTGTCCGATTGGATAGTCGATCTGGTAGACACCGGAAACACCTTGAAAGCAAATGGATTAGTTACGCTGGATCACATTGCGGATATTAGTTCCAGGTTGGTCGTTAACAAAGCAGCAATGAAAATGAAAAATGCGCTTATTAAACCGATCATCAATCAATTATCAGACATCGTTGAAAACGGTGGGATATGATAAAACGTCTCGATGCTTCTACGGAAGATTTTGATTCATCATTACAGGCTTTGCTGTCTTCTAGTGACGAACCAGAACAATCTATCCTTGATACTGTTTCTCAAATTATTACCGATGTTCGAACGCGAGGCGATGAAGCTTTACTCGAACATACTAATCGTTTTGACAGACGTTCTGCCAGTATTGAGTCGCTTGAGATATCACAACAAGAATTAGAGTCAGCATTAGAACGTATCCCAGTATCGCTACGTAAAAATCTTGAACATGCAGCCAAGCGTGTGCGTGAATTTCACGACAAGCAACGGCAAACGACATGGGCCTACGAAGATGATGCCGGCAATGTGTTGGGACAAAAAGTCACTCCACTTGATCGCGTTGGTGTTTATGTGCCCGGTGGCAAGGCAGCTTATCCTTCATCAGTATTAATGAATGTGATCCCGGCGCATGTTGCTGGCGTCGAAGAAATCATCATGGTTGTACCAACCCCGGATGATGAACGTAATGATTTGGTTTTGGCAGCCGCAGCGATTGCCGGAGTACATAAGGTGTTTACAATCGGTGGTGCGCAAGCGATCGCCGCATTGGCCTACGGTACAGAACTTATTCCCAAGGTTGATAAGATAGTTGGCCCTGGCAACATCTATGTTGCAACAGCTAAACGTCAAGTATTTGGTGTCGTTGGTATTGACATGATAGCCGGACCGTCAGAAGTTGTGATTGTCAGTGATAGCAGCGCTAATCCAGACTGGGTGGCCATGGATCTTTTTGCCCAGGCAGAACACGATGAACAAGCCAGCTCAATACTGATTACACCAGATAAAAATTTTATAGAAGCGGTAGAAAAGAGTATTGAAAGACTCTTGCCAGAGATGGAACGCGCTGAAATTATAAAGGCATCATTAGCAAATAATGGCGCAATGATTAAAGTAGACAATCTAAAACAAGCAATAGAGATTGTTAATATCATCGCACCAGAACATCTTGAATTAGCGGTTTCTGATCCCGATGCACTTTTGGGGGATATTCGGCATGCTGGTGCAATCTTCATGGGACATTATTCGGCAGAATCACTTGGCGACTATTGTGCAGGACCAAACCATGTTTTACCTACGGCTCGTACAGCTCGATTTTCATCACCGCTTGGTGTCTATGATTTTCAAAAGCAATCATCCATCATCAAGTGTAGTAGTGGTTCAGTTAAAGATATTGCTGAAACAGCATCTGCTTTAGCGCGCGGGGAAGGCCTTACGGCTCATGCACGGTCAGCAGAGTTCCGACTTACTCCAAAATAATTAATTGCCAGCATGATTGAAGATCGCGTAAGTAAGATCATTAAGCCCGCTATTCTCGCCGCTAAGGCCTATCACGTTCCTGATTCACGTGGGTTGATTAAACTGGATGCGATGGAAAATCCATATAGCTGGCCTGAAGAGATCAAGGTCGAATGGTCTCGGCACCTACAACAAGCGGAACTGAACCGTTATCCGGATGCAAGTTTAAGTGAGCTAAGAAGCAGGCTTACTGACGCGTTAAACTTACCCGATAACACGGCAATGATGTTTGGTAATGGGTCTGATGAACTTATTCAGATCATCTTGATGGCACTCAATAAAACATCGAATGTGGTCATGGCGCCTGAGCCCAGCTTTGTTATGTACCGTTTATTAAGTTCGATGATGGAACTGGATTTCGTTGGTGTGCCATTAAACAAAGACTTTTCTCTTGATCTTCCCGCTATGTTGGAGTCAATCGTGAAAACACAGCCAGCTGTAATTTTTATAGCCTGGCCAAATAATCCAACTGGAAATGCCTTTGAACAAGAAGCGTTGGAAGAGATTATAAAAGTAGCACCGGGTCTGGTTGTTATCGATGAGGCATATCATGCTTTTGCACGGAACAGCATGATGTCCTGTTTACACAAATATCCGAATGTCTTGTTAATGCGAACTTTATCCAAGCTTGGCCTGGCCGGATTACGTTTAGGCATGTTATTTGGTGCCAGCGAATGGATCTCCGAATTAGACAAATTGAGATTGCCATACAATATCGGCACACTAAATCAACTTAGCGCAAATTTTATCATTCAAAATATTGATTTGCTTGAACAACAAGCTCAACGCATTAGAGATGATCGAGAAGGTTTCTTTAATAGCTTGTCAGAAATAACGGGTGTTGAAGCATGGGAGAGTGAAGCCAACTTTATTTTGTTTCGTGTTAGTGAGCCCGGGGCAAATAGAGTGCATCAGGAATTAATAAAACAAAATATTCTTATTAAAAATTTACAAGGCGCACATCCTTTGCTTGAAAACTGTCTCCGAGTAACAGTGGGAACAGAGGAAGAAAACAAAGCTTTTTTATCGGCACTAAAATCTATCTTAGTACCCTAGGCGTTTATTTAGGCATTTTTGCTGACGGTCTTTGTGCAATCCTGGCAGTCAACTCTTGTCGCTCCCAACCACGCAGCATTTTAATCTTTACTTCATTGCCTGGTACAAGATCAGTGATCATCTCAATCGCCTGATCAGGAGAACTCACATTCTCTCCACCGATACTAATGATGATATCGCCGGGAATCATGCCCGAGCTTTCCGCTGGCCCGTCACGAATAATTGCGGTCACCAAGACGCCGCCAGTTTCTAGATTAGCGGATTCAATCACGTCAGCACTTAAGGTTTGTGCCTCGATACCTAGCCAACCACGTACTACTTTTCCATTTTTAATGAGCTGATTCATGACATCCAGCGCTTGATTGATTGGTGTCGCCAGCCCAATACCTTCAGAACCGCCGCTGCTAGAAATAATAGCGGTATTAATCCCGACTAACTGACCTTTGGCGGTCACTAAAGCGCCCCCCGAATTTCCCAGGTTTATATCAGCATCGGTCTGTATAAAGTCATCAAAGAATGAAATTCCGCGTCGCTTTCTACTAATCGCGCTGACAATACCTTGAGTCACTGTCTGACCGAAGTTATAAGGATTGCCGATGGCCAGAACGACATCCCCGACCAGTAAGGTGGACGAATCACCTATGGGAATCATCGGTAGGTTCTGTAATGGGATATTAATAACAGCTAAATCGGTATCTGTATCAAGTCCGATTAATCGTGCCTGACTCTGGCGACCATCATTCAGGGTGATACGAATGTCATTGGCCTCTTGCAAAACATGGGCATTGGTCAAAATATAACCAGAAGTATTCATGATGACGCCGGATCCGATCGAGCTATCTCGGCGTTGCTTGGGTTTTGCAGGCGCATTTCCAAAGAAATGACGGAATAAGGGGTCTTGAAACAGGGGATGGACTCTTTCCTGATATACTTTGCTCGCATAGACATTAACAACGGCCGGTGCGGTAGAGCTTACGGCATCGTTAAAAGAATAATTGCCTGATTCAGGCGAAAAAAACGGAATATTCGATCGTAAATCATCCGTTAGTATGATTAAAAACACGAATGCTGCAGCAAGCCCGTATGCCGTATATTGCAGCATGAATATTAATGTCTTGTTAATTTTCACGATGATTAGAATAAATTATATTTGATGATTATTGATATTATGGTTAATGATCTGTTTATCCAATAATCAGTTTAATTTATCATATAACATTTGCGATTAATTATACTGATATTCATCTGTCAGATATGTAAGGGGAAACAATGGACAATAGTAATGTCGACAAGGGTCGACGAAGATTTTTGACTGCCGCCGCTACTGTGGTTGGTGGTGCAGGTGCAGCCGCTGGTGCTGTCCCATTCATTGCAACCATGACACCAAGTGAGAAAACCAAGGCAATTGGTGCGCCGGTTGAGGTTGATATTAGTAAATTGCAGCCTGGGGAACGTATGATCGAGAAATGGCAGGGTAAGCCAGTCTGGATCCTGCGGCGTACACAAGAGATGCTCGATGATATTGCTTCACAAAATGAGGCCGTCAGCGACCCGGCATCGGAAGCAAGCTCACAGCCCGAATATGCCACCAATGAATTCCGTGCGCGTGAGGATGAATACCTTGTTGTCATTGGAATCTGTACGCATTTGGGTTGTTCACCCAGTTTCGTGCTAAAAGACGGTGATAATAGTCCCGTTGTCGATTGGAAAGGGGGATTCTTCTGTCCATGTCATGGTTCACGATTTGATTTGGCTGGCCGTGTCTTTAAAGGCGTTCCAGCACCTACCAATCTGGTTATCCCACCCTATAAATTTATTTCACCTGGCCAGTTGGTTATTGGTGATGATAGTGAGGCTGCGTAATGGCCAATATTGAAAAAAATATCATTGATGGCTTAACTGGACTTCGTGATTGGGTCGACGACCGTTTTCCATTGATGCAGAATTGGAATGAGCATCTAGCTAAATACTATGCGCCAAAGAACTTTAATTTTTGGTATTACTTTGGTGGATTCGCGCTACTTATTTTTGCCATCCAGATTTTGACCGGAATTTGGCTGACGATGAATTATAAGCCGTCAGCTGCGGAAGCGTTTGCTTCTGTCGAATACATCATGCGTGATGTTAGCTGGGGCTGGCTCATTCGTTATATGCATTCGACGGGTGCTTCAGCATTTTTCATCGTCATCTACTTGCATATGTTCCGCGCCTTATTGTACGGGTCCTATAAAAAACCACGTGAACTGTTGTGGCTGTCTGGCATGGGTCTTTATTTAGTGCTCATGGGAGAGGCATTTTTTGGCTATTTGTTACCTTGGGGGCAGATGTCATATTGGGGTGCACAGGTGATTATTTCCTTATTTGGAGCCTTGCCTATTATTGGTGATGAGCTTTCCTTATGGATACGTGGCGATTTTGTCGTATCTGATGTCACCTTGAATCGTTTCTTTTCGTTACATGTTATTGCCTTCCCGCTACTTATCTTTGGACTAATTGGTGCCCATATCCTTGCCTTGCATGAGGTCGGTTCCAATAACCCTGATGGCGTAGAGATTAAAAAGAATAAAAATGCTGAAGGCATACCAGTAGATGGTATTCCTTTCCATCCATACTACACAGTGAAAGATATCTTTGGAGCAACCGTATTTCTTATCTTCTTTTTTGGTGTTGTCTTCTTTATGCCAGAGATGAATGGTTATTTTCTGGAACACGCCAATTTTATCCCTGCGAATCCACTTAAAACGCCTGAACATATAGCGCCAGTATGGTACTTCACCCCGTTCTATGCGATTTTACGCGCGGTACCGGATCAACTGGGTGGTGTAATAGCGATGGGCTTGGCAACGAATATATTCCTTTTATTGCCTTGGCTAGATAGAAGCCCGGTGAAATCAACGCGTTATCGTGGATGGAACTTTCGTTGTGCGCTAACCCTGTTTATCATCAGCTTTCTAGTGCTAGGTTGGTTAGGTATGCAGCCAGTAACACCATTGTTTACCTGGATGGCGCGTTTCTTCTCACTCGTTTATTTTGCATTCTTTTTATTAATGCCATTTTACACTGCTATCGACAATGACAAGTCGGTACCAGACAGGGTGAAAGACTAATGCCAAGCTATAAACAACTATATAAGTTAGCGTTCATCCTCTTGATGGTGATCTCAGTAAGTGCTTCTGCTGCAGGTGGCGCAAAATTAATGCATATGGAGGTCGATCTCTCCAATCAAGAGTCACTGCAACGTGGAGCAAAGACCTTCGTCAATTATTGTCTGAGCTGTCATGCAGCGGCCTATATGCGTTATAACCGGATGGGTAAGGATCTGGGGATCAGTGAAGATGTCCTGAAGGCCAACTTCATGTTCGGTACTGACAAAGTGGGCGAAACCATGACCGTTGCTATGACTAATCCTGATTCGCTGCGATTTTTTGGTGTTTCACCTCCCGATTTATCGGTTATTGCACGTGCGCGTGGGGCCGATTGGCTCTATAGCTACTTTAAAACATTCTATGTGGATAAATCGCGCCCATTTGGTGTTAATAACCTGACGTTCAAAGATGTCGGCATGCCGCATGTACTATGGGAGCTACAAGGCGCACAGCGTTTGGCACATGTGGTATCAGAGGATGGTGCGCATCACTCTCCAACGTATGCCGATCTGGAAATAATCACGCCGGGGACACAGAGTGAAGAAGAATACGATCAAACAGTACAAGATTTGGTCAATTTCATGGTTTATCTGGGTGAACCAATCAAGCTGAAACGTGGCAAGATTGGCGTTTGGGTACTAATGTATCTCTTTGTTTTTATGATAGTTGCCTACATGTTGAAGAAGGAATATTGGCGCGACATTCATTAGGAACAGCTATCTCAGCTAAAGCAGTAAATCGTTTGCCGGGTGCTGTAACGCATCCGGCAACTACTTAAAATCGATTTCGACACCTATAAGCCGGAAAATATCTGCTTAATCCTGTCCCAGAGCCCCATTATTTTTCGAATCTGGTGTATAATCCCGCGCTTTCGAACAAGGCTGGAGAGTAAATAGTATGGCAAGTGTCGCCAATCGTCGTTCATTAATGGTTTTATATTCAGACAGTATTAGTCCAATCGGGCACGCTGTGCGTATCGTCTTGTCAGAAAAAGATGTCAATGTTGAGATCAATTTTATTGATGATGACAATAGACCAGAAGAGTTGAACGAGCTAAACCCATATAACTCAATCCTGACCCTGATAGATCGCGATCTGGTACTTTATGACGCGCACATTATCATGGAATATCTGGACGAGCGTTTTCCTCATCCACCGCTGATGCCGGTTGATCCTGTCAATCGTGCAAGCAACCGTCAATTACGCTATCGCGTGATGCGCGATCTGTATTCAGTTGTTGCAGAATTGGAAAGCGATAATGAAATCGCGGCAGCTAATGCCAAGAAAGTCCTGCGTGACAATCTGACTTCAATTGCGCCTGCATTTGCACAAATGCCTTATTTCATGTCAGAAGAATATTCTTTGGTCGATTGTTGTATGGCGCCGTTGATGTTGCGATTAAACGAATATGGCATCAAGTTGCCAATGTCTGGTAAGCCATTACAGCAATATGCTGATCGCCTGTTTGAACGCGAGGCATTTAAAACCAGTTTGTCAGGGATAGAAAGCGAATATAACGATAACGCAGCTTGATATCTGTCAGTTTGCGGGTGAACTTGTTATGACTTCAAATCGACCGTATCTGCTACGCGCTCTCTATGACTGGATATGCGATAACCATCTGACACCGTATCTATTAGTTGATGCAACGACTGAGGATATGAATATCCCGCATGAATTTGTCGAAGACGGCAAGATCGTTTTGAACATCTCACCGAGTGCAGTGCGCGATCTTGACCTTAGTAATGATTACGTCAACTTTAAGGCGCGCTTCTCCGGAAAAAGTATGAATGTTTATTTTCCCCATGAATCAGTGCAGGCGATCTATGCCAAGGAAAATGGAAGAGGGATGATCTTTCCGGAAGAGGATCAGGACGTAGCAGAGGGCGATGATTCAGTTTCTCATGCTGAACCAGAGAAGCTGATTGAGAAGAAAGAAGAGAAGAAAAAGAAGGATCGATCACATTTAAAGGTTATTAAATAACCTTTCCCTGCAACCCCTCATGCAAGGCGTTAATGTCTGCTAATCTACTGTAAACAGAAGTTTTTAAACAACTGTCTAATGATCTGTGCTGCCCGAATGCAGAGTTACAATAAGAACGATCCAAAGCAGACATTAAACCTATATAAATAGTGCGATCACTACTGATTGATTTATTTTATTTCAAATCACCAACAATATTGATTGTTCCTACCATTCCTTTCTCTGCGTGGCCTTTTTTCTGGCAGTAGAGTTTTAGATTTTTTCCTTTTGTCATTGGTAAGAAGAACCATTCTACTGTTGCGCCGGGCTTTAATTCTATGCCATTCGTTGCGCCGTGGATTTCTGCGACGGTTTTCCCTGTTTTATCCATGACTTCGACTTTGCGGGTAAAGATGTGTGTGGAGAAGGCGTCTGAGTTAAAGTAGTGTTCATCTGGGCTGGGGTTGTTTAGGACCAGTTTGTAATATTTTCCGCGTTCGAATGTGAGTGTATCCGGGATAAATAGCATCTGGTTATCTTCTGTACCAAGGCTAATTTTAACTTCGATTGTTTTTCCGCCATGTTTTTTGTCTGCGTAAGCAAGAGGTGTGAATAAAACTAACGATAATATTATGATGATAAAGTTTTTCATGATTGCCTCGGAGGGTGTTTGTATATATTAAATTTCTGATTAGTATACATTGTTGTGTCCCCCGGGTTCGAGGATTCAGATTCAAATTAATTTATCGCCATGAAAGTAATATACAGTGGTAGACGGATATTTGTTAAGTCTTAACTTTGTTTCCTGGCCTGTGCAAAGGCTGCGGCAAAAGCGCTCTCGGGCTGATGTTTTGTTTTCGATGCCTGACCTGCCTGTGGGCGTTGTTGCCTGTTACGCGATTTATCTTGAATTGACTTTTCTACCAATGGCTTTTGCCCGACATTGTTGTCATGTTCTCTGGTCGAATCGTCCAGACGCATACTGAGTGCGATGCGTTTGCGTTTGACGTCGATCGACATCACCTTGACCTTGATGATGTCACCGGTCTTTACTACTTCGCGTGGGTCTTTGACAAATTTGTTTGCCAGCATTGAGATATGCACGAGCCCATCCTGATGTACGCCAACGTCGACAAAAGCGCCGAAGTTAGTGACATTGGTGACAGTACCTTCTAGTACCATATCCGCAACTAGGTCAGATAATTTTTCGACGCCTTCCTTAAAACGAACTACCTTGAATTCGGGACGCGGATCACGACCAGGTTTATCCAGTTCGTTAATAATATCCTGTACCGTGGGCAGACCAACTTCATCACTGACGTAGTCTTTGGCATCGAGTTTGGCCAGCAGTGATTTGTTGCCCAATAAGTCGGCAACCTCACAGCGACTTTGCTTGGCGATATCTTGCACCAGCGAGTAGGATTCGGGATGGACTGCGGATGCGTCAAGCGCTACAGCACCATTTTGAATACGTAGAAATCCAGCTGCCTGCTCAAAAGTTTTCGCACCTAAGCGCGGTATTTTTTTTAATTGTTCACGACTGCATATACGACCGTTAGCGTTGCGCCAGTCGACAATATTACTCGCCTGTGTCTCGCTCAGACCAGACACGCGGTTGAGTAACGCTGCCGATGCGGTGTTGACCTCGACGCCGACTGCATTCACGCAGTCTTCGACTACCGTATCGAGCTGTTTGGCGAGTTTAAATTCGCTAACATCGTGTTGGTACTGACCGACACCTATCGATTGCGGGTCGATCTTGACCAGTTCGGCAAGTGGGTCTTGCAAGCGGCGCGCAATCGAAATCGCACCGCGCACAGTGACATCGAGTTCTGGAAATTCATTCGCGGCAAACTCCGAGGCCGAATAAACTGAAGCGCCTGCTTCACTTACCACGACCTTGGTGATTTTTAATTCCGGGTGTTTTTGAATAAGCTCGGCAGCAAGTTTTTCAGTTTCGCGTGATGCCGTACCGTTACCGATAGCAATCAGCTCTGTATTATATTTTTTAGCGAGCGTCGCAAGCGTCGCGATAGATTCGTCCCATTTATTTTTTGGCGCATGCGGATATATCGTCGTGTTATCGACGTATTGTCCGGTACTGTCGACGACGGCGACCTTGACACCGGTACGTAATCCCGGGTCGAGACCGATGGTCGCATGTTGACCTGCGGGCGATGCCAGTAATACATCTTTCAAGTTATCGGCGAATACCTTAATCGCCTCGGTTTCGGCTTTTTCGCGTAGGCTACCGAGTAAATCATTTTCGACTTGCATTAACAATTTCACACGCCAGGTCCAGCGCACCACCTCGGTGAGCCATTTGCTTGCTGCGGGTTTTTCGTCGATTTCAGCATTTGGGCAATAAGGCGTGCCGAAGGTTTCTGCGATCGCAAGCTCGCAAGGGTGGGCGTCGGTGAATTCGAGGTCTGGAATATCGAGCTTTAATGACAACACACCTTCTTTACGCCCCCGGAACAAGGCCAATGCCCGATGTGGAGGCACTTTGGTAATGGCTTCACGGTAATCAAAATAATCACGGAATTTCTCACCCTGTTCTTCCATATTTTTGCTGACGCTACTCATCAACATGCCCTTGTCGGCAATCAAAGCACGCAGGCGCGCGAGCAGGTCGGCATGCTCGGCAAAACGCTCCATGAGGATAAATTTGGCACCATCAAGGGCCGCCTCGCTATCGGTAATCTCATCGCTTATGTATTCATTGGCGAGGATTTCCGGCTCGAGATTGAAGTCATGCATGATTGCATCAGCAAGTGGCTCAAGGCCTGCTTCGATCGCGATCTGACCTTTTGTGCGGCGCTTTTTCTTATAGGGCAGATATAAGTCTTCGAGTCGGGTCTTGGTCTCCGCCTGCTCTATGGCCGTTCGTAAGTCGGATGTAAGCTTGCCCTGCTCTTCGATGCTCGCGAGCACGCTTTTACGCCGCTCACCAAGTTCACGTAAATAGCCTAGTCGCTCGTTGAGCACACGCAGCTGGCTATCATCGAGTCCGCCGGTTGCTTCCTTACGGTAACGCGATATGAACGGTACGGTGGCACCTCCATCGAGCAAGGCCAGCGCAGCATCGACCTGCGATAGTTTGACATTGAGTTCTTGGGCAATAATCTCGGGAATAGCGGGCATAGGTTTAGTAGTCGTTTTTAGTGTTGTATCAATGGGTTTAAAGGGATGTTGAATCTAGGTGAAAAGAAAAGTTAAAAAGAAATCAAATCTATAATTTATTGCGCAATCACCAATCTAACTGCCTGTAGTTCATACTTCGCATTACTGATGACTTCGGTGCAGGCGTGAAGTTGTTCTTCCATGAATTCTATTTCTTCTTGTCTGATCGTTTTGTTTTTCTTTTGTAGTTGCTTCAAACGTTCTATTTCTGAACCAAGTAATGTATCAACGCGTTGCTGTGCTTCTTTTCTAACTTCTGGTAGTTTTGCTTCGGTAAATTTCATGGCGAAGTCGATCATGATTTCTATTTCTGGTTTGATCTGTTTGATGATTGCGTGTGCGGTTTGGCGTTCGATCTTCTGACAGAGCGTGTTAAGTTTGTCGTGGGGCAATAGTTTTGCGTAGTTTTTTCTGTCCTTACTGATCAAGGTGCGTAGTGGTGTTATCGGCAGGTAGCGATCGACTTGTAGTTGTTTTGGTGCGATGGCGCTGATGCTGGAGAAGGTTTCTAGCATGATAGTGCCGGATTCTATGCCTTCCATTTCTATACTGGTGATATAGGTATTACCGATTTCACTGGTTAATACCATCTCTATAGCTTCGGCGACCATGGGGTGTTCCCAGCTGACGAAGGATAAGTCTTCGCGGCTAAGTGCCTTGTTACGGTCGAAGGTGATGGTAATGCTTTCGTCGCTGAGTCCCGGGAAGTAACCGGTGCGCATGTGGTCGCTAGGATGAAGTATCCAGGTTTTTTCTGAATGTTCTTCATGGTCAACGCCATAGGCATCGAACATGTTTTCCATATAGTCCATCAAAACTTTTGGGTTCTCTTCTTCACTAATAGATTCAATGATTTCTTTAGCGATATCTTTGCGACAGGAATTTAATTCAACCAGTCTATCTCTACCATCATGCATGGCTAGCTTTACGCTATCGGTGTGCGTTTTGGTCTCGTCTATTAATGTCGTGATATCGGTGTCGGGTTTATCTAAGGCTGCGTTGAGTGGTTCCTCAAATTTTTCATAGATAGAATAGGCCGCGGCACAACTTTCGATAAAGATATTGAGACCGTTGTTGTACCAGCTAAAGAGAACCTCTTGTGCTGAATGCTCAATATAAGGTACGTGGATATTGATGGTTTCAGTTTGACCTATACGATCCAGCCGGCCAATACGTTGTTCTAATAGATCTGGATTCAGAGGTAGATCGAACAACACGAGGTGATGGGCAAACTGGAAGTTACGGCCTTCACTGCCTATTTCGGAACAGACCAGGATCTGTGCACCACCCTCGGTATCGGCGAAGTAGGCCGCCGCTCGATCGCGTTCAATAATACTGAGCCCTTCGTAAAATGCTGCACAGCGGATACCCATTTTAAGTTGTAAGTATTTTTCCAGACTTGTTGCGGTCTTTGCATTGGCGCAGATGACCAATACCTTTTCAGACTTTAACTTTGTTAACAATGTGATTAAGTGTTGAACGCGTGGGTCTTGTTTTAGCCAGTCTTCGCTTTCGATTTCTATTTCAGGAAACAGAGTTTGTTTTCCTGACAGTGTTGAGTAGATCTCAGGATAGGCTAGCGGAATGGCATGCAACTTTCTTTCTGGAAAACCTTTTATCGCCTCGCGTGTATTGCGTAAGAACACACGTCCGGTGCCATGACGGTCGAGGAGTTTGCTGACCATTTTCTCACGTTGTGCGATATCAGGATTGTTTTCGTTTGGTGCTTCATCCTCTAGATATTCTTTTAATAAACCCAGTATGTCATCACTCAGAGGTTCGTCTTGCTGATCTAGCAAGACCTTTACGGTGTCACTCAGTTGTTGATAACCCTGTTCTTCCTGCATGAAGCTATCAAGGTCATGAAAACGTGCGGGGTCGAGTAGGCGTAGACGTGCAAAATGACTTGCCGCACCGACTTGTTCCGGTGTCGCGGTAAGCAATAATAAGCCACGGCATTTTTCGGCCAATGCTTCTATACATCGATAATCGTGACCCTCATCACCTTCATCCCAATGTAAGTGGTGTGCTTCATCGACGACGACCATGTCCCAGTCTGCGCTCAGTGCATCTTTGAACAGGCCTGGATCGCTCGTTAGATTATCAAGACTACAAATAATTAATTGTTCACTTTCGAATGGATTACCTTCTTCTTCACGCAAAGCGAGTAATCGGTCGGCATTAAACAAGGCAAAACGCAGGTTAAACCGACGTAGCATTTCGACTAACCATTGATGTGTCAGGGTATTAGGCACGACGATTAAGACGCGGTTTGCCAGACCAGTATGGAGTTGATAATGCAGGATCATCCCGGCTTCTATGGTCTTGCCGAGGCCAACTTCATCGGCCAGTAACACACGTGGTGCGAAACGTTTAGCGACTTCGTGTGCGATATAGGTTTGATGCGGTAACAGGTTTGTGCGTGAACCTAGCAGACCTTTGACGGGTGATTGCTGAAGCCGGTTTAACAGCAATAATGTCTCACAACGTAGTTGGAAGGCCTTAAGATTATCGAGCTGACCGCTGGTTAGGCGTTGTTTTGGAGAGGTCAGTTCGACAAAGCTGTTTAAATCAAGCTCATCTATCTCATGTTGTTCGCCTTCGGCATCTCTGGCGTGATAAATCAGTCGACCTTGATGCGGTTCTGTTTTGAGTACCTGAAAGATGCGCTCATCTTGCGTATGGATAGTTTCGCCCGGTTTATGCTCGATGCGAGTAAGCGGTGCAGTCTGCACGGCATAGAGTCGCTCCTCGCCGACAGCAGGAAAGCTAATAGTAATGTGACGACCTTCAATACCAACAATTATTCCTAAGCCAAGCTCTGTCTCAGTATGGCTGACCCAGCGTTGACCGATTACAAATTCTGACACATTTACTACCTATATTTTATTTATCCAAATGGGGGCGAATATTATCAGGCGTCGTTGCATTTGGGTAATATAATGCGTGTTTATATCATTGTGCTGGAAACGAAATATGACACTACTCGAAAAAATATATGATTTAGCACCAGAACAAAGCCAGGTTCTGCGATCTGAATTCGTTAATGATCAATTAATTGAGATTCGTGAGTTTGATAACTACCGTTGGCTGCAGATTGGCGGTGATTCAATTCAGGGTTTGATGGATGTGAATTTACCCAGCCAAATTTTATTGCCCAACATACAGGCCTTACTGGCAACCCTGTTATTTTATTCCGAACCTAAGCAATTATTAAATTTGGGTTTTGGTTGCGGATCAATAGAAAGATTTTGTATCGATAAGCTATCTGACGTAGCGATAACGTCACTTGAGACATCTACATCAGTAATTCAATTAGCCAAAGAGTTTTTCTTTATAGGCGAGGGGTGTCAAATTGTTAATATCTCTGCAGAAGAATTCTTTACCAATGAGAAAAAAGTTTACGACATTATTTTGTGTGACATCTTTAATGATGAAGAACACCCTGCCTGTTTATACGATGATGGTTTTTATAAAAACCTGGTTAACTGTCTTGATGATAAAGGTGTATTAGCGATAAATCTTCTACCAGAATCTGAAGATGATGTGCTTGATATCTTATTACCGATGAAAAATTATTTTGATAATATTTCTCTGCTAGAAGTACCCAATCATTTCAACGCAATACTCTTTGCCTCTAATTTCAGATTACCCGAAACAATAGAGTTGGATGCTCGTGCCAATAAATGTTTCGATCAAACAGGTCTTGATTTAAGAGATTTACCACAAAGATTAAATAGATTGATGGAGATGATGCCGGCTTAAGCTAACTTATCCTTAGTCGAGTATAGGTAGAATACAGTTCACGCTTTCCGCTACCAGACACTTCTTCTCATCGCAGGCCTGTAGTCCCAACTTTAACTTTAATAAGTTTTTAGGGAAGGTAAGTTGTTTATTTTCATTCGATAAATCTGCAGTAATCTGGATCGTCCCTTCAAAAACATCTACGGGTTCTGTCTGAAAGCCAAGTGTTTTAGTTATGAACGCGGGATAAAGAATATGATCGATTGACCATCCTTGAATTGCTTGAACAGATACCGGGACGGCAAGATTAAAGTCATCTTTTATTTGATTGAGATGCCATTCTTCAGCAATGGTAATGGTTAGTAGCAATTTATAGTTAGCTTTAACTTTATAGCAACTAGCTGAAATGAGGATATTGCCATCGGCACACCATTGTTGATGAGATTGTTCGCCGACAAACATCTCCAACATGCCGCACATCAAATAACTACAGATATAAGGACGTTGCGTGATGTCATGCGAATAGGCCATGATTAATTGTTGGGCTGTGGATTGATATCGTTTCTCCCCAGTGCGCCTTGCTAGTCGTTGTAATGTTCTTAACGCAACCGAGTTACCGGAAGAGGTAGCATTGTCATTGATCTCTTTTGGTGATGCAGGTAATAAGTTGTCTTTGCTTTGATTGCCCATGAAGAAACCACCATTTTCTTTATCCCAGAAAGACTCGATCATGCGGTTAGTTAATGTTGCCGCATGACCTAGCCATTGTCTGTCTTGAGTAGCATCGTAGAGCTGTAATAAAGCTTCTGCCAAATAGGCATAATCTTCCTGTAGGGCAGGAATAGATGCGTGACCTGCCAGACTGGAGCGGCTTAGTTGACCGTCTTTAGTTTTGTTTTTCTCTAAAACAGCGTTAGCAGCTCTGATCGCGATTTCAATATAGTCTTTTCTATTTAATTGTTGGCCGACATAGGCAAATGATTTAATCATCATCGCGTTCCAGGCAGTGATAACCTTGTTATCGCGCAGTGGTGGAATACGTTTCTCTCTTGCTTCCCATAAGGTTTTTTTGCTCGTTGCTAGTCGATCGACTAGTTCGTTATAGTCGATATTGTTTTCATTGGCATAGTCTTCTAAAGGTTGGTTTAAATTAAGAATATTCTTCCCTTCAAAATTACCGGTTGCCGTCACTTGATACAGCTTGATGAATTCTTCAGCATCTTCTTTTAGTAATACTTCAATCTTTTCTTTGTCCCAAATAAAGAACAGGCCTTCTTCACCTTCACTATCAGCATCAGTAGCGGAATAAAAGCTACCATCTTTATTTGTCATCTCATGACTAACATAATCCAATGTTTCACAGGCAACGCGTTTGAAATCCTTCGTAGCTGTTAAGGTGTAGGCTTGGGCAAAGACATAAGAGAGGTTTGCCTGGTTGTAGAGCATCTTTTCGAAGTGTGGAATCAACCAGTTTTGATCCGTTGCATATCGATGAAAGCCCCCGGCGATTTGATCATATATGCCACCACAACTTTGGATGTGTAGCGTTTTGATTACGGCATTCAAATCATCTTCTTTGCCCGACAAGATGGCGTATTCAAGCAAGAAATAAAGGTAGGGTTCATTCGGGAATTTAGGTGCTTGGCCGAAACCGCCATTGAATTCATCATGGTGATTCATTATCGACTGCGCGGTGATATCTATGACATTAGTGCCAATCTCATTAAGTGACTGCTTAGTTTGCATTGCGCCTGCGACTCGTGCAGTTATTGAGTCGGCCTGTTCCAGAATTTCGGCAGATTGTTTATTCCAAAGCTCATCGACACGATTCATTAAGGCGATAAATTGAGTCGGTTGATAGTAAGTGCCACCAAAAAAAGGCTTTCTTTCAGGCGTTAAGAAACTACTCATAGGCCAGCCGCCATGCCCCTGCATCATCATTACCGCGGTCATGTAGTAGGTATCCACATCGGGATGACATTCTCGATCAACTTTGATACAGATAAAAAGTTCATTCATGTGTTTTGCGACTTCTTCATTATCAAAACTTTCTTCTTCCATGACATGACACCAATGACAGGTTGAATAGCCGATTGATAAAAATACCGGTTTGTTTTCGGCTTTGGCTTTTACAAATGCCTCATCACCCCAGGGAAACCAGTCAACAGGGTTATGCGCGTGTTGTAAGAGGTAGGGCGAATCTTCGAGTATCAGTCGATTGATATGAATGGGTTGTTGATTATCATCAAGATATCGCGTTCTCGGTTGATAAACGGAGTCTTTATCTTTTAAGGCGCTGAGTAATGAATTTTTTAAGGTTTCTGAATGATCAAACATAATAATTTCTAACGTATACTGGGTTAATAATTGTACTTACTTTAACACTTTGTTGTTTAAAAGTTCTTTATGAGCTGTAGCTAATTGAATTAGACCGCCATGATTGAAATTATTCAGACTGATATCACTACACTGAAGGTCGATGCGATAGTCAATGCCGCGAATACCTCTTTGCTCGGTGGCGGTGGTGTCGATGGCGCAATACATTGTGCTGCCGGGCCTGAATTATTAGTGTTCAATAAAACACTCGGTGGTTGTGAAGTGGGACAGGTGAAATTGGCACCAGGTTTTAATCTGGAAGCAAAGTGGGTTATTCATACAGTTGGACCAGTATGGCAAGGTGGGATACAAGGTGAAGCTGAGCTACTGCGTTGGTGTTATATCAATGCATTAGAACTTGCTGTGAGAAAAAGTTTTGGAGAGATTGCCTTTCCTGCGATTAGCACCGGTATCTATGGGTTTCCAATTGAACCGGCGGCAAAGATTGCACTCACCGCGATGAAAAAATATGAACACAATTTTACGCGGATTATAGCCTGTTGTTTTTCACTCGCAGATGCAGATGTCTATCAAGCTCTTTTGGATTAGTTAACTAGTCTGTGTACTGAAACAGTTTTACAACTTTCTGTACGCCGCCTGTTTGTCTCGCAATCTCGGTTGCTACTTCTGACTCAGCCCGACTCACGATACCCATGAGATAGACAACGCCTTTTTCAGTGACCACTTTTATATCAATACTGGACAATTCACTACTGGTAAACATCTGTGTTTTCACTTTGCTTGTAATGTAGGAATCACTGGCTCTTGCGACCATTGAACTTGGGGCGGCAATGGTGATTTCGTTATAGACATGTGTGACCTTGTCGACGGATTTAACTAACTCCAGTGCCTTTTGGCGCATGGCGTCGGTTGGTGTTTCACCTGTGAGCAATACTACTGTGTTATAACTGACCACATTCCAGTGTGCTTGTTCTTTTAATTCAGGGTCACTGTTGAGGGCCTGACCTGCCTTTGATTCGATTGTTTGGTCTTCAAGCTGGGTGCCGGATGTCCTTCTGTCAACGGCGACGGTTGCTGCCGTTGCCGCACCACCGATTGCGACAACCGCACAACCCGAGATGTAAGGCATTAAACAAAGTAAGATTAATAGTTGTAGTAACTTATTGAGTTTCATTTCATCCGTCCTGTCCGAGTAATTGTAGGTCTACAAGATCACAAAGTGAATGGATAATCATAATATGGACTTCCTGTATTCGCGCTGTTGACCAGGTTGGTACACGTATTTCAAAATCATTGTCGTTCATCAAATCAGCAATTTGGCCACCCTCTCTACCAGTCAGAGCAATAACGACCATGTTTCTGTCATGGGCGGCATCGATAGCATGAACAATATTGTGTGATTCGCCGCTAGTACTAATAGCAAGCAGAACATCATTTTCTTGTCCTAGTGCTCGAATTTGTTTTGAATATATCTCAGCAAATTGATAGTCGTTTGCAATAGAGGTCAGGGTTGATGAGTCTGTGGTTAGAGCGATTGCAGGTAAGCCAGGGCGCTCCATTTCAAAGCGATTCAGCATCTCTGCCGAGAAATGTTGTGCGTCTGCTGCAGAACCGCCATTACCGCAGGCCATGATCTTGTGATCATTTAACAGGGCATCTGCTATGGCTGCTGCCGCATCTGCAATAACAGGCGCTAGTTTGCCTACAGCTTCAGTTTTTACCTGAATGCTTTCATTAAAGTTGTTTATTACGCGTTGAATGGCATCCATTGGAGTTAATTCGTTATCTAAAAATCGTCGTCATTATGCCTGAAATGCATTTTTAATCCACTCGATTACTGGCTTATCAAGCTCACCAGTAATGGCGATGACATCATAGCGACATTGGTAAGAGCGATAGTTATTATGCTGGCTTAAATAGTATTCACTGCTGATAATAATTTTTCGACATTTACTTTGATCAATTGTTTCAACAACAGCTAAATATTGTTCATTTTTTCGATAACGTACTTCGATGAAGGTCAGAATTTCCTTATCAAGACCAATCAGATCGATCTCGCCAAAGCGACAGTGAGCATTCCGATCAAGCAATTTCAGTCCTTGATTGATGAGGTATTGTGCTGCAATGTCTTCAGCAATTTTACCAGCATGCTTAACTGGCTTTGGTTTATTTATCATCCATGATTTTGCGTTATCTAATTTAACAAGACAGGTTTCCCTTCCACGAATTGAGCGCGACGTAATTTACGTTTGACAATATTCTCTGGCGTAATACTAAGGTCGCCTGTTTCACCACTCAGGAAAGTATTTTTTTCAGCACTCAGGCGGCTAATTTCCGGGATTAAATGATAAGCATCAATGCCGAGCGCATAGAGACGTCTGTATTGAGATCTTTCTTGTGACCAGTTTCGATTGAGTATGTCCTGGATAATCGAAAGTTGACGTGATGTCTCCAGTATCCAAGGCATGTCAATAAACATAACATCATTTAAATCGATATCTCTGGCTTCATCAAGTATGCCTGTGAAGATATGTGAAGTTGAATAGACGGGTAAATCACCAGCACGATGAAAACGAAATTGTGGAAACAATTGATGTGCATCACCGGGCAACGCTGCAGTGAATATAAAATCCGCATCTTCTCGACGTCGTTCAACATTATTTATCTTTATATTGAGTTTATTACGTAAATCTCGACCTCGTTTTTCACTACTATCGATATTTAACAGTGCTTTAACCGGGGAACCAAAGTCTTTTGAGTTGCTTTGAAATATCGCACGTTCCAAAACGCTGCCACCGAGTTCTATCCAGCGTGACATGAAAGCTTCTGCTATACGATCACCCCAAGGGTTGCCGGGAGTCATTACTAATGCCAATCGGTGGCCATCAGACATAGCAATTTCAGCGACTTGAGCAGCTTCATCTTCAGGTGACAGTCCGAACTGGATTAGTTTGTCATTACTCTGTTCCTTATTAAGCTCCTGACGATTAAGAGCCAGAACCTGTATGGGAAGCTCACCTTGATTGGCCAGTTGATTGATGGCTTCTTTTTCTAATGGTCCAACGACATAATCCACACCATCGCTAACAGCTTGGTGATAAACTTCAATAATATTCAAAGAGTTAGCGTCATAGATTTCAACATCTGATTTTTCCTGTCCATCCATATACCAGGCAGCGAGAAATCCGTCGCGAATTGCTGTTGAAGATGTTTGAAATTTGCCGGACAAGGGTAATAGCAAGCCAATTTTTGCTGGCCGATTAACAAACTGTTTACTTTTGCTAATCAACTCTTGTGCAATAGACGAATATGCCGGGTGTCTTGGGTAACGTTGCACCCAACCATCAATAGCATTGTTTAATCTGGCTGGCTGGTACTTATAGGTTTGGTATAGTGACGCCAACTCAAACCAGCTGGTTAATTCATCAGGAGCAACAATTCGTAAATCATCAATGTCCGACGTCGGTATTGCTTCTAGGACCTGCCAAAGTGATCGATTATTTTGGTCGATCTCTGTTGGTGTGTTCAGGTAATTAGATAAAAGTAAGCGCTCTGATGCGGCCTTGAGGTAATCCCCATGGGCTAGATAAGCCTTGGCGCGGATATCATGAAAAGTCACTCTCAAGCCTTGTGGAATATTCGGCTCAGATAATTCGTTAAGTAGACTCAGTGCTTTCCCCGGTTGGCCAAACTCCAATTCGATGCGGGCACTCAGGATCTTCATTCTAATATTTTGTAATGAATCATTCTCCGCAATAGTTGTGTCACTTAGGGTCTTTTTTGCAGCACCATAATCGCCGGCTTCGACATAGGCCGCCGCTGCTTTCAGGCGATAGACTGTCGCATTTGGTTTATCTTTTGCGGCCAGATTCAGGTATTCAGTTGCAGCAGCAGAATAATCTCCCGATTGCATCAAAGTTCGGGCATTTTCTTCCGGATCGACCTGTGGTTGAGTGCTTGACTGCTTGGTAGGTCCACAGGCAGTTAATAAAGCCAATGAAAAAAGTAAAATTATTGAAAGTCGCATATGTATATTGTGTAACATAAACTCGAATATTTCATCAGGGTGCTCAATAATAATTCAAGTTGTAGTGTTATATTGTTTAAGTATCCTCATACTATACGTGTAATTTTGTCTCGGATCGCTAATCGTGCCCTTGCTTGCTCTGGCATTCGATACGCGCACATGCTCAATCAAGCATATGAATAACTATGCTTTCAGTCGCGAGCACGCGTATCGAATATCAGTTTGGCGTGATCATCACGATTCCCTGATAAATTATCCGAGTAGCAAATAATTACGACACCCAAATTTGAACAGCGTTCAGGAGCGAATATTGTCAGGTTCTTTATATATTGTAGCGACACCTATTGGTAATCTGACTGATATTTCTGAACGTGCAATTGAAGTTCTGAAGCAATCAGATTTAATTGCTGCGGAAGATACACGCCATAGTAAAACCTTGTTGGAACGATTTGGTATTAAGACAAAAGTAAAAGCCTATCATGAGCACAATGAAGCACAATTAACTTCGCAGCTGATACAACAAATAAGCGATGGAGAATCCATCGCCTTAATCTCAGATGCCGGCACCCCCTTAATTAACGACCCCGGATACAAGTTGGTCACTGCCGCACATGACAACGGGATAAAGGTCATTCCGATTCCAGGACCTTCGGCAGTTATTACCGCCTTGTCTGTCTCTGGGTTACCAACCAGTAAATTTATCTTTGAAGGATATTTGCCAGCGAAGACAGAGGCTCGAAAAAAATGCTTACAGCAATTAATATCAGAATCAAGAACACTGATTTTCTACGAAGCACCACATCGCATCCGCGAGTCGATACAAGATATGCACGATGTTTTTGGTTCTAGGAGACGCGTCACTATTGCCCGAGAATTGACTAAACAGTATGAACAAATTGTGCGTGATAGCTTATCCATAGTTAATGAAAAATTGATAAGCGAAGAGATAAAAATAAAAGGTGAATTCGTTGTTATTGTTGAGGGTGCACAAGAGACATCTGTCTCCGATGCTGAAGTGCTTCGGATCAACCAAATCCTTTCCGAAAAACTCCCACCAAAAGATGCTGCAGGGTTAACCTCAAGGATAACCGGTAAAAAGAAAAATGAGGTCTACCAAATGGTGCTGGAATCGATTGAAAAATAGACCCAAAAGCTAAGTGGGCTTGCACTATTTAAATAATGTCCGTTTTTCTATATTTCTTTACATGATAATATGCAGCTACACGATTAATATCGAAAACAATAATCGTTCATTATCAATTCACAATATTAGCAACGGATAAATAACTTAAAATGAAAACAACAACATTATTAGAAGAAGAGTTTCACCATGATGGTAAAGGGCCAGGATTAGAACGCGTTATTTGGTCGCATGGCGGCGTAATATTAAAGGGTTTTGAATATTTGAATCCTGAAGATGAAGATAATGAAGATAATATAAAGCATCTGAAACTCATCGGCGTTGAGGCATTTTCGATGACGACTGAAGAAGTGCATGGTAATGTTTTGATGACGGAAGATTCGGCTGCTGCATTATTTAAAATTGATGATTCAGATTGGTTGAAGCAGTTCAAGCCTGAGCACCTGGGCAGTTGCAGTCACTATCAATTGGTATTTCATAGTGAAATTTATGACGTGATATGTCATGAGATAAAAATGGGTGAAGGGCGATTGTTAAGTGATATGCAGACCGTTGAAGATAATAATGCAAGACCGCTTCCAAAGTAACTAATTATGGCACTTATAGTAATTGGCACAGACTTCGGTCGTACCGAGACAATGTCTTTAAAATGGCACTGGAACAATTAGGGCTTGGTCCCTGCCGTCTATGGAGGAAGTCCTTGCCAATACTGCCCAGCTTTGTTTCACGCAACCTATTATAGAGTTAAATTAATTACTAATAAAATTATTTGAATTATTCACTATCTTAAATTTTTATTGCTCAGGTACTTATAATCTTTAATCTAGCTCAATTAGGTTGGAAGAATTTCTTTATCCAACAATTAAAGTCTGAAGAAAATGAGCAATGCTATCTTGCGCGAATCGCGCAAATTCATCGTAGCCATTGCATTGTCTGGAGTAACAAAGGAATTGAAAGCTTTGAAATAGGCGTATTCAGTGATCCAAAGAACCTTGCCGTCGGCGATTGGATGTTGATTCCTGATGAAGGTGAACGCCCACTTCGGATACTGGACAGAGAAACAGTATTAATACGTAAAGCAGCGGGCAAACGCACGCATGATCAAATCATTGCTGCAAACGTTGATACTCTATTTATTGTTACGTCTTGTGATCAAGACTTTAATGTTTCACGTATTGAACGTTATCTAGCATTGGCGAATGAAGCAAAAATTCACCCCGTCATTGTCCTGACTAAAATTGATTTGTCTGATGATATCGATTCATTCAAACAGACGGCAATGGTATTGCAAAATAATCTTCGGGTTGAAGGTGTCAATGCTAAAGAAAATGCGAGTCTTGCTTCATTGAGAACCTTGTGCACAGAAGGGCATACGATTGCGTTAGTGGGGTCCTCTGGTGTTGGCAAGTCGACATTGATTAATAGTCTGACTGATTCCGATCAGTTAACGGCGGATGTCAGTTTTGAAGACGGAAAAGGACAACATACGACGACTTCACGTTCATTGCACTTATTGCATGATGGCGGCTTACTTATCGATACACCGGGAATTAGAGAATTGCAGCTGAGTGATTGTGAAACCGGAATTGAAGATACTTTTGATGAAGTTCTGTCGTTTATAGCACAATGTAAATTCAATAACTGCCAACACGATACCGAAATAAAATGTGGTATTAAGGCTGCACTTGACTCGGGTGATCTTGAACAACGACGTTGGGAAAGTTATCAAAAGCTTCAAGATGAACAGAAGGAACGCAATATACCCAAATACGAGAAAGGTAGAGCGCGCAAATAGCTATATATGCTTGGCTTGGTAGGGTTTAAAGATAACTACATCACAGTTTTTGTTTATTCATTTAAGTTTTTCTAAACTTTTATTCATATTTGTATCGAACATAGTAAGAAGGAGGACAATTATGAAAAACAATTTTTATATTTTAATAATATCGACATTACTGTCTATGTCTCCAGTGACATTTGCTGATGATATCGTTATCAATGGCGCTATAGGTGGCGCTATAGGTGGTGCCGTGGGCGGTGCCATTGGTGGGCGGGAAGGCGCCATCATTGGTGCAGGAGTTGGTGCTGCTACAGGTGCTGCTGTTAATACCAGTGAAAATGAAGAT
>Ga0209630_10000639_pt1 | contig 40129 bp, 31 predicted proteins | sample COG_01_FD_184745 | JGI IMG/M metagenome (GOLD analysis project Ga0209630, IMG submission 184745) | Pelagic Microbial community sample from North Sea - COGITO 998_met_01 (SPAdes) (version 2) | ecosystem: Environmental > Aquatic > Marine > Neritic zone/Coastal water | place: Helgoland, sampling...
TGCTTTCTCAAAGACGCCGTGCTTTCCTCGCTATTGATATCGATGTTATTGTTATCATCGTTATCATTATTGTTGCTACTGCTGCTGCTGCTACTACTACTACTACTACCACCACCACTCGATGATGACGACGACGATCCGTGTCCACTTTTCCTTCTTCTGTCTTCTTCCAAAGTCGTCTCGACGAACGCTTCGTACGCTACCACTCCAACCGCGTGACTCAAATTCAAACTCGTCGGACCAGAACTCCCCGTGTATTTCAAACTCTTTCCGCAAACCTCGCCAACACCCGCGGTCGGTATCGCGACTAAATATTGCGCCGTTCTCAACTCCTCGTTCGTCAATCCAACTCTCTCGTTCCCGAACAAAAACGAGACTTTCTCTCCGTCCAGAGCCAATTTCGCGGCTTTTCGGCACGCTTCTCTTGAATCCAACATCGGTTGCGACCCGTCGCGATTTCTCGCCGTCGTCGCAAACACCACCGTTCGATCCGCCGTCGCAGATTTCACGTCCGGATACCACGCCTCCTTCGACGCTCTCTCGAGCATCCAATCCGCCGCGCAGGCGAACCGATACGCCTCTCCGCTCATCGTTTTCTTCGCGTCTTTGTTGGATGTTAATAAACTCGCGGTAAACAAATCCGGCATTTCGCCTTCCGTTTCGCTCGCCTCGTCTTTGTTCTCGTACTGCGTTGTTGTTCTTCGATTCTTTTTCTCATCATTTTTATCATTAATATCATCATTGTCATCATCATCCGACGAATCATCATCCGGCGTCGGTTCGAACACGAACGAGCTGCCTTGCACTATTTTCAGGTCGTAAATGCCAAAGTTTTGCATCACCCTCGCGCAACTCCCCACGTTCATCGGGCCTTGCGGGTTCACCAGCGCGAAAGAAATGTTCGTCAACGCCGGGGAGTTTCTCTTTTGGGTTTCCGCCCAGAGAGGAAGCGTGTTTTTGTTGTCGTTATTCGTATTCTCCGTGGTGGCGGCGGCCAACGGTTTTGCCCCCAAAGTCTTCTTCTTTTGTCGTCGTCGTCTTGAAGGCTGTCCTCGAGGAGTCACGGGAGACGACGACGAGAACGAAACGCGGGAAATGGGCATCATCTTAACGACGACGAGTGAGGAGGACGAGTGGGTGAAGTTTTATGCGCGTGTTTTATTCAAGTATGTATAAGTATTTGTTGTGGGGAAAGAATTCTATTTTTTCTTTTGCCTCTTGTTGCTTTTGTTCTCGTCGACGACGCTTCGCGGAGGAGGATCGACGTTCTCGTCGTCGTCCTTTTCACCACCCACCTCCGGCGCTGCTTTCGAGGCTGCTTTCTCTTCTTCGCTCTCGAGTGTGTGTTCGTCATCGTCTTTGATCCTCTCGAAAACTTTCGTCTCTTCGTCCATGACGCACAACCCGCCGCTAAAGATGGTAAAAAATCCACCTCTGACTTTCAACTCGCCCTTGGCTATTCGATCCCGGACGAACGGAAACGTTTTCACGTTTTCCACGCTCTGTCGGACGTTTTCGTGTTCCAACTGTCTCAATCGTTCGTCTTTGTCGTACTCGGAGCAGACGCGTTTTACGCTCTCTTTGAGTAACCCGCACCACGCGTCCACGTAACCGCTTCCGTCGTCCTCGTCTACGTCGGCGTCTTTCTTTTCGACTTTTGCCTCCTCCGGCTCTGAGAACAAACTCAACGCGTGCGCGCACCCGCCGCACTGCGCGTGCCCTAAAACAACGATCGCTTCTACTTTCAGCGATTTCACCGCGTATTCGATCGCCGCGCACGTCCCGTGGTGCGCAGTCTCTGCTGTTTTATCCTCGTGCTTCACGAACCTCGGTATCACGTTCGCGACGTTTCTCACGGTAAATATCTCCCCCGGGTCCGCGTTAAACACGAGCGTCGGGTCGTACCGGCTGTCGCAACACGACACGCACAAAACTTTGCACCCGCGCTGCCCTTCCCGGCTGAGCGTTTTCAACTTTGAATCCAATCGTTTCGTCAATTTTTCCCGACGGAAACGTTTATACCCGACGAGTAAACGGTCGATCACGTCCTCGCCTTTAACAGTATTCGTATCATCATCATCGTCGTTCGAAGCAGGGGCTACCATTCTTCTCTGAAATGCACTGAATTCGTTTCGTGCGGTGTCGAAAGTAAAGAAGGAATACAAATATGACGAATCGAAAGCGTTTTTCTCCTCAGAACAAAAATGCGTCCGAGTGGTAAAAAAGGCACGAACAACCCCGCCTGGGCGGAGCGAAACGCGGTCGAACGCTCGACGAAAATGACACGCGATGGGGCCCCAGCGACGAGGACGAAAGTCACTCGGTACCGCGCCGGCGTGACCCCAGAGTGGGCGAAAAGAGACGACGAATCTTCATCTTCGTCTTCGTCTTCTTCTTCGGGAAACGAGAAGGAATTGGACGAAGGAAAATTGGAAACGAAAAGCGCTTCGAGGAGGACGAGAACGACAACGACGACACCAACGCGGGATCTGAAACGAGAATCCTCCTCTGAATCTGAATCTGAATCTGAAGAGGAGGATGAAGAGGAGAGTTCCGAAGACGAGGACGCGCGAGATAGGAAACGGGCGCTGTTAAAGGCGAAATTGTTGACAAAATCACCAGCCGCTTTGGTGGCTGCTGCTGCTCCAGCGGAGGAGGAGGATCGGGAGGAAAAGAAGAAGAAGAAGAAACAGGGAGAGAGCAGCAGCAGCAGTAGCTCTGAATATGAAACCGATACGGAGGATGAGAGCGGAGACGAGAGCTCGTCGTCGTCGTCCAGCGAAAGCGAAGGTACGGGTCCGAAACTCTTCAAACCGGTGTTCGTCTCGAAAACGAAGCGAGAGGCGAACGCCAAGGCGGAACTCTCGGCGAGAAGGGAAGCGGAAAAGGACGAGGAGGATTTGGAAGAGGAGAAATTGATTAAGAATCAGAACGCAAAAGAAGCTGTGCAACGAGAGATTACGTTGGAATACCAGCGAGAAGTCGCGGAGAAGGATTACCTCGGCGAGGAAGTGAACACGGACTCGGACGAGGAGGACGAGGAAGAGGCGAGGAGGAGTTACGAGCAATGGAAGATGCGAGAGTTTAAACGAATCGTACGGGATAGATGTAAGCAGCGATTAGAAGTAGAAGAGGAGGAAGAGCGAGAGCGGTTAAGAAACATGACCGAGGAGGAAAGAGAGTTACACGCGGCGAAACTGAAAGCGCTGAAAGACGCCAAAGAGCAAGGAAAAGAGAAATCGAAGATGCGCTTCATGCAAAAGTATTACCACAAAGGGGCGTTTTTCCAAGAAGCTGGAGACGACGAGTTCGCGACGACGGAAAAAGCGGAAATTTTCAATCGCGATTTCAACGAGGCGACGAACGCGGAGAAAGGCGTGGATCGATCGGCCGTTCCGGAAGCGATGAAGTTGAGACACGGCCAGTTTGGCAAGGCCGGAAGAAGCAAGTGGACGCACTTGTCGAACGAAGATACCACGTTCGTGAACACCGAGGACGTGCGCTTACGCAACGCGCAAGAGGCGCTGATGAAGCAAAAGAAACTCGAAGAGCAAGCGAGTGGAGGAGCAGGAGAAGACGAAGAAGGTGGAGGAGGAGAGAAAAAAGGCTCCTTTCGCGGAGGCTCGCGCTTGACCGTGGATAAAAATATTGAGAAATTATTCGACTCCAAAAGAGCCGGAATGAAGGCAAAGAAATAGATAGATAGTATGTTTAGTAGATAAATAATAATAACAGTATAGCGCGATTATGTATCATCAGAATGTTGTCGTTTGCACACGTTTCGTATAGTTGATAGATAAAAATTACAATGTTGTCACTGTCCCGCTTTCGTGTGCGTTTTCATTTGTTTTTGTTGTTATTCTTCTCTCCTCTCTCGTTGTTTATAAACATTGAATAAATATAATAATAATTTAATTTGGTAAAAGGAACAATCAAGTCGTTCCTCGCGGGTCGTATCGGTTTAGTTCTTGTCTGTTGTTGCTATAATCGGTTTTGTATGAATATTCTCTTCTTTCACATTTAGATGAAAGAACCAAAGAATATTATCGTCTGTAACTCGATTGCACAAACTCGCCCAAGTTATCCCGCATGGCATTTTTCGCAATCTCTTGCAATGCCGCCGAGTACACGATCAAACGCTCGTGCTCGTTCCAGCTGTTGTGCCAGTCCGCCTCGATGGTATCTCTCTTTTGCAACAACTCCAAAGACGTCGATCTCGCTTGGTCCGCCGCCGCTCTGGTCTCGGACATGACTTGCATCAACGCCTTGACCGCCGCTTGAGTATGTCTCGGGTTTTCGAGAACCTTTTTGTGCGCCGCGGCGGCTTTTTCTTCCGCCGCTTCCGCCTTCTTCACGTCTTCCAAAGCGTGGTTGTACGCCTTGGACGCTTCCTTCTTTTGCGCCTCTTTCGACTTCATTTCCAACTCGGTCGCTTTTAAGTCAACCTTGGCTTGTTCCGCCGCGGCGATCTTATCTTGCGCGTCCTTGATCGGGTCAACTTCCGCCGCCGGGTCTGCTTCTTTCTTTGACTTCTTCGAGGACTTCTTTTCCTTCTTACCGACGGCAGCGGCTTCGTCGTCGTCCGTCGGCGTCACTTCGTCCACGGCAACGTCGGCGTCCGGGTCCACCGCGGCATCCGCGTCCTCCTCCGCGGTCTCGTCGACGGATTGTTCCTCTTCTTCGTCAACAGCCGCCGCCGGGTCTTCCGCATCGACGACATCTTCATCAGTCGCTGTCGCCTTCTTCTTGGAAGAGTGTTTCTTGGACTTCTTTTCCACCGAAGAAGTGTCTTCTTCATCCATGGTTGGATCCTCATCAGCCGGCAAATCGTCTTCTCCCGTCAAAGTCTCTTCCTCTTCCTCCGGCATCGTTTCCTCTTCCTCCGACGAACCCTCTTCCTCCACGGGCGTTTCTTCTTCCGCGTCCTCAGACTTCTTCTTGGAAGACTTCTTGGAAGACTTCTTGGTTTCAGCCGCCGGTTTTTCCTCCTCCTCTTTTGCTTCTTCACCTTCTTCTTCGACGACGTCTTCTTCCGTCGGCTCGACCTCCTCCGTCTCGGACGAAGACGACGTCTTCTTCGAGGACTTCTTCTTCTTTCCCTCCTGTTGTTGTTGTTGCGAGATCATTAAAAAAAGAGAGAAAACAAAAAACGATTCGCGTGAGTACTCAACAACAAACAAACGGATATAATACTACTTGAATCATCGTCGAATAAAAATGTTCCTCTTCCTTCGATCCCGCGAGGTCGACTCTCGAAGCGCATTCGAGACCAAAGAGATCACCCAAAAGTGGAAAAAGAAACACGAAACGTTTTATACCTCTCGATCCTCGTCGCCGACTAAGGAGGTCATGTACCCTCTCAGTTGTTTGATTTCCTCGGCCATTTCCTCTTTGGACATGGTGTCTGGATCCGCCGGTTGTGTGGTTTCTTCGACGGAAGACGCTTTGTCGTCTTCGTCTTCGCCGACGTTCGCCAGAGAAGTCTTGGCTTTTTTGGCCGCGGCTGCGCTGTGCGCGGTGGAATGCTTCACCGAAGACGCTTTCGAACCTAATCTCGCCGGGGCCACGCCGAGTTGAGAAGTACCACCGGATAACTTATATTGCGCGGCAGACCTCCCGGCGACGAACGAGCCCGAGCACGCCAACGCGACGATCCCGAGACCGTACGCCACGTTCTTCAGCGACACATTGGATTGATTCTTTTTTCCAATCATCGAATCATCTTTACGGGGCAACAAAGTCGCGCATTCCATGTCCTCGATGGACACGTAATTCTTCGATGTGTTGGATGAAGAAGGCGGTGCGGTGTTCATGTTTAGTATCGTTTGTTTTCGTTTACGAGTGCGTGTGTGTGTGTTTAGTATGTGTGATAAACCTTTCGAAACGCGTGGAGAACAATGAGGAAAAGGCACGTCTCTCCGCGTCCTTTTTTGTTACTTTTTTTCGTGAAAAAAAGGTAGAATTTTGCTCCTCTAAAACGACTGTACTGTGGGGCGAGCGCGCGTTCGACGCTTTGTCTCTCTCTCTCTCTGGCGTTCTCTTTCGCGAAGAATACTCTTGAATGCTCTTTCGTGGTGTACCGTTTGAGTGACTGTGTTTGGTGGTGTTGAGCGTTTGCTTTTGCGTCGTACGTGTGCTTTCTCTTTGGTAGTGGTGAAGGTGCTTTTTTTCCCTTTATATAGAAGAAGAGCTATATGTACTGCCACACACAAAAGCAAAGCTCTCATCTCTCTTGAATCTTTTTCTTCAAATCTGTCTTTTGTTCTTGGTGGTGAAGGTGGCGTTCGAGAAGAAGCGCAGATTTTTCTCAAACGCACACTCTCGCGACTTTTACGATATTTTCCTTTGCTTCTTACCACCAACAACACACCAACACAAAGAAGAGATATATAACAACGCCGCGTTCCCGCGCGCGATACCATAAAACGCACAGCACGACTCATATAACCGCAAACGACTTACAGCGACGAGAGAGAGAGCTACTCGCGAGAGAGTGAGAGAGAAAGCTCCTAGAGAGAGAGAGAGAGAGAGATTGGAAATTCGTTTCCCCAACCTTCTTCTTCTTCTTCTTCTTCTTATCTGAGAGAAACGTCGTCCTCGCGTCGCCGGCGAGAACGGCGCGCGTTTGCGCGCACATCGCAGAACATGTTAGGCCGACGATTACCGTCGTTCGTCGAACGCGCGAACGCGTTTTGCTCCTCGAATACCAACACCACCACCACGGCTCGAGAGGCGAAGATCGCGACGGAAGGAGAAGAGGAAGAAGACGAGGACGACGAAAGCGCTTTGGATATGATTTCGTCGCGCCGATCGGACGACGACGATGCGCGCATCGAAGACGACAAAGAGGAGGAAAGGCGCGCGACGGGAGGAGGAGAAGACGAAAGAAGAACAAGAATAAACGAAGACTTTGACAAAACCAACAGCGGGAACGCGTTTCGCGCGACGGAAACGACGACTCTTGAGAAGAAGAAGAAGAAGAATCGAGCGCGAGGCGTTTCCTCCTCCTCTCCGTTGTTGGAAGCGTTGACGGAAGAGTTGATCGCTTCGCTCCGTCCGTCGAAACAATCGGAAAAGAGACGACGAATGGTGTTTCGGAAGATGGAGTCGTTAATCCGCGAGTGTTTCGAGAAAGAGTTCGAGGGAGAGGGAGTGAACGAGAAAAAGAACACCATCGTGGTTTCTGCGTTTGGTTCGGTGCCGTTTGGGACGTACTTGCCGGACGGGGACATCGACGTGTGCATATTAGGCGATCACGAGGTTTTGGATTCGCAGTCGTGGCCGGAACGGTTGAGCGCGTTTATAGCGAGGAAGGAACGCGAGGAGAAGAAGAAACGGACGATGAGGATGACGACGACGAAGAAGATGGAGATGAAGAAAGAGAAGATGAAGAATGCGACGAGAACAACAACGAAAGAAGAAGAAGAAGAACAAGAAGAAGAACAAGAAGAAGGAAATCAAGAAGAAAACCACGAAGAAGAAGAAGAAGAAGAATACCTCTTAGAGGTGAAAGATATCGTGGTGATTCACGCGGACGTGCGTTTGTTGAAGTGCGTCGTCGACGGCATCGTCGTCGACGTGAGCGCCAATCAATTCGGAGGCTTGGCCACGCTGGCGTTTTTAAAAGAAGTGAACGCGAAAATCGGGAAGAACGATTTGTTCAAACGATCGGTGATTCTTGTGAAAGCGTGGGCGTTTTACGAATCGCGGATATTGGGCGCGCCGTACGCGTTGTTGTCCACGTACGCGTTGAAGACTTTAATCATTTGCGCTTTGAGAAGATTTAACAAAAAGGAGTCAAAGTCTGATGCGACTAAAACGAAGAAGAGAGAAATCGCGACGCCGTTGGACGTTTTGAGAATATTTTTTGAATACGTGTCGGATTTTCCGTGGGAAACGCACGCGGTGACCATCTTTGGTGACGTTCCGGTGGAGAAGTTGGACAAGGTTTCCGTGAGAGAGTTTAGCAGCAGCAGCAAGAGCGAGAAAAATAAAAACAAAAACAACGACGACGAAAGAGAAGAAAAGGATGACGAAGAAGCGGAAGAAGATCCTTTATTGGACGATACCTTTGTGGATACGATTTTGAAGTCGTACGGACCAGATTCGCGACCGGATGCGAACGTCTTGTTAAACATAGGGAACGGCAAGAAAGCTCCGTTTCGACGACGCGCGATTGGAGCGAAGCATTTGCACATCTTAGATCCGCTATCCGAGACGAACAACTTGGGGCGATCGGTTTCGTTGGGCAACTTCGCGAGAGTTCGAGCGGCGTTCCGATTAGGCGCGGAACGGTTGAAACGATTAGAGATGGAATCGGAACCTGAAAACATCACGAGAGGGTTCGAATATTTTTTCAAAGTCGCCTTGGCGAACCGAGGTGGGAAGCTCGCGAGCTGCGTCGGAGACGACGACGAGAAGTTTACCGGGCCACCTGCCTCGCCGCCGCAGGCGACGAACGCTTTACACAAGAGAAAACCATCGCTCGGTTCGTCTTCGCCGTTTCATTCGCACTCCGTCGCGGACGATTTAGCGGCGCTGAAGTCGCCTTGTAAATCCAAAGAGTCGCCGATCGGGAAAGAAAAGATTTCGAACGAAGAAGATAACGAGGAAAAGATTCGCCTAATGCTCGACGAGGAAGAAAAGGACGCGCACGGGGAGAGAGGTTTGTTTTGGGGTCGATGGGATGGACCTGCCACGTCGAGCGCTTTGCCGAGAGCGCTATCCTCGGCTGAAGCGAGAGTGGAGATTTCTAACGCGCGCGACAAAGCGAAGTCATCATCGTCGAGTGATTCGATGTCGCCGCCGGGTTCGGACGCGTCCTCGCCGGTTGTTTCACCGCCGCGATCGGAAACGGGTGATTCTACCACGGATTCCGCGGAGTATTCCGGAGACGATACGAAGTCGATGATGTCGCTTGGGTCGGACAGTAACGCGACGGCGTCTTCGAGCGGAAGCATGCCGCCGCACTCGCCGTTATCGCCTTTGGATAAATACATGTTTGCGGCAGCGTTCAAGACGGCATCCATACCGCCATCGATTGAAGAGTCGAAAGATATCATCACGGGTTGCTTGGAAACCATTCACAAGCACCTGAACTTTGGCATCGAAATGCAACGATTGGCGATTGAGCGACAAAATGCGGCGTTGAACAGCGCGATGATGATGAACAAACGCAATAATATGAGTAATAACGTTGTCGCGCAACCTCCGCCGTTACCGTCCTCGCCGCCGCGAAGTAGCAACGTTGCTTTCGTACCTTTAATGACGTCCATGCCGCCGCCGCCTCTGCCGCCGCCGCCGCCGCATCCGCCGCTACCGCCGCATTCTGTACCACAACCAATTACTACGGTTTCGGCGCCGTCTGTTGTCGTTCCGAGATCTGTCGTTAATGTTCCCGCGCCGCAAGCGAGAACAAAGACACCTTCGATGAACGTTCGACCAAAGCCGAATCCGATACCGCAGGCGACGACGAAGACGACGACGACGACGAAGACTATTCCAACTGCTCGAGTGCCATCGATGAATTGGAAAGTCGCGTGTGGCAACTCGAATTCGTCGTCCGCGGCAAATACGCCGACGAGAAATACGACGAACGCGGAACCCGCGGCGGGAAGCAACGTGAACGTCGTTTCGGCGAAACTCATGGAGCATCAGTCTCGAGACGCTCTCGAACACGAACGGGCGTTGAAATCGTCCTCCGATAACTCCATCACCACGGGGGGAAACGGCGACCAAAACGCGTCCATGGTGGAAACCGTGGCGTGGGTCCACGTCGCTCGCGGTGGTGCCGCTCGTCAAGCGCGATCGAGCATCGATAACGGAGACCTGTTGTCGAAGAAGGAGCAACCGTCCACTCCGTCGCCGGAGGAGAAAAAAATGAAGAAGACTGGTAAAATGTGGGGCGCGAAGGAGAAGAAAAAAGCGAAAGCGGAAGAAGCCGCCGCCGCGGCGGCGGCTTTAGTCAACGACAAGCTCGCGCACGAACGCGACGATATCGAGCGAGAACTCTCGAAAGGTCACTCGTCTCCCGCTCGGTGCAAATCGGTACCTTTACAACCTTCTTGGGGGCCGAAAGGCGCCGTGTGTTTAGACACGCTAAGAAAAGTTGCCGAGAAGAAGACGACGACGACGACGAGCAAGAAAATCTCTCCGCCAGGTTCGGTTCTTAGCGAAGACGGCGCACCACCTTGCGTCACTTTCGACGACTCCGAGGTCCAAATCGCTTTAGAGGCGGCTCAAACATCCTTGAAAGGCGTCTGGGCTGGCGACGAACAACAACAACAACAACAACAAGACGCCTCTTTCTCCTCCTCCTCCGCGCGAAACCGCCAGAAATCCAAAAGCGCCAACAGCAGTCCTTCGCGAAACAAGACGAGAGAAAAGAACAAAAACATCGCGCCTGCACCGGAAACGTCCTGCGAAAAAAGCTTCCCGAAATTCGGAAACGCTTCGAAAACGACGACGACGACAAACACCAAAATCATCACCGCCGCGAGGAGCGTCGCAAACGCCGACGCTACGAAAGACACCAACCAAAACGCGAAAACTTCGCAAACTTCCACGCGATGCTGGGCTTCTCTCCTTTAATACAAATAAAACGAAAAAGGAGAGGAGAACTCGGCAAAAACGACGACGATCGAGAAGAAGAAATAGAGAGAAGCGCTTTTTATATACAATACATCCATCTATACAATACTACTACACATAGCACAGACAACTTTTTTAAGACAATTTGAACTCCATGTGTATATATATAAAGAACTAATGTGTTGTTTAATAGAAGATGTGCGTTCGATGCGTCGTTTTCTCGCGCTCGAGAGAAAGAGAAAGAGAGAGAGAGAGACGCATCACATATTTAGGGTGTAGGTTTTAGAGTACAAACAAAAGAGGAAGAAAAACACAAAACACGCACAGAAAAATGGACGACGACACCACCACCAAGGACGACCAGTACTTGACGGACGTGTTGTCTTATTCCGTCGATCGCTTGGCCAAGGTGCGCTTTTTCTTTCTTTCTTCTTCTTTTCCGTTCGTTTTTACTTCTTCTTCTTCTTCGTTATCGTTTACATCGGTCTCTTTCCTTTTCCATTTCACAATCGATCTCCAAATTCAAAGCGGTTTTGGAGGTGTAAAAGCATCGAGAGAGGAGACGCGCGCGTTCGTACTCTCGCAAATTCCGACGAGGAGGAGGCGCGCACGCGCGCGCTTTTCATCTCTCTTCTCGATTTTGACGACGACGAAAATGAAAATGCGTTTGCCCTCGAACGACGACGAATACTGATGCGACTACTATTATTATTCTGGGAAACGACAGGAACCGGAACGTTTGCGCCAGGAACTGTTACGCACGGAAAAGAAGCAAAAAGATGCGGCGATAAAACAGTACCGAGCGTTTATCGCCGCGCATTCCGCGTACGACGTGGTCCGGGATCGAGTGGAAAAAGCGAGGGCGGATTTATCCTCGGTCGCGGACGCGTTACCGGAGCTGAAGAAATCGTGCAGAGACTTTGCGAACCGAGCGGAAAGCGTGGCGAGAGCGAGAGCGGTGAATCAACAGCTTTTAAATCGCGTACCCGGGGACATATCGGATATTTTAGAGATTCCGCAAACGCAAGAGCAATGCGGGAGGAACGGCGCGTACGACGAGGCGTTGGATTTAGAGCTGTACGCGGAACGGTTGAGAGCGAGTTTACCGGACGTTCCGGTGATTGATGATTTGCGAGAAAGCGCGAGGATGACGAATAAGAAGATGTTGAAGAAGTTATTGGTGAGGTTGCAAGAACCGATTCAGTTGCCGGAATGTTTGAGGATCGTGGGACACGTGCGAAGGTCGAGGTACTTTGAGAGCGAAACCGCGCTGAGGAGAGCGTTTTTGGCGAGGAGAGAAGTGTTCGTGAGAAACGCGTGCGAGGAGGTGAGGAGATGGTTGGCGCCGTACGATCGAGCGAAGAAGTTGACGGACGTGCACAGAGTGCACGTGTTTGACGTGGTGACGCAGTATCGCGCCATCTTTAGCGACGGCGATAGCAGCAGCGCGACGGAAGGAGCATCATCAGCAACAACAACAACAACGAGTAATAGTAATAGCGACGTAACCGCGGACGAGTCGGCGATTTTGCTCTCCGCGTGGTCCTCGCAAAGAGCGGAATCGTATAAGAACGCTTTAGACGAATCGTTACAAAGGGTCGACGAAGGCGGCGCGTTGGCGTCTGTTTTTGAACACTGCGAGTACTGCGGGAATTCCTTAGCTCGAGTTGGCGTGGAAACGAGACCTTTACTGAGAGAAGTGTTTGAAAAGCACGCCTTGCGAATATTCGAGGACGCGTTAGTTGCCGCTTCGGAAGCGTTCGAGAAGTCCTTGAGCACGCACCGCTGGACGACGTATTTAGCCGGAGGAGAAACGACAACAGAGAACGACGACGGAAATAATAATAAAGATGCGAACAGTGAATACTCTCCGCCGCAATCTCTCTTAGAACACGCCCCAGTTGCGGCTTTCGTCAACGGCATCGTCGCGGCGTTTAACGAAGTTCGTTTGTTAACTCCCAAATTAAGACGCTGTAAGAAACCGTTTGCGAAGAGTTTGCGAAAAACATTCGAAAGCGGTCAAAAGAGTTTGAAGAACAGAGAAAAGAACGAGTTAACATCGAGCACGGAGAAGAAGAAAGAAGCGTTCAAGGATGCGGTCAGAGCGTACGAGAAAGTCGCGGCACCGTACGCCTCGAAATGTTTCGCGAGACTCTTCTTCGGCGGTTTTGAAAGCGCGAAGACCGCAGAGGATGTTGGTTTGGTCGTTTTGTTATAAATACGCGTAATAATAATAAAAAAAAAATTTACGCGAAGAGAATACACACATTGAGTGGTTTTGTACCGCGGTAAAGTGTACTGCCGCGTGTGTGTGCATGCGCGTCTTTGCTAAGGCTGCGCGTGTGCGTCGTCGAAGTCTTATTTCACTTTCCTTTCTTTCCGCGCTTTTGTTTCTTCAAAGAACTTCCAAGCTTCTTATTAGGGTTTAGAAACCCTAAAAACTTTTTACTTGTAAAATTCTCCCCCCGCGGTAAGTGTTTTTCTCCTCATTGCAGAGGAGAACGAGACGAAGAAGAAGAGATGACGACGACGACGAAAAGACGCGACAACACCAAAGGAATGCTCGCTATACTTTGTCTCGTTTTATATTGCTCTTTTGTTTCAGCCCTCTTTGATGATGATGCGCGAGAAGAGGAAGAAGGATCATCGTCACATTTCCCCCCAGGAGAGGAGCCGCGTGGAATGGATGCGCGGGATCTGGCGAATAAAATCCTCTCCGGCGGTAAAACCACCGCTCCGTTTCCTCAACTGAGCGACGATTCAAACGAGAGTGATGATAAAGATGAGTTTGATGCGCATCGCGACGCGTTCGCGTACCTCGAAACGCCGAAATCGTTCGACGAGAGCGCGAGGGATGAAAGCGTGGACATTCGAAGGCACGAGGCCATTCTGGACCACATTTTGAAGGTTGAAGAAGCGGAGGAAAAAATGACGGAGGAAAAGCGGAAGGAAGACGACGACGAGCGAGACCTTTTGCCATCGTCGTCAGCATTTTCGTCGAGGAGGAGGAACGACGGAGAATTGAGGAGCAATGCACGAGAGCAGCATCGATTGGACAGTCGCTTCGAGGATTGGCTTCGTAAGTTCCCGGAACGAGCGAGCGCGTATTGCGGCGGGAAAGATGACGAGACGGAGGAGGCGTTTGCTGCGGATGCTCCATCGTCGTCGTCGGAAAAGTTTAGGTTGTGTCCTCAATCGTTCGCGCGGGAGCGGATTTATCTGGAAAACCTCAGACGGGTGGAAAGGCACAACGAAGCCGTCGAGCGAGGGTGGCCGACGGAGACAAAGTTAGAGCTGAGCGTGGATAATCAGTTCGCGGATTTGACGAAGAGTGAATACGAGAGATTGATGAGCGAGAACGGGATGAGGAAAAGCGAGGAGGTGACGACTTTGAAAAACCAGCTGCCTTTTTGGAGAGACAAGAAGAACGCGGAGGAGGAGGAAGAGATGGAAGAGGATTTTGAAGACTCGAGCGAGAAGAACAACGTGGTCGCCACGAAGGAGATGAAGAAGTTGACGGCTGGGTCGTACGCGATTGCCAGTTTAGGACAAAGCTCTGAGGAGAAGATAAAAGATAATCAAAGCGGTTCTTCTTCTTCTTCTTCTTCTTCTAAGAAGGGTATTTTCGGTAAAGTTGTCGAGGAAGTAGACGACGAGAAAGACCAATCCGGACCGACGCTGGAGGAGTTGAAACAAGCAATCATCGACGACGCGAACGAAAACGAAACCATCGAAAGTGCCGTTCGCGAAGTTGGTGGTGGTTCTATCGAAACGACTAAGAAGACGGAGAACATTTTATCCAGACAGTTCCCAGAAAAAGAACGCGAGGCGGTCAACGCGAGAGTTATCATCCCGAAGAAGATGCAAAACGCCGCCGGGGTGAAGAAATTTTCCCTGAGTGACATCGAAGACGCGACGTTAGATCCGGAATTCGTGAAATATGCGTTTAAATACGACAAAAGGTCCGAGTATTGCGGCGACGACGACGATTCACAGTGGCCTTGCGAAGTTGCGTTTCGAAAGCAGGACGTGTTCCTCGCCAACGTGAAGGAAATCGACGAGCAAAATAGACTAGCCAAGAAACGAGGATCGCACATGCGCAAAGGCATCACGCGATTCGCGGATTTGACGCAAGATGAGTTCGAAGACACGCACGCGACGTACGTGCCAAAAGAACATCAAGAGGATAAAGCCGAGAGAGAACACAGAAAGGCGAGTAAAGCTAAGAAGGATAAAATCGCCGCCGAGGCGTCTGCGAAAGGCGGTTCGAGAAAGTTTGGCAAACACAACCATCACGGATTGTTCGCGAACAAAGAAGCAGTAGTTTCGGTAGAAAACGAGGAAGATGTTTCCGTCGTCGCGAACAAAAAGGGGGAAGACAAAACGACGACGACGACGACGACCGATTCGGTGACGAAAGAGGAATTCGCCTCGAAAGAAGACGAGGACGAAGAAGATCAACGACCAAAGAAGGAAGCCGGAGAAGAGGAGGAAATGGAGGAGGAAGGGGAAAATGTGACTTCCTCCTCTTCCGAAACGTCTTCTTCTTCTTCTTCTTCTTTCAAGAAGAAAGCTTCCAACGCGATGTCGTCGAATAAGAACAAGAAAACCGTCGTCGTCGTCCAAGAAGGAGAAGAAGTTTCGGAGGCGGAAGTAGGAGAGAAAGAAGAACGGGACGAAGAAAAAAAGACAAGCACCAGAAAGCACCTCTCGAAAGAGCAACGCAAAGAACAAGAAGAACGCGCGAAGAAAATGACCCCGGACGAGATCAAGAAAGCTCGCAAAGCGAACAAGTTGAAGAACGCCAAGCAAGGCATCGCGCGCGAACTCCCTCAACTCGGCGAGATCACCAAGGATGAAAACTTGAAGAAAAAAGTCGTCGATAAGTTCAACTTTCAAAACGAGAAGAACGAATCATCCGACGAGGAAGCCGAAAACGACGAGGCGTCAAACAACGTCATCGACGTCCAAATTCACGAGTTCAACGATCCAACTGCGAACACGACGACGTTCAAGAAACATTTCGATTGGCGAAACAAAATCGATATTGGTCCGGTGTATTCGCAAGGCGCGTGTTCCGGGTGCTGGGCGTATTCAACGGTACAAGTCATCGCAGATTCAAAAGCAATCAACACCGGTACTCGACCGGATTTGTCCCCGTATCACTTGTTATCTTGCGATACGCTCGATTCCGGGTGTCACACGGGTAACATGGCGACCGCGTACGCGTGGATCGGCGTCCAGCGCGACGGCATCTTGCGCTCGAGAGATTTCAGCACCGACATAACGTCCGCGGAAGAGTGTCCGTTACCGTCCAACTTAGGTTCGAACGGGGAAATACTCCCCGAGGCGCAGGCTCCGAAACCGAAAGGAATTGGTATCGACGGGTACTGCGAAATCGCGCCGTTAGAAGGCAAAGATACCATTTTGGCTTTAATGCGCGCGGTGAAGCAACAACCCATCGCGGTTGGATTGAACGTCAAACCGTTACAATTATACGGCGGAGGTTTAGTCCAAGTCGCCGATTGCCCTCCCGCTTCGACGGATTCGGTCACCGCAATCAACCACGCCGCAGTTATCGTCGGTTGGGGCATGGACGAAGCCGCCAAGAAACCGTACTGGTTGATCAAAAACTCCTACGGCATCGATTGGGGAGAGGACGGCTACGCGCGAATCGCCATGGAATTAACCGAAGGCGGCGCCTACGGCGCCTGCGGTTTATACTCCGAGCAAAACTACCCGTTAACCGATGGAACCAGTTGCGCCGAAGGCAGCGATAAGCGATGGTCCGAAATCCAAGGCTCCGAAGGTGACGTCTACTTGATGCCCGATTACGTCCTCGTCCTCCCCAACGGCGGCGGTTTGCTCACCCCGGCAAAGTTCACCGTCTTTGGCCACGACGTGACCAACTTATTAAAGTACACCTCGGTGTTCTGTTTCGTTTCCTGCATCGCGCTCATCTTGATGGAAATCGCCCAGTGCATCCACCCAGAAATGGAAAACTGGGGAACCACCGCGACGAGCAATAGTAATACTCCCTCCTCCTCCGGCGAGCGCACTCCTCTGGACGGAAAATCGACCGTCGAAGAGGCGCAAAAAGAGACCCTCTTGGCCAAGAACGACGACGAGAAGACGAAGAGTCACACCCTCGCTCGAGGGAAAAAGAACACCACCTACGGCACGAGCGAGAACGCTTGAGAATAATAGTAAACGAGTAGTTGTAATAGTAACGGTAGCATCGTACGTATTAAGCACGAGCGCGGCTTCACACCCTAAGAAAGAGACACACCCCGCGGCTTAAAATGCCTCAAAATCTTCAGAAAAGAACGCAACACATACGCGCCACGTTTACGAAGAAACGATGACATCGAACCCTGCCATTTGATCAAAACGAGAGAGATTGAGTCTTTTTTGTCCTTTTGCTCGACCACGCGACGCATGAGAGCATCATCATCGCGCATCTTTTTCCTCCTTTTCCTTTCCGTTTCCGTTTCCAATGTTCGCTTTGAAGTCAACGCCGAGGAAGCTTTGACGGAGGATAACGGCGAGCTCGGCTTCGCGAAACAGTTCAACCCTTCACAGAACGATGAATACGATAACCAGGAAGTGCACATGTATTACGGCTCGTTCGGGGGCGCGTCAAACTGCGAAAACTGCCTCGTCAAAGCGCGATGGCTGGCGGAAAAATTGAGGGTGGACACCTTGCACGTTCCGGCGTGTAAACGAAAACCGGGGGACGAAGAGCAATTTCCAACGATGAACCCGATGGAGTATTTCGACGAGAGGAGTTTACGTTCGTGTAACAGTAAGAGTGCGGTTCTCGCGATGGATGGGGGTGATGGCGATACGTATGATTCGTCGTTGTCGTCGCCGGCGTATTCGTTCAACGTGGAAAGTTTAGGCAGGAGGATCACCGCGGACGCGGTGAACGGGATGCCGTGTTTCGAGCTCGTCGAAGGGTGGTGCGAGATTGAGAAGCACCGTCTCGGGGAGTATTTAATACCGAAGCATAAGTATAAAGTTGAGTGGAAAGTGGTGACGTCGAATTTAGAGGAAGCGAAAGAGAACGCCGGTCCCGGGAAGGAGATTTATTTCGCCGGGATGTACGATTTCGAGCCGGTGGATCCAAAGACCGGGAAGAAGTATCCGAACGTGTGGCAGAAAGAGGCGCAAAGGTACGTGAAAGGCGAGACGGAGAAGTTAGGGTGGGCGGATGAAGCCGTGGAGAAGAGGCGAAGGGAGCGAGACGCGGCGAGAGCGAAGAAAGCAGCCGAAGCGAAAGAGAAGAATTTTAACAAGGACCGCCACGACAAAAACAACGACATCAGTACCTTTGGGTTATTGCCAACTGGTGAAACGCTCGGACGCGCCGTCAATCAACAAAACATACCGCGCAGAGATATGTTTTTAGCTCGAGAACAACAAATTAGACAGCAGCATTTGCAAGCGGAACATCAACTTTCCGAGGAGACTTTTCGCGAGGCGTGGAACGAAAACGCAAACTCGAACGCCAACAGACGACGGGCGAGAAACTTATTAGCGTTTAGCAGCATCGAACCGTGCTATTCGAACGGGAACTTGAACGATGAAATCTACGAAGAAGCGAACAAAGAGATTGAAAAGTTAAAGATTGAACCGAGCGACACGTTGTGCGTCCACTGGCGCCAAGAGGATTTCTTGTGGAAGAGAATAGGCAACGATTTCGTCAAAAACGTCAGCTACGCCGCGGAAAGAATCATTCACAGAGCAGAAGCTTCGAAATTGAAAACCGTTTTGTTGTTGACGAACGACCCGGAGGTGTACCCGGACGACAAACGGTACGACGGTCGCGTCGCGGTGAACACTTTGCGAGGCATGTTGCACGAAATCGGCGGTTTACGCGTTGAGTGGTCCATGCACCGGAACGAACCGGACAAGAGCAAAGCGATTTACATCGACAAGGCGACGTGTTCGATGATGGTGGATTTTATCGGAACCGGCAAGAGCTCGTTTACGGCAACTATCATGGACATGCGCCAAACGCACGAGTTGTGTTTGATTGACGATCCGAAAGACGCGCGGTTGGGTAGAAAAAGCAATCGTAGTATTAATAGTACAGAAGGGAACGCGTTAAAAACAACAGGAGAAAAATCGGCGGCGTCGCCAGGGTTCAAGTATAAGATGTGTTTGAAAGAACAGTACGGCGGCGTCTCCCGCAACCATCGATCGCCGTTCATCTTCCCGAGTGACGAATTCGAACACCCGATTCAGGCGGTGGAGACGCTCTTGGACAGCCATACTAAGACCCCGTCAACGAACGATGACGACGATTCAGACGACGACGATGGGGACGAAATAGACTTAAGAGGCGGTCCGGAAGTCGTGGACGAGTACTTGGCCGAAAAGGAGATCAAGACTTTTAAATCGAAAGAGAAAAAGATCGAACCGGAGGTTGAGAAAATAAACCACGACGAGTACGTGCGAGAGTACCAAGAGGAGAACCAGCAGTCGAACGCGATGAAGGAGTTTTCAGTTCTAGATCCATCGATTAGCTCAGAGGATTTGAAGTTAGATTTGCGTGAGTTGGACGACGACGCTTCGGTAGAGTGCGATCGGTGTTACGCGGCGATGCCACAATCAGAAGTCGCGACGCCAAACGCCGAGATTTGGTTGACGACGCCGTCGTGCGAGAAGTGCGGAGTACAGCTGTTGAGAGTGCAAGAACAACGCGCGAATCAAGGAAGCGAGAAGAAGAAGAAGAAGAAGTAGCAGTAGTTACGCGAGTAGTAGTCAAGTTTGAAATGTGATTGATAATAGTGATTTAATTAATTATTGAATAACGAAGAAACGTTTACGCTTGTAAGATTGGCTCCTGTCCTGGAATTAACTGGAAGCTCGGCGTACTTTTCGCGATTTCCAACTCGGACTCGTCCATGTCCGCTTGAATTTGGTCGTACAAAGGCGTGGACATGTATCTCTCCGAGGTGTCCGGAAGCATGCACAAAATCGAACTGCCTTTTGGCGCGGATCGGGCCACTTTCAAAGCGCCACTAAAGGTTGCCCCGCCGGAGATACCGGTAAAAATGCCCTCCTTGGACGCTAAATCTTTCGCGCACTGCATGGCATCCGGTCCGTCGATCGGGATCAATTCGTCGTGCAAGTCAATCCCGGATTCCAAAACGAGCGGGATGAAATCTGGCGTCCAACCTTGAACCGGGTGCGGCGTAAACGCCGGGTGCGACCCGACCGGCGCGCCGGACGGCTTTCTCTCCGTCTTCGTCCCAGACGCCAACAACGGCGCCGCCGACGGTTCCAACAAACAAATCTTCACGTCCGGTCTCTTTGCTTTCAACGCCTTCGCGACGCCGTGAAACGTCCCGCCGGTCCCGTACCCAGTCACAAAGTGCGTCAAATTCTTCCCGCTGAAGTCTCTCAAAATCTCCTGCCCGGTCGTCTTCTCGTGAAACTTCCAGTTTGCCTCGTTTTCAAACTGACTCGTCAAAAACCACCCGTGCTTCTCCGCCAACTCTTCCGCTTTCTTCACCATGCCGGTGCCTTTCCCGCCCTTCGGCGTGACGATAACCTTCGCGCCTAACATGCGCATAATTTTACGCCGTTCGATCGAGAACGGTTCCGCCATACAAATGACGCACGGGTATCCTCTTTGCGCGCACACCATCGCAACCGCAATACCTGTGATAGAGAGAGAGAGAGAGAGAGAAGAAGAATCATCGCGTTTGGGTGAATTCTGGGTCCGAATTGAAACTCGCGCGAGAGAAGAAAAATATCTCATCAAAGGCCTAAACCGCCTAATTAAACGACACCAATCCGATCAAAAACCCATCCAAAAGTGCGCGCAAAAACACGTACCCGTATTCCCACTCGTCGCTTCGACCACGGTCATCCCGGGTTTTAACTTCCCGCTTTTCTCCGCGTCTTCAATCACGGCCAACGCCAGGCGATCTTTCACCGACGATAAGGGGTTGAAGTATTCGCACTTGACGTACAACTCGACGCCGTCGGGGGCCAATTTGTTTATTTTCACGACCGGTGTGTCGCCGATTAAGGAGGTTATGTTCTCGTGGATCACGGCTCTTGGTTTGAGAGAAACTTTGGAGCTTCGTTTGGTGGTGGTTTTAACTGCCTGTGGGCGCGTGGAGATGGATTGGGTGAATGATAACATGGTTGATTTGATCGATCGATTGAATCGGATTGTGGAGCTTTTCGTTCCAACTGTTTTCTCTAAAATTGAGGAAAAACGTGAACGAACGACGAATGTCGATGCGACATCGAGGAAGGTAAACGACGCTTAACTTGTGAAGGTGGTTTCAATCAACGCGCGCGTATTGTTTACATTTTCTCTACTCATCTCGCTCTGACTGCTTGCGCTAAAATACTCTGATGCGTCCGTATATTCTTAATCCGCGTAGAGGGTACTCTCGGCGAGTTTTATCCCTCTAATAAAGCTTTTCCCCGCTTTAGTGCTCTTCTTTTTGTTCGCGGACATTGGTTTTTCTTCTTGTTCGTCTTCTTTATTATTATAGTCGTCGTTTGAATACTCTCGTTCTTTTTGTTCGTCATCTCCCGCGGGTAAGACTATTCGTAAAGGCGTGGTTCTTTGGACGTCTTTCAACGCGTCCGAGGAGATTTTGCTGACGTTTTGCTGATTTTTGTTCGATTTGTTCGAAGAATTCGATTCGCCGTCGATTTCGAATAAAGTCCTTCGGTACGTTCGAAACCATTTGCGAGGCATGAAATCTAATCGATCAATCATCGTCGGTTCGAAAATGGATTTGAGCATTGCCACGTGATTATTCTCCCAGTTTCCGTCGAATCCGTGATACAGTCGACTCGGCGCGTATTTTTCAAACGCGGTGTCCTCGTGAACGTGCCAGTGTTTGAGTTTGGATCGTAATAGTATAACTTCTTCTTTTTCTTCTTTTTCTTCCGCGTCGTCTGCGGCATCTCCTAATTCTATCGCGTCGATGGCATCTTCCGTCGCTCTCGATCGCGCGCGAGAGTCTTCGTACGCGAATATGTCGTCAGCGACTATGTCGTTACTATTATTACTTTTGTCGCTCTTATCATTCCCGCTTTGACGACGACTAAAACTTTTACGACGATCGTAGTAAAACGTCGGCACTTTCCTCTTCAAAACCTCCATCTGTTCCTCAAACTTCGCCCCTTCTCTCAAACTCGCATCTTCCACCATCCTCACTAAATTCTTCACCGAAAACGTCTCCATCGTCTCTTCGTCGATTGGTTTCAAGAGAAACTTCTCCTGGCGTCTCGTCTTTTCAATTTTCCGCTCCTCTTCAAATCGACGCATCAAATGCCCAAACCTTCCTTTCACCCCGTACGCGAGTTCGAGAAAGTGTCTGTAGTCGTCCCGGTCGCCTCGTATCGCGCGTTCCATCCGTCTCGATTGCTTCGTCGCCTCTTTCTTCCACACGCGTATTTTCTTCTTGGCGAGTTCACACCTGTGTCGTCTGAATTGCTCCGCTATTCTGTGGTACCCGAAATGTCTCAACGTCGGGTCTGGGAACCGTTTCGCTTGTCTCAGAGCTTTGCGGTATAAAAGGAGCGTCTGTTTTTGCTTCGTCCGTTCGTTTCGGTGGTTTTCGTGTTCGAATAATCCTCCTTCGACGTAGTTTCCGTTCGCGCGTTTCTTGTTGAGTAAATCCAACAAACGCTTCGTCTCCGTTTGGTCGTCTTTGGAATGTTGCACTTGATAGCTCCGAGAGGAGGAGGAAAACGAAGATACGAACAACGAGTGGTGAAGCTGTCCTCCTTTTCCTCCTCGTAATCCTCCTAAAAGGCCTCCGAAGCGACGGCACGAGGACTTCATGAGAGCTACACAATGCGCGTTAAATTAATGGCACATTGGCGTCAGAATTTATCCGCTTTAATAGAGATACAAAAGACGCGAGAGTACGCACACGAGACGTACATTCTCCCAGAATGCGAGGGGACAGACAGAGGTGGATGCTAAAAACCGCGTGCGGGTCCGTCGTCGCCGGCGCGTGCGGGTATTACGGTACGTTTAGTATATCTTTCTTTTCAATCCAATCGAATTGAATTTCCCCGGGACGGGTTCCGTCGTGCATTTGCGTTGCGTTTATTAACCTCTCTTTCTCTCTCTAAACAGTGGTGCACGCGATCAGAGACTCCCCGAACTACCGGAAGTTTCAAAAAGCGACGACGCACTACGCGACGGCGTTTTATGCCCTGAGTGAACTCGTACAAACGATCGCGACGGATGTGAGTGATTTTGTCCTCAACGAGGAGGAGGAGGAGGAGGAGGAAAGGAACGTTCGAGCGGAGAGCGAAAGAGGATGCGGGACGACGACGAAAACGTCCGAGGAGGAGGACGAACGCGAGGAGCAGCAAATGCGTTACTCTAAACCGGTACCGAAACGATTGCGGCGAATGTTGCGGTGCGCTCAACAGCCGGAGGTGATGGAGGCGGTGTCGGATTTTATCGCCGTCGGCGTGATGAAGAGCGTGCAAAGAGCGAACGACATCGGGGCGGGGATTTCTCTTTTAGCGCCGAATAGTTCGAGTAATAGCGATGATGGTGGTAGTGGTAACGGGGGTTTACGTGTGTTGGAGCAGAGAATGGCGGACTTCGCATCGCGAGTGACCGAGACGGTGTTGAAAACAGAAGAGAGCGCTTTGAGGTTTAACTCTATTTTTACGAATTGCGTGGAATCGGTGGCGACAGTGACGAAGAAGGCGCTGACGTTAGGTGTTGGAGCGGAGGAGGGAGAGTCTCCTCTCACGTACGAAACCGTCGCAGACTTGGCCATGCGAGAAATCGAGAAGCGTAAAAAGTTTCTTTTTGATCTCATCGACGTCGGCGTGCGATCGTTCGTTTCGGAAAATCAACGAAACGAGGCGAATCCGTTCAACGACGTCATCAAAGCGTTAGAGACGAACCCTCAAATCGGATTCAAATTGATCGATTCAGTCGCGACGAAAGTGGTGGAAACCTACGTAGCGGAAACGCACAAGAGCGGGTTCGTCTCGGAAATGGCGAGACAATCGAATAAGAGGAGAGGCCCGAGAAGTCGCGGATCGATCGCAGATCTACCCGCGGAAGAGTTTCGCGCGAGCGCAAGTTTTGCGATGGAAAAACGATTGTCCATGGGAGAAGATCAAGAAGGACAAGGACCGAAGAAGAAGAGCGGATCGCCAAAGACGCCGTTGGAAAGAGCGTTGGCGCAACAAAGACGAAGAGAAGAGGGAGAAATCAATGAAAACGACGATGATGAAGAAGATCAAAATGGAGATAAATCCATCCCGGGAGACTCCGCCGGAGATGTTCCAGACCAAACGCCTAGATTCAACGGGTTACCGCCTCGTAGACCGTCCAACGCGAACCTCGCCGCGGAACAACATCCCACAACGGGCGGCGGAAGTGGTGGGAACTTTCGAACGTTCGAGGGCGAACTGGCGAAAGATCTATTCGACGTCGTGAGAGCGACGCCGAATTCGCGGAAGTTCGCGGTTGAAATGGCCACGCAGTGCGTGCGATCGGCTACGAGTGCGATCGTTTTCGCGCTCGTCGACGTCGTGCGCGTCGAGCTTCGCAAAGTGTCCAGAGGCTTCCACGACTGGATCCAAACCGGCCCGGAGTTTGACGGCATCATCGATATTCGCATGATATGGGCGAAACGCATGATGATGTTCGCCGTATTCCTACTCATGATACGCGTCGTGTGGAATTACGCCGTCGGAAACGACGTGCTTTCTTAGTTGAGAAATTATTTATTAAAACTTTGAACAACTGCTCCATATTTTGCGCTCTACTATTGACGACATCATCGCATCTTTTGCCGCAATTTCTTCAACTCGTTGCAATGTCGCATCTCGTACACTTTGCCTTTCTCTCTCTGATCTCTGGAATAACTCCTCAACATCCTCTCTTTCGTCCCTCTCTCGAACAAGCACGAGTTTTCTAACATGCCTTGATAATCGCGTTCGATCGTTTGCTCCATGCGTTGTCGATTGAACGTTCCCGGGGTGAAACTTTTATCAAAATGCGCTTTACTCTTCACGTAATACGGCACGTCTAACTTTTTCGTCTGCAATTTCGTCTGATACCCGCTGTTCGGTGAATCCGGAAAGAGTTGATAGTGCACTTCCGGCGCCGGCGAGAACGCCCACAAGAACAAAAACAAAAGAATCGGAATCATTTGCATAAAGTTCCTCGCAAACGTCGACGCTAAATGTTCCGGTTCTGATTGATGGTACTGTCGTCTACTGCTATTATTACTTCTATTCTCTCTCTGTCTCTGCTGCTGCCTCGCCCTTTGCTCTCGATGCGAGTGAAACCCGTGCGCGTGAAACCCGTTCCCTCCGAACGTTTGAAACCTCACCCCGGGTATACCTCCGCCAAAGAACATGTTAAAAATCTCCCTCGGATCGATATCGTCCTCAAACCCACCAAACGGCGAGTGCGCTTGCCCCGCGTGCCGCCTCCGCATCCCACTCGCCATACCTTGCGGCCCTTCCTCGCTCCCGTACCTATCGTACGCCGCCCTTTTCTCCGCGTCCGACAAACACGCGAACGCTTTACTCACAATCTTAAACGCCTCCTCCGCGCCCGTCCCTTGACACTTATCCGGGTGAATCTTCACCGCTAACTTCCTGTACGCCTTTTTAATCTCGTTCTCCGTCGCCGTTCGCGAGACGGACAACACCGCGTAGTAATCGTTCTTCTTCGATGTGATATCTTTCATCAACTTTTCTTGTTCCGCAGTCCCTTTGACGTACGCGTCTTCGCCTCGTTTCGTCGACTGTCCACTCGTCGTCTCTTGCGCCGTGCGTCTCGCACTCGCCTCTTTCGCTCGCTCCCCAGGATGAGACGAAGACGCCGCGAACCCTTTCGCTCGTCGCTCTGAAATCTCCCGCGCTAACTCAGCAACCTCTCGCGCCAAAGACGAGGAAAGTTTCGTGGCTTTCTTGGCAAATTTCAACGCGGAATCCAAATCCGATGCGCACGTCGCCGAGGCAAGTTTCGAGCGAGAAATGTCCAAACATCGAGACGCCTCGTCCGCGTTCATTCTGTTTTGCGCGTCGGTTAGGAAGATCTCCGCTGAATACTCGTCGAAGGAAGGAAACTGTGCGCTTTGATAAGTGTTCGATGTGTGTGTGTTCGTGAGTGAGAGCGGAGAAGTTGTGACGTGCGATTGGATTATTTGACTCGAGTTTTGAACGGACAGAGAGAAGAGAAAAGAAGGAAGCGATGTATCGGACGTCGCGCGTTGAGAAGAGTCTGTTTCTCTCTCTTTTTGTGGAAGAGTAGTGGTACACGTTTTTCTGAATCTTTACATTTATTACGACGCGTATAACTCGCCGCGTTCGTATCGCCAACCGTTTGGTAACGGGCAGTCGTTGTCGAGGAGGTATTGTACGCAGTCGGTTTGGTTTTTCTTGTGCGCGTAGCGTACCGCTTCTTCGTCCCAAGGCGCTTTGGCGGTTTCGTGTAAGTACCTCAAACAGTCCAAGTGACCTTCCTCGGCCGCATACATACACGCATATTCGCTATATTGATCATACTTACGCTCAACAAGATATTCGAGTATATGAAGCTGACCACTATGAGCGGCGCAATTGGCAGTATCAGAATCCCAAGGCGCTTTGACTTCTTCGTGTAAGTATTTGAGTACCTCGAGTTGACCGTTTTTGGCAGCATATTCACACGTCCACTCATCGATAGGACACTCATTTACAACGCAATACTTTACCATTTCCAGATTACCTTGATATGCGGCCGTATTAATCGTCCATTTATCCCACTTACACTTTTTCTCCTCTCGCGCCCACTTGAGCAACTCGAGTTTATTCGTTTTAGCAACTTCCCGGCAGAAATATGTTTCGTCGTACAAGTATAATCCCGACCACAACGATTTATTCTCCCAAGCAAACTCCAACGTAGATATCGACGACATCTCTTTCACTTTAAACTTCCTTTTCAAATCATCCGCGCGAGATGATCTCTTAATCAACTTTCTCGTCTCCGTATTCACATCGTACAAGAATTTCACGTCCGTTTGATTCATTCTCGGAACGATATGCGTCAAACTTATATCGTCGTTCTTCACGACCAAATCCCACAAAGAATCTCTCTCACCAACCTTCCTCTTCCTCGCTCTCGTCACGACGCCTTCCCCAGACAACAACATGGTGCTTTGTGTGTTCTTAGATGATTGATTCTTTTTAAAAATTCCAAAGCGCAAAAAAAGACTGAAGAAAAATCGATCAAAAATGCACACAAGAGAAAGGAAGCGTCGCGCACGAAGATACGATTTTACGATAGTATTAGAGCAAAAGTAATAACGGTCATTCAAAAACGAACAAACTCTCGTGCTTTTTTTCCTTCTTTTTTCTCTCATCTTTACTCTATGCCTAATCTCAGCGTCACCGCTAATCTGTGCGCGTCCAAGCCTTCGACCTCGGCCATCTTCGCCACGTGAGGGCCTAAATTTTCGATGCCTTCCTTCGTCAACTCTTGGACGGTCATGTATTTAATGAACGAGTCTAAGGAGACGCCAGAGTACATGCGACTGAACCCGTAGGTGGGTAAGACGTGGTTGGTTCCAGAGGCGTAATCGCCGACGGATTCTGGGGTGTATCTTCCCATGAAGATGCTTCCGGCGTTGTCCAAGGACGGGAGTAAACTTTCCGGGTCTTCGACGTTGACGATTAAATGTTCCGGCGCGTACGCGTTGGAAAACTTGACGACTTCGTCGATGTCTTTCACGACGACGCAGTAAGAGTGGCTCAACGCTTTTTCCGTGATGTCTGCTCGAGGGAGCTTGTTCGCTTGCACTCGAACTTCTTCGACGATGCGTTCGACGTTTACATCCGGCGTGACGACCAAAACGACTTGCGAATCCGGGCCGTGTTCGGCTTGCGATAACAAATCCGCCGCCACGTGGCTCGGATTTGCATCTTTATCCGCGACGACTAACACTTCGGACGGTCCCGCCGGCATATCGATCGCGCACATCGCGTCGGAGTTTTGCAAATTCATCTTCGCCGCGGTGACGAATTGGTTCCCCGGGCCAAAAATCTTGTCCACTTTCGGACACGTCTCCGTGCCGTATCCCATGGCTGCCACAGCTTGCGCGCCTCCGGCTTTCAAAATGTGCGTGACGCCTGACTTTTTCGCGCAGTATAAAACTTCCGGGCAAATCGTCCCGTCTTTCAACGGCGGCGTGGCTAAAACCACAATCGGACACTTCGCAATCATCGCCGGCACGGCTAACATGAGCGCCGTCGACGGCAACACCGCGGTCCCTCCTGGAACGTACAAACCAACCGACCCGATTGGTCTCGCCACTCTTCGACACCTCACGCCAGGCATAGTCGTCACGTCCACCTCTCCCGTGTTCAACTGCGCCTCGTGAAACTTCTTGATGTTCTCAAACGCCACGTCGAACGCTTCTTTCACGGTAGGGTCCAACGACGGTTGCGGAAAGTTTTCAATCTTCTCCACCAAGGGCGAAGGCCTGACTTTATCGAACTTTTCCGTGAACTCTAAAACCGCGGAATCGCCTTCGTCTCTCACTTTATTCACGATTGGGTCCACGATAGATGCGATGGAGGTAAAATCCACCCGCGGTCGCTTCAGTAAGAGCTTTTGCTCTTCTTTGGATAATTGATCGTAGTGGTGTGTTTTGATGGTCATTCGATCTGTTTCCGTCGTCGCCATCATCTTTACCACCGCCCCTAAACCGGTTCGCGTTGTTCTCGTCGTTGTTTTCGTCGTTCCTTTGCTGATCCGTTGCGCTCTCGAATTTGCCGCCGCCGCTCGTACCGCGCAAGAGGAAGATGACGATGACGACGTGATTTTGGATGCGGACGACGCTCCAAATTGGCTCAAGCTTCTCTCCATTGATGTTATAAATACTTTCCAACGAAACGCCACCAAAAACAACACCAGAAAAGCAGCAAAAGTGAAACGCTTCTCTTCTCTTAGTAGGAGTAGTAATTTCTCTTCTTCTTCGTAACTCTGCAAAAGCTCTTACTGATGAAAGTGTGGAGAATGCAGAGAAGGACAGCCCTTTATTGTGCTTCTTTTTTGCACTGAAATTTGAGAGTAAGCACGAAGCACTCGCGAGTAAGAACGAAGCACTTAGAAAGCTAAATTTGAGTTAGACTCAAGCACTTAAACCCTAAATTCCTAGTACGAATGCTTACTCCTTTTTCGAGCGAGGAAAAAGATCTCTCCGACAGAGAGTTATCCAATATCTTCACTTGTTCAAGGAGAGACATTTGCCTCGTTCGTTTTACGACTCTCTGAACACACAAACAAGAATCAGAGAGAGAGAAGAGTCAGAGAGAGAAGCGAAAAGAATGGCAAACACTGTTTTGATGGCGCGCGGGGTGGCGTCGACGTCGTCGTCTGCGTCGTCGTCGTCCTGTTCTTCGATGAGAACGACGACGGGAGGAAGAAGCAACACACGCAGCATCGCGAGTAGGAGATGGAACGAGAAAGAGCGACAGAGTTTTGTCGATAGGAGAAAAAACAACGCGGCGACTTCATTAGCGGCCATCGCAGAACCTGGCACGGAAGGGTACGTGGAAAACGAGACGGAGATTACGTTCCCGTTCGTGAAAATCGTCGACCAAGAGGAGTTGAAGTTGTGTCTGATCATGAATGTGATCGACCCAGCCATCGGGGGGGTGCTCATCATGGGCGATCGAGGCACCGCGAAATCCGTGGCAGTTCGATCATTGATTCAACTTTTACCGGAGATTGACGTGGTGAAAGGAGACGTGTTTAACTCCTCGCCGACGGATCCTCAGTTGATGGGTCCGGACGTGAGGGAGAAGTTTCAGAAAGGCGAAGCGCTCGAGACGGCGAAGATGCGCGTGCCGATGGTGGAAGTGCCCTTAGGGACGACGGAAGACAGAATTTGCGGGACTATTGACATTGAAAAGGCGTTGAGCGAAGGACGGAAAGCGTACGATCCGGGATTGTTGGCGAAAGCGAACAGAGGGTTATTGTATATCGACGAGGTGAACTTGTTGGACGATTCGTTGGTGGACGTGGTTTTGGATTCCGCCGCGGGCGGGTGGAATACCGTCGAACGAGAAGGAATATCTCTGAGTCACCCGGCGAAGTTTATCATGATTGGATCCGGGAACCCGGAGGAAGGCGAGTTGAGACCACAGTTGTTGGATCGTTTCGGGATGAAAGTCAGCGTCGCGACGGTGTACGACGTCGATAAGAGAACGGATTTGGTCATGAACAAGATCAAGTTCGACGAAGACCCGAAAGCGTACCAGGCGGAGTGCGCGGAAGAAACTGAAGCGTTGAGAGCGAGAATTCAAAAGGCGAGAGACATTTTACCGTCCGTGACAATTTCGAGAGATATTCAGTTGAAGATTTCCTCGGTGTGCGCCTTAGTAGACGTGGACGGTTTGCGAGGCGATATCGTCGTCACGAGGGCGGCGAAAGCCTACGTCGCGTACGAAGGCCGCAACGAAGTCACGCAAGACGACGTCGAGAAGGTCATAGGTCCGTGTTTGTCGCACAGATTGCGCAAAAACGTGACGGATACCATGGACGGCGGCTTTAAAGTCAAGTTGGGTTTCAACAAGATTTTCAAAGGCGACGCGATGGATTTCACGCAAGATTCGAAAATCATGGCTGAAATCATCGAAGAAGGCGTGAAAGAACCGGAACCGGAGAAGAAAGAAGAGCCGGAAGAGCCGAAGGAGAAGCCGAAACCCAAAGCTGGGGCGTGGGATCCGAGCAAGATGTTCGGTCGCGGGCGCTAAAAACCAAACAAAAAAGACAGGTTTGAAAACAAATTTTTATTAATCACAAAACACGACGACGAAAATTCACCATTTCATTTTCTCTCTCTCTTACTATGATGATGATGATTTGACAACAAAGCTAATAAAATACACCCTCCTTACTACGACGAACACGCGTCCCATCTATGATGCGTTCTTTTTCTGTTCTCACTAAAAGTAGTATCATCATCATTTACTCGTATCAATTATAAACGGGTGCTGCAAACACTCGCCGGCGGTTATTCTTCGTTCGGGATCTAAAATGAAAATCTTCTCCAATAAATCGCTCAACTGTCTCACTTTTTTCCTCTCGAAATCGTCGCCGCCGTGTTCCACGCACACCGCGTTGAGCATCGATTCCAAATTACCGGTTTTGTTCGCCGATAAGGTGTTGTTGTCGAAGACGCGAAACATGGTTTTTCCGGTGACTTTGTCGACTTCTGCGATCCGTAAATTCTCGTCTCGGTCGAAATGTTTCTCCTTGAACGCGGCTTTTCTTAAAACTTTCTTCGGCACCGCGCCTTTCATTTCCACGAAATACTTCAACATTTCGTTGTTACTTTTACCCGGAAAACAAATCTTGCCGACGTATAATTCGTACAGGCAACACCCGACGGCCCATAAATCGATCGGAAAGGAGTACGGTAAACCTAAAACCACCTCTGGCGCTCGATAAAATCGACTGGCTAAATACGGCGTCAACTCGTTGTCCGCGTTGAATAACGCCGAGCCGAAATCGCATATCTTTAACACGTTCAGTTGGTCGTTCACTAAAACGTTGTCCGGTTTAATATCCGCGTGAACGATGCCACATTTTTGTAAATGCATCAAAGCGACAAACAACTGTCGAGCGTACACGCGAACGGCGGAGATGGAAATGCCGACGTCTCTGCCAAACTTCTTCGCCGCTTCGCGCAAGTTCATGGAGAGCTTTTCAAACACCAGAAAGACGTGGCCACGGAACTCGAACGAGCGATGGAACTGAACGACGTGTTTTTTACGCTCCGGGTCTCGATCGGAGAGTTTCTTTAGAATGGCAATTTCCGTTTTCGAGGCTTTTCTCATGGTTTCGTTGTTTCGAATGATTTTAATCGCGACAAACGCCGACGACTCGCCATTTTGAGATTCCATCGACAAATCTTTCGCTTTCAAAACGGAGCTGAAAACGCCTTTCCCGAAATTCGTTTCCATGACTTCGTATCGGCCGTCGTCTAACTGCTCGCCGAGTTTAGCGCGGTAATACCCGTCGATATCGTCCCAGTTATCTTTTAACGCTTGAGAATTGTTATCGTTTCCTCCCGCTGCGGCGGCGGCTTTGTGCATCGTCGTCGTCGTCGTTTTCGTATTCCCAGTATTCGCAGCAGCGGTGGTAGTAGTAGTGGTAATATTCTCCTCCTCGTCGCTCTCGCCGAACATATCCTCCGAGTCCGAGTCGAACATATCCTTCTCTTTCTTCTTCTCCGGGATTGTCTTCGCTCCTCCCGCGTCCACCATCCCGTCCCGTTTGCTCTTCTTCGCTTCGTTCGAGTTCTCATGAACATCCTCTTTACGAGTAGTCGTAGTAATAGTATTACCACCGCCCATGGTCTCCACAATCTCTCGTCGTCGTTTCCGTCTCTCCTCCATCTCGCGCGCCTCTTCCTTTTCTCGCTCGAGTTCCGGGTCGAGTTCTCCGAGTAAAAATTTCACCTGTTTTTCATCCATCGCAGTATCCTCGTTCATTGTCGTCATCGTCGCGGAAATATTGCGCCCCGTGGTGGTCGTCGTATTGCCACCATCGTCATGTAAAGTTTCGTTGCTGTTATCGTTCTTTAGTAAAGAAGAAGAATAGGAAGAAGAAGAAGAAAATCTTTCAGCGTCAGTGCGTGGAAAATGTTGGTTTCGATTCGTAAAGCGGCGCGACGACGGAGGAGGAGGAGACAAAGAATCGCGACGACGTAAACGACGACGATCCTCGGTGCGATGACCACCTTTACGGTTAGTTGTAGTGTCGTTGGGGGTGAATCTCCCCATGAGTACGATGTGTGTTTCTCTTGTTTTTCTTATGACGAATTCTTTCTGAAATTCTCGTCGGTGTGTTTGTTAGTAAAAATAGTGATGAAATAAAGTTTTGTCTCTCTTTCTCTCTCTTTAATCTAAGAACGAGTTATCTTCTCATTGCCTGTTCTGAAACTGCTTCATGTGCTTGACAAACAAAGCGTATTCTCTGTCCGTTGGTTCTGGGCACCCTTTTTCGAGCAAGTAGTTTTCGCACTCTGGTTGTTCGCGAAACCGAGCGCAAGCGAAGTCTCGCCAGTCGTGAAGAGGTACTCTCGCCTCTTCGACTAAGTATTTGAGACAATCGAGTTGGCCAAACATTGCAGCGCTTCCGACGCAGTTGAACTTTACAACATCCGATATCTTTCTTTCTTCAACGAAATATTTCAAGATGTCCACGTGACCTTTGCATGCTGCCTGTTGTGCCGCTACTTTTTCCGTCTCTCGAGAAGGTTCCACTTTGTCGAAAAGAAATCGAAGACAGTCGAGGTGTCCTTCTATAGCAGCTAGTGTACACGACTCTTTTTCATCACACGGGCAATCATTAGAGAAGCTGTACTTTAACATCTCGAGATTACCTTTACGTGCTGCCGTATCAATCGTCTCTTCATCCCACTCGCACTGTTTCACTTCTCTCGTCCACTTGAGGAACTCGAGTTTATTCGTTGCAGCAACTTGCCAACAAAACCGGGCTTGATCTACTACGTTTCCTTCGGTATCTTTCTTTCCCCAGGGAAAGTGATTCCACACAAATTCCAACGTCGAAATCGATGAACATTCGTAAACACTTACACATAATTTCGATACGTCTACCCCAGCGTACGCAAGCACACCCCGACTCTCTAAATTCACCTTCTTAAAGAAACACCGATCTGTCCCATTCAATTTCGGAATCACATGCGAGACAAACACATCCTTGTGATGCACCACCAACCCCGTCCATATCTTGGTCGGTCCAAGATTCAAACGCTCCATTTCCGCGGCGAGCTCTTCTTTCGCCCTCTTCTTCTTCCTCTTCTGCGCGCCGGATATCTTTTTCCCCATTTTATACCTCTCGTTCGTTATCGTCCTCTTGTGTGTTCCGTGTATATTTATTTTTAAGGATTTCCAAAATTAAGCCGTTACGAAACACAGACAAAAACAGAAAAAAGAGAGAGACGTATCTTCTACGTCTCGCTCTGAATGCTCCTAAAATTTCGCACGCGCGTACATGTATGCCTTCATGTTCTTCGTGAGAATTTTCAGCTCGAGAATCATCGCGACCGAGTAGATACAATAGATGAACAGATATTACAATACCAGGGGAAAAAACACTCGTATTTTGTACGAAAATTCCGCACAAAAAATGGACGCGAGACTTCTTCTCTTCCCGGGCATTAAAAACATCCAAAACTCCGTCCTGATACAAAACCTCCCGCACGACAGCACCGAACGTTCGCTCCAATCGTTATTCTCGGACGAAATCGGCGACGTGGTCGATTTACAGATCCCGTCGGATACGAAAACCGGGAAACCGTTCCCGTTCGCGGCGTGCGAATTTACCGATCGCGCGTTGGCGGAAAGTGCCGTCCGAAACGTAAACGGGAGAGAATACAAGGAGAAAAAAGTACGGATACGGCTGTTGGAACACGCGGAGTTCGGGAGAGACGGGTGTCCTTTAACAACGACTGGAGGACAAGGATTACAAGGGGATCTGTTGGAAGGATTGGAAGGAGGCGTTCTGAGAGTGACCGTAGTGACGGAAAGCGAGAAAAGACGAAGAGAGTTACAACAACTCGATTTGAACAGTTACCACCCGTCCGTTCCGATTGGACTTACGGTTGCAAAAGCAGCGTCGAGTTTAATGGCTCCAGCGGGCGGGTTTAGTCAACCGACGGATGGGAAAGGCGCCGCGATGGACTTGTTGTCGAAACGAATCGGCGATTTGACGCCGACGCAAATGTTCGACGTGGTGAGAGAGTTGAAAGAGATGGCGGAGGGGGATCCGGTTGGGACGAGAAATTTGTTGAGCGCGAATCCGCAGCTGTGTTTAGCTGCGTTCCAGTGTCAGCTCGCGTTAGGGATGGTGAAGGTGCCGATGATTGCGGAAGAGCAGCAGCCTCCCGTTGGCGTCGTCGCGCCGATGATGCAACAACAACAACAACAACAACAAACTCCGATTCCGACACCGCAAGTAGTCAACGTAGCGCCGCCGCAAATGGTGGTAAGTAGAGGCGCACCACCGCCGCCACCGCCACTGGTACAGCAACAACAGCAGCAACAACAACAACCGGATCAATCGCAACTCTTAGCCCAAGTCATGGCGTTGACGCCGCAGCAAATCGCCGCGCTTCCGCCGGATCAAAGAATGCAGGTGGAGCAATTACGACAGATTGCCGCCGCGCAAGGCATGATTTGACCTGGTTCGTTCAGAGACCAAAAATGGTTCAGGGAAAAGTATTAATAATTTTATCACTAGATATTGTTGTTTTCATTAGAAGAAACTGTAATTATTCGCGTGTGTGTGAGAAGAGAGAGAAAGAGAGAGAGAGAGAATGATAAAAACAACATCGCGGACCAACGAAAATTCTTTCAAAATTATCATCGAAGGAATGTGAATGACGATAAAATCACGACTTTGCACAAGCTCCAACGGATCTTTCAAACGAAGTGACGAGGCAAACACTATCGGACACATTCTCGAGATGGTTTTGGCTAATATATTATGATTTTTTCATTTGTTTTTCGCTTTGTACTTCTCGATCGACGGCGCGACTGCCAAGTGTTTCCTACTATGTTTTAACCCGTACCCACCTCCTTTCTTCCTCTTACCTCCGGCAAATTCACCCAAGCCGCCTAAATTCTTCCCTCCTCCTTTCCTTTTACTATTATTACTCTTCGCCGCGGTCTGGTCGTTCCTCTCCTCCCACGAACTCTTCCTCAACTTACACGGTCTCGACCCAATCCATTTCCCGTGCACCTCTTTCATCGCTTTCGCAAAATCCATCGAATCCATCATCGAAACGAACCCGTACCCTTTGCTTTTCATCGTCTTCTTATCTCTCACCACTCTCGCCTTGGCGAACGAGCCGTACGCGCTAAACGCCTTCGCCAACTGCTCGTCCGTACACTCCGGCCCTAAATCCCCAACAAAAATCCTGTAATCGTTCGCCGGCCATTCCGAGAGGGTGTTATCGATCCATTTCTCCCCGGCGACGTGTCGCGCGACTGGTTGTCCGACCGTTTTTATCGAATGTTGCGGGCCGAGCGCGTTCGAAACCTGAGGAGGAGGAGGAGGTGGAGGCTGAAAATTTGGTCCAATCGCCCCTCCAAAACCGTCGTCCTCCTCCTTCTTTTCTGGGGAAACAGGTCGTCCTCGAGGTTCAAACGCGTCCGCTTTAATCGCCGCCGGTGCGCTGATGACTACCCCGGCGTTTTTCCGGAACTGAATCGGAACTTTGTCTTCTTCTTTCGATTCTTCTTTCGCGTTCGTTTCCTCCAATTCCTGAATTTCAGATTGGAACAAAGCGAACTCGTCCATCGTCGTCTCTCTCTCTCTCTCTCTCTCTCTCTCTCGATTTATGAGAGATGATGCGAGAATGTGCGCTCTCCTTTGCTCTCTCTTTGGTCTTTCTCTTTCTCTCTGTCTCTCTCTTTTAAGCGCGTAACAAAGCGCGTGGTATATTTGTGAAGGGAAACTGTTTAAAGTCTCTCTTTAGGGGAAAATGTGCCTAAACTACTTTCGAGAAAAAGGGTGCCCAGAACCAACGGACGAAGAATACGCCGAATACAAGAAGAAAGCAAAAGCTTCCGAGCAGCAGATTAATGGGTATGGTTAGAGAGATACTGGTAGAGACTTTTGTAAAATATTATTCGTGGCGGAACCGCCGTCGTCACCCCTCTCTTCTAAACTTTTTTTCTTTCTTTGTTTTTGTTTTTGTTTTTCTCTCTGCTACTTCCCTGCGTTTTGTCTGTTGTTTCGTCTGTTGGTACATCTTCTCGCTTCGCTTCGCGCCTCTCTTCTTCTCCTTCTTCTTCTTCTTCTTTCATTCTCCTCTCTCCCGCTCAAATCAGCTATTTTCAGCCGCCTTTCTTTTCTCTCTTTTTTATCCTTCCTTTTTTTCTTCTGTTTCTTCTTCTTCTTGGAAAAGTTCTTCTTCTTCGACGTGTTCGAACGCGCAAAAGGGGTCCTCGCCGCCGAAAGTATTCTCCCCGCTGTACAAAACGTACAAAAACCCGTCCTCGTCTTTATTCTCCTCGTATATCGTGCTCATTAAACTCGCCGTCGGTGGTAACTTATTGTTCACGAAGATAAAAATCGCCTTCTCCGCGGACAGTTTCACTCGTTTCCGAATCACGTACACGAACTGCCCAACCGTCAAATCGCTCGGAACGAGGTACTTCTTCTTATCCAAATCCGGGACGTCCGATTTCGGAGACTTTTCCACAATCACAGGAATTCTGTCCGGGTATTTCACCCGTATGCGGTTCGATTCGAACGATCTTTGTTCTGTTTGTTTTATATGTATATAAAAAAATGTCAGCGCTCATCTCTTCGCTTGTCAAGGCACCACAAAGTTTCGAAACGATTGGAACATCCGAGAACGCGAGGAGAATATACTCAAATCGTACACTCTCGCTTCCTCCGAGCGCGTTTGTTCGCAAAGCCGCGAGATACCAAAACGACGACAAAAGCGTTTAAAAATGAACGGTAAAGAGAGGAAACGCGTTTCTGTGTGCATAAAGTGAGCGTTACCTCGCGAGTGTTCTCGTTTAAACTGCGACTGCATCTTCTTATTATCTGCGTCGTTTCAGAGATGATTACCCGTTTGTTTGTGTGTATATAATAACGTATGATATACAAAAAAAGGAAAACGATATAAAATCGTACGCGAGCACACGAAAGAGCAAAACGTCGTTCGGTGTTCTCTCCTCTCTCTTTCTTTTCCTTTCTCGTGTTTTGTGTCCGCGCTTAAGGAAAGAGCAGGAACACAACACGCGTGCGTAAAATAACTGTTTCAAACAGTTATTTTTTCCCCTCCTGTTTTTTTAAGTGTTTAAGTTTAGGGTTTTTATAAAACCCTAAACCATTTTTCTGCCCTCTTTTTCTCCCTCGAGTTTTTCCTCATTTTACGAGAAGCACAATACTACTTGGAGAGAGAGAGAGAGAGAGAGATGGGTGGTGCGTGTATTCTTCCCAGCGGCGGCGTTGGCAAAACGACGACTCAGACGACGACGAGCACTACTTTTACGACGACGACCAGGAGAAGGAGGAGCTCGCGCGTCGTCGTCTCGGCGGCGCAAAGAAAGAAATCGAATCAAAAGAAAATGGATAAAACGAAAACGGAGTTCATCGAACAAGAGGACGCCAAGTTGGCGATGTTTGAACGAGCGCAAGCGGCGACGAGGAGGAATTCGAACGGTAACTCCTCCTCTTCCTCGTCCTCGTCGTCGATGGATGACGATGCGTTGGATTCGTTCGAGGCAAAGTTGAAACGCGTGCAAGAGGAAGGGAAGACGAAGGCGAAGATGGTGACGACGACGACGAACGCCTCGTCGAGTAGTCCTTTCGGAGGAGGAGGGATAACGCCGATATCGCCGTTAGCGCCGACGTTTGGTGGCGAACCAGTCGTTCCGAGAAAGAGTGGTGACGATGATGACGAAGACGTGTTCAAATCTCCGATCGTGCGGATTGGCTCCTTGTTAGCGGCGATCGCGCTCGCCATCGTCTTCATACCGACGGATTTGACGTTCAACGCCATCGGGTCGAAACAAGTGCAAGAAAAGTATCGAAAGGAAGCGTTGGAGGACATCGAGAAGCAGAAAGACGAACTGACGAAAGTCTTAGAGAGCACGCCGAACGATCCGGAGTTGTTGAAGCAACAAGCGAAGAACTTTTTGGCGCTGGACGATTACCCGAGCGCGTTGCCGCTGATGGAAAAATTGGTCAGTTTGGAAGATACCGAGGCGAACTCGATGGCGATTGCAGAGGTGTGGAATTTAGACGGGCAACCCGAACGCGCTTTGTCGGTTCTGAAAGACTACGCGGATAAGCATTTAAGCGATTCGAGTGGCCCACCGTCGGCGTCGTTTTTGAAAGCGCTGACGGATTCGTTGTCGAAAAATAACCGACAAGGCGTCGCGTTGGCCTACGTGGACGCGTTTGTCAAGAAGAATCCCGGTGACATCGACGACGTCGATGCCGAATTACTAAAAGCGAGAGTCTATTCGGGTTGGAAAGGCAAAGGGAAAGAGGCGGAAAAAGCATTCTCGGACGTCGTCGAGAAACATCCGGAGGATTTTCGAGGATATTTGGCGAGAGGAGTGTTCATGAGAGAAATCGGTCGACCGGACGAAGCGAGTTCCATGTTCAAACAAGCCGAAGCGTTAGCGCCCGCGGGAGATACGAAAGCGGTCGTGAAAGATGTCATCTCGCGAGCGAATAAAGAAAAGAGTGGGAGCGTGCAGTTGTAGGTAATTCGATAGTTGTCTCTCTTTTTTCATGCATCTTTATGTATCTGTGCGTCACCTGTGTGTGTCTGTTCCGTGTTCAGTGTTTCTTTTTTCTCCGTTTCCCTCTTCAATAAACCCCCGCTTCCTTTTTTTTACAGCAGCCCCAAGTCACCTAGGATGTGTTCGCCTACATCACCCGAGAAACGTCCGCTGCTGTAATCTGGGTGCTGCATTTCGTGCTCTTTGTAAAGATTTCTCGCCCATTTTACCGCGGAACACTCTTCTGGAAATTGGCTGTATATGTAACTTCCCGGTATAGGCACCTTCAATTTTTTCAAAGCGTTTCTCGAATCAGGATGCGTCCTGTACAAAAACTTGATCTCGTTACTGCCCAAAGCCTCGACTGTCTCTCCGGTGTACCCATCCTTCTCCCGCGCGTCCGTTAGGAGTAACTTGTGCAACAAATCCGGCTTTTTCGCGTCGAAAATGCCTTTCCACAACGGCGAAGGTCCCTCGCCTCGATAGCTTGTTTTTTGACTCTCGCGCAACCTCTCCTTCGCCCTCCCGAACTGCCATCTGAATGCCGGATATAACTCTCTCGCAAACTCCATGACGTCTTGGATTTCTCGAGACTTCTTCGCCGTCAACGTGAGCTCTTCGTCTACTTCCGTTATCGCTTCTTTCCATCGCCCAACCTCTTCGCTCAACGTTTCAATCTTCCTCTCCAACTCTTCTTCTTTCTCTCGATATCGTTCGATGGCCTCATCCTTCCTCTCCAAACTCTCCAACGCGCGCTCCATCGTCCTCGCCCACGCCGCTTGCAACTGCGCGTGCGGAATACTATGCGCCGCGGACGATTTCTTCAACGCGTCGAACTCCTCTCGCAACGCCGAGTTCAGATCCATACTATTCTTTTATTCTTGGTTAAAATTACAGGGGGCAAAACGATGATGATGACGACAACAATAACAACAACAACAACAACAACAACAACAACAAGAAAAAGAGTAAAACCAAACCCGTCGTCGTCGCGCTCACTGCGAGTCCTCCTGCCCTTCTTCTTTTCTATGCGCGCGTGTGTGTCGTTCGTGTTCTTTATTCTTACGATATATACTACCAGTACGTTTGCATCGCATGTTACATTTGCTTATTCCATCCTGGTCTATGTGTTTCTTTGTTAAAAGTTTTGTTTGTATGTGTTTCTTTGTTAAAAGTTTTGTTTGTTTGTATGTGTTTATGAACTGTGTAATTCGCCGCGTTCGTATCGCCAACC
>Ga0209630_10000641_pt1 | contig 39893 bp, 63 predicted proteins | sample COG_01_FD_184745 | JGI IMG/M metagenome (GOLD analysis project Ga0209630, IMG submission 184745) | Pelagic Microbial community sample from North Sea - COGITO 998_met_01 (SPAdes) (version 2) | ecosystem: Environmental > Aquatic > Marine > Neritic zone/Coastal water | place: Helgoland, sampling...
ATAATAATCTACCTGTTGTAGCTCCAGCTGCAAGCTCATAAACAATACTACTTCCCCCGGGTGAAAAATTAGGCATTGGATTACCATCTGTAGTTGTGGCTGCACCTGAAGCCAGTGCTAACACAAATTGAACATTATTGGCTTTATCATTTTTAAATTGTTCTTCTAAACCAATAACTACATTAAATCCTCTTCTATTTCTTCTGACCAATGTAGCTGATAATGTTTTAATTGTTCCGACATCAGCTACTAAATTACCAGCACTATCAAAATCTATCATGTTTGATAATCCTGGAATAGTTTCTATTAATTCTGGTGCTGCGGCTGGATTTCCATTTTTCATGTACCAACCACCAGGACCTGCAAATGTTTTTGCTTTTTCTTGTGCGGTCATCCACTTTGGTTTTTCTGCTACTTTAGCTAAAAATGCTGCTGAATTTGGCATTTAAATATCCTTTTTAAGATTGTTTATACTTCTTCATTTTTTTATACAATTTTTTTCTTGTCATTTTAAGAGAAAGTCTTCCTACATAATCTGTAAACACCACGCCATTTAAATGATCTAATTCGTGTAAAAAGCCTCTTGCAAAATAATCAGATAATTCTATATTATTTATCAATCCAGTAGTTGTTTGATATTCCACATTAATAATTTTTGGTCTTCCTATATTTAGGAATAAATTTGGAAAACTCAAGCATCCTTCTTTTTCATTTACTTTTGTATCGTCTATAATTTCTATAAGTCTAGGATTGAACATTACTTGAAATTTGTTATTTTCAATAAAAATACCAAATACACGGTATGGAAATGATAATTGAATTCCTGAAACACCAAATGCTTCCGCTCCTTTAACGTAATTAAAGATAGTGTTGGCTAATTCAGTTGGGTCATAGGGAGGATTCTTAAAATCAAAAGGATTTGATACTTGTTTAAGATATTCTAAATTATCTTTTTCAGTGACTAAATTAAAATTCATCTACACCTTTAAGTAATAAAGTGACCAATAAAGTGAATTTTTCTTTTCAATACCTTTTGCATTGTGTGCATCTCTTAGAGTGGGTATTAAATTAAATAAAAATTTTGTATATCGTATTATTCTATCTTCATATGACTTTAATGAATTATTTAAAAACATTAAGGGGTTACTATCAAATAATCTCCTAGGACCTCTCCATTCAAGTGTACCAATTGAATGTGTATGAAACAGACCTCTTCTTTTATCATGATTTACATTTTTAATATTTTCAAAGTTGTTTTTCATTCGCTCATATTCTTTATACATGTATTCTGGATTTGCCCAAAATACATGCTCCATTTTTTCTCCATCAAACACTTTAAAGTTTTTATATTTTTGAGTTTCAATTAGATAAGCTAAACACATTGCAGAATTGTAAAATGATTTCAATGAGTTTAATTTATCTTTTTTTAATTTAACATGCATATGCAAAGAGCATGTATTATTTGTAACGATTCTATTTTTATATAAATCAACAAAAAAATTAATTGTTTTTAATATGTTTTTTGGTGTTACAATTAAAGGTTTAGTATTAATTTCAAATGGAACAATAGTTTCATAGTATTCATTACCATTATATTCATAATATGAAAGTTCTTTCATATCATCATCTTCTTTTATACTACAATCTCCTGTGATAAAATACAATCCATATTCTTCTGCAAGTTTTTTAATTTTTATATAATTTGATTCTAATGCAAAACCTTCTATTTCAAATCCAACGTCAAAATCAGATTGTAGAATCATAATATATTTTCCTTTATAATAGAAAATCCAGTTTTACGCTCAACATGTAAATTTCTATCAAATTTATCTTGCAATCCATCTGTTCTATGTGAAATAACATAAACATTTGTGGAGTCAAGTTCATTTAATAAATCTACAAGTTCTTGTTGGAGAAAAGCATCCGCTGCACCATCCATCACTTCATCTAAAATTAAAATATTTGTTTTCATTTTTGCTCTCTTTGTAGCAAGATTTCTCCATGAAAACATCATAGCCAAATCAACTCTTAGTTTTTCTCCTTCGCTAAGTGAAAAATATGAGAATTCATGACCTGAAAAATTTGTAATTTTTTCATTAAATGAATTATCTAATTCAAAATTTAATTTTAATCCAAATCTTTTTAAATATAATTCCATATTTTTATTTAATAATCTCAAATACTTATTCATAATTGTAGCTTTAATACCGGTATCTTTTAGTAAAATACTACAATTTTTTTGTATCTCAGTTTCTTCATTGTAAAATTTTTCATTATACTTTAATTCATTAATAGTCTTTTCTATATCTAAAATTTCTTTTTCAGTTTTATTCACTTTTTCAACATCCAAAGTACTAGGATTTCTTAATATAGAAATTTTTTCATGATTGTTTTTAATTTTATTTTTTAATGAAAGAATTAAATTTTTTAATTCAACCTGCTTTTTTTTATTTGAATCAATATTTTTATTAATTGATATATAGTCTTCTTTTATATTTTTAAAGTCTGTTATTTTTTCAAGGAGTTGTTGAACACCTTCTTTCTTTTCTAGTATTTTTTCTTTTATTAATTCTATCTGTTTTTTTCTAAAATCTTCTTCTATGTTTTGACAACAAGTTGGACAACTGGAATTTTCAAGAAAAAAGTCATATGTTTTCTTTTGAGTTTCAACACCAAACATTATTTTGTTTTTTATTTTTTCATACTTATTTAATTCTCTATCTACAGATAACAAATCATGTTCATCTTCTATATGAAGTGTTTCTAATTCTCTTTCTTTTTCCTCTATTTCTAATGTTAGATTTTCATTTTCATTTTTAATCTCATTTATTAAGTTCTCATCAACTGTAGAAACATTTACATTAGAAAGTGCTTCTAAATGTTCTTTCTTAGAATTTAATAATTCTTCTTTTAAGAAGAGTTGATTGAGAGTAGTTTGTAATTCTGATTTAGTTTCGGTAATTTCTAATTTCAGATTGTCTGCCATCTTGGTAAAGACATGTAAATTTAAAATATCATCAACAACTAATCTCCTTTCATTTGGTTTTAATCGCATGAAAGGTATATAATTAGCAGACCCTAAAACTACAATCTGTTGAAATGTTTGATATGTAAAATTTAAAATGTTTTTTTCAAACTCAGATTGTTGATCTTTTGCAGAAGCATCAATATCTAATTTTTGATCGTTTTTAAAAATTTCAAATATGTTTGGTTTTAATCCTCGTCTAATCAAATATCTTACATTATTTTTTACAAATTGTAATTCAACTAAACACTCTTTTCCATTAAACATATTAATAAGTTGCGGTTTGTTAATTTGTCTAAATGCTTTTCCAAAAAGAGAGAATGTAATTGTATCAAGTATAGCTGAAGATTTTCCAGAAAAATTTGAGCCTGTGACAAGAGTTGATTTATAATTGACTAAATTAATTTCTGTTGGGGTTGTACCAAAGGAAAGAAAGTTCTGAAAACGAACTTTTTCAAAAATGATATGCATATTATATTACCAATGATTTAAAATGTCAAGTCTTTTTTTAGGCAAAGACAGTATTATATTGATTACTTACTTTAACAAATGTTGTGCATTTTGTCAAGTGTTTTAATTGACTTGCTCCAACATAGGTACAAGCACTACGTAATCCGCCAAGAATTTCTTGAATGGTTTCAGATACTTCACCACGATAAGGAATTAAAACTTCTCTACCTTCAGAAGCTCGGTAATCTTTCAATCCACCAAAATGTTTTTCATTAGCTTTCTTGGAACTCATGCCATAGAACTCTATATATTTTTCATCATTTTTTTCTATAATAGTTCCGCCTCCCTCATCGTGACCGGCTAACATTCCACCTAACATAACAAAGTCTGCACCACCTGCAAATGCTTTAACTACATCACCAGGACATGTACATCCTCCATCAGCAATAATCAATCCACCTAATCCATGTGCCGCATCAGCACATTCCATTACAGCAGATAGTTGTGGATATCCTACTCCAGTTTGTATGCGAGTAGTACAAGCAGAACCAGGACCAATACCCACTTTAACAATATCAACACCACTAAGAATCAATTGTTCTGCCATTTCACCAGTAACAACATTTCCAGCAATGATGAACAAAGGATTGTGTCTTCGGAATGTATCATCTGCTTTTTCATCATATATTCCTCTAAAATCAACTTCACGTATTTTTTTAACAAAATCTACAAATCTTTCACTATATCCGTTAGCCACATCAATACAAACAAATTTTAAATTTTGACATATACTATAAACATCACAGAACTTACGAAAATCATGATCTGTAATTCCAATACTCATTGCTGTGTGTTGACAATTTATTTTATTAGAAAAAAATTCAATAAGTTGTGAAGTGTCGTATGTTTTTTTAAGACATGTAAGCATTTTCATTTCACTAAGTTTTTTTGCCATTTCAATTGTACCAACACCATCCATATTAGCCGCTATAATGGGAACACCAGTCCATTTAATACTAGCATAATTTCTTTCTAAAGAAACTTCATTGCGAGAAGATAGTGTTGACCTTTTAGGCCGAATAAGAACATCACTATAATCATACTTTACATCATTTTCAATTCGCATATATTTCCTTCATTTTTTCTCTTTCATTGACAAAAAATATTCAGTAATCAGTTGACTCAAATAAACATCAGGACTTATTTTTTTCCAAGAACTTATTGTATTTAATACATTATGAAAATCTTCTTCTAATTCAAATTCTATCGCATTTGTTTTACGATTTATGGCTATTTTTTTTATACCCATTCCTTTAGCAAATCTTACTGCCTTTTTATCATCAGAGAAATAATCAACCATAGTTTCATGAGTAACTGGGGTTATTTCTTTTTTAGGCGGTAATATAGAATTAGACTTCGGTCTTCTTCTTTGTGAATTAGGAGAAATAGCATTGGGTGCTAAAGATATCGTTTTAGGAGGATCTGTATTTTTGCGATTCATACTTCCTCTTCTTCAGCTTTTCTTAATAAATTTAATAGTTTATCTTCTAATCTATTTCCAAAAGAAATAGAATTTTCTTCAATATATTTTCTAACAGTATTTTGACATATTTCTTTTGTATTTTCTTCTTCAAAAGAATCATCAAGATCTTCATTATTAAATATATTTTCCTGTTCTATTATAATTACGTCAGCAGGATTATGTTGATGTAATCTTTTCATAAAAGTTTCAAATTTTAATTGACTACCTTTTTTATTACATATAACTTTTACATACGTATCTCTATATTTTTCAAAATCTATTTTATCAAATTTATTGTCATACTTTATTGTATGAAACATTTGATAAGGATTTTCAATAAATTTTAATTCACCAGTTTCAAAATTTAACATATGAAATCCTCTCACATCACCATAGTCACCCCATGTTAATTGATATGGATTTCCCAAATACATAATATTTCCTTTTTTACTGCGATGATGAAAATGACCAGAAAAAACATTTTTTACATTTTTAAAAATATTACTATCAAATTCACCATCAGAATGTACGTGTCCTTTGTACATCTCAAAACCGTTAATCTCTAAATGACCAAAACAATATTCATGATTTTTTTCTAAAAGTTCAAATGCAATGTCTCTGTTTTCTTCATTTATCCACGGCATCAACAATACATCGTTTTCATTTATTCTTACTACTTCAGGTTCTTCGCATATATACACATTCTCAAAATCATTTAATAATAATTTTAATGTGTTCACACGATTAGTATTTTTATAATATGCTGTATGATTACCAACAATACTATAAACTGTTTTTTCCATATTTAATAATTTTTGATAATATCTTTCTTTAACTTGATCTAATATATTAAAATCAATTGACTTTCTTTTATCAAAAGTATCACCAAGGTCTATAATATCTAAAACATCATATTCTTCTAATGCTGGAAAAAATACATCATCATAAAATTTAAAATAATAATCTAAAAACGTTTGTGAATTATTTCTTACACCAAAATGTTGGTCTGTAATTAATGCCACCCACTCATTCATTTATTTCCTCCACCTTTTCAAACATATCTGTTAAATTTTTTCTTTCTTTTTTCTTACGTTGTCGATTTCTTTTCTTTTCCATTTTATCTTCATATTCATTTACATAATTGCGTGTATGGATTAACCAATCATCACTCATAATTTTACCATCATAAGTATCATCATATTCCGCTTGAAATGAACTGTCAATTAGTCCATCCATATTATGTAAAGATCTTAATTTAAAATAAATTTCTCTTTTTTCTTTTTCAATTCTTCTGACAAAAGCCCATGTAGCAACTTGTGTAAAATATGAAAACGGTTCTGAAGATTTGCGAGGGTCAAATGAAGATATGTAAAGAATACAATTTTCTATCGCATCACCAATCATATCTTCACTGTGAGTTTGGCTATATTCAATAAAACCTTTTTTACGAATGAGATTTTTACATATTTTTAAGATACAACTTCCAATAAAATCATCAATAGGAATACGATGTAATAATTCTTTAACTTTCTGATTTAATATAACTTTGTCTGCAGCATCTCCATTAGCTTTTTCAATCATGTTATAATATTTCTTTTGCTTCGCTTTTACTTTTAATACAGTATCATATCTACTCAACAGATGTTCATAAAATTTTTTCTTATCTACAAAATTAGCTTTAGCCATTAGAAAATCTCCTTAATTTGTTTTTTTTAATTCTTTTATCAAACAAATATATTATATCTTAAAATTGACAGAATGTCAAGTCTTTAAATTAAATTCATAGTACTTAACATCAAAATCTTCTTCAATGTAATACTTGTATCTTTCTTCAAAGTGAGTAAAAACATAATTTTTCTTCGTTGTATATAATTTGTCCGCTATGTCATAGACGGTCGCAACATTTTTAGAATCATGTTTTCGCAAAATTCTACCAACAGACTGTAGCACTCTAATTTTAGATTTTGTTGGTGAGGAAAATATTACATTATGTAATGCCGGTATATTCACTCCTGTTGAAAATACACCGCTACTTGCTAAAATGATATTATCGGAATGGTTGTTTCTAACGTGTTGGCGAATGTTCTCACGTAATTCTGCCTTTGTTTCACCGCTCATGAAAAATATATTTTTATCTTCAATCTCTTCTGTGATTTGCTCATACAAAATAACTCCATGATTTTCAACATAATTAAACAAAATCAGAGTGTTGCCTTTCAAAGATTTTGCTAAATTAATAATAAAATCATTTCTTTTCTGGTGAGAGATCAAGTAGGCAATCTCTTCTTGATAGTTCATTTTTGGTGGAGAATTTTTATGATTTAATATCAAACATTTGATTTTTAAATCACTTAACATTTCATTATCAATCAACTCACTGGTGGTTATAATCTTCTTTGGTTCACCAATTGCACCAATAAGTAACATCTCATGAATCTTTTCTCCAGTCAAAGTTCCGGTAAGTCCCACTCGGAAATCTGCATGATTACAGTAGTTTAGAATTTTCTGAAGTGTATTTCCAGTAGCTAAATGAGTTTCATCAATAACAACGGTGTCAAATTGGTCAAACCAATCTCGCTCAAGATTCTGCAGACTTTGCCAAGTTGAAATCATGATTGGTGAAGAAACTTCTTTAGTCCTACCTGCATATACCTCTTGAACAGATAATTTATCTATATTAATTGCATATTCCTCAAAATCAGATCTCATCTGAGTTACAAGATTAACAGTAGGTACAATCATCAAAACCCTACGGTCTAACTCGTAGAATAAACGCATGAGCAAATATATAATAGCAGACTTACCACTACCAGTAGGTGAGACTAAAATGGACCGTTGTTTCTGAACAGCATGAACAAATGCCTGAATCTGATAGTCTCTAACTTCAAATGGCATTTGTAAATTTTCAATAAATTCTATAGCATTTTCTTCACTAAAATCTACAGGTTCTAAAGAAAATTCAGATTCAAATTCATATTCTTTAATCTTACAATAATTTTTTAAACGGTGAATTAACCCATAAGGAATAGTTTTTGTTCGCATATTTACTAAGCGTATTTTACCATCCCATTTTTTAGCTTTAAATTTAGGATGATATCTTGCACTTGGTATAAAATATGAGAAAACATCACTCAATTCATTCATTACGCTTGGAGAACAAATTAATCTACAATCACTATGATTTAAAAAATTTACATTTATTTTTTCCATTATACTCTCAAATTATTCCATTTTTAATTTTATACAAATCTATAAATTTACTAAAATTCCATTTCCAATCTGTAATGAATTTCATACATGTTCTAATTTTTTCAATAGTTAATTCTTTCATTTTTATTTTAGTTTTAATATCAAGAATTCTACTATCAGAACGTACCATCATATCAATTTCAGGTTTAGTATACGAAATTTGTAACGCTTCTAATTGATATTTCTCAATATCATCATCAGACATAGGTTTTTTTGAATAATATAATTTTAATACTTTTTCCATTTGTTCTTGTTTTTTTTGTAAACCATAAAGTTCTTTACAAGCTTCGTAATAGAAATCAGAGTATTTGTTGTACTTATTTTCAACGCTTAATGTAATCTCATCTAAATTAGATAAATTCTTTGTAATATCTTCATATTTTGGATAGTCGTTGTTCCATTCGGAAGAAATCAATTCATGGGTAATCATATTAACTCCAAAAACAAAATTATTTTTTGACAACTTCCCTTCTGTAAATTGTATAATTAAAAGAAGCTGAAGCAAGTAGTTCATTAGCATCCGCAGCCATCAAATTCAAACCAGTTAATGTATTGGGTATTACATTATAGAAATGAAATCTATATAAAGGTAGGTTATAACTATCATTAATAGTCAAAAATCCATAACTATCAACACCTTCAAATCTTTCTAAATCTTTTCTATCATTAAAACTATCAGGAAATGAAATTGCTCTTATCCAATCATGTATTTCAAAATAATTAGCAAAATCTTCCTGCACTAAAAAATTAATATTTAATTGATCAAAAGTAGCTGAATCGGCTCCATGATAAGTTGGATTTAGTATAGTTGGAACTATTGGATTGCTTATTGATAATCCAGGTAAATTCACCTCGTTTAACGTATATGTAACATTTGGGAGAATAGAAAATACCATCTCAAAACGATTTACTTGAGAAAAATTATTATCTAAATCCCCATTGTTAATACTTAGTAATGAAGGCGCTGACATGAATTCTCCTAATTTATTTAATATTTTGAACTACTTATATTTATGTTTGAAAAAATACTTGATTTTTTCAAACTTTTGTGGTATTCTATAAATAGAATGTAAACTTAAATTAGCTTACTAAAATAAAATAAAGAAATATGAAACCATTTATTATACACGATTCCGATATAAAAGTCAATGTTAGTATTCGTTACTCTTCTAATTTAGAACAAAATGAAGTACAAATAATTTCAAAAAATAATGAATGTTTTATTTTTCCCGAAGAAATTGTAAAAAAAAATATTAGCAAAAACACTTTAAAATTATTAAATGTAGATGATTTTGGAATTTTAAATAGTTTCTCTGTAATGAACACTTTTAACCAACACAAGAAAAAAAAATATGAATAATTCTAAAATTTTTCAATTTTCTAAATCGGTAGCACCAATTAAATGGACTGGTGAATATGATGGAGTAAAAATAAAAGAAAAAATAGTTTATTCTGATGGTTCTGAATTAGAAATGCTACTTACTTTAAGTAATAATGATATAGATTCTATGGAAAATAAATTAAATGATTTATTTCATTTATATGAAGAGGACTATGAAGATATAGATAAAGAAGATATTGATGATGAAAATGACAGTGTATATGTAATAGTGGAAGAAAATGGAAATTCATTTCCGATACATAAAGATGTATTGGATATATATATGGAAATGATGGAGACTTAACAATATATGGGAACAAGTATGTCTGCGTTAGAAGAACTTAGAGATATTAAAAATTTATTACAAGAAATTAATTCAGGCGGAGAAACATATGTTGATTCTGCAGCGGATTATATTAATGCAAATATTATTTCTGAATTACAAAATAATCCTAATGTTAATATTTTTGAAAAGATTGATAAAGAAGGCGGAGTATATACGCAAGAAGAAGAAACTTGTATGATTATATTAGACCTACCAGAAAAATTAGTATTAGAATTATCAATGCGGGCTCATGCGAAAGAAACAACATTAATGAAATATATTGTACAGAAATTAAAGGAATGTTAATATGGAAGAACAGGATGAACTAGTGACTATTGATATACCTACCGATACATTCATAGAATTAGCGTTAGAAGCACACAAAAGAGATATAAAATTAAATGATTTAATTGTTGAGATTTTAACGGATTATGCTAAAAAAGTTTTAAAAGATAAATAGATATACACTCTATTAACTAACTTTTTTAACCATTTTAAAATGTCCGAATTATCAAGAGAACAATTTTATGAGTGGTTATCTAAACATGAAGTTAAGATACTTGAAAAACAAAACGAACTAGATATCAAGTTAAGGTCTTTTGAAAGAGAAGTAACTGATATTAGTAAAAGAGTATTTGACGATGAACATTTAAATCGTGAGTTTGAAACTTTTTTTTACAAAGTTATTCTTCCTAAAGTCGGGTCAATTATAGATAGAGAGAAGAATAATCATGAAAAATTGTTAGATCATATTCATGATAAGATAGAAGAGTTGGATGGTAATACGGTTAAAAAATCAAATGTTTCAAAATATGTAGGTGCGATACTTGGAGTTGTTTTTGCCGGGGGTTTAGGTTCTGTTTGGAATTCGTTATATGATATGCAAACTAAACTGGATTCCGTGCCATTATTGAAAACCCAAGTGTCTGAAATGTTGGTTAACAATAGAGGTGTTGAAAAACAATTGTTTATCATGGAAGGCAATGTGGATTCTATGAAAGAATCTATGATTGTCATAGAAGACAAGATCATGAAAGTTTCCAGTAGATTAAATACCGCAGAAAAAAGTATAGAAACAAATACTTTTAGCATTTCTGACGCATATTCCAAACTATCTAAAATTCTCCCTAAAAATCCCTAATGAAAAAAATTATACTCACACTAATCTTTTGTTTAGTGTACAGTTTATTGTACGCTGAATTGCGTTTAAATACACGTTCATGGTTAACTACTAGCTATGTAGAAACATCAGAAAACAAAGTACCAGAAGAATATACAAATATAGAAGCTGGTTTACAACTAAATGTAGGTATAACAAAAAACTTACATTGGAATTCATTGTTTGCTTTTGAAACTGCATATGATGATGAAAGATACTTAGACTTTAACTATTCATTTGTACAAGCAGATTTTAAGAATAGAGATTTTGGTGGTGGATACCGAGTTGGTAGATTGAGTGTTCCTTTTGGATTTTGGAGTGATACAAAGTTTGCACCAGAAAGACCATTTGTTCTACAATATTATCCAACAAATATGGTATGGCAAAATTCAAGAAAACTTTTAACATCAATTGATGGACATTCTTTATTTGGTAGATATCACATTGGAGGACTCTGTTTAGAGTTAGAATATTTAACTGGTAAAAATACTGATTTAAGACCGAAAGAAGATTACGTACAAGATTTTGTTGGTATGGAACCAGTACAACAGAATGTTAATTATGGATATCAATTAGAAGCAAATTATCGTAGTTTTAGATATCGTCAAATAGAAAGTAGTATCACTGCTGACTTCTTTGTAACTCCAGAATTCTATAGTTTAAATCCATTTATACCAGATAGTCAAAAAACATATAAAGAAGTTGATTTAAATTATATTTACAGATACAATGCTGCAGAATACTATTGGGATAATTATATTTTTACTGTAGAAAAAATAGATAGATTAAGACAAGCTGATGGAACTGCAAATGATTTAATGCAACAGTTTTACGGATTTAGATTACCTACATCCAAACAACAGTTTTGGAATACAATGGTTCAATATCGTACTTATAAATATAAATTATGGGCAAATTACGGATTTGATAACATAGAAGATACCGAAGAAGAAACTCATAGGGGGGCTGGTGTTTCTTATGACTATCTTGATAATTTGATTCTTAAAGGTCAGTATGGTAATTCTAACGGCACACATCAATTAACGTGGAAAGAAAACAGAAGAGCAATTACAAATAATCTAAAGGAATACTGGGATATCTATGCGGTCTCTATTACTTACGTTTTTTAATTTAGCAGTAGCTTTTTTATTAACAACTACAACTATACAAGCTCAAAATTCTATAGCCGTTCATCCTCAGAATAAACTAACACAAGTTGAGGGTGAAGAACTTATGTATTTTTTGGAAGGTAGAACAGATACTATTCAAGGTGTTCAAACAACTTTAGTCATTGTTTTATATGGTAAAGATTCAACTTTATTAGATTCGGTAGTACGTGAAATATCCGTTTTACCTCCACATCTTCTTAAAAGAAAAATAGAAGAAAAGATTGCCAGAGGACAACTAGAACAAGTTGAAGTTAAAGCAACAACTATGGATTCATATCGTTATGTTTTGGGAAATAGAAATGCAATTGCACTTAGTAATGAAGATACAGCTGGACTAGCTGATATCATTGGACTAAAATTAATTCCTATACAGGTCAACTAATAAACCTGCTAAATATATATAAATTATATTTTAACTTTAATCTAACAGAACATGAAGTCATTTAAACTATTTTTAGACCAAATCACAGAAGCCGCCAAGAAAAAGAAACCAGATTTTCTTGATATAGATAAAGATGGTGATAAAGAAGAATCTATGGAGAAAGCTGCAGATGACAAAGAAGAAGATAAAAAAGATGATGATAAAAAAGATAAATGAAACGATACAGTGAATTCTGGGAAGTTATCCTAGAGAAATCCTTATCTAAAAGTCAACAAAGACTAATGGGTATGGTATACGCCTATAAAAAAGGCCGAATGAAAGATGCTTCTGATGAAGTAAAAAAGATAGCTAAAGGTATGTCTATGAAAGATGCAAAGAAATTTGCATCTACTAAACATAAAGATTTGCCAGAGTATAAAAAATAATACTTGACTTCTTATAATTTATTAGCCGCTTAATTTATATAAAAAAATATCAATGTATTTTTTATGAGATTGTAATTTTTTATAAATGTTAATCTTCTTTTATAGTTGAAGATTTTTAATTGAAAGGAAATGACATGTTAAATCCGATTGTTAGTGTTGTTATGGGAAGTAAAAGTGATTGGGATATCATGAAACCCGCATGTGACACACTCCAAGAATATAATATTCCCCACGAAAAAAAAATTCTATCCGCACATAGAACACCTTTGAAAATGGCTACATATGCTAAAAATGCTATTCAAAATGGATTTAAAGTAATTATTGCCGGTGCTGGTGGAGCAGCACATTTACCAGGAATGTTTGCTGCATTAACTACAATTCCTGTAATCGGTGTTCCAGTAAGAACCTCTACTGCTGAAGGATTGGATAGTTTATTATCTATTGTGCAAATGCCAAGAGGTGTGCCTGTCGCAACAGTAGCGATTAACAATTCTAAAAATGCGGCTCTTTTATCTCTTCAAATATTAGCACTAAACAATACTACACTTCATCAAAAATTAATTTCCGAAAGAGTAAAGCAAGAAAAAGATATAGACATTATTAATTCTGAATTTAATACTTATTATGAAGATGGAAATGTTACTGTAGTTGATAATAATATATTTTAATATACATATGAGATTGTAATGTGAGAGTAAAAATTGTAGGAAATGGTGGCAGAGAATCTGCAATAAAATGGAAATTAACAAAACATTGTCATGAAATTGTAAATGATTTGCAAGAATTAACTGTCGTAGGTCCTGAAGGACCTATTGCAGATGGTATTGCCGATAGACATGGTTTCATAAGAATAGTTGCGCCTAGTATGCTTGCGGCTAGATTAGAATCTAGTAAATTGTGGGCCAAACAGTTTATGCAACGATGGGATATACCCACTGCAAGATGGATGACGTATACTAGAAATCCTGATGGTATGAATCAAGCGTTGCTTGACCTTGATATCATGCGTAATAATCGTTCCCACAAAATTATAAGTATTAAACCACTAGATTTAGAAAATCCATATTATCCAGTAGTAATAAAAGAAGATGGACTTTGTGGAGGAAAGGGAGTAGTAATTGCAAGAACTCAAGAAGAAGCTTGGAGGAATATTCCACCTATCTTTATTAATAATATTTTTAAATCTTCTTCTAATAAAGTATTATTTGAAGACTATGTATTTGGTTTTGAAGCAAGTTGTTTTGTCATGTCAGACGGAGATAGCTATAAAATATTACCATTTTGTAAAGATTATAAAAGAATAAATGATGGTGATGAAGGACCAAATACAGGCGGAATGGGTGCTATTGCTCCACATCCACTTGTCACTGATAAAATGAAAAAAAGAATAGAAGATACTATTATAAAACCTACATTAAATGGAATGCGTTTAGAAGGTTGTAGATATAAAGGAATATTATATATAGGATTAATGATAAATGAAAATGGTCCTTTTGTCTTAGAATATAATGTTAGATTTGGAGACCCTGAATGTCAAGTACTAATGATGCTTATGAAAGATGACTTAGCTCCGTATTTAAAGGCAATTTCTGAAGGAACATTAGATAATTTACCCGACCCAAAATTTCATGAAGGATATGCTATTACAGTTTCTTTATGTTCACAAGGATATCCTCAAAAATATGAACATGGTTATTGCATTGAAGGTTTAGATAAAATTGATAATAGTGTTCAAGTATTTCACGCGGGAACCGTATTTGATGAACAATCTCAAAAATACAAAACAAATGGTGGAAGAGTATTAAATGTAACAACATTTGAAAAAACACTTGACAAAGCTAGAGAAAACGTGTATAATGCAGTGAATAAAATCAATTTTGATAATATGATCTACAGAAAGGACATAGGCAAAAATGAAAAAAGTGGCAATTCAAACAAAGCTTCGGAGTGGAATCAAAGACGTAGAAGGGGAAACAATACTGAACTCCGTAGGAAAAGATTTAAAAATCACTCACATTTCCGTAGGGGAGATTTATTATCTAGAAATAGAGAATGATGCTGACGTTGATGATATTGCTAAAAAACTTTTTGTAAACGAATTACTCTATGATTATGAAGTAAAATATGTTGACTAAAGATGAACTAATTGAAATTGAAAAAAGATTAAATAGAAAACCGAATCATACAGAAGAATCCGTTTTTGATGCAATGTGGAGTGAACATTGCAGTTATAAAACAAGCAAGCCTCATTTACGTAGATTATACACAGATAACAAATATGTTTTTTCAAGTCCTGGTGAAAACGCTGGAGTAATTAGTATTGGTGGCACTGATAAAGTCGCATTTAAAATGGAGTCACATAATCACCCAAGTTATATTGAACCATTTCAAGGTGCAGCAACCGGAGTTGGTGGTATTCTACGTGATATCTTTACAATGGGATTTAGACCTATTGCACTTACCAATAATTTATTTTTCGGAGACCCTGCATTTTCTGATGATAGTAAACGTGTTATGGATGGAGTGATTGCAGGATTAACACACTATGGAAATTGTGTAGGTGTACCCACTGTCAGTAGTAAAATAAAGTTTAATGAAAGATATGAAAAAAATCCACTAGTAAATGCAATGGCAATTGGTCATACTAGAGAACGTATTATAAAAAGTGTAGCCAAAAATCCGGGAAGATTATTATATGTCGGTGCTAAGACAGGAAGAGATGGTATTGGCGGAGCAGTAATGGCAAGTGATAGTTTCACAGATGGTGTAGATTTACGCCCTACTGTACAAGTGGGAGATCCATATCTAGAAAAGTTGTTAATAGAAGCCTGTCTTGAACTAGCAAAAACAGAACATGTGATTGCCGCACAAGATATGGGAGCAGCAGGACTTACCAGTTCTTCTACTGAAATAGGTATAAAAGGAGGCTCTGCATTATTTAAAGGAACATGTGGTATAGAATTAAATCTAGATAAAGTTCCGTTAAGAGAAACAGGTATGGAAGCTTGGGAGATTTTACTCAGTGAATCTCAGGAAAGAATGTTGTTTGTTTTGCACGATCGGGGAATAGAAGAAGCTAAAGCTATTTTTGATAAATGGGATTTGGATTGTGTAGAAATTGGTCATACAACAGAAGATGGAAATTTTACAGTGTATAAGGATGGTAATGTTTGTTGTAATTTTCCGCTTAGTGCTTTAGAATATCCAGAAATGGAAAGACCCTGGAAACCAATATTTGAAAGAGAAGAAGCACAGGAGAATTATTTTTATAGTTCAGAATTAATTCATTCTCAATATGATAGTGAAGTTCAAGGTAATACAATAAAGGGTATTAGAGATGATGTAGCTATTGTCAGAATACCTAGAAAAGATGCCAGAGGTAAAGATAAACAAATTGCAATTTATACTGATAGCTTTCCATATCAGAGTTATATTAATCCAGACCAAGGAGCAGAGAATTGTATAGTTTCAGTTTATGATAAATTAGTTTCTATTGGTGCTAAACCTATAGCATTAACAAATTGTTTGAATTTCGGCAATCCTGAGAACCCTGAGATTATGTTTGAGTTTAAAGAAACTATAGATGCAATGGCTAGAATCTGTGAGAAACTGGACTTTCCTGTTGTCAGCGGCAATGTGAGTTTCTATAATGAAACATCAGGACAAAATATATTACCTACTCCAGTATTTGGAGCAATTGGTTTAATGGAGGATTAATGTATAAGGTTGGAGTTGTTATATTTCCTGGTTCCAATTGTGAGCAAGAAACTATTAGATTTTTAAAGACTTATAAGGAATTCCAAGTATCTACAATTTGGCACAAAGAAAGTTCTGTTCCAAAATTAGATATGTATGTTTTACCAGGTGGATTTAGTTATGGAGATTATTTACGTGCCGGTATTCTTGCAAGTTTAAGTCCAGCAATGAATGATATTGAAAAATATGCCAATGATGGTAGAAAAGTTTTAGGAATATGTAATGGATTTCAGATTCTATGTGAGAGAAAGATATTAACCGGCACACTGAGAAAAAATAATACTTTAAAATTCATATGCAAAGAAGTTGAATTATATGATAATCATCTAAAAAACATTACTGTACCAATTGCACATGGAGACGGACAGTTTTATTGTAATAAAAATGATCATTTTAATTTTGAAGTAGCTTGGCGCTACAAACCACTCAATCCAAACGGAAGTCTACATGCTATAGCTGGCATATACAACAATAAAGGTAATGTTCTTGGATTAATGCCTCATCCAGAACGTGCTTTTGAAAGTCATCACAAAAGTAAAGATGGTTATATAATAATAGATAAATTCTTATTAAGGTAATTATGAATTATAAAGATGCTGGAGTTGATGTAAATTTGGCAAATAATCTTGTAGATAAAATAAAAACTTATTCAGACCAAATTGGTAAATTTTCAGCTACGTGTGTTCTTCCGCAATGGTCAAATGGTAGTCTTGTTATGAGTTGTGATGGGGTAGGTACAAAAGTATTACTTGCAAAATATGCTAAAGAAGTTTATCAACGTCCAATGAATTCAATTGGAGAAGATTGTGTAGCTATGGTAATGAATGATATTTTATGTGAAAATGCAGAACCTCTTTTTTTTATGGATTATTTTGCAACAGGTGAGTTAAATGAATCTTTTTATCTGGAAGTAATAGCAGGTATAGATAGTGCTTGTAAAAATATAAATGTAAAATTAGTAGGAGGTGAAACTGCTGAATTACCAGAAATGTTTAAAACAAATAAAAACTTTGATGTTTGTGGATTTGGAGTAGGTACAAAATTAGATGAAAATACAAAGAAAATTAAAAAGAATGATATTTTAATTGGACTTTATAGTACCGGTCTTCATAGTAATGGTTTTAGTTTAATAAACAAATTACTAAAAGATGACTATAAAATTAAAATAACAGAAGAACTGTTAAATAATTTGTTAAAACCAACTAAAATATATAAAAATGATTTAGATGAATTTAGAAAAAAATTAGTAGATATTAAAGCAGTTGCTCACATTACTGGAGGTGGTTGGAATAATATTAATAGAAGTATTTCATCTAAACATTCTATAAACTGGAAATCAGAATCAAAAATTTATTTTGCACATGAAGAATTGTTTAGTTGGTTACAAGAAAAAACATCATTAACAAATGATGAAATGAGAAGCACATTTAATTGTGGTTTAGGAATGGTTTTAGTAGTTGATCCTAAAAATTTAAAATCTGTTAATTTAAATTATGAAGTTTTGGGTGTATTAGAAAGTTGATTATTAAAAGGAAAATATCATGAAAGTTTATTTGTGTGGTTATCGTAGTTACTTGCATTTTTTTTATGATTGGCTTGTAGATGCAGAAGAAAGCGGAAAAATTAGTAAAAGAACTTATGATATTCTTTTTAGTATTAATGATAAATTGTGTACAGTTGTCAATTGGGTTTGGCAACGTACACGTTTTGATTATGTAAAAATAGATGGAGATGATATATATAGTTTAGATTATAAACTTTCTCAGGTTATTCATCCAGCACTTGTTAAGTTAAGAAAGGATAATGTATATTCTGTTCCATTTGTATCAAGTGATGATGTACCTGAAGAATTAAAATTAGAAGATGATTCTCCAGTTAATGACACTGATATAGAATTTTTAGAAAAAAGATGGCACTATGTTTTGGATGAAATGATTTATGCATTTGAAAAAGTGAAGGAAGATAACATTATATTATTAAGCACAGAAAAGAGAAAAAGAGTTGATAATGGACTTTTGTTGTTTGGTAAATACTATTGTAATTTATGGATTTAGTGATAACAATAAATCAAACAAGGAGGTATGACAACTGAAGGATTGGATTCTGAAAAATATAAAGAAGAAAAAGAAAGTGCAGATAATTTTAATATAAAATATAATGTAGTCAGATATGTTTTACATCATCGCTAAGAGGTAAAATTGATTATTGGAGATAAAGATTTTACAATTTCTATTACAGAAAAAGCAAAAAATATATTTTATGAAGCAGATGAAAAATTTATAAGAGTTGGAGCAAATCCAGGAGGATGTTCGGGATGGAGATGGACACTTGAATCAACTAATGACCTCAAACTCAATGATGTTACATTTGAAGGTGGTAGAATAATCATTGATAAAGAACTATTGACAAACGTTATAGGTTCTATTACTATAGATTATAAGGATGATAATTTAATTGAACAAGGGTTTGTTTTTTTAACTAATTCAGGACAATGTGGTTGTGGAGAATCTTTTCAACCGTTAAATTCTAATTTTAAATTAGGAATTGAATAATATGTCATACAGCAAAGAAGTCTTGGACCATTATAATGACCCAAAAAATGTAGGAAGTTTTTCTAAAGATGATGAAAATATTGGTACAGGATTAGTAGGCGCACCTGAATGTGGTGATGTAATGAAACTACAAATCAAAGTAGAAAACGATAGAATAGTTGACGCTAAATTTAAAACATTTGGTTGTGGAAGTGCAATTGCTAGTTCCAGTTTAGCAACTGAATGGGTAAAAGGAAAAACAATAGATGAGGCACTTGAAATAAAAAATACTGAAATAGTTGAAGAACTCTCTCTACCTCCCGTTAAAATTCATTGTTCTGTTTTAGCAGAAGATGCTATTAAAGCCGCAATCAAAAATTATCGTGAAAGAGCCGTATGATTATATACGTAGACATAGATGGAACCATTTGTGAAGAAGTTAAAATGGCAGATGGTTCCAAAGACTATCCGAATCATAAGCCAATATATGAACGGATTATGTATTTAAATTCTTTATATGATGAAGGTCATGAGATACATTATTGGACTGCAAGAGGAGCCAGAAGTGGTATAGACTGGACTGAATTGACAAATAAACAAATAAAAGAATGGGGATGTAAGCACACAAGTGTAACTGTTGGAGGAAAACCACACTTTGATATATATGTTTGTGACAAAAGTTTTAATGCCGATGCATGGTTTACACATCAAAAATTACATAAAAAATTAAAAAAATAACTTGACATTTCTTTCAAGTCTGATATACTTATTTCTATAGTTTGATTGACCCAACTCAAACCTTAGAGGTATCATGGAAAATTTTGAAAATGCAATTGCCATTTATCTTCAAGCAATCATAGCAGACTATAAAGTATTTTCATCATGGGGAAGGAACCTGAGAGCAACCAGAACAGAAGCAGAAATCAGAAGTCAGATGATTGAAAAGTTTGAGAAAGGTATTGATATTACATATGGTAAGAAATATGCCAAAGTGACTACAACTATTGGTAATGGTCAAGAAACTGTTCATTCTTTTGTTGTATTGGAAGACGGTACTAAATTCAAAAGAGGTGACATTCTGATGGCAGCAAGTTGGGCAAGTCCTGCAAAAAATAAGGCAAGAGGAAATATTTTTGGTGAGTACAAAACAAAATGGACAGGTGCAGAGTACCTTTAATTTATTAACATAATTAATGAGATTATATAATGTCAAACAAATCAAAAGCCGGTTCTAGTCAACATAATGCAGAATTAAAAGCCGGGCAAGTTAAGTTTTTAGAAACAGGCGGTGCTACTGAAAATATCAGACAATCATCTTCAATATGTTTTCGCAGAATTGAAATTATTGATGGTAAAAAATATAGAGTTTTTTCATGAAAGAATTAGTGGATCATCCAGAGCATTACAATTCTCATCCTTCTGGTGTGGAAGCAATTGTTATTGTTGAGAACATGTCATTTGGATTGGGTAATGCATTTAAGTATGTATATAGACACAAATATAAGAATGGTGTAGAAGATTTAAAAAAAGCTATCTGGTATTTGAAACGTGAAATAGATAATCCGATTTATGATCATAGACACCCGGATTATAGATATTTTGGAGTGTATGATGCATTTCTTGAAATATTAAAACATGAAGAGGATGATACAGTAAGACAAGTACTTGATTATATATATTACTATTCTTATACAAATAAAAATTCTAAAGAATTAGAAAAGGCTATTGATTTAATCAATCTTTTAATTTTAAAATATAATAAAATATAGAACATTATATGCTAAATTATATAATTAATATTATGGAGTTTAATATGAGGACTTTGTTTGTTGTTTTTGCTATTTCTTTATTTGCGGCATCTTGCACACATAATCATTTTTGCTGGCCTGGCAATTATGAAAATGGTATGATGAAAAATACCCTATCATGTGAACGTATTAATCATTAATATGAAAAACGAATATACTCACCTAAAAACAATTAAAAAAGTTATAGAACAGCATGAATATGATTATAAGTCTTTATATATTCTTATGATTAATGATGTTGTCAATAAAGTTGATTTTAGGAGTATGAGTGAGTATATGCGTATCCTTGAATTAAAATGGAATAATGTTACACCTCCGCAAAGATTGATTAAATCAACATGTTACCACTTATTAATAGATTCTGCTACAAAATTAATAAACAATAAATTAGATAAAATATTTTGTAATCATGAACATCTTAATGTTGAAATATACAGTATTAATTATCATGATAAAAACTTAGCAGGAAATATTAATGTATATTTTAATTTAGAAAGAAAGGAAAATTTACTGAGGGATTATTTTTCATTAGTAGATTTTGAAAATGCTTATTTGTCTACAGATGAAAAAATAGAAATTTTAAATAATAGATTATCAGCAGTAGAAGATAAGCTTGAATTAGAACGTATAAGAAAAAAAATAGATAGTCATCCTGACACTTCTGAATGAACGGATTTTTACAGAAATAATCCGATTTTCCCCTTGACATTTCTCCCGCATCTGCTATGATCTGATCATTGAGTGAGTGATTCCTAATCCAAAAGGAGAACGTTATGATGATTCGCAAAATCTCTCAAGACCAACATCAGCAGATGCAAGCACTCAAAGAAAAGTATGACCAATCTCATGGTTCACCATTTGATGTTGGTACATGTGATAGCTACTACTACCGACCAGAATCCCCAAATTATTGGGAAGGCGGCTCCAAAATCAGAGGAACTCAAATCTTTGAAGCAGATATGACCCCAGAGCAAATTGAAGCATACCATGCTGGTTATGCATACAATGAGTGGATGGGAGATAAAAAAGAATGGTAGTCATTTTTTTACTTGACATTTTGATTATCCTAGTGTATACTATCTTCTGTTGATTGATTAAATAACTTCTCAAGGAGAATCGTCATGGCAAACGTAAATCTTTCCCAAGTTCACAATGCACTTTCCCAAAAACTGAGTGGCAAGGAACTCTCCATTGCACAAGAAGTTGTCAACAAGATTGTTAAAAAGAATGGTGCGCTACGTGCCTCAAAGCCAAAAGGTGAGAGTGGTGTAGACTCTCTTGCTAAATATGTATGGCGCATGGTAGCGTTTGTTTGTTTGCCTGGCCAAAATGCATGTATGCCTGTTACAGCGGATTTTGATTTGTATTCCTACATTGAATCAGAAAAGCCGCATCTCAAAGGCGTTGAAACTATTCGTTACGCAAGAATCAAGGACAACGATGAGAAAGTTCTTGCGCAAACTATAGAAGATGCTGTTTGTCATGCAATCCCTAAAAACGAATGGAGAAACATCCGTGCTTGGGGAAGAGCATTGGGATACTAATTCTAACAAACGGAGTTTTCATGATATGGGGTGTAACGTTTTTACTCTCAGCACTTAAACTTATCGGGTTAATAACAGCACCCTGGGTTTTAATCTTTCTACCAATGATTTTGACAAGTTCATTCATAATCTTTGGTTTAGCTTACATTGGTTTCAATAAATTAGAGGAAGAAGAAGAATGAAAGAATTTGATGTTATTGTGGCAATTACTGGATTTATTTTATTCAACACTGTTTTTGCAATTAGTATCGCAGGTATGATTTGATATGAAAGATGGTAAAAATTTAGTACTCTGGTTATTTTTCATGATAGTAACTTTTACCGTATTAGCCATATTAGAAACAGTTCTTGAGGTTCCGGACATATGAATGCGCAAATGATTTTGAGAGATGAACTAAACTTTCTTGAAAATTTATATGAGCATAAAATAACTGATGATGTGTTGGATCAATTGTTTGGAACTAAACGGCTTATCAAAGTTTCTATGTTTATTGAAACTCTTAAAAATTATTTGTCAAAAGGCACGGCTTCTATTTCAAGAGGTAATGTAGCAATTTATGATGACCTGCATGTTGTGGAACATCCAAATGGTGACTTAATAGGATATGTTTATAAAAGACCTTCATCTGGTCAGAGTACAATTAAACGTTCTCCATCAGATGTATTCTTTGACTATTTTGATAATAGAGGATAATTATGAAATCTAAATTTTATTTCTTCAGTGACCCTGCACATGGATGGTTGAGAGTTGACCGTGATACATTAACAGAACTTGGTTTGACTCAAAATGATTTTACAGAGTATTCATACATTGACATTCATTATATGTATTTGGAAGAAGATCATGATGCATCAAAGTTCATGACAGAATGGGCTAAGAAAATGCCATCAACCAGTAAGCTACAAATTGTTGAGAGAGTTTCTGAGAAAAAAGATTCGTTTGTTCGTAGGAAATACCAAAACTTTAGAATCAAAGAGGTTGCTTGAAACTATTCGGAAAAGAACTTAAACTTTTTTTTGTGGAGAAACTATCTGAAAATTGGGCATGGGAAATAGAATTTTTAAAATGGACGGGTTCTTGGGGAAATTTTCTAGTTTATGAAAATTCAATATCATTGAGATTGAAGGGGGACCATAGAGGAATCTATTGGTCCTATCATATTCTCGGTTTTAAAATTATTGAACTGAATGTTTACGATACACGCCATGAAGAACAAATTTCTATTGTAAATAGAGGTTTAGACCATTAAAACATCTATTGTTGCAGATTGTAGTTCATCTAAATTAATTTTTAATCTGTGTAATAAGTTAAGAAAAATCCAATATAGCTGACTTGCGTGACATGATTGCCATCGCCATAGGAATCTGCATATAAAGCATTTACCAATTGCCATTTATCTGCATGTGCTGCTGTTCCATTATATGTAAAACTTCCTACTGCATGAGCAAATACTGGAGAAGTCGCAGCAGAAAAAGGAAATCCATTTAATCTTAGTCCAGAACCTGATGTTCCACTATTTCCAGAATCACATCTACCCCACAAAGTAACTTGCCTACCAATTTTGATATAAAATCCTTGTTTAGTTAGCCATGTAGAGTCATTGGTCGAAACATGGAAAACATTTGGAACCCAAGTACCCTCTTCATAATCATCCAGGGTAGTGTTTCCAAAATTAATTCCATAGCTATTTGGAAATGTTAAATTTCCAGCAATATTCAAATTACCGTTTTTATCCAAGACAAACTTATCCGTATTTACAGTCATAGCATTACCAGTACCAGACTGTATAACTTCTAATGCTGCATTAGAACTTTGATAGTTTACTTTAAATCCAGTATTACTGGATTCAAAAAAGTTATTGCTATCAAAGCTAGATGTATCTATAATCTTTGTAAGACCACTTTTTGAATAAATTTGATCTAGATAAATTCTACTACTCATGGAGTAACTTCAGCTTGCTCTGCTACATGTTGTTGATATGCCGCTACAACATCTGCTGTATGTACGGCAGCAACAATTGCTTGAACTTTTGCATCACGATTAGAAACATCTTCTCCAGGTGGCACAACGTATCTATGATAATTTTGTGAAATCACTTGACCATCTTCCAAGACCTGTACCGCTTCTCTGACTTGTACATGATTAAATTCTCCGACAACTTCTACTTTGTCTGTGATTGTTCTCTTCTCAAGTGCCATTTATTTTTCCTTTATAAATGATATTAAAATTGTATACTATATTTATCTATTGTGCTTTAAGAGTTTTTGATATATTAATTTCCTGTTTCTAATGCTTCAATTCTTGCGGTTAGTGCGTCAATCTCTCATTAGCGGAAGATTGCTGCTTTAACATTAGAGTTATCAACTAAAGCACCATTTGTATTATATGTGTATACCTTTACAGATCCTGTGCTTTCACTGTAAGTATAAGGCCCCTTATCTCCATTTCCACCACCAGCAACAGAAGAAGTAACAGTAGAAAAATTTGCATCTGGCATCGCATTGGTGAAGTTTACTCCGTAATGTCCTGTTCCTAGATCTGTCAGGCTTGACACATTCCCACTTCCCAAAATTGAAACTGTTCCTGTTCCATTAAACCTTATCCAAGCTCTACACGCATATGCAGTACCAACTGAACCAAAACCTGAGTCAAATTTAAGATTCCCACTGTTATCAATCCGCATTCTTTCACCATCAACACCGGAAAAAACATACCCAGTGAATCCAGTTTGATTCCCGTAAAATGTTAGTAACCCAGTAGAACCATTCCGACCAAATTCGTAAGACTGTGTAGCACTTGCACCATTTTCGACTCTAATTTGATTATCAGCAACATTTCTAATTGATAAAGTTTGACTTGGACTACTCGTCCCAATCCCCACATTCCCACTGGAATCAACAACCAACGCATTGCTACCAATGGCTGCCGTTCCCGCATTCACCACAACACTTCCATTACTCTCACTTATCACACTTCCACCATTGCTATCTACAATTGGAAGAACAGTTGAACTACTTGTAGCTGGTTCTCTACTAACAATCGCAACCACATCACCGTTCACTGGATTGAGTGTGAATGATATCACTTTTGTGTTAACGTTGATGCTGAAATCACTTGAAGCAAGTTTCACACCATTCAGGTAAACATCTGTACTGTCACCAGTCAAAGGATATGGAAACGTGACTGTAGTCTCGTTGTTAGCAATTGTATGCTCATGGCGGCGCTCTGAGAAACGCACACCTTGTGTTAGATTTCTTCTACCTATGACAAAAACGATGTCACCAGCAATTACATTACTTGCAAGTGTGATGGTCTTTCTATCTGCGCCAAGAGTGTAGTCATCAGAACCCAGTAAAACACCATTTTTATATACATCTAGGTAATTAGATTTACCTGATACAACAAACCCACTGGTGGCGATTGTGTTTGTTGTGCTTGTGATGTTGAATTCTTCTCTAAATTCGTTTGATTGTAGTGCTGGTTGTTTTCCTAAGTAGGCCATTAACTAGTCTCTATGTTTATAGCCTTTAAATCTTCAACGGATGTAGCTGTATCACAAAGCATCGTGATGTCTCTGAGTTGTTGCTTCTCCGCTACAATTGCAGTTGTATCAGTTCCGGCTTCCTGCGCTCTCATATAGAGTATATCTTGAGCCTCTAACAAAGGCTTGCGTTCTTGTCGTAGCGATTCACGTTTGATCTCTCTGGCTTTATCTAAATTTATTGTAATCATTGGGTTCCTTAGTTGTTAGCGGAAGATTGCGACAGAAACAAATGGCGAGTCTTGTAATGCTGTGCTGGTCTGAAGGGTAGTAATTCTCACCGAATCTGTGGCAACGTTAGCATCTCCATCGCTTGTCTGAACTACGATGAAAACTCCGTAGTCACTTACTCCATCATAGTGTCTACCACAAGCAGTAACGACATAATCATTATCCGGCATTGCATTCTCAAAGTTCACGGTATAGTCTCCTGTGCCGTTGTCGGTGATGCTGGAAACATGGAAGCTGGCCCGTATTGCTACCGTTCCCGTACCATTAAAATTCACCCACGCAGCAAGCTGATGTCCTGCATCTGCAATTTCAACCGATCTGGTCACGCTCCCACCCCATCATAGCTATTAGTGAAATCGTAGTCCCAAGCATTGCGAAACTCCCGGTCTGCTGGCAGTTCGCTACTGTCGATGATCTTGTATTTGACACCCGTAGGGACATCTTTCGCACAGATCTGTTCTAACGTAAGCCCACAGTTCGGTGCTGGTACTAGCACACTGATTGTACCTTCGGTATTTGGGAAAATTGCTAGTTTCATTTGGTTCCTTAGTTGTTAGCGAAATACTGCGGCTGAAATATCATCGAAATCAGTTCTCGCCCCACTGAAGGCTTCACTGATAACAGTAAACGAGGTTGTTGTTTGGCCCGATGTTATAAAAGCGTGTAATTCATTGGTTGCTAATACTGAATAATTTGCGTCAGGCATTGCTGTTGTCATATTTACGGTATGGTCCCCTATTCCGTTATCAGTGATGCTAGAAACATTTCCAGAAGCGGATATTGCTGGTGTGCCTGTCCCGTCAAAGTGTACCCAGGCACGGCAACCAAATATAGGTGCATCATCACCGTTGGGCAAGTTCCCTATATTTCTTGCGTTACTCATACTGCATCCGGTGGTGTGGGCCAAACTACGTTGGTTAGTTGTCCGTTCTCATCTAGCGTTGCGTTCTTAATATCTACTTTATCATTAACAATGTCGTGCTGTGCGATGGTGTGTCCAGCGACCTTGATTGATCCAGCCATTACGACACCTCTTGAAGAAGTAAATAGCTTTTTGTGTTTGTCTGGGGACTTGAATAATAATTATTAATAAATGCTTTAGATGAATTAGCTGATGAATGGAACTTTGGTGTATACGTTAATGTTGTCCCTGCAGATTGCCCGTGATCATGCACATAAAATTGCATTGCACTATCGCTAATGTAAGCAGTTGAATTTGTAAATGCTATAATATCTGTCACTGTTTGATCTAGACTCGTCACTGATTCTGTAATTTTAACAGACAATGCTGTACTGCTATCCTTTTTACCTGCACCACTTAAAAATAAATAGATAAAGAGCTTAGAATTTGTTTTCTTTAATGTAATAGTTTTACTAAATCCAGATATGCTTGTGGGGGTATTGTTTGTAAATTCTTCATAAGTAACGTATTCAACATATTCTTGTTGAATTATAGTCCCATCAGGAAACGTCACGCTAGAGTCGAGCGTTGCGTTGCTGATCGTGCCACCAGACCCAATGATAGAAACACCATCAACAGATACTGGTGATTTAAGGTCTACGATATTTGAGGAGTTGTATCTACCTATGTATGCCATATCATGCAATCTCTAGATAACTTGCCGTCACATCCACTACATTGTTAGCATCTGCAGTTACAAGCAAACTATCACCTTCCATCAACACGATCTTGTTTTCAATGAGGGCAAGAGAACTATTTACGGGAAGCGGTGCACCTGTGATATAACTGTATGTGTTTGCACCTTCAGCTATTTCAACTGTGATTTCATGGTCTGATGTATCCTTGTTGGATGCAATCAATCCAATGATGACAACCTGAGCATTTGTTCCAACAGTCGGTACTAAAGTTGTTTGAGATGATTCTACGTGTACTGATTTTCTTTTAAATGCTTCTGCCATTTATGCTCATCCTCCTAAAGCTATTGAAGCAACTGTTGGTGAAAGACCTGGAAATGATAGTGAACCGGTTGCTGTTATGTGACTTGCTGTGATGTTTACGCTACCGTTAGATTCACTGATAATATTATTACCACTACTGTTTACAACTGGTGGTGCTGTAGTATTTATCAGAATACCTTCACTACCATCACCAGTGTGCATTCTAAGTTCACCAGTAGACACACCAGCATCCGTAGTGATTGCAGTAAGCTCACCATTCTCAAAGTCAGTATAATTTATATGTTCAAGGACTGTGCCTCTTAAAAGTTTAATACCGTTTGCCATAAGAGTATTTATTCTGTTGGTGGTTCTACTGGTTCATCTGCTGGAAGTGGCTCGTTTAATTTAAGTGTTCCGCTCATTTAAATTTATTCCTGTGATTCCCAAGTTTGTGTTTCTTCGTTCCAATTATATATTTGTTCATCATTCGGATATGGTATTGGTGATTCCCAAAGACAAGATAGTTCGTTTAATGTCCAACTAGGATATGGTTGTGGTGGAATAAAAGCATCTCTTGTTTCATCATAAGTGAATCCAACACCAGCATAATTTTTTCTGAATGCTTCGGATTGGTCTTCACTTAGTTCATTTGTTTCTGGATTGTAATGTACTCCACCTCTAGTATTATAAGATGTTCTTTTATGTACCTTACCAAATCTTTCAGTATAGATTCGTTCCAAATCCACTACTTCTTCACTTGCACCTGTTCTAACTTTTGTTACTATGTTGTTATTATCTAATTCTGCGTAATATGCCATTTTAATCCCTTACCATGAAATATCCCCATCACCATCTAAAAACTCATATGTCTTATAACCTGCTCTTGATGTATTTGGTGCCGGAGGTGTAGTTGTACCCGATACTGTTGTTGCTCCTCTACAAGTGTGTGATACATCTATGCTTACTAAATCTGGATATGTATCTGAGTAAGAAATGATTACTATACCCTTTCCTCCAGGAGCAGCAGCATTGCCAGATCCGCCTGCATTGTAACCACCGCCACCACCTCCACCAGTGTTTACAGTTCCAGATACTGGATTTCCAGCACTTCCTGCTCCTCTTCCACCTCCACCATTTCCTCCAGTTCCTCCAGAATAAGAAGTACTAAGTGATCCTCCCCCACCTCCTCCTGAATAAGCTACACTGGACCCTGTGATTGAATTAATTTTACCATCTCCTCCATTACCTCCAGTTCCGCCTCCATTTGAACCTCCATGTTTTCCTTTTGCAGAAGCACCACCGCCACCGCCACCTCCATGATTGCCATTATAACCACTTCCTCCATCATATCCTTGTGTTTCTATACCAGACCCACCCAAACCTCCTCTAGAAGTTCCGCTACCACCACCACCTCCAGAACCTCCAGATTGACCTATGCCTCCATAACCACCAGTAGACCCACCACCAACACCTCCGCCTACACTTCTTATACTAGAAAACACAGAATCATTACTATTATTACTTAATACGTTATTAGTACCTCCAGCGCCTACTGTAACAATATAATTTGTAGATGTATAAACTGTTAGTTGATTTTCTGGTGTATGAGTAATTCCTCCTGTTGAGTCTACAGAAGAACGCATTCCTCCTCCACCACCGCCACCGCTGCCATTGCTCCAACCTCCACCACCGCCAGCTACAACCAAATAGTCAACAAGAATATTTGAATTTACATTGGCTATGTTTACCCAGCTACTTCCAGTGTAAATTTTTAAATTATTATCACTGCTATCCAAATACATATCACCTTGTACTGGATTGCTGGGAGCAGCACTAGGTGTTAGACTAAGTTTAGAAAGATTGCTAACAGTACCTGAAGGACTAAGTATTTCATCACCACCACTACTCTTCAAAGGATGTGTCAATCTAATGCCAGCATTTGCTGTTGATTCAGTAAGCTCATCAATCTTGAGTTTTACTGGACCTGTACCTGATTGTTCTGCGAAAAGTTTTCCGTTAATTTCTAGTGTTGGCATATTTTATTCTGGTTTCTCTGGCCAATTAATATTAATTAAATTACCATTTTCATCTAGTTGTGGTTCTGCTGTAACTGGCAAATCTCTAAGTGCTTGTCGGTATGCTTTCAAACTATCTATATTTAATCCTTTTTCTAATCCTCTAGTGATTTCCCAATCTGTTTTTGCTAGTTTGTTATTTCTTTCTTCTCGCATTAATCTAAGAGGTTCTGCTAATTTTAATTCTTCATATTTCAATAGAATTTCTTCTTGACTGGGTTGCTCTAGTTCAGTCTCATACCATTCAACTATATGATTATCTACAACCTGAAATAGTGCATTTTGTTTGTTTACTAATAAATCTACTGCTTCTCTGTATAACATTGCAGGACTTTTTAGATTCATGCTGCAATCTCCATTAAAGTCATATTATGCATTTGTGTGCCATAACCCCAAGCATCCGCATCGTATACTGTACCTGCATATACCACGTAATAAACTCTATATTCCAGTTCTTTACCTGCGGGTTGATTTGGTGAATGTAATCCAACACCGCCTAATGGTAATTCTCTCCAAGATGAATGACCGTGAAGTTTTAACCTTATTCTTAATGTATCTGCATAACTACTCCAAGTTCCTCCAGAGTCACGATATCTCCAGTGTACTGTATAATGTGCATCACCACTATCATTTATTTGTGGAGATGATGCTGGAAAAAATGCTATTTTACTATTTGCTTTTTTTAAAATTATTGTTGCGTATATGTTATTAGAATAAAAACTGTTACTACCACTTTGAACAGCAGGTGTAATTGGATTATCTACAACTTGAATCACATGCCCAGCAGGAAACGTAGCACTTGCTAATGAATTGTTGATGTTGACATCATTGGTAAGTCCTACTGTACCACCATCATCTGATATGATTTGTGTTCCGTTTGTATGATATAATGTGTTTGCAATCAGAGATGTTGTATCACCAACTACTTCAGCTACTTTCGTACCTTTAATTAATAATTGAGCCATATTATATTATGTTGAGATTACCAGTAATATTGATTGTACCGTTTGCGCCAATGTTGATAGGACCAACTAATGCTAGATTATATCCATCATGTATATTTAGCGTATAATCTATAGTAGATGGATTAGCTGCCGCTGCAACAAGTATCTTTCCACCAGCAGTAAAACCATCATGAACACGTACTTCACCAGTTGGTAAATCAGTAATACCTCCAGCAGTGATCAAAGTAACTTCACCTTTTTCACCGGTAAAAGTTTCATGTTCATTGTGTGTTCCTCTTGATAATTTAACGATTTCTGGCATATTGTTTTTTAATTAAATTGTTATCTGGCATTACTGAATTTAATAGGTTGCTCGGCAAATGCTGCGTAAATAAATTTGTCATTAGCTCCGCCATTGCCATTCAATTCCGTACCGTTTTGTCTACACTTAAACCCATTACTTAAAAGATCTAAATAAAGTGTATCTCCTCCAGAATCTCCAGCAGTATTTCCTCTTTTTCCTTCTGCATGACTTCTGTTTGCATATAATGGACTATGATTTGGATTATTAGTTATTCTGGAATTATCATACATAACCCAACTATGATAGTCAGCATTAGAAGTACCAGTATAAAGTTTTACCATCAAAAAAGCAGGTTTAAATCCAGTGTAAATAAATGGACCATCTGTAGAATTATTACCAGAAAAGCTTCCGAATGCGGAGAAGCCAGCTACGCTGTGCCAGCAGTAAGCGATAATATCGTCACTTAATCCGTTAATATGATTTGAGTTTCCTAATGTAAATGTATTAGCAGAAAAACCAGACCAAAATGCTGAATTAGAAGCTTCTGAATTTGGTAATTCTAGGTGTAAATAGTGTATATTGCTGGATAAACTTTTATGATAAACTAACCAATTAGCTGTGTCGTCTAAGTTTTTAGCAATTATTAAATCTGGAGCAGAACTAAGCCCATGTGGGACGGTAGCAGCACTACCCGTTCCGACATACTTCACAATACTAAAACCTGCTTTTGTATTAACGCTCATTCTAGTTGGGGTTATAGTACCAGCATCTAATTTAGCATCTCCAGTAATAGTTCTTTCTACACCATCAACTACACCTTTATCATCTCCACTTGGAGCACCTCCTGCCTTCCAGCACCAGGCTACATTTGTTGTTCCTGTAACATTTCCTGAACTAGAAGAACTCAGGGCAAATCCATTACTATTTAAAACACAAATATTGGCATAATCTGTATTTTCTGCAACGGTGCTGTGACTTGATAGATATGAATCAGGTCCTCGTATAACATCATGTATATTATGACCATATGAATTACTCCTAGATTTTATCCAAACAAAATCCGGTTGAAACTCAATACCAGTAACTGTTTTAGTACCGCCATTACCATCATAAGTTACTGCTTTAAAATGTTTTTCAGGGTCTTGTGCAGCAACATTGTTACGCTTAGTAACTTTTCCTGGTTGAGCAAGAAGTACAGTTTCATTTGTTTGTGTTAAAGGTTCCGTAGGTGGAGTGAAATCAGCAGTATAAAGTGCCACACCTTTTACAATTCTAAGGTCAGCGATAACTCCTTTCACACCATAAGTTGATCCTAAAGTTGAATTAGCTCCTATTTCTAAATAAGAATCTGTTGTGTATCCAGAATCTGTGCCACTTGCATCTTGCACTCCATTTAAATATAATTTCCAATTACTTGATGCATCTTGCACTACAGCAACATGATACCATTTTCCTGGTGTTAATGAAGTAGCACCCACAAACGTATTTCCCGAACCATTTGATGTCCACATTGCAATTTTGTCTGAGTTAGATACAATTTGCCATCTATTTAAAAAATTACTACTCCAACCAGCAGTTGTTAATATGGGGTTATTTGTTCCTATACTAACATTAGATTTATACCAAAATTCAATTGTATAAGGTGAATTTGCTCCAGGAGTCCAATCAGAAGATTGTGCTAATTTAATATAATTTAATGAACTTGTATTATTAAAACTAAAACTTCCATAATCTCCACTCTTGTATGGTGAAGATGCTGAAACAGCAGCATTTCCAACATATGTCAAACTTTTGCCAGTTTCATCTTGTGCATAAGAATCAATCAGCGACATCACACCAGCACTGGTCTTTGTGTGCCAGGGTTGTAATAATAATTTAGTGTTAGAATTTTTTGTAACTTTATTAGTAGGAACATCTGTAGGATTGGATATTGCAGTTTTTTCAAATTCAAAATCTGCAATATGACCTGCAAATCCAGCATTAGCATCTCCACTAGAACCTATCCATAAGCTATCAGTAGAATTATAAATTGTTCCAGATATTGTATTGTTAGTAGGAGTCATAGATGCTCCATTAACATATAAAGAAGTAGTACCTCCTGAATTTACAAAAACAAAATAATTCCAACTATTAGGAGTGATAGGTAAATTATCAAATTTACCACCATCTACCCAAGGGTCTTGAGGTGTAGAACTAGTTTTATACTGAAACCAAAATGTAGTATATCTATTTGATGCACTACCTTCAAAAAACGCTCTTATTTCTTTATTACTATTCCATTTAGCAAATACATGTTGTGTCTGAATACTGTTATTGGTTCCATACATCCAAAATCTAAAGGTAAAATCTCCGTTAGATAAACTCCAATCCTCGTTGTCACCCATATCTAATTTATCACCATTGCCATCTAACTTAAAACTTCCTCCATAGTAGTTGTCTTTGGCACGGAAAAATGCTGTATCAAAATCATTGCTACGTTGATACGGAGACCAGTCTGAGATTGAAGGAGAACTATTTATAGTAACAGTTTTGTTTGTTCCTGATGAATCTTCAAACCCTTTACTATCTACAGATAACAAAAACTTTGTATTAGTTATAGCTGTTAATTTGGCATTGGGTGCTGAAATATATCCATTACCATCTGGTGTATAAACTGCGGTACCTTTTACTATTCTAAAATCAGCAATGTATCCACCTAAATCTTGACTATTACCAGAATATCCTCCAATACATAAGAAATTTGTATTAAATCCAGTGAGCGCATCTGTAATAGAGCCAGTACCAATATTATATTGTGTAGAACTTGGTTTACCATTACAATAAATTTTTATTGCTGTGCCATTTCTTTGTAAAACAATATGATTCCATTGATGTCTTTTAACATATAAATCTGTATGATTACCATTAAATACCCAAGATGATTTATTACCATAATCTGTTATAAGATAATCTGTATTAGATAATCGTATTTGCCAAGCAGTTCCATTAGTTGTACCACCTCCTTGCCATTGGGGATAAGATACTATTGTTTCATCAGAATCTCCGCCCATATGATACAACCAAAATTCAACTGTAAAATCATTTGTTCCAAATTCTAAATCACTATGTACGGGAGTTCTTACCTGACTTGACGCAATATTTGAATCAAAATTTATACTCCATCCATCAGTAGTATACGGAGAAAACTTGCTGATTTGTGCATTACCATTGTAGGTAAGCATATGCTGATTTGGTTCATCAACAATATATTCTGCTGGCTGTAGATTTGCAGTATCTAAATTTGCTGTACAAAGTGCCATTGCTCCAGCTGGTGGCTCATAAAAAAATCTACCATGCCCTGAAGCATCTGTATAAACTTTTGTTGGAACTCTATTGTTAGCAAATGTTGGGTCTTGGCCGAAATTAAATCTAGCATATCCATCGTTACCTCCATTACTGCAAACTAGATGTATATCTGCTGTACTATCAAAATTTATCCAATTATTATATCCAAATGAATACGTATAACTTGCAGTGGCTAGATATATTGTAAATTCGTTTGCAATAAAATTGATTAATAATCCTACAACTTCTGTAGTACTAGTATTCATAAATGGAAAATTTCCATTACTACTTCTGTATTGCCAAGTTACCCTGCCTCCTTGGTCTGCGCCTGCATTTATCTCAAAGTTTTGATTAGTGTTGCCATATATACCAAAATAATTGCTGTTTTGTGTAAATCCTATAGTAATCGCATCAGTCATTTGTGCAATTTCAAAATATATTTTACCCATAGTATGTACAAATGGTAATGTTGTAATGTATCTACCATCACTATTAAAAGGCGTATTTGTATATAAACGTAAATTGCCTTCAGTCATATCAAACATATTACTTGTATCAGGTGCCAACGGATTCAAAGTTGCAAATGTGTTTGTCGGTGTGTCTTTTACTACGTCATCTCTTGTAAATGCCATTCTTATTCCTTAATTTGCTGCCCAATCGTTTGCTGTTGTATGTGTTCCATCAATCGGAGCTATATCTTTTACTGTTTGCACCGCATTACCATTGAATACTAAATTTTCTGGTGAAAAGTCTAAGTGGAAACCATTCACACCGTAACCACTTCCTGAATATTGTTTCGGAACCCACATGCCATCTACAGTTTGTCCGAAATTACTAGGAGTTAATTTTTGTCCATCAATAAAATAAACATCTGCAATATAACCATTGTACTTTAAGTCTACACCTGCTCCGGCATTTCTTGCTCCTACATAATGTACTCTTGGACGATTAGTTGATGGTTGACTAAAACCTCCACCTATTTCATTTGCCACAGATATATTATTGACATAAACATTTAATAATTGTGTTGTCCAATTTACTGACAATACTATATGATACCAAGTATTAGTATCTCTATACACTGCTGTAGTTGAATGATTATAATAATTTCCACTATTTCCCACTTGGTATTCTAGAGTATCACTTCCTGTAAAACGTAAAACATCTCTGTTAGATGTATCTTGATAAGAACCAAAAATTGCATATTGTCCTAATGCACTTCGTTTTACCCATGCGCTGAAAGTAAAAACATTTGCATCTGTAGCTGTTCCGAGCGTATCATCTAAATAACTACTTCCATCAAACCGTAAACTGTTTAAAACTTCAGAAGTTCTAACAATATTCACTGTTCTACTTGTGATTTGCTCTCCTAAGTTTTGAGCATCACCACTTGTGCTTTTTGCTTGTACTGTAAAATTACTTGTGGTATATTCCGTAACTGATTCTGTCAATCCAGTAATCACACCTGTTGTGCTGTCTATGCTCAAACCAGTTGGTAAGTTTACTGCACCATAAGTTACTGTATCTCCATCTGGGTCTGTACTTGTTGGTAAAGTTACCTCAACGCCTTGGTCACGATAAATTCCGTATATAGTTGCCAATGTTGTGCTATCTGTTAAACTCCATGTAGGTTTTGTATCAACATAAATTGCATTTTCAAAAATTGCACTTAATCCACCTGCTTTTGTTATTTTTAAATCATATGGTTCTTTAGTAAAGTCAAATTGAAATGTATTTGCGACTGCTGTTAATTGTGTAGCTGTATTGAATGTAACTGTCAGAGGAGTTATTTCTGAATTATCATTTCCTATGAAAATTACAGTTGAACCTTGATCAAAATTGTTTCCAGAAATCACAAAACTTGTTGTGTTGTTTCCAAAGTCGGGAAATTGTGGGGAAACACTTGTTACTTCTGGAGGCATGTCTCCAATTTTAGACCATACTGCAGGAACTATAGATTCAGAATATATTTCATATTGCTGCAATGTTGTGTTGTAACGAATCATGCCTGCGGTTGGTGTTGCAGGTCTTTGTGCTGTTGTACCTTTGGGTACTATTATTGCACCAGTATCATTGCTCAAATCAATTGATACATTTTTGATTGTAACTTTTGTGTTTGTTTCTTCTACAATTGGAGTAAGTTCATCACTCTTGAAGATTCCTACATTGTTTGCTGGTATGACTAGTTGGTCAGTACCTTTCTGTAGAATTAAATCTCTTGTGTTGATTGTACCTAAGTCAACAATGGTTCTTGCTTCTCTTAGATGAGAAATACGTCCACCTTCAAGCACTGTTTGTGTGAGTGCCATATTTCCAACAGGTATACCACCAAGGAAATTTTCGTTGTGTATTCTTAATTCTCCTGTACATACACCATTCGCAGTAGTTACGGCTGTGATTTCACCATTGTAAAAAATGCTGCTGTTTGCTGTATGTTGTGGTCTTGTACCACGTAGAAGTCTTATACCTTGTGACATTTATATTTTAAATTAAAGTTAACCTACAAAATGACCAGAAAAATGATTAACATTAGAAATGTTTGTTCTCACAGTATTCAAAACATATATTTCCATAGTATCTCCATTATTTAAATAATATGTTATAGATGTAGTATTTGCCGGTTCTTGATTACTGTAAACAGATTGTAAATGTTGTAAATAACCCGCTATACCTCCGTTCACTCTAAATTGTATAAGAGTCCTATCTCCACCTGAAGTTCCGACAAGTGTTGTTGTAAAATGATAGAATCCTGAAATTGGTGCAGTAAATAATCCCGTAGTACCAGAATAACTATTTGTATTATCATATTCAACTAAATTAAAAACAAATATAGCGTTACCACCAAAAGAAGCGGTATCTGTTCTTTTTGCAAAAAATGCAGGAACATTAGGTTTACTTTCCAATCCAGTAGAACTCATTCCCCATAACTTAGTTACATCATTATTATAAATGTTAAAATCATCACCAACTGTTTTTAAATTAAAGTTTTGTGTATCGCCCTTAAATTTAAGTTGCTGAGTATTACTTGTAAATTCTATACCAGTTAGACCATTTATTTTAACTGACATCTTACTCCGGTGGTGTAGGCCAAATTACGTTTGTCAATTCTCCATTCTCATTCAATTGTGGTTCTGCTGTTGCAGGCAAGTCTCTTAATTGTTGTAAGTATGTTTGCCATTCCATTGGGACTTCTGTACCTTGACTGTATGCTCTGATTGTAATCCAATCATATTTCGCTAATAATCTGTCACGTTCTAATCTTAACAGGCGTAATGGTTCTGCTGCTTCTAGTTCTGCTATTTTGGCTTGAATCTCTTCTCTAGTTGGAATAATTTCATTTAACCATATTATGTTGTCATAATCATCTATTGTGTTTGTAGGTGATGGAAATATACTCCATTGACCATCATAATATTCATTTAAAACTGTAAATAAATTCATCGTGGCATTACCTCATAAACTACTATTGAAGAAATATGTTGTTGATTTCTAGCATCTTCGGATGCGTTAGGATTGAAATAATTAAACGGTCTTTCATTTGAACTGTTTGCAGTTTTCCATCCAAAATATATTGATGTAGTTCCGACTGGTGGTGTTGACCAATAACCTGATCCTATAATTATTGTTGTTTGTTGTGTTGAACTCCATGAACCATCATATTGATATCCACAACCAAACTGCCATGTTGAGTTTAGTTTCATTCCAACTCCACAATTTCCAGAACTATATCCTGAACCATAAACTGTACAAGTTGCAAATATATCAGTGTCACTTCTTAATTTCGTAAAATTATTACCAAACAATGTTGCTTCTGATGACGCGGATATTGAAGACCGTGTTCCATTTTGTATAACAAAAGATTGTATTATATGCCCAGCAGGAAACTTAACATTATTTGTTAATGCCCCATTGTTCAACAATATATTGTCGTTTAAATCTTTTATTTCTATTACTTTTAAAGCACTTGGCATTAACTATTCTCTGGTGGTGTAGGCCATTCTACATTTGTTAGATTTCCAAATTCATTTAATTGCGGTTCTGCTGTTGCTGGTAAATCTCTAAGTGCTTGTCTATAGGTTTTCCATTCAGCAAGGTCCATATCTTGCTCTAATCCTTTTGTAATAATCCAATCTGTTTCTTTTAATAAATGATTACGATGCTTCCGTATTATTTGAACTAACAAATCTTGAAAACTAAATGACGGTTCACCATCCAGATAATCAATTGTTCTGTCATCATAAACTTTTGCTCTAGTAGATGGGCTTATATCGTGAATCGCCATTTTTAAATCTAAGTCTGTGATTGGCCCCATCATGCTTTTATCTCGTACATAATTGCTCTAATTCTTTCAACTGTGACATATGACGTACCACCCGATGCTGGTTCTGCGTAAATATCGTATGAAGGTGTAGTGTCTGGAGGTGATTCATCTAAGTATGTTAATTGCAAATCCCATCTAGCAGTATAAGCGATTCCACATTCAGCAGTTGCTAGGTTCGTAGTTTCTCCTTGTCTTCGGAGGAAATACCGTCCATATGAATTACTGTTCTGATAAACAAAAAACATAGTCATAATATGTATTAAAACATAATTACCACTATTTATTGTTAGCTGATCAGTTAATTGGCCTTTGATAGCACCAGTAGTAGTGTTTGTATCATGACCAGACACCGTTACATTTTTTGCCTGTAAAATAGTACCAGCAGGAAACGTAACATTCTCAGTCAACGCACCATCACTCATCAACACTTGATTATTTAATAGACGAATTTCGTCCGTTTTTAATATACTTTCTGCCATATTACACTATTGTCCAAGTTGAACCAACTGGTATAACTACAGTTGCAT